>Ga0268262_10004586_pt1 | contig 14206 bp, 17 predicted proteins | sample TergutNc150P3_FD_190354 | JGI IMG/M metagenome (GOLD analysis project Ga0268262, IMG submission 190354) | Nasutitermes corniger P3 segment gut microbial community from laboratory colony in Florida, USA - Nc150 P3 (SPAdes) (version 2) | ecosystem: Host-associated > Arthropoda: Insects >... | reverse complement strand
GTAAGCGCATTGACCAATGGTGAAATAATTGAGCAATATCCATCTGATTATCCTTTTCCCAGTTGTTTAGTACTGGGACATACGAAAGCGGGAAAAGTCCTGCATGTTGTGTGCGGTTCAAACGGCGCGGAGTTATGGCTTATTACCGTATACATTCCCAGTCCTGCCGACTGGTCGGAAGATTTCAGGCAAAGGAGAAGAGTATGACCTGTTTTATGTGTAAAGGCAATGTAAATGAAGGGTTCTCTACTTTTACCGCCGACATGGGCAACTGTATTATTGTTATCAAGAATGTGCCGTCCCGCGTATGTGGTCAGTGCGGAGAAGCTTCGTACAGCGATGAAGTGGCGCGGCGGCTTGAGCAGATTGTTCACAGTTTGACGGATTCCGCTTCCGCCGAAATCGCAGTAGTCAGTTATTCTGAAAAAGCCGCCTAAATGAGTGTTACGCAAACTGTAGATATGCCTGATTTGACTGATGAAGAATACGACGCTCTTGACGAATACTATACAAAAAATCCACCGAAATTGTCCGGCGACGGTAAAAGCGGTTTTTTTGCAAAACGCTCGGAAAAAGGCAGTACGCTCATTTTTGTTGATGACCTTTCCGCCGATTGGCTGCGTATTAAAGCTACGGCTAACCATACCACGCCGGAAGCGATTATTAGCGAATTGGTGCGTAAAGAAATGGCTGCCGCCAGTTAATTCATTGTTCATTGCTTCACCCATGTTCCGTTCCAATTATCCTCACCGCCGCCTGAGTCTTCGCTGATTTCGATATTATTGTTTGCAAGTCTGATATTTATTTGTGCCGTACCACCGTATTCACTGCGGATTGTATACGCATTGTTTGACTCGCTGACGAAGTTCCATGAATATGATTGGCTGCTTGATTTAAGGTTTTTTCCCGTAAAGGTTAATGTGTTGTTATAATTGTCCCTTTTCCATGTTCCCGTAAAATCGGAAGGGAAAGCCGTCAATGCCGCTGCTTGCTGCGCCGCTGCTTGCTGCGCCGCCGCTTTCGGTTCCGCCTTTTTCGGTTCTGTGGTTTTTACTTCTGAGGATTTTTCTTCTCCCCAAACTTTCAAAAACTCCGAACTTACCCACCCTGTGTCGTCGTTATGTGTTATCTGTGTCCAACCGCTTGATACTTCGCCCGTTAATGTTACGATGTCGCCTTTCTTTAATTGTCTTATGATGTTTTCACCTAATGCCGGGTCTTTGCGGAAGTTTACGTTTTGCGTTATGTCGGCTTGTTGGGTAATGGCAAGGGTTTGAGTTGTCTCTATTTTCGCTTTCGGCGTTCTGCTTAACAGGGAAATAAAACCTGCGGGGTTAATTTTGTAATAGAGAACAAATCCGCCGCCTACAAGCATCGGCAAAAGGATAAAATACAGAATGAGCTTGCCAAGATAAATATGAATGTGTTCACCTATGAGCTTACTGCCTAAACTCCAGCCGGCGCCGCCTCCTATTATGCATCCGAATACGGTGCCTAAGCTTCCGATCATGCCGCCAATTATATAGCCGACAGCCAAGCCGATAAGAGCGCCGAGAGCGCCGAAAATGATCGTACTGCCTTCGCCGCTGCCGCTGTCCACGATGGCGAAAGGGCTTAATACTCTGGCTACTCTTTGTCTTTTTTCCGCTCGCTCCCGTTTTGCCCGTTCTTCCGCTTCTGTGCGTACTTTGAAAGTTCTGCCCGCAACCCGCATTTGCTCTTGCGCGGTCATTTTTTTTCCGGTTACTCTTTCCCATTCATATATATCATCTTCCCAACAATCATTGTTTCGCCTGACATAATCGGCAATTTTATTTTCACAATAGTTAGTATGAAGTTGGTGTAAATCCGCATCCGTTACTGCCCGTCCGTGCTTTTTTTGGAAAAGGTTTTTTCCTGCGTTGAATAAGACTTTTTGCATGATTTCTTTATTTGAAGCGTTTTTACTTTGATCAAATTCTCCCCAATCAGCGATTCTAAACGCTTTTTCGTAATCGTAATCGAGGTCTGTATTAGCGCGCGCTGCCTCTACCATGTACCCTGCGTCCGGCTGGTAGCTTGTAAATCTTCTAAAATAGCGGGATGTGTCGCTGTTATCTGCCTCTTCAAATGTTTCAATAACCTCGTTCCAGCTACCTTTGTTAAAAGACCTTACCATTTGGTTGTAATAATCAAGCATTACCTGATCTGCCGACCTTCGTCCCCCTCCGCCTGATCTTGACGATGATCCGCCTGAACTTGACGGCGTGTAACTGCTTGATGAACCGCCTGATGATGATGAACCATCGTCTATATGCCCTGATCCTCCGCATCGGGAGCATCTTTCTTCTATCTTGCCGCTTCCGTGGCAAGTCCAGCAACTTCGTGAATTTCCATATTGTTGTATTTCATAATCGTTATAGAAATACTCCATACCAGACCCATGACAAGCTGAACAATCACGAAAAATACGTCCGCTTCCTCCGCAACTTCCACAAGTACCCATAAAAATCCTCCTTTGTTATTTCTTATTTTTTATTTATTATTTGCATTTCACGCCCACTCATCCCGCCCTCCGTCCATGATAGGTTCTTCGCGGATATATTTGTAATTCGTGCCGCATTTGGGACAGACGCATAGATTATTTTTATTTAATTTGATAATCGTTCCGCATTTAGTGCAGGTTATTTCCGTACTGGGTATTATGCGATGTTCAGTAATGACTATTACGCCATTTTCTACATTAAACTTAGTAATTTGATTGCCTCCTGGTGTCCCTGTTTGGCTGCTTTTTGAAGACACTCCTTTGCCTTCGCCTCATCCTGTGTAACGCCGATACCTTCCAGATAAAAGTTTGCCAGCTCGTATTGAGCGGCGGCGTTACCGTCGTTTGCCATATCGGTGTAGAATTGAACTACACGCTTTGCCTCTCTGGGGTCTTGCCGTAATATACGGCGGACTCGTTCGCCGGCTCTTGCGGGATCATCGTCGTGCTCATCGAAAATAGGATATTTTAATTTGCCTTCTTCCGTTTCTTCTTTATGTTCGCTCAGAAGTAAATCGTATTCTTCGGGCAGGCGCTTCACAATCTTTACGGCGGCTGTGTATTCGCGGACAAAGTTCTTTTCTTCGCCTTTGGGATGTTCCGCTACCAACACTTCCTTTGTCTTTTTCAGCGGTTGGCGGACATCAGAGTTAATGTAGTCAAGGATGACGACATGATCGCCGTTACGGTGCAAAAGCGCGTGTTCGCCGCCGTTGTAGACAAGTTTGGGATTGTCCGGCTCGCCCTCACGTTCCAAAACGCTGAACATTATGTCGCCGGTTTTGTTTTGCAGTATGTCGTAAGAGTTTTCGAATTCTATTTTTTTATTCGCCGCAGAAATTTTCGAAAATTCTAGTTTCGCTTCGTAAACGTCGTTTATATCTTCGCCGTTCATTTCTGTGACAAGAATGATTGAGCGTCCGTCCAGCAGCATTTCGTGAGCTTCGTCACTCACAATAGGCAGTTGGATTATTTGTTCACTGTTTCTGTATAGCAGGGCTTCATACGCTTCTTTGTCATAGACGAGTTTCGCATTATTATCGTCCGCCCTGCCACTTGGCGCTTCGATTATCAGCAATAAATTGCCCTTTTCGTCATTTACAAAGTCATACATAACTTTCAGATACTGTGCTTTAGCCATTTTCTTCCTCTCCTATAAATTTATTATTTTCAAACCTTCCTTCTTCAAAAGTGCCGTCGGTGTATGTTATTCTTCCTTTGCCATGGCACTTGCGGTTGACGAAATCGCCCTCGTAAGAGTTGCCGTCCGCATAAGTTATTTTTCCTTTGCCGTTCTCAACTCCGTCAACAAAATCACCTTCGTATTCTGTTCCGTCAATCAATTTCATTTTTCCTTTGCCGCTGGGCTTGCCGTTTGCCCAGTCGCCTTCGTATACGGAACCTTCCGACCATGTAAACTTTCCTTTTCCGTTAGGTTTGCCGTTAATAAAATCGCCTTCGTATAAATCGCCTGATGCTGTTAATGTATATTTCCCTTTACCGTTGGGTTTACCGTCAACTATATCGCCTTCGTATTCATCGCCGTCCGTAAATTTTAATTTACCTTTGTCCATTGTTTCTCCCGTTCATTCTTCTTACGCCAACATATCAATTTTTTTTGCAGCTTCTTCTATGGCTCTTTTCGCGTCCTGAACAATCTCTGCTTTTGTTTTCTCCTGTGCGTCTTCATCGGTTTGGGCGTTTTCCCCGGAACTGGCGCTGTAATCGGCTTTAGCTTTCTCGGCGGCTTCGGCTTTGGACTTTTTCACTTCCGCTTCTTCGACGGCCATTCTTTCCTTCCACTGCGGCGCGGCTTTTATCAATTCTTCCGTGTTTAAAATTCCAGCGAGACTGGTGTCGTCTCCCTTGCCTTTAGTCGCAAATCCGTTCGCAAGGTCTTTTAACTGACCGGAAGCGCCGTCCTTGCCGAAGGTGGATTCATAGCCGTCTTCAGAGAAGGTAACGGTTATTTCACGGTAGAGCCTGTAAAGACATTCCGCATTTTCCTTTTCATCAACAGGGTAGTTGTCGTCTATACCGTCAGAGCAGAGAAAGAAGGCGACGGGCGGCGCTTTTTCGGAATGTAATGAAAGAAAAGCGCGAACCCCTTCTTCCCCACGGTCAAGGATGTCGTCATCGCAGATTGATGTGGTGACATTCAGATAACACTTTTTGTCCCAGGGGACGGGCTGTTCGCCGCTTGAATCCTGATACAGGACGGAAAACCTGCCGTCTCCGATGTGGTAGCCGAAACAGTACCACGGGGTGACGGCGGCGGCGAGAAGCGAAGTGCCGTAGGCCTTGTTGACGCTTTCATTATTCTCGTAACGCTCACGGTACTTGCCGTTTACTTGCTCCAGTTCCTGTTCCGTAAAGGGATTTTTCCTGTGGTCTTCCATGACAAGCATGTTCCATGAAGCCACCGTCTGCCTGATAAGTTTCTCGCGGAGAAGTTTTTCAAGTTCCCTGTGGGAAGGCGGATCCGGCTTCCTAATCAAGCCTGGTTTGAACAACAGTTCATGTTGTTTAACGAATTGTTTTATCCCCTCCGTCGCGCAGGCTACGGCGAATTTGGAGCCTCTATCACTGCGGAAACAACTTGAGTCCCCATGCCCGTCCGCCACTACGGCGATGGTTACGCTCTCATCGTCGTACCTGTTGGACGCGTCCTGACAGACAGCTCCGCTTTTTATATGGGAGCCTCCCTGAACAGTAACCGCAAATGATTTATAGCCTTTCATCTTACCAGTCCTCTTGATCGGCGGCGGGATCGGATGCGGTTTCTTCTTTAAGTTCGTTCAGGTTTTGAATCAACTCGTTCTGTTTTTCCTGATCGCCTGAATCGCTTGAAGACGGATCTACGACGCTGGCATTCTTGCTTGCCACCTGCGAAGTGCGGACGCTGACAAACTTGATCATCTTTATCAGCATCGCCTTGTTGTGTACTTCTAAAACCGTTTCTAACGAGCCTGTAAAAGCTTTAAGAACGTCTTTATCCGCCCCATCTCCGATAGCGAGCGCTACTTTTACGGCGGCCTTGAACCAGTTGTTTTGTTTTAACTTGTCCAATTCCGGCTGCCAGTTGTCGGTGGGTTCGCCGTCCGAAAGCAGGAACAGGGCGGGAGCGAAAGAGCCGGTGGCTTCCGCCATAAAAGCCTTTGTGGACAGTTTTTCATTGAGCGCCTTGCACGCCGCGCCGAAGTCGGTAGTGCCCGCCGCGTCAAGATTGGTCCAATGGTAATCGTTTGAATCGACGGGACCGTTCGGCGTGAGCCATTTTACGCCGGAAGAAAATTCGAGCACGGCGATTTTAATCAGCGCGTCCGCGTTCTCGTTTGAAATGTCCCTGATTTCGGGGACTACTTCCCTTACCGCGGTGTTTACCGCTCCGATTTTGTCACCGTCCATGCTTCCCGACGTATCAACGATAAAAAACAATACCATCGTCCTTCTTGGAATCTCTACTTTGTCTGTAAGCGCCATATTCTTCTCCTTGCCAAATACCTATTACACAACCTCAACGCTGACAGCGCCGATGCCTATTGTTGTGCTTTTTTTCAACGTGAACGAACTGCCGGGGGCGACAGGCGTCTGCGCTCCGGAGTCCGTTACATACCATGTGTCCTTTGACACGTTTTTCAAATTAAAATCACTGCCGTTAGCCGAAACTTCTCCCTGGAGCGTTTCATAATCGTCCGAGCCTTTTTCGGTGTGGCAGACGTACAGTTTCGTCTTCTGGTGGACGGGGACATTGTACCGTTGCGTCTTGATGTACATGGGGAATACGTTTTTCTTTTTACAGGACGGACACGGGTTCGGGTTGACAGCTTCTGCGAAGTAAACCTCTCCGCAGGAGCATTTGTACACTTCCGACCTCATGCGGATAAAGAGGCGCAGCCAATCCTGTTCGATGATCCTCTTCTGGGGTTCTTTCATAAGTTCCTTGCTGAACGCTTTTACAAACGCTTCCTTGAGGTAATCGGGCAGGAAGGGCCAGCGGCTTATCGCTCCTTTATGGATGCCCTGCACCGGCCTGTTGGAATCATCGGCGGGATCGTAAATAAAAACGGGGTTTTCTCCGTATATCCGCTTTTCGCTTTTTGAGTCCATGCAGGGGACGCAGGAGGCTTTCCCTTCAAGCGGGTGGTTGTTTGTCCAAAGAAGGAACAGCACGACGGCGAGGGAAAAAGCGTCGGTCTGCATTTCTGGCTTCGCCTTGCCGATTACGATTTCGGGGGCCATGTACCGAGGTTTTCCGGCGATGCCTGAGTTCTTGCCGTATTCGGACACGTTGTCGTTATCGCAGATAAGCACTTTGCCATTTTTAGGATCAATAAAAAAGTTTCCGTCGTTCAAATCCTGATAGCTGTAGCCCTTCTGGTGCAGGGCGCGGAATCCGGCTGTTATCTGCAACGCGGCGTTGGTCATCGCGGTTATGCTGGCGAAGCCTTCCCTGCCGATGAGAAATTTTGAAAAGTCCTTGTATTCGGGAGGGCGCAGATCCATGACATAGCCGAATGCTTCGCCGTGTTTTTCGGTTATGGCTTCGGGCCACAGGAAGGCGTTGGCGGGCTTTCCTTTTTTGATGTTATTCTCAAGGTTTTCGTAAAACTTTTTAGGGTTTGCGATTTTTTTGCCCGAGTACCATTTGAGTGCTTTTAGCGCTCCGTTGTAATCCACCTTGTACACCGCGCCCTGTCCGCCCTCGCCCAATTTGTCGCCGACGATGATCTTCTTAAAGTCCTTTGTTTGAATCGCGCGGCCTTTCGGCAAATCCGCCATAATTAACTCCTTTGGCATTTAACGTCCACCAGACAATCAATTAACAATTATCAATTAACAATTAACAATGGTTCGGAAATTCCTCTCGCAGAGGCGCAAAGGACGCAAAGGGAAAAAGAATTTTTACCACGAACCAACACAAACATTTACTTATCTCCTTATTATCCGAATAGTCCTTTTTTAAATTCTCCGTTTTTCCAGTTGCCTTTTTCAATTTTGCCGTCAGGCCATGTCACTTTCATTTTGCCATTAGGGTAGCCGTTAACGAAATCTCCTTCGAATACTCTGCCGTCTGCGAATATCATTTTGCCTTTGCCCCAAGGGTCAAAGTTTTTGAAATCTCCTTCGTATACTCTTCCGTCTGCGAATTTCATTTTGCCTTTGGTAGCAAAGCCAATATCGTAATCGCCTTCGTACACATTGCCGTTTGCGTAAGTCATTTTACCTTTGCCGTGTGGTCTACCGTATTTTAAATCGCCTTCGTATACATTGCCGCTTTTGTATGTCTTCTTTCCTTTGCCAGTAAAATTGGGCGGAAGGCTTGACTCTGTTGAGGAGGATTGTTGTTGTTGTGGCGCCGGTGAAGCGTCGGCTTTTTCAACTGCGGGCGTTGTTGTTACGCTTTTGCTTGTGTCGCCGCGCAGAATAAAAGCGAGTGCGTCCACTATGTCCGCCGCAAATGCGGAATTAATTCCATGCTCTTCTTCCAGTTCCTTGATCTGAGCTTTCTTGCAAGCGGAAATGTTTTCCGCTCCTTCAATCACTTTCGACAATCCTTCTTCGACAGTCAGAATAAGCAGGCGGCTTTGTTTTTTGTATTCGTTTCTGGTGTAATCCGCCAAGAGCGCCTTGCATTTTTTCGCGTCCGTCAAGGCTGTATTGCCTTGCTCTTTCACCAGTTGTTTCAATATGTCGATAAAGGCTTGATCCATAATTTTCCCCTGTTCACTTCACAACTTTTATCGCCGGCGCTTCACGTGCGATATTTGAAAAAATACTGTCTTTATCTGAACCGTCGTAAAAGTCAAAAGCGGAACGCGCCTCGCTTCCCATGCCGAGTTCAATTCCGTCATGCATTGAACGGGTATACGTTGTTCTGTCCCATACGACGCCGTATTTTTTATCGCCTACATAAACGTAAGCCCATTTTAAATTGGGGTGTCCCGATAACGGTTTTTGAATGACTGTCCGCACTCCTGTTATGTTGATGTTATTGCCTGTTATGGAATTTGCATTGACGAAAATATTTCCCGGATAATTGCCTCTTGCCCATTCAACAATTACCTCCGAGGGATCCACTATTTGCGGCGTTTCTGTCTGTTTTTCAGTTTGCGGTTCCGTGTTTTGTTTCTGCTGTTGCGTCTGCGGCTTTGTTTGCGTTTGAGCTTCCGTTTGCGGCGTTGCGGTTTGTTCTATTTCAAGCGGGACGGGCTGTACCGCTTGAACCGGTTTGGGGACGATGAAAAAGCACACTATGCCGATGAGAGCGATGACGGGTGTAATCAGCACAATGCCGCCGGAAGTATAGTACCAGTCGTCTACCGCTTTGTAGGTGATGAAACCGCCAAGCGCCATTGTCAGTACGGTCAGCATAACGGCAGGAAAATTATTGAGAGCAAGCGCCCTTGCGAATAACGCCCATGCGCCGGGAGTAAAGCATAATCCGATTATAATTGCCGTGATATACGGTAAAGGAGAAGTGTAAGGTCTGCCTCCAATGCGCTCCGCCAGCAAGTCAAAGAAGACTATACGCTTACTTAATTCCTTCTTCGCTTGGGTATTACCCTGCGCGGCGGCTTTACGAAAATATTCGCGGGCAAGGCGTGTGTTCTTTCCAATTATATAACCGCTTGTATAACAAACGCCGAGCATATACTGAGCGAGTTCATCTCCCTGAGCCGCCGCTTTTTTCCACCATTTTACGGCTGCGGGTACGTCCTCATACATAACGCTTCCGTTAAAATAACCGTTATAATTACAAAGGCCGACATTATATTGCGCTTCCCTCAATCCTTGTTCCGCAGCTTTGGTCCACCATTCAAGGGCTTTGGCTTCATCTTTTTTTACACCCTTGCCGTCTTTATAACAGTTGCCAAGAGCAAACTGCGCTTTAGCGTTGCCTTGTTCCGCCGCTTTTCGGTATAATTCGGCATCTGTAGGCGGCGGTTCGGGAGCGGATTTTTGTTGGGCAGGCGGCGATGACGTGGGAACATTTACTGTAGGCGATACAGTTGCAGTTGTGTCTCCGCGTAATATCAGCGCAAGGAGGTTAACCATGTCAGCCGCAAATACGGAATTAAGTCCATGCTCTTCTTCCAGTTCCTTGATCTGCGCTTTCTTGCATGCGGTAAGGTCTTCCGCTCCTTCAATAACTTTAGGAAATCCCTCCTCGACAGTCAGCACAAGTAGGCGGCTTTGTTTCTTGTATTCGTTTCTGGTGTAATCCGCCAAAAGCGCTTTGCATCTTTTTGCGTCCGTAAGCGCGGCGCTTCCTTGCTCTTTCACGAGTTGTTTAAGAATGTCGATAAAGGCTTGATCCATTTTGCTATTCCTTATTTGTTATTTATCAGTATCCCCCGCCTTTTACGTTAAAGTTTTTGGCTATTTGCACTTCGCCTGCCTGTCCGCACCACGGGCAGGTGTGTTTCTTTGATTCGTTGCTCCAGCACGAAATTTTTCCGCAGCTGCAATGAACAAAACCGCTTTGCTCGCAATATGGGCAGCCGGGATAACCGTCAACCGCATTCATGGAGCCGGATACTTTATTGGCTTCAAACCCTTCCTGTTTTGCTTTTTGTTCGTCAATGGGAAAAGCCCATGTACGAACCCAATCGTTCCCGCTCTTTTCCACGCGCATTCCGTACAGTTTTTTTGTTTTGGCGCATCGCGCCAAAACTACTGTGGCTGTTAATGGTCCCGCCATATCAGTTGCATCCTTCTTTTTTTACCACCGGCTGATTCTCGTAATATTCCTCGGTCATTTCATACGCTTTTTTTTCGCTTCGCTCATCAATGCCATTTATGGCACTGCCGCTTATGGCTTGATCCGATTTCTGCGCTCTTTCATTCAGTATTTGTTCCCATTGCAGCGCTCTTTCTTCCAATTTGTTAAAATCATCCAAATCTTTCATTGCTGTTTCTCCTCTGTTTATTGTTTCTGCAAGGTCTCCGATCTTCCGCCAAAAGTAAAACGCAGGAATTGTACCCTTTTGTAATCGGGTGAGGGATAATCGTCCCAGTAGGTGTAGGGTATACCTTCTTGTAATAAACCTCCGTCTTCTATAAATATGCGCCCTTCTTCTGAATAGGCTTTTAGGGCGATTCCTTTTGTGAAACCTTTGAATGGGCGGGTATTGTCGTTTCCAAGAAACGGGGTTTGAGCTTCGCTGTAACCGTTAATGGTAATCCGATTGACGCCTATTACCAGCGTTCCTTTGTATACGGCGTTCTCGTAATTATTGGACTTCCATGTGCCTTGCAGGTTATAGTCAAAAATTTTCGTGTCAGGTTTAGATTCGTAGTTGTAACCACAGGAAGTTAATAACAATAAACAAAGAAAGGTGATTGGGAATTTCATTGTTTTTTACTCCTTTTTGGGGTTTTGGTCTTTGTTTTTCCGCTGTTGGTTTTTATTTGTTCCAAAGCTAAACAGTCAATAAAACCTCGGATATACGCTTTGTCGGTATCGGAAAGCAATTTATACTTTTCTTCTACAGGCAGATTTTTTATTTCCGCCATGGCTTCTTTTTTGTCCATTTTCGCACCTCTTGTATACTGATTTTTCACAGTAATAGTATACATTACTAGGTAATGCATAACAACAAGGAGCTGAAGATAAATCATGCCGGCGGTGTTTGCGGTTTGTCCGTAAATCAACGTTTTTTGCCTGTTCATCCTTGCTCCTTGCTCAAAAGATAGCGCCTGCCTTACGGCTTTCCTATGGCGAAAAAGCGCCTGAATATGGCGAAATGTTGCGTGTTCAAGTTTTCTCCTTTTTTAAAGCGCAGTCTTTGCAAACACCGCCGTGCTCTTTTTCCGCTATGTTGAAACAGTCATCGCATACTCTTTTGCCGCAGACGGGGCAGAGGTTAAAATGTATATGGGCTTCCAAATTCGCTTCGTCGAAAGCGGCGCGGTGTTCGTTTCCCCACAGCATATTCAGCGCATCCTCGTTTTCTATAACGGGGCTGCCTTCGCCTGTAAACGGCTGCGAAGGGCTTGTCCATTCCTTTCCGCACCTGTCGCAGAAAAAACTGAATGAAAAATTTCCTGAGTCGGAATGATCAATTGAATTTTTTGTTAATGCTTTTCGCAGCATATAAAAAACATATCACTTAAATTTGGTTTGCCTACCTGTAAAAATTACAGTTTAGGGGTTTTTGGACTATCAATATTATCAGTATTAGGTAAATTCGGTACTGTAAAAATTACAGTGTCTTGTTTGATACAATTACTCTGTATCGGGCTTGTTTACGAATTTTGTTAATAACTCTGTACGGCTTTGTATGCCGAGTTTGCGGTAGAGATTCATTATATGATAATTTACGCCGGAATAGGTTAATTCCAATTTTGACGCTATTTCTTTGGTGGATAGATTTGTAAGAAGCAGGTTGTATATTTCAATTTCACGGGCGCTGAGATTCGTTAATCCAAAAGATTGGAGTTTCTTTTGCGCTTTGTAAAGCAGCATGACTAACGTAATGAATAACACCGCAAGCGCCGTTCCCACTATGACGATTACCAGCCTCATGTTCCTCATTTCTTTGAAATAGATGTTTTCCGGTATTATTACTGCGATGAACCAGCCGTTTTGAAGTTTCCGGGTGAATGCGACTGACGGTTCGCCTTTATAATTTATTATCCTGTGTTCTAAAACGGGTATTCCCTGTTTTATTCTTTCCGCTATCGGTATAAAACTGTCGCTTACGTCTGTCATGTTTTTGCCCCAAAACGCTTTATAGGGATGGGCAAGCACATCTAACCGGCTGTTCATAAGTATTCCGTATCCGCTGTGGTTGAAATGTGTATTGATTGCCAGTTCTCTTACTTTGTCCAAGACAATATCAAGGCAGATTATGCCGATCGGTTTGCCTTCAGCGGTAAATATGCGGCGGGTGAATGTAATGGTATATATGTCCGTTGCCATCGCCATATACGGCTCGGTAATTGCGGTTTTCCCGTTTGCCTCTACCGCCGTCCTGTACCAGGGGCGGCCGCCCGGTTTATAATCGGCAGGCGGTATCCAGCCGGTACCGTCGTAAAATTTTCCGCCGAATGCGTCAAAATAGCCGTATACTCCGGTGGTGTATATATTAAGTTTTTCATTGACGAAAAGATAATCGGTTATATCCGTCAGGTACTTTGTTACCGTTTCGTAACTTGCTCCCTGTAATATCATCAAGCGGACGGTTTCCGATAAATAAACGAGTAAACTTTCCAGTTCCTGAAGATCGGAGTTGATGTTGAGTTCCGCAGTGTCAAGCGCGGATTTAGCGTCGTTCATTATGTGTTTGTTTTCTATGTTGCCCATGAACCATGAACTTAAAAATATCAATAACGCAAACGCCAGTATTATAAACAGAGCATAAATAAATTCCTGACGGGAGAAAAAACGTTTCATCTTATCTTTTATAATCATCTTTTCCGTCTTTGACCAGACTGATTTCCTGTCAATTTCCCCTCTTTATTTCGTAGTAATATCATATATTACATGGTAATTTATAACAAGAAAATACTTTACCTATGGCGGAATAGTGCCTTGTTATGGCGAAATGTTGCGTATTAAACAAAAAGACTTGCAAATTAACAAGTAACAATAAACAATGAACAGTGAAAAGAGAGGGTTTTATGGAGCTTGATTACAAATTTTATTTTAAAAATGAATGCCGTCCTCTGGCCTCGCTATCGCTTCACGAGGTTGCGAGTTTTGCGTGCCCTGCCGGGTTTGTTCTGCCTTTGGAAAAGCCTGACGCTTACGCTTTGTATTATGTGATTTACGGCAAGGGGGTTTACGCTGTGTCGGAGACGGAGTTTCCGGCTAGGGAAGGGGACATTTTTGCCATGTATCCGGAGGTGGGTGTTGAGTGCCGCGCCGATAAAAAAGAGCCGTGGGAATTGGGCGGGGTGAGTTTTGACGGGGCTGACGCGAGGCTTCTGCTTAACGCCGCGGGGTTTGTGCCGAAAAATCCTGTTCGGCATTTGGACGATTATTCACAGGAAAATGTTATGCGTTTTTTGGAAGGGCTTTATGTGTTCCGTGATCAGAATCTTTTCGGCACTATACAATCTACCGCTATATTGTACGCTTTTATGTCGCTGTTGGTTAAGACTGCTTCTTGGGATCAGACTGCTATGCCGCCCGGGTGGACGGGGGCTGTCCATTTTCAGAAGGCGTTACACTTCATTAATGATAATTATTCCCGTCCTATTACGGTTGACGATATTGCCGACCATGTGGCTTTAAGCCGAAGCCGTCTGTACCGTGTTTTTATGCAGCAGATTTTTATGTCGCCTCAACAGTATCTTACGGAATTTCGTATGCGTGAAGGCATCCGTCTTTTAGAAAGGCGGACGGGTTCTGTTAAGGAAATCGCCCTTGCGGTGGGTATGGAAGACCAACTACGGTTTTCAAAGATGTTTAAGCAGTATACCGGAAAAAGTCCAACGGATTATATGAAAGGGCTGATTGGCGAAAATAACAAATAACATGTAACAAATGAGCCTCTTCCAAAACCCTTAGCATAAGAATGATAAATACTTCAAAGAAGCCAGAAAAAGGACAGCAGCAAAGAGTACAAAGGAGACTTTAGAATATCCTTTTACATAAAGCGTTTTTGGTATCAGATTGTCTTTTAAGTGGGAATTAGCGCGTTCCACCGTTGTTCGAATTTTATACCGTTC
>Ga0268262_10004585_pt1 | contig 14212 bp, 12 predicted proteins | sample TergutNc150P3_FD_190354 | JGI IMG/M metagenome (GOLD analysis project Ga0268262, IMG submission 190354) | Nasutitermes corniger P3 segment gut microbial community from laboratory colony in Florida, USA - Nc150 P3 (SPAdes) (version 2) | ecosystem: Host-associated > Arthropoda: Insects >... | reverse complement strand
CGTGTTCCGGGGGGTGTATTCTTTTACTCTAGCCTATACCATGAACCGTTTTTCATTCGGTTTGTATAAACATTTTTCAAAGAGAGTTTTCAAAACCGTTTTATCCGTTTCATACAGGCTGTATGCGGTTAATAATTCCGCCGAATTGATGCGTACCATTACCAATGAAACCATTGAAATAAGCAGAATTACTTTAAATGTACTGCAGTTATGCTCCGAAGTTTTTACCGTACTTTTGGTTTATGCGGTTATAATCATTTTAAACTGGAAGATGACGCTGATTATTTCCGCCGTATTATTAATCATTGTATCAATTTTACTTGCGATATTGACAAAAGAAAATAAAATACAGGGGGCAAAGCGGCTTGTTTCGGGCAGAAAAATGAACCGTACATTGAAAGAGACGCTGGGAAACTATAAATATGTAAAATTAAAGGGAAATGAGGAAAATATCCTGTCCGCCTATGACGCGACTGTTGAAACATACACACGCTCGGAAGTTGTGAATAATGTTCTTGGCAATATGCCAAAAAATATCCTTGAAAGCATAGGGTTTTCTTTCCTGGTGGCGGTTGTGGTATTTATCCTCTGGGTCTATCATGACGCTTCAAAAGTTATTCCGGTAATCTCAATGTATGCCCTGGCCCTGTACCGCATCCTGCCCTCAATACACCGGATGCTGCAAAATGTTAATAATATTGTCTATTTGCAGAAGAGTCTGGAAGGCGTTGATGAGAGCCTGCGCCAGCCGGTGGAAAGTGAAGGAACTTCCCCGCTTGAGTTTAACCGTTCCATCCGCCTTGAAGGCGTTAATTTTAAGTATATGACCGGCAATGAGGTTATTACCGGGGTCTCGCTCGAAATTAAAAAAGGTGAAAAAATCGCCATTACCGGGGAAAGCGGCGGCGGCAAATCAACCCTGGTTGACATCATTATTGGCATTCACAAGCCTGTTTCCGGCAAAGTTTATGTTGATGAAACCGTGGTCACCGATGACAACATCCGCGCGTGGCGGAAAAAAATTGGGTATATCCCGCAGAGCATCTACCTGTTTGACGGAACAGTCGCGGAAAACGTTTCTTTTGGTTCGATACCCGATGATGAAAAAACAAAGAAAGCCCTGCAAATGGCCAATATATGGGATTTTCTTTCGGCGAAAGACGGCGTCAACACCAAGGTTGGCGAAGGCGGCATTCAGTTAAGCGGCGGGCAGCAGCAGCGCATCGGCATAGCCCGCGCCTTATACGATGACCCCGACGTATTGGTACTCGACGAAGCTACCTCCGCGCTTGATACCGAAACCGAACAAAAAATAATGGATGAAATATATAACGTAAGCGTAAACAAAACATTGATTGTAATCGCCCACCGGCTCAGCACGGTAGAGCGCTGCGACAGAAGAATCCGTATTGAAAACGGAAAAATTGTGTGAAGGAGAAACAAATATGAAAGATTTAAAAAGATTTGATGAAGACGAACAAATAATCGGCACTCCAAGATACGAAACATTTCAACAAATGTGCAGAGAAGCCGGACTTTTTGCGATAAAAGAAGCGAAAGACAGAGGACTTCCGATTACCTATGTTGAAAATGATGAAATTATTAAAGAATACCCGGACGGAAGAATAGAAGTTCTCGGTAAAATTAAGCCTAAAGTTAAAGTATCTAAATGGATATATACGATAAAATGAGCAATCGTGTAAAAAGGCTTAGAATCTTCGCCGGTCCTAACGGATCAGGAAAATCTACGTTATATAAATATTTAACTCAAATTAACGCTTTTAATTCGTATTATCATATAAATCCGGATCTTATCGCTAAAGATTTATCCGTGTCACTTAATCTTGATAATTGGCCTATAGATTTTTCATTTAACGAGTTAATCAGTTACCTTAAACTATCGCCTTTTCAAACAATGGTTGATTATAATATTACTGATCTTTTAAATTCTGAAGATCGCCGTATCTGGCTTAAAGATCCTGCTTTTAATAACAGTTACCTTGCCGCCGCCATTTCAGATTTTCTTCGTTATAAAATGATACAATCCGATTCATCATTCTCATTTGAATCTGTATTTTCACATGATTCTAAAATTAAAGAAATTGAAATTGCGAAAAAAGCAAAATTTAAAATTTATTTTTATTTCATATCAACATCAGACCCGTTAATAAATTATCAACGTATTAAAAACAGGGTTGAAACCGGCGGGCATGACGTTCCAAATGAAAAAATAAATGATCGGTATTACAGAACCATGAATAATCTTTACACCGCATTTAAATTATCTGACAGAGCATATTTATTTGATAACACTTCTGAAAAAACAAATAATTCCTTTAATTTTTTTGTTGAAAAAAATGGAAATAATATTTATTTATCAAATTCAAATTTTGTCCCCCAATGGTTTGATGAATTTATTCTAAGGCAGCCTGGTGTTGAGTAAGGAAGGAAGTAATATAAAATGAAATTTATTCCTGATAGTATGCCTTCACAAAATAAAAAACCTCTTCATATTGTCTATTTGCCTGATGTCACTGAAAGTCTTTATATACTAAATACTTTAGAAGCGTTAAAAGCAGGCGGGGTTAAAATATATACATGGAAAAAATTTAAGAAATTGCGTTATTTTTTCAAAGTTAAAATTATTCATTATAACTGGATAGAAAATCTCGATTATAGTTCTAATGCAAAATATATTATTTCATTCATAAAAAAGATTATTATCCTGGTTTTTTTAAGAATATGTAATAAAAAAATTGTCTGGTCTTTGAATAACAAAATATCCCACGATTCTAAAAATAAATTTTTAGATAAATTAATAATAATATTTTGTATTATGATTTCTAATAAAATACATATTTTGTCAAATATCAGCGCTCAAGTCATAATAAATTATTATAGACATGTTAACAAGAAAAAAATATTTTATATTCCACATGGTAATTATATTCATAATATAAAAGAATATAATATTAAAGAACCTGGCAAAAAGCTGAAATTTATTTATTTTGGCTTAATAAGGCCATATAAAAATTTGGAATTATTAATAGATACTTTTAATACATTATCCAATTTTGCGGACATTGATTTTGAATTGGAAATAACAGGGAGCTGTATTTCCGGTGATTATATCAAAAAATTGACGCAATTGGCGGATAATAATAAAATAACATTACATTTCGATTACATTAAAGACGATGAATTAAATACCGCTATTCAATCATCTGATATAGCTATATTTCCTTTTAATATAACAAGCGCGTTGAATTCGGGAACCATAATGCTGGCGTTTTCAAACAAGAGAACAGTTATTGCGCCGTTAATCGGTACTTTACAGGATATTAAAGATGATATTTATTATTCATACAGCTACGACAATTATGAAGAGCATAAAAATGTCCTTTTAAATACAATTTTAACGGTTTTTAATGATTATAAAAACAATATGGAAATATTGAATTTTAAAGGTGAACAGGCATATTCCCATGTTGACAAGAATAATAATTGGGAAATAATAAAAAACAGTTACTTAAATCTTTATAATTCATTGTAGTTTTAAGTCTTTATTGTATCAAGGCAAGTAAATGAAAACCTGTAAATATGTTTATGTCCTTGCAAGCTCGTTAAAAGACACTTATTACGAGCAATTCCTCCTTTCCGCCGCGTCATTGCGTTTATACAATCCTGATTCTGAAATAATTGTCCTGGTTGATACGAAAACAAACGATACGCTCACAGGAGTGCGTTCCGGTTTTAATAAATATGTTTCAGAATTAAAAATTATTTCCGTGCCGCCTGAAATTTCCCAAAAAGAAGCGTCACGCTGGATAAAGACTTCGATCAGAAATCATATTTCAGGGAATTTTTTGTTTATAGATTGTGATACTATTATTACAGAAAACCTCGCCTATGATTTTTTACCGGATATACAAATAGGCGCGGTTCTTGACACCCATGTTCCGTTATCTCTTCATCATTTAAGAGATAATTTTTTAAAGCAAAAAACATTATCCGGTTTTAATAACCAATATAATTTTACAAACTACTTTAACAGCGGAATAATTTTTTGCAAAGACACCCCTGAAACGCGGAATTTTTTCGATCGTTGGCACGAATTATGGAAAGCAGGAAATAAAAACAGAGTTTCCGCTGATCAACCGTCATTTAATCAGGCTGATTGTGAATTGCATAATATTATCACTGAACTTTCAGGCGAGTGGAATTGCCAGATAGGCCACAACGGCCTGCCTTATCTTTCCGGCGCGAAGATAATTCACTATTACGCAACTTCGCTTGTTTCGTTTGAGCCGGCTTATGAACTCGCGTCTCCTGACATTCTATCTTCCATAAAAGAGACAGGTGAATTGTCCCCGAAAATTCTGAAATTACTGGGGAATCCCAGGGCCGCCTTTATGAAAAAATCAAGAATAATAGCGGATGCCGCGGTTTTGGATATTCTTGACAGCGCGTATTTTCAAAAATTGCTCTGGCTCAGAAGAAGCCATAAGAAACAATTTTTCTCATCAGACAAATTTATTTCCAAAATAAAAAAACCCGGAAAGAAAAAATAAAATTGAAAAAAGTTCTTATTAACGGTGATTTTCTCTGCAGAAGGCTTACCGGCATAGAGCGTTATGCCTACGAAATTACCCGCCGTTTGGACAATCTTTGCGAAAAAGATGAAATTGCCATTGTGATTCCTTCCTTTGTTGAAAATATACCGAATTATAAAAACCTTGAAATTATAAGGCTGGAAAAAAAAAGCAAATCAAACATACGCTGGCAGATGCTGACTTTGCAGGGTTTCCTGCTGACACACAAAAATTATACCATTCTTGAATTCGGAAATTGCTGCCTGCCCCTCGCGCCCGGCATTGTTTTCCTGCATGATATTTACTGTGAATTCTTTCCCGAGGACTTCGTCAGCAGAAGGGATAAATTTACAAGACTTTACAGCAGAATTCAATACCGGTTTATCGCGCGCCTCGCGAAAAAAATCGTGACTGTTTCAGAATACAGTAAAAATGAGATCGGTAAAACATTTAAGATTGATCCATCAAGAATAAATGTTATCTATAGCAGCGCGGATCATATTCGCGATATTGCTTCTGACCCCTCTATATTTGATAAATTCCCGGCACTTGCGGAAAAACCTTTTTATTTTTCACTGGGCAGCCTTTCAAAACGCAAGAACATCAAATGGATTCTTGAATACGCCGTAAAGCATCCTGAATCTAACTTTGTCATTTCGGGAACAAGTCTTTCTACCGTAAAAGTTAATGAACTTGACAACGGAATTCCTGAAAATATAATCCTTCTTGGCTACCTTGACGATTCCAAAGTAAAAGCCCTTATGACCCGATGTAAAGCTTTTATTCTGCCTTCATATTATGAAGGTTTCGGCCTTACCCCGCTTGAAGCGTTATCCTGCGGAGCGCAGATTATTATAGCAAAGGCTGCCAGCCTTCCTGAAATCTACGGAAACACGGCGCATTATATCGATCCGTTCAATACCGATGTTGATCTTGACGCGCTTCTTCGTGAACCTGTCGAAAAGCCGGATGCGATCCTCGCGAAATACTCATATGACACTTCGGCTGAGAAAGTATATAATCTAATAAAGAATTTTACGTAATGTTTAAGGTTGATAACGCTGTCATTCTTGCCGCGGGGTTTGGTTCACGGTTTGTACCGATTACCTATGAACTTCCCAAAGGCCTGATACCGGTAAAAGGCGAACCGCTTTTGGAACGGCAATTACAGCAATTAAAGGAAAAGGGCATTAATGATATTGTTTTGGTTGTCGGTTATCTAAAAGAAAAGTTTGATTATCTGATAGACAAATTCAGCGTAAAACTTGTCTATAATCCGGAATATGCGGTCAAAAACAATCTTGCCAGCCTGTATTGCGTCCGCGATCAATTAAAAAATTCCTATATTCTGTCCGCCGATAATTGGATTGAAAATAATATTTTTAATTCAACCGAGGAAAAGAGCTGGTACAGCTGTGTGTATAAAGCAGGTCCGACTTCCGAATGGTGTGTAAAAACCGATGAAAGAGGACGAATAACGGATGTTACCATTGGCGGATACGATTCCTGGGTAATGTACGGTCCCGTTTTTTTATCAGAAATTTTTTCTGAAAAATTCGCGAAAAAAATTGAAGAATATTACAAAATGCCCGGAAAAGAAAATTATATGTGGGAAAATGTATTTATTGATGAATTGCGGCATTTTGATCTTTATATAAATAAGCAGGAAAGTAATAATGTTTATGAGTTTGAAAGCTTTGAAGAACTGCGGCGGTTTGATCCGGAATACAGCGGCAGAACTCCCAATGTGTTGCTCAAAACAATTGAAAAAGTTTTTAATGTTAAGGAAGATGAAATTGTCAATATAAAAAATCTAAAGGCGGGCATGACAAACAGATCGTTTGCTTTTTCAGTATCCGGGAAATCATATATATTCAGGCTGCCCGGTGAAGGTACTGATAGATTGATCAACAGAAAACAGGAACGGGAAGTTTATACGGCAATAAAAGACCTGGGCGTTTCCGATGAAGTAATTTATTTTGATGAAAATACCGGGAACAAAATATCACTCTTTTACAGCGGCGCCAGAAATACAAACGCGCGCAGCCGCGAAGACCTTGAAGTATCTATGGAAGCCATGCGAAGAATCCACCGGAGCGGCGTCAGGACGGCCCACTCCTTTAACATAGCGGGGGAAATATCCCGGTATTTAACCCTGTGCAATGAGAGAAACGCGGTAAGATTTACCGACAATGAAGAAACCTATGAGAAAATGAAACGTCTGATTGAACTTGCCAAAAAAATGAACATTCCGGAAGTTTTATGCCATGTAGACAGCAATCCCGACAATATTATACGGCTTGCCGACGGTTCGGTCAAAGTAATTGATTGGGAATACGCGGGTATGGGAGATCCTGTTATGGACATAGCGATGTATTCGATATATTCTTATTATACGAAAGCTGAAATGGACGAACTCCTGAAAATTTATTTACAGCGGCAGCCTGACGAAAATGAAACGACGCGATTGTATATATACGCGGCGCTGGGAGGGTACCTGTGGGCGATCTGGACCGAATACAAACAGTCATTTGGAGTTGAATTCGGCGATTATGGAATGAAAATGTACCGGTACGCAAAAGAATTTTATATTCATTTACAGAAGGAGGTATTTGTAAAATGAAAAATAAATCGACAGACATTTCTATTTTATTGTTCCCCTTGTGCATTATCGCGTTTTTGGCCGCTCTGATTCTTCTTTTTCCTGAAAGAGCGCAGTTTATTATCGAGAATATATTGTTTGACTTTTTTCGCAACAAAATGGGGGTATTCTACATCCTGACGGGAATATTTGTACTGTTATGCAGTATATTTATAGCCGCTTCCAAATACGGAAATATCAAACTTGGCGCCCTGGAAAAACCCCGGTATTCAGGCTTCAAATGGGGTTCCATGATATTCACATCTACAATGGCCGCCGATATTCTTTATTGGTCGTTGATTGAATGGGGGTATTATTATTCTGCAAATCCCGCCGGTACGGGCGATTTATCCCTTTTACAAAGGCAGCAAATCGCCTCTACCTACACTTTGTTCCACTGGGGTCCCATACCCTGGGCGTTCTATATTCTGCCGGCGGCGGCATACGCCTATATGTTTTTCGTGAAAAACGGCCAGCGCCAGACATTATCCGAGGCCTGTCGTCCAATCCTGAAAGATAAAATCGACAAAGGCTGGGGCAAAGTAATAGACATCGTTTCAGTTGTCGGTTTATTGGGCGGGACGGCGACTACCTTTGCGACGGCAACCCCGCTTATGACAAACGCCTTAAACAGGCTGCTTGGAACATCGGCGGATAAAAGTATAACAATCGCTATTTTACTGTTAAACGGTCTTTTGTTTACCATAGCCGTATTGTTCGGAATGAAGGCGATTTCATGGCTCGCCGTCGCCTGTGTGGTTGTTTTTTCAACGCTGCTTGCGTATGTTTTCTTCCTCGGCCCGAGCCAATTCATTATTGAAAGCGGCGTGTCTGGAATTGGAAACATGATACAAAATTTTATCGGCATGTCAACGTGGACGGATCCGCTTCGATTAACGGGAGACGGGGTTTCCGGTTTCCCGCAGCAATGGACAATTTTCTATTGGGCCTATTGGATCGCCTGGTTTGTCGCCACGCCGTTTTTTATCGCCAAAATCAGCGAGGGCCGGACAATACGCCAAATGATAGGCGGCGCTTTTTTCTACGGCATTGCCGGTACTTACACGTCGTTTATCGTTTTCGGCAATTTCGGCCTGTATCAGCAGGTAACCGGAAAAGTTGACGCCGCCGCGATGCTGGCCGACGGTGTTGCCCCTTCGGAAGTCATTCTCAAAGGGCTTGAGCAATTGCCCGGGCATAATATTGTCTTTGGACTGCTTGTTTTAGCGATGCTTGCGTTTTATTCAAGCACATTCGACGCCATCACCCTGGTTGTCGCCGGATTCTGCCATAAAACCCTGAAAATCGACGAGCAGCCCGACAAAAAACTAAGGGCATTCTGGGCGGGCATATTTATTATTCTTCCGATAGCCCTTATCTGGTCGGAAGGAACATTAAGCATGCTTCTAACCGTATCAATCATCGCCGCTTTTCCCCTTGGAATTATCCTGTTGACAATTGTTTTCGGTTTCATAAAGGAATTGAGAAAAACGAGTTGAACATATATCTTCTTTATATTGACCCCGGCACGGGGAGTATGCTTTTTTCTATCCTCATTGGCGCGGTTGCGACCATCTACTTTGTTGCGAGGGCCGTAATAATTAAGGTAAAGGTACTGTTTGCCGGCGGAAAAACACAGGCCGCAAAGAGCCGGCACAAGTGCGTGATCTACGCGGAGGATAAACGTTATTGGAATCTTTTTAAACCCGTAGTGGAAGAATTTGAAAAACGGAATTTTCCCATACTCTATTTAACATCCTCAAAAGACGATCCCTGTTTCGAATCTACAAACAATCAAATTGTTTTTGAGTACATCGGAGAGGGAAACAGGGCTTTTGCGCGGCTTAACCTTATAAGCGCCGATTTTGTGCTGATGACAACGCCCGGGCTTGATGTATACCAATTGAAAAGATCAAAAGCGGTCAGGCACTATTCCCATCTGATCCACGGTACAAGCGACGCGACATTGTACCGCCTCTTCGGGCTGGATTATTTTGATTCTATTTTGCTCACCGGGGATTATCAGGCGGATGATATAAGGCGTCTTGAAACGCTCCGTGGCCTTCCCTCAAAACAGCTTGTTACGGTCGGATGCCCGTACCTCGACCTTGCGGCGCAAAATAAGCCCGCTGCCATTCCCCATCCCTTTACCGTGCTTGTTTCACCTTCCTGGGGACCCTCCGCCCTGCTTACTCGATATGGGGAAAAACTGCTCGACCCCCTCCTTGATACCGGTTACAACATTATAGTAAGGCCGCATCCACAGTCAAAAATATCCGAGAACGCGATGCTGGAAAGACTTAAGCTACGTTACAAAGACCGCAATACCATCACATGGAATTATGAAACCGATAACATTTTCTCGCTCAGTAAATCGGATATTATGATTTCCGATTTTTCGGGCATCATTCTGGATTTTATGTTCCTCTATGACAAACCGGTTATCTATTCCAATTATTCATTTGATCTGCGGCCTTACGACGCGGACGACCTTAATCATGAGCCCTGGTGGTTCAGGACATTGAAAGAGACAGGGATAGAACTGCGTGAGAGCGATTTTGCCTCAATCGGCGATGTTATTCAAAAAGCATCGAATAGCGCCTCGTTAACCGAGGCCCGCAGAATTGCCAGGGATACCGCGTGGCAGCGCCGGGGTGAATCGGGCGCCCTGATTGCCGATTTTGTAATGGAAACAATCGAAAAAAACAGCGAGGTTATTAATGGATAATTCCTTACTGATAATAATTCCCACCTACAATGAAATCGAAAACATTATACCTCTGGTTGAAGATGTGTTTTCCCGCGTTCCAAACGCTCATATCCTCGTGGTAGATGACAATTCCCCGGACGGAACCGGGGCGGCGGTTGAAAAAATGTCTGAGAACAAACCTGCGCTGCATATCCTGAAAAGGAGCGGCAAGCAGGGGCTTGCCTCCGCGTATATTGCCGGTTTTAAGTGGGGAATTCCCAGGGGCTACGATATATTTCTGGAAATGGACGCTGACTTTTCACATAACCCTGAATATATACCTGAAATGCTTGAACAAATAAAAACTTATGACGTTGTGATAGGCTCAAGAAATATTAAGGGCGGCAGTGTCGAAGGCTGGTCGGCTCTCAGAAACATGATTTCAAAGGGCGGCTCTCTCTATTCAAGGATTATTTTAAGCTGTCCAATAATGGATCTGACAGGCGGCTTTAACATGTGGCGTAGAACCGCGCTTGATAAAATAGGACTGGACGGGATAATTTCAAAAGGGTATTCATTTCAGGTTGAGATGAAATTCAAAGCATACCATTATGGATGTTCTGTAAAGGAGATTCCGATATTATTCCCCGACAGAAAACACGGAAATTCCAAAATGTCAAAGAAAATATTCCTTGAAGCTCTTGTAAATATCTGGAAAATCAAAAAGAATACCGGTATTAACAATGTTATTGATCAATTCTTTAAATTTGCAATAACCGGAGGATTAGGATCCGTTACTAATCTTTTTTTATTTTTTTTATGCGCTGATCTGGCAAAAATGCGGGAAATTCCGGTAAGTATAGGCTGTTTTATGATCGCCGCGACACAAAACTATATAATCAATCATAAATGGTCATTCAGACAAAATGACTATGCAGAAAAATTATCATTTAAAAAATGGCTGTTGTTTATTTGTGGATCATTATTGGGACTTGCGGTAAATATTATGGTAATGAGTTTTATAATTAAGCATTTTAATATACCGTGGAAATTTATAGCTCAGGCCTGCGGAATTGCGGCAGGGATGGTTTTCAATTTCGCTGTATCAAAACTGGTGATTTTTAAAAGGAAAAAAAATGTTAACTGACAATCAGAATAAACTGGACAGGAAAACTTGTATTTGGCTTTTTATCATTGCGTTTGCAGTAGCGTTTTCTTCAACCTATAACCCGATGAACTTCAGGCGGATGCACGTTGATTCGTCTGTATATGTAACCATCTCTCAGGGAATAATCCGCGGCTATTTACCGTACAGTGATTTTGTTGACAACAAAGGCCCGCTTACATATCTTATAAACGTTCCCGGATTGTTCCTTGGAGGATTTACCGGTATATGGTTTACAGAGATTATCCTGCTTTTCGTTACAGTACTGTTTGCCTATAAAACGGCGTTGTTTTTCGGAAACAAATACAAAGCCCTGATGGGAACAGTGTTTGGTTTTATCATACTTCTTGCGTTTTTCACGGTTAATGCCGGAACAGAGGAATATTCCCTGCCATTCCTGACAGTTTCCCTGTACCTTTTTACCAGGTATTATTTTTCTCAGAAACAGGACTTGAGTTTTTTTGAACTTGTTATACTGGGAATTTGTTTTACCTGCGCTGTTTTGATAAGGCTTAACATGTTTCCTCTTTGGGCGGGATTTTGCATGGTGATTTTCATTGAAAACATAATTAAACGGCGTTTTGTATTATTGGGAAAATATGCTGCTGGTTTTTGCCTCGGGATCATTGTCATTTTTATTCCTGTATTTCTATACCTTAAATTAAACGGAATTATGGATGCTTTTTTAACTCAGGTTATATTTGGCGGCGCGGCAAAAGGCTTTAGCGGCGGCGGGCTGAAAGAAACCATAAAAAATTTCTACATTGTTATTAACAGAAACTATTCTTTTATCCCTCTTTTTGCGGGTCTTTTTCTGATGATAACAGGATTCAAACAATCAAATTTTTGTTTTTATGTTGGTTACACTTTATCATATTTTTTAATGGTATTGTTTCTTTCATTTTCAAGCGGAGACACCCATTATAATATGGTTCTGGTTCCGTTTTTCATCCCCCCGCTGACTTTTCTGGCTGATATTCTGGATTCTGCGTTCTCGGCGATAAAAGCCAAAAAAACAATTCTTGTTTTGTTTCTTTGCCTTGTTTTCTCCGAAGGATTTGTTAAATATCTTTATGACCTGTCAAAAATCGTTTTTGATAAATCTGGTTCCCAGCTTGTTAATGCCGGTAAAATGATAGATGAAAACACAAAACCCGGCGACAAAATAATATCGCTTGGTTTTAACGGCTATATATATCCCTTTACCCAAAGAGATATTGCGTCAAAATACTGTTACCAGGGTTCAGGGTTAAACCACATACCCGGCGCTAAAGACGAATTTATCTCCGATATTACATCAAATAAACCCGCCATTATAGCATTATTCAACGCGGAAGACGGAATTGGACAAATTATGAATGACTGGCATGCGCCAATTTTTAAAATGATTGACAGAGAATACCTGCTTTTGTCCGATGAAAACGGATTTAAACTTTTTATACACAATGACTCTGATTCTTATTAAATTGTGAGGTTCTATGATAATTCGATCAAAAGCCCCGCTGCGGCTGGGACTTGCCGGCGGAGGAACCGACATAGCGGAATATTACAACCGCTACGGCGGTTATGTGCTGAACGCAACGGTAGATATGTACGCCTACTGTACAATTGAGCCGAATGATTCAGGCAAGGTGGAATTTGTCGCCGCCGATCTCGGCAAACAGGAGGAATACAAAGCGGAAGAAAAACTTCCTGTCTCCTCCGTCCTGCCGCTTCATTGCGGTATTTACAACAGGATCATTTCCGATTTTGTCAAAAAACCGCTTTCCTTCAGAATGACCACTTACTCGGACGCGCCCGCCGGTTCCGGCCTGGGATCGTCTTCCACAATGGTTGTGGCGATAATCAAGGCTTTTGAGGAATGGCTTAATCTGCCCCTGGGCGAATACGACATTGCCGCCCTTGCCTGTAAAATTGAACGCGAGGATATTGGGCTTGCGGGCGGCAAACAGGATCAGTACGCCGCGACTTTTGGGGGTTTTAATTTTATGGAATTCTATGAAAACGAGCGCGTAATTGTTAACCCGCTTCGACTCAAACGCTGGATTAGAAACGAGATTGAATCATCGTTGATTTTATATTATACCGGAGTTTCAAGGGAAAGCGCGAATATCATTAACGAACAAATTAAGCATACGCAAAAAGGCGACGCCAAAAGTATTGAAAGTATGCATGAAATGAAGAAGCAGTCGGTGTTTATGAAAGAAGCCCTGTTAAAAGGAGATTTCAAAGGTTTCTCCGGCTGTCTTTTGAACGGCTGGCTTGCGAAGAAAAACGCCGCCGCTTCAATCTCCAATTCATTTTTGGATGAGCTGTATCAATATGCGCTTGACAACGGGGCGGAATCTGCTAAAATTTCAGGCGCAGGGGGAGGCGGCTTCATGATGATATACTGTAACCCATGCAAAAGAATCGCGCTCATCCGCGCGTTAAAGGAGAAACATGGAATGGTACTTACACCTTCATTTACTGAAACGGGGACACAGGCGTGGACTATATACAACAATTAATTCAGCGTTATCCGGCGCTGGAATCCGTCAAAAACGATATAAACGCGGCATTTGACATTATTGCCAATTCGTTTTCAAACGGAGGCAAACTGCTGATAGCGGGTAACGGAGGCAGCGCTTCCGACGCCGAACATATTGCCGGCGAGTTAATGAAAACTTTTGAAAAGAAGAGAACCCTGCCGGATTCTTTTATTATGGATATTAAAAAAGTTAATATTGAAATCGCCGAATACCTGATTCCCCGTATGCAGCCGGGGCTTCCCACAATCGCGCTTTCAGGTCATGCTTCGCTTAACACGGCATGTATCAACGATATTGACGGAAATATCACCTTTGCCCAGCAGGTTTACGGTTACGGAAAGGAAACAGACGTGCTGCTCGCGATATCCACTTCCGGAAACTCGAAAAACATTCTGTACGCCGCGGCTGTCGCAAAGGCGAAAAAGCTGAAAATTATCGCTCTTTCAGGCGGCTCCGGCGGCGCGTTGAGGAATATTGCCGATGTGAGTATAATTGTACCTGAAACGGAAACCTGGAAAATTCAGGAATTTCACCTGCCCGTATATCATTGCCTGTGCCAGATGCTGGAGAATCATTTTTTCTAAATGCAAGTTG
>Ga0268262_10004584_pt1 | contig 14213 bp, 17 predicted proteins | sample TergutNc150P3_FD_190354 | JGI IMG/M metagenome (GOLD analysis project Ga0268262, IMG submission 190354) | Nasutitermes corniger P3 segment gut microbial community from laboratory colony in Florida, USA - Nc150 P3 (SPAdes) (version 2) | ecosystem: Host-associated > Arthropoda: Insects >... | reverse complement strand
ACCCTGGCGAACAACCAGGTAACCCTTCACCCCGCGACCCGAAAGGCGCTGGATATGCTGGCAAAAGCCGACATGATGGGTTTCGTCATTCCGCGGAAGTACGGCGGCCTTAATATGCCCAACACGATCCTCAGCATCGCAGCAGAAATAGTCGCCAGGGCGGATGCTTCATTCCTCAATTTCGGCCTGCAACAGGATAACGCGGGAACGATCAACAAATTCGCCTCGGAGGATCAGAAAGAAAGATACCTGCCAAAACTCTGCTCGGGCGAATGGGATTCCGCGATGGTTCTTACCGAGCCGGACGCGGGAAGCGATCTTCAGTCGGTGAACCTTAAAGCCATACTTGGCAGTGACGGTCAGTGGCGGCTGAATGGGGTCAAGCGTTTCATCACCAACGGCTGTGGTACAATCGGCCTGGTACTCGCGCGTAGCGAGGAAAAGGGAAAGGGCGCACGCGGGCTTTCGTTCTTCATTTACAAGCGCGACGACAACCCGTCGAAGACGGCAATGACCATCAGGCGGCTTGAACACAAGCTCGGCATCCACGGTTCCCCGACCTGCGAGTTGCAATTCAACAACGCGCCCGCAGAGCTTCTGGGCGAGCGTCAGCGGGGCCTCACCAAGTACACCTTGTGGCTCATGAACAACGCCCGTCTCGGCGTGGCAGCCCAGGCGGTTGGCATCGCGGAAGCGGCCTATCGCGAGGCCGACCTTTACGCCGCGAAGCGGATTCAGTTCGGCGCGCCTGTGCGCGATCTGCCTGCGGTTTTTGAAATGCTCACGGAGATGAAGATCGCCGTCGAAGCGGGCCGCAGCCTCCTCTATGAAACGGCCCGTTTCGTTGACCTGAAGGAAGCGTTGGAGGATTATTCCGAAAAGCACCCGGAAGATAAAAGCGAGATAGTGGAAGATAAAAAGAAATACGCGAAATACGCCGGGTTCTTCACCCCGCTGGTCAAGGGTTATGCCACTGAAATGGCAAACAAGGTTGCCAACGACGCGATTCAAATCCACGGCGGCACTGGCTACATGAAGGAATTCAACGCCGAACGCCACTACAGAGACGCGAGGATCACCAACATCTACGAGGGAACCACCCAGCTTCAGGTTGTAGCCGCTATCGGGCCGGTAACTTCAGGCGTAGCCCAGGCCGTTCTGGATGAATACGACAAGGCAAATTACAATCACAGCCTCGCTTTGCTTGAGAAACTTCGGGAGGCCCGCAAGTTTTTTGAAGAAGCCCTGCAATACGCGAAGACCTACGAAGGCCACCAGCAGTTTCTGACCTACCATTCCCGCCGCCTCGTGGAAATGGCGACCGATCTCGTCATCAGTTACCTTTTTCTCCGGGACGGCAACCACAGCGAGCGCAAGCAAAAAGCGGCGGCGGTCTTCATAGCAAAGATGCCTTCGCGGGTAAAAGCGAGCCGTGATTTCATCATGAGCGAAGATGGGGCTTTGCTGAAGAATTACGAAGCGGTGATTGGGAAGACTTGAGGGAAGCCGGTGGATTTGAGTTTTTAGTGCGAACCTCACAAGTAACGGCTTGATAGCGGAATGCTACATTCATCAATCCTGCAGATAGTTATTTTGAGGCGAATAATTTTTTATGCCCCACACAGACGGTAACAGAAAACCACAGGCTTTGGAGAATAATTTTGCCATGTCTTAAAATTACAATTGATGGTTCTTTTGGGACGCCAAAAAATCCAATCCTAATGCTTTCATTTTCTGTTCTTCATTACCGATTTTTATACCCCATCGCTTTTCCAGAAAATTAAGCATTTTTATACCTCGTTCTAGTATTTCTTTTTCAGTCCATTCTTCATAAAAGGCCACCTCATTCTCACTATATGAACCAAACCTATAACCAGTCGTAATTGCATCTCTCTTTTCGTTGAATGGCTTATTTCCAAGTGATGAATTTTTGGGTTTAGACAATGCCAAAAGATTACCGAGAGAATTCCTCAGAGCGTTTTTTTGTGGTTGACTAAATTTTGAGAATCTGGTAGTCCAATATTGGTCATGTGCTTTTTGTGGATAAATATGTTCCACTGAAGAAAAATCATTCTCATAGTTCTCATGTATAAAATCATCCCAATCTATTTTTTTAGTAATTCGAGTGTTGTTAATGGTTTACCACGATTATTCATGGTTTCAAATGTAACAAAAACATCAATATCACTAGAGATTTCATAAGCATTAAAAACAAATTGCTGTGTTGCTTTGGTAAACACAGTGTTTATCTCTTCTTCTGTCATTGCATTTAATTTTCCAATAAAGAAAGACTTTGCCATAGAAAGATTTTTGGTATAAATTGTTTCTTCTCTTGGATGGTGAACATCAGATGATTCCAAAAAAATATGAGTTTTCAAATATTCATAACTGGGATTATCTTTCTCATATCCAAAAACATATGATTTTGACATTCCATCTGGCTTAAAGTCACAGATATATTTCTTTTTAATATCTTTGATTTCATTGAAATTCAAATACTTAATTTTTCTATTTTCTAACACTGCGACAATCAAGAGAATAATTGTCGTTAACCTTTGTTGCCCATCTACCACATAATAAGGTCTAAAATTCTTTGACTTGATTATCCAAAAGTCATCCTCCCATTGTGTCCATTTATTCTCCGGAACTTCTTCTAATGTTAATACGCCAAGGTAATGTTTTGAGTCAGCTTGTAATTGCTCAATATCTATCCAGAAATCGTTTAATTGATCCATACCCCATGAGTATCCTCTCTGGTAATCTGGTATCCGATACAGCGATTCAGTAAAAATCCTTGATACAGTAAACAGCTCAGTTTTCATTTTTTTACTAAATATATAGAGATGAACATTAATCTTACATATTATATTCATTTTGTCAAGGCCATAGCTTTGCCTTCAAAATAATCTAACCTAAAAGTAATAGCATTGCAAGTTGAAAATCATGATTGCAAAATATATAAATAGATTTATTTCCGTTTCCAGTTTCAAATTGCCTTAAAAAATGCTTACATCAATATTACTCTTTACCCTTAAATTTATCGGTAAGGGTCTTTTCAATAGCTTCTGTGACTACTTGCTCAATGTTTTTTACTACCGCCCGTTGCAATTCTTCTATAGCCCTTTCAGGGGAAACCGCTACGGAAAATAATTCATTGGTATTTATGCCTAATGCTACTGCTAGCCGTTCCAAAATATCAGCGGTCGGGAATTTCCGGGCTATTTCAATCATTGCAAGGTACTGGGTAGACATACCAGCCCGTTCTGCCAATTCAGGCTGTGTAATACCGAGCTTCCGCCTATTTTCCTTCAAATTCAGGGCGAGAATTTCTTTTATATTCGTCATTACTTGCCTGTTGGGCAATTATAATTTCCTTTTATCTCTTGGCAAATTGCCCTTTATCTAATTATCATCTTTCAATAGGCTATTTTTGTTCTTTTATTCATTTACAGAGTGGATATTCAAGAAAAAGCTTGTTTCCTTGTGGAAACTATAGTTTACGCTCCGCAATGAGTCAAAACTACGAAAGGAGTTATTATATGAGTACAAAAGACAAAATCAACGATTTACTCACAAATTTGCCATTTAAGGGTTTAGCGGAGAAAATTCCGACCGAAACTCGGGCAAAAATCCCTGTTTTGAACAAGGCGATCCTATTTGCCAACCAGATCGTCTGCGGCCTTGCGGTGGTATTGGTGGTGACGATAATCGCCTGTTCCCGAGGCGGAGGTGGAAGAGCGACTCCTGTTTCGGACTTTAATTATGATCTGACTAAAGACGGTAAAGGAATCATGATAACCGGGTACACCGGCAACGGTGGCAAGGTGATCATTCCTTCAACCATTGAAGACTATCCTGTAACGGAGATTTGGGCCTTAGCTTTTCGGGGACAAAGTCAAACGGAATACTTTCCGGCAAATTATATCACCGAATTGGTAATTCCCAATAGCATTGTAAAAATTGGGAATTTAGCCTTTGGTCGGATTGATAATCTTAAAAGTGTCACACTTCCTAATGGCTTAAAAGTTATACCGTATTGGGCTTTCTATGACTGCGTAAACCTGACAACGATAAACATGCCGACAGGCCTTGGGGAAATACGCAGAGAAGCATTTATGAATTGCGGTGAACTAACAAACCTGAATATTCCATCATCTCTGACCAGCGTTAAATTTATGGATATGGATGGCTTTGAGCAAACTAACAATAATAGTGCATTCAAAAACTGCAAAAAGCTGCCAATTAAAACCCGACAGATGCTTGAAGGCTGGGGCTATAAAAGCGGATTTTAGGAGAAAGGTATGGCTAGCTTTATGGATGATTATGCGAAAGAATTTTCTCAAAGGATAAAGGATTTTCCAGCGTTCTTTAATCAGTGGTGGATATATAAAAGTATTTTGGATAATTCCATTGCTGATTTAAAAGGAAGAGATATTGCATATTGGTTTTTTATGCAATCTTTTGCGCAAAAGCAATTAAATCAATTTGCAAATACACTCTCTGAAAAAGGAAAAGGGTATATTGATGCTTTGAAAAAAGCTGAAGAGCAAATTGGGCAAGACTGAAAACGAATCGTTTCATATTTCTGACAAATAATAATGGTAAGGCGGCTTTGCCTTACCATTATTTCTGTAATATGGGGTAATCCAGTTTTTGGATTGGTATAATCCAGATCAACATATGAAGTATAGCATAAAAACAGAAAAATAAATTAAAATAAGGAACATATGAAAAACAATCGGCTTTTTGCGTTTTGCTTCAGAGTCGCGGCGGCATTGTTTAGTATTTTTATGGTGCTGACAACGACAGGCATTTTTAACGGACATTTATCATTTGTGGGTTTTTTGTTCTATACTACATTAAGTAATGCCATTGTTGCGGTTATGTTCTGTGCGCTTGCGGCAAAAACGCTGCTTGAAATTAAAAAGAGCGGCAAGACAGGCAGTTGCAGTTTTTATCCGAGGATAAGCGCATGTGCGACGGTTGCGATAACTGTCACGCTTATTGTTTTTTGGTCAGTATTGGTTTGGTTCTTGGAAACTAAAATAATAATGAAGTTCGAAAGCTTCGGTCAGCATTTGATTGTTCCGTTCTTAATGATTTTTGATTATCTTTTCTTTACAGAACGCGGAAAGCTTAAAAAATACGACCTTTTGCTTTTCTTAGTAATCCCTTTTGCATATATGGTATTGGTAACCATTGTTGCTTTCAGAGGGTTTGTTTATCCAATTATGGAACCAGGCAGGACTTCAGGTAGGCGTTTCCCGTATTTCTTTTTAGATTTTTTTGAACTTGGCTTTGTTGCGGCTATTTATGTTGTTGGAATTATGGTGTTTTTTCTGGCTTTGAATTATCTTTTATATTGGTTTGACAAGAAAAAACGGTAAATTTCTGTATGGTAATTCACCGTTTATCAAGCATGGGGTTCTCCTTCAAAAAAAACGCAAGTAACATCTATAACTTCAAATAAAATGTCGTCGGGAATTTTTCTATGAATTCATAGTTACGCGCTTTAATATCCAATGTTCTTGATTGGTCAGACAAAACGACTCCTGTTGTTTTTGTTATTGGACATACAATAGCCAAGCTTGAAAAACTGTTAAAAGTTTCATTGCTTATTACCAGAGCCGATCGCCTGCCTTTCTATTCATGGCTGGTCTACGGATCAAAACCCAGCCAAATAATATCTCCCTGTTTTACCATATTTTTTTTCCGGTGGGACTGCCCCAGTCAATTTCCTTTTGAGGTTTACGCTTATTTTCTAAATCCGCCCGATAAAATTCCGTCAGCCGTTCTTTGGTTGTTTTATGATTTCCTCGTCCAAAGCTATATTTCTCATCCCTCCATAATATATTAATGTCACTTTCATCTCTCCATAAAAACATACCTTCCAGCATAAAAGGCCAATTACCACTTTTATCAAATAATATTTGTTTATATTCAAGACTCTTTCCATTAAGAAGAAGTAATAGCAGTGCAAGTTGAAAATCATGAGTACAAAATATATCAATAGTATTATTTTTGTTTCCGGTTTCAAATACAAAATCAACCATACGATTTACCGATGTTTCTAAATCATAAATACCTGGCATATTTATATTTTTGGCAAAACCATCAAAAATACCACTCATACCTATTTTCCCCCACGTAGCATGCTCTTCTTGAACATTTATACATTGAGGACGTTGTAATATTTCAGTTCTAATTATTTCGTGATTATATTTTGAATGATTTTTATTGTATCCATTTATTATTTCTTGACAAGTTTCGACACAACGATGGGTACAACTCGAAGAAACAGTTCCAATATCCATATCTAATGATTCTCCCAAACGTTCGGCCATTTTCTTCCCCTCGCGTGTTAATAGAGCATTTTCAATTGTTTCAAGACTTGCATCATCTTTTACATCTTGTCGTATAGAGTGTCTTATGAGTATTTTAATATTTTGCCCATCTGGACATAATTCCGCTGCTTTTTCCATTGACTTATAGATTGAAAAAATTTTCATAGCTATTCCTTTATTATTATACGCTTATTCATCCTATTTATCTTGCATTATTAAACAGAACATTTACCCTTTCCATTAATTCCATATTTAGCTCATTTGCCTTGGTTTTGTCAAAATTGTATTCTTTAGCCCATTGAGCCAATGTAGCATTTGAAACATACCCGTGTTCTGCTTTGTATGCTTCCCAACTTTTTGTTGCCAGTTTCATATACTCTGTTGCTTTTTTCGAACCATAAACACGTTCATGTCCCGACGCATTTTCGCCGTCAAAAAATACAATTTCCACATTAGGATTATTTATTTCACTTCGGTGGGCGTAAATTGAACTCGTTTTAGCTGATATAGACTCATCATCTGAACTATGAACTATCATTACCGGTATACAGGCCTTATTAATTCCATCAACAGCGGTAAGTTTTACCTTATCACCAAAAAGTTGTTTATCTATTGCCCAGGCTTGAGGAGTTAGTAAATAGAAAGCCTTACCAACCATTGCTACCCCTTGTTCTTCAAAAATTTCTTTACTGCTATTAAAACCCGCAAAACTCACAACAGCATTTAAGTTTTGATTCAGGTTAAGGACAGTACACACAGCATAGCCGCCCAAACTATGTCCAACCAGCATTACAGGCAAGCCGCTGAATCTGCCTGAATTTTTTACAAATGTAAGCGCGGCATCAAGATCGATAACCGATTGAGTAAGGCCACGTATACTTTCCCCTTCACTTCCGCCAACTCCGGTATTGTTAAAACAAAAGACACGCCAGCCTTTATCTGCAAAATACATAACCATCGGCAGATAATCATCAGATGTACCGCCAATTCCATTAGAAATGACAATTAAGCCGTTATTGTTTGAACCGCCATAGATAAAACCTTGAAGTTTGTTTTCGGCTGAAATAAAATGAACTTCCTCACGGGGATATTTGACCTGGTCGATTTCCTTCCAGGTGATGTATGTGGTATATTCGTTATCTTTTCTATCATCAATCCTGCCATAAATTTGCGAGTAAGTTTCAAGAGCCACAACTGTGCATCCGATACACCCAAAAACAACCAGGCACAAAAATACGAGTATTGTGATTCTTACTGCTCTATCCAATTTTTTCATTTTCACCTCACTTATATGCAAAGCCAAGATCAAACATTAGATTTAAACCGAAACCGTTGCGCCCATTGTAGACAACTCCGGCGGCAGGAGTAGCCACAAATCCTTTTTTTGCAATAAATTGGTATCCAGCATTAGCCTTTGCAATAAATGCGACTTTTGTCTCTTCGTTAAAAAATAGCGATAAACCAACTTTAGCGTCCAGAAAAAGTCCATTTTTGTCTTTTCCTGAGGGTCCAATCGGTATATATTCAGCTCCTGTCAATAATGAAATTTCAATACCCGGTAAGATGCCCCAACCGAAATTTACATCAATTTCCGTTGGAACGCCGAGATTAGGTAAAATATGCGGTGTCCATGTTATATACATACCGGGAAGGGCATTATGCAAATTTATGAATACATCGGCAGGATTAAACCTTACTGTTCCTTTCCATGTGTTTTCCTGCTCCTGTGCAATACATATACCGAATACGCAAAATAACAAAAGCAAAACGCATATGTATTTCTTCATTTTCAATAGCTCCTTATTATTCACCATATCTTGCGTATTGAACCATATATTGTCAGGATAAAACCGAAAAGTGCGGAAATGGCAAAAACTATCAGTGCGCTTTGCGCGGAAAAGCCTGTTGCCAGTAACGCAGAGGTGATAAGGTTGCCCAGTATTCCGGTAAGTGATGTGGTAATGGCAGTATAGGTAGTGACAGCCGTTGACCTGACGCGTTCATCAAGGATTGTGGAAAGATAGTTCATAGAGACAGGTACCAACACAGCATAGGTAAACCCCTGTAAAAGCTGTACATGAATCAAGCCGTTGACAGTTCCAACTGACGCAGTGATGAACATGCGGAAAGCGTAGACCGCACTGCAAAAGACAAGCAGTTTTTTAACTCCCACCTTTTTTATTATGAAGGCCATCAGGAACATGAGCGGCACTTCACTGACAGCTGTGACAGCGGAAGTTGTCCCGATTTGCGCCGTAGTTCCGCCAAAGTTGCGAATTAGAAGCTGTATCAATGTTGTCATTGCTGTATTGTTTAAGAGCAGACAAAAAGAAACCCCCAACAGCAGACAGTACTGCTTCGAAGAAAAAATCAATTTAAATGCTTCCCTGCCGCCTAGTCGACGAAGTGTTTTTTCCGCATCGCCAGCATGGTATATACGCCTGGCAGGGCGGAAATGCAGGGCAACAAATACCGCGATTATAAAAAATCCTCCGCCAAGCCATAACCGGACATTGTGACCAAAAGCGATGGTTACCGCTCCAGCAATTTGTGCGGATAAAGCGTAGGCCAGAGAGCCTGTACCCCGGATAAGCCCGTAGTTGATGGACTGGAATTCCTGTTTTAACCCTACAATCCACGCATCCAATAAACCACCTATTTGGGTTCCGGTTATGGTAATACCGATCATGTTAATCAGAATGATCGGCCTGCTTCCGGAAGAAAGAGAAAAAGGCAGCAACAAAAAGCAGATAACAGCCAAAGCCATCAAAAAAACAGACAGTTTTTTCTCCAAATGGTATTTATCGCAAATATATCCGTAAATTGGCTGTACCAGCATAATAATGATTGACATGGCTGTCATTGCCAGAGTGGCGGCACCGGCTGACCATCCATAATCAATAAGCGTCGTCACCATAAATGCTGAATACGTGCACAAAGCAAACCAGAAGACGGCTTGAATCAGCATTCCATGCAGGTTAAGTTTGCGAATATCTAATTTGTTCTCCAATTGTTTACTATTCGTCAACATGTAAAGAAGACGCTTTCCCCCAATCACTAATTTCATTTCCATCCCACGAAAAATATTTTTGCATTGTAGTATGAATGGGACGAATTGTTTTTATTCGTTTCTCAACACTTATGGTTTCATCACATAAATATTCATCGATTAGTACATTTTTTATTTTGCATAAAAATACTTCGCTGTCCCCAAATATTATGGATTGATTGACTTCTAATTCAAACACCACAGGACTTTTTGTACAAATAGGAACATTAAGAATTTCCCCTTTTTCTGTTTGTATTTCAATATCCATTTTGTCATTGTCATATCCTCGTTTATTGCCAAAATAATCCGCTATGGGTAAAATTTCTTCTGTAACAAGATTAGCCGAAAAAACTTTATTCGCCCGTATTCGGTCTTTTGTAAGTTTATTCTCCCCAATACAAGCCATTACACCAATTTCCTTGTCCCAGTAATAACTAAACCAACAAAATAATCCAAAATTGGGAGTTTTGTCTTCTTTATATGTTCCGTATAGAAACAGTGTTTGTGGGCAAAATCCATTTGATATTGGGATGGATTTTTTCATTATTCGCTCCTTTAATAAATTTCTATTCAAAAATATTACTTTCACCAATATATGTCAATACCTAAATTTTATAATGAAATCTGCTAACTTACTACAACCCTGTTTCTTCCTGATTTTTTGCCATATATAATGCTTTATCTGCTTCATCCAATAATTTTGTCTGGGAATTATTATCATTAGGTATCTGTAATGAATTCTTTTTATTCATAAAGAGAGGACAAATAGTTTGCTTTTTGCAATTTCAACTACCCATAACACATCATTGTAAATAATATTACCGTATACGACAATATACACAGGGTAATCCCCAGTTTCCACATATTCTTTGAGTCCATACAATGGTGAAATATCCATACTCAATTCGTTTGTATGACCGTACCAGCCAATCATAAATTGATTCCAATCTTCTATAGTCTTCACTTTTACCTTAGCAGCTTCATCCCAATCTATGTCATGGAAATAGAAGTATTTTGGAAGGTCAGAGGCATATTCAACTTCAGCTGAAAAAATTGGTTCAGCAGACAATGTTACACCGGTATGAGTTGCATTCAGATTTAGTTCAATATCATTTTTTATATATATACCTGCATATGGTATACATTCTAAACGTATAGAGGGATGATAAATCAGTTCTATATTTTCGTTTACATCTCCTTTGTAGAAATAAACCGAGACAAAATATTTTTGCCCAGGCTTTACATAGGGAAAAATAATTTTACCATATTTTTTTGCCTGTTCCAATGCGATGTCCGTAACACTTGAAAGGGCGTAATCCATTTCACCGAAATCGGCTAATTCTTCCTCCTGTCCATATTCAAAAATGCAAAAATCCAATAAGACTGTTTCTGGTGGGATATTATCAAAAGTAAAGCATATTCCTTCGGGAACTGCATCGGCTTTTACGTCGATTTTTGTATTGTACGATTGGGCTTTATTTTTAGCACAACTAAAAATAGTCAGAGCGAAGCCCAAAATAAAGGGGATTGTCCTTAAAGCCTTAAAATGTTGCATTACTCTGCCTCCTATATGCAAAACTTCTATTATTAGTGGGCGTACACCATTATTTTATATATGCTCGTGTTCCAATACTTATTGATACGCCGCCAACAAGTTCATTTTTTACATAATGTTGTAAATATCCGGCTTCTAAATATATTGAGCCTTTTCTATGATAAAATAGGTCGATACCGCCGCCGCCACCAAATAATATATTTAAAGCGAATGTTTCATTGCCGCCGCCAAAACCTATCCCACCTTCAACAAATGCATAACTTCTCATAAAGTTATTTGGTAAAAAACCGCCAAAACTTATTCTTTCTATTATTGAACCTGTACCATATTTATTCCCCGATTCACTGGCAATTCTGTCACCTCTCCCTATGATGTGGCTGCCTATTTGTAAACCGTTCTCATAAAATAAAAAAGCATACTCCCCATAACCGCCAATTCCATATCCGCCGTTTCCAGCAAACATTGCTGTTGCCCCACCGCCGCCAAAGAATGGTTTATAAGAAAAACTACTTCCTTGTGCATACAAGTTTAAACCAACAAAGATAAAAATCATCAAAACAAATACTTTCTTGCCAAGAGGCATAAATTTACTCCTTTCCTTCAATCTTTTTAAGCTGTTTGTTTATGAGTTTACTCTCATTTTTATTGTAAAGATAAAAGCCAAACCAAATCGCAAAAAATACCGCGATACAGCCTACTATCATCAAAAATATGTTTCCAATGCCTAAATCTTTTGGCAGCCAGCCAAGAATAAACCCTACGGCAAGGAAAAAGGGCACTCCTATTCCCAAATGTATTATTGTTTTAACAAAAAGCGACGATTTTTCGGAATCATAAATTAGTGTAGGCAGTACAAAACCGATACCCACCAGCATTGAACCAATCGCTTGAATGGTAAAATTACTCATCATGGCTTCAAAATGTGTCTTGTCTGACATAAAGTTAAATATCATACAATAACAAACCATCCAAAAACATCCGTAGCTTATACCGCTAAGAGTACGCCCAATTATTTTCTTAATCATATCAATACCTCACAAACCAAGACGCTTTTTGAAATCCCCCATATGACGGCGAGATATATATTCATTAATGCCATTCTTCATTACAACATTCATCATACCGCTAAAACGTACATCAACATGGTCAATTTGGCGGATGTTGACGATTGCGCTTTTAGAAATTCGTATGAATTGAAGTACTAGCAGAGTCTCAATTTCATATAACCTTTTTTCAACAATAAACCGTTTTTTTGCCGTGTTATATGCGACTATCTCATTTCCCTCTGTTCTGACTATCTGTACTTCGTTTGGTTCCAATATGTAAATGAGATTTTCCAGCTTGACAGTAAAAATATTTCCGGATAAATTTTCATTCTCTATTCTTTTTGCGAGTTCTTCAACTTCCGGAGTGAGCGTTCCTGAATGAATAATAACGTAAGGCTCATCTATATCTGATGAAAGACGAATTTCTGCTTTCAATAATATCTTCCTTCTTTTAGTATATTGATGCCGTATCCTTGCTCAATATCAATAATTGAAATTTAACCTCTTTGTCCTGTTTTATCAATTGTTTCTATGTAAGTGGTTGAATTTTTGCTATAAACGGTACGATATCATACATGGAATGTATATCTGTTACGCCCATTTTCCTTAGATTCGTATAATCCTTCATCGGCAAGTTTTATGTAGTCTTTACCATGCTGTAAATGATTAACGAGGTTGGTTGCACCGCCAATGGAGATAGTAATGTAACCGGCTACATCGCTTTTTTCGTGGAGTATACTACATTCACGCACCTTTTCCAACATTCTTTCCGCGACCATTTTAGCTCCGTTCTCATCTGTATTCGGCAAAACAACGGTAAATTCCTCTCCGCCGTACCTTGCGACAAAATCTTCTTCCCTTATTACACATTGGGAAAGGGCATCAGCAACTGTTCTGAGGCAGTCATCTCCGGCATCATGTCCGTAAGCGTCATTGTATTTTTTGAAATAATCAATGTCTATCATTAATACGCTTAGGCTGGCTCCGGTACGGGAAAGCAGTTTTATTATCTTCTTTAAGCTGCCGTCAAGATACCTCCTGTTGTAAATACCAGTGAGCTGGTCGATTATGGTCAAATGCAAAAAATCGCCTAATGTTCCAACTTCATCCCTGTATTGTTCGCCTTCTTGCTGCTTAAAATCCAGGTCGGTAAATGTTTGGTTTATTGTTTTTACCATTTTGTTAAGCGGCTCCAGCATTACCGCGATAAATATATTGAAGAATATAAAGGCAAACAAAATAACTGCAATCATTATGCCAAAAAGGACAGTCATGCCTGTTTTAAGGAATCCTATAGCAGTAACAGGACGCAAAGCGGTTATATACCAATTCAAAGCCGGAATCGCGCTGATAGGAATTGAGGTAATTGCGATTATTTGCCTTTTATCCTTTGCCTTAAAATATCCGATTTCCCCTGTTTCTATTCCTTTTGCCCTGTCAAGAATTTCATCTCCGATTACGCCCAGCACATCGGCTATGTTCGCTTTTTTTTCTACAAGATCAATGTCTTTTGCCTTGATTATGTCTCCGGCGGCGTTAAAGAAAAACAATTCATCTTCTGTTTCCGAATTGTTGTAATGTATGGCATTGATGAAATCAGATACATTTATGCCTGTTCCCACTATGCCGACAGGTTTTTGGTCATTATTAAGAACGGGCGCGTTAACCCATACCATAGTTCTTTTTAATCCTACATCGAAATTGACATTCAAACTGTAAGGAGACAGGCTATTCATGATTGAGTCATACCACCAGGAGCTTTCATCTGACGGGTCTAATGTGTAGACGTATTCATCGTTGAAATAATATTTTTTATCGGTATCGCTTATCCAAAAAACATTTTTTCCGGTAAATGCCCTGCGGTATCCGTCTATTTCTCCCAATGCAATTTGTTCCATATTTTTGTCGTCTGGGTAAAGGAAGTACCATTGTATCAATGGGGAATCGGCCATTCTTAGGGCAATGGCAATTTCGCTGTTTATGGACGCTTCCAGTTTAAGACGTTCAATCTCAATGGTCTGCATTAATTTTAATCCGGCGTTATCGTACTGGATTTTATCCATTAAAATGGCAAATATCACGCTTCCGGGAATGAATATAAGAAGAAATAGAATTGAGGAAAAAACAATAAACCTGCGCCGCATTGAAGTTTGGCGTTTTCGGGAAACAGGTATTGAAAAAATGTTAGTGTACTTCATCGTTTTATCAAATAACGGTTA
>Ga0268262_10004583_pt1 | contig 14215 bp, 9 predicted proteins | sample TergutNc150P3_FD_190354 | JGI IMG/M metagenome (GOLD analysis project Ga0268262, IMG submission 190354) | Nasutitermes corniger P3 segment gut microbial community from laboratory colony in Florida, USA - Nc150 P3 (SPAdes) (version 2) | ecosystem: Host-associated > Arthropoda: Insects > Digestive... | reverse complement strand
CAGTCTTCCAGCCACATGGCCTTTTCTTCCTCGCTAAATTTCATTTCTTTCCTCCGAAATTAGGTGTTTTCCGGAAGTTTATTTCATCCTATTTCCCGGCGGTAGAAGCGGTTCTTTTGACGGATACGGTTTTCCTGTCATATCATTGTTTTTGAATGCATGACGGATAAATATCCCTTGAGGAAAGCCTAAATAAGGTATATCCTAGCCATTAGAGGTACGTTTTGCCGCAAATTTTCGACAATATTTCCGGAGACAACCTTTCCCAAGCCCTTAACCAGACCCTTACAGGCGCAAAACGGGCCGATTTTTGTATCGGGTACTTTAATCTGCGGGGCTGGAACCTCCTTTTGGACAGCGTAGATCAGCTAACCGGAAGCCAATTAAGCGAAAAGATTGAAGATGACGCCATATACAAGGCAAGGGTTCTTATCGGAATGCAGAAAACGCCGCAGGCTGAGCTGGAAGAATACTATGCGCTCCAGAATCCCCTGATTGATAATGCGACGGCTAACGAAATAAAAAAAATAAAAGCTGCAGAATTCCGAAAGCAGCTTACCATAGGGCTTCCTACAAATGCAGACGAAGCGACCCTAAAAAAACTTTCGCGCCAACTGCGTTCCGGGCAAGTGAAGGTAAAGCTTCACCTGGCATTTAACCTTCATGCGAAACTGTACCTTGCTTACCGCGAAGATTATAATGTCCCTATAATCGGCTACTTGGGCAGCAGCAACCTTACTTTTTCCGGCCTTTCCAAACAGGGCGAATTGAATGTCGATGTAACCGATTCTACGGCGGCCCAGCGGCTTGAAGAATGGTATCAGGCGCGTTGGCAGGATCGCTGGAGCATTGATATTACCCTCGACCTAGCCGATATAATCGACCAAAGCTGGGCGTCGGAAAAGCTTCTTAAGCCATACTATGTCTACATGAAAATAGTGTACCACCTGTCTCAGGAAGCCCGTTCAGGCATTGCGGAATTTTCAGTGCCGAAGGTCTTCAAAAATGTCCTGCTGCCTTTCCAGCAAAACGCCGTTCAGGTTGCCGCCCGTCATCTTCACAAACGGGGCGGCGTAATAATTGGGGATGTTGTCGGGCTTGGCAAAACCATAACCGCCACCGCTCTGGCGAAAATGTTCGAAGACGATTTTTTTCTTGAGACCCTTATTATCTGCCCGCCAAATATTAAAGAGATGTGGGAAGGTTACGTTCATAAATACCAGCTCCGTTCAAAGGTAATGTCAATCGGAGAGGTGCAGAACAGACTAAAAGACGAACGCCGCTACCGCCTTGTGGTAATAGATGAAAGCCATAACCTGCGTAACCGTGAAGGCCGCCGCTATCGCGCGGTAGCTGAATACTTGGCATTAAACGATTCAAAAGTGATACTGCTAACCGCGACGCCTTACAATAAAAGCTACATCGACTTGTCAAACCAATTGCGCTTATTCGTAAACGAAGATCAGAACCTCGGCATTGCGCCTGAGCGCTATATTAGAGAGCTTGGCGGCAAAGTAGAGTTTGAGGCAAGGCATCAGGTAAAAGAGTCCTGCCTTGCCGCCTTTGAAAAAAGCGGCTATTCGGATGATTGGGCGGAGCTTATGCGGCTGTTTCTGGTGCGCCGTACCCGCAGCTTTATCAAGGCAAATTACGCCAAGACGGACAAGGCAACCGGACGGAAATATATTGAATTTTCTCCCAATGCGGACGGGCTTGTCGAAAAGAGTTTTTTCCCTGACCGCATACCCGCAAAAGTGGAATACCATTTTGATAAATCAGACAGCGATGACCAGTATGCCCGCCTGTATTCAGGCGATGTGGTATCAATAATTAACAAACTGCTCTTGCCACGCTACGGATTGGGGCAGGAAGCGTATGAGAATAAAGCAACGATTAAGGATATAAAGCCGGAAGAGAAAATTATTAAAAGCAATCTTGCCAAAGCGGGGAAACAGCTTAGGGGCTTTGCCCGGACAAATTTATTCAAGCGGCTGGAAAGCTCTGGCTATTCTTTTTTATTGTCTATTAGCCGCCATATTCTGCGCAACTATTTGTTCATTTACGCTATCGAAGAAAACCTTGAATTCCCGATAGGCAAACAGGAAGGGGACATAATCAGCGATATACTGTACACCGACGAAGACCCTGACTCCGACTCCGGCGTTGAACAGTTTATTACCGAAAAGGAAGAGTACCGCAGCCTTGCCAGTAAATATTATTTGACGCTTTCCAACAGCCGACAAAAATATGAATGGATTCGCAGTTCTCTTTTTAACAAAAAACTTAAGGGCGACATTGAGGCCGATACCGTTGAATTGCTGAAAATACTTGAAATGGGAAAGTCCTGGGATCATTTGAAAGATCGCCAGCTAAACGCCCTGTATGGCCTTTTAACGCGGCAGTACCCAAAGGAAAAAATAATAGTTTTTACGCAATACGCCGATACCGCCTTTTACCTTTACAATGCCCTCAAAAAACGCGGGCTGCCGGATATTGAGTGCGTTACCGGTTCCAGCGATGACCCCAGTTCCCTTGCTTATCGCTTTAGCCCAGAAAGCAACAGGGACCATATCGGCAAAAAAAAGATTGAAGAAATTCGAGTGCTTGTCTCTACCGATGTATTGAGCGAAGGGCAGAATTTGCAGGACTGCCATATTGTTGTAAACTACGACCTCCCTTGGGCGATTATCCGGCTAATCCAAAGGGCGGGCCGCATCGACCGCATAGGGCAGAAAAGCGAAAAGATATGGTGCTACTCGTTTCTGCCGGAAGAGGGACTGGAAACAATCCTTGACCTGCGCGGGCGGCTGCAAAAGCGCATCAGGGAAAACGCCGAGACCGTCGGTTCTGATGAAATATTTTTTGACGGCGACCCGGTGAACATCAAAGACCTGTACAATGAAAAGGCGGGGATTCTTGACGACGAAGACGATATGGAAGTTGACCTTGCCTCCTATTGCTACCAGCTTTGGAAAAACGGCGTTGACGCGCATCCGGAGTTAAAGACAAAAATTCCGGAGCTTCCCGATGTTGTGTATGCGGCCAAGAAAGCGGAAATTTCCAGCGCTTCACCGTTCGGCGAGCTTGCCGTCGGTTTCGGTGAATTGCCGCCGCAAAAAGCAGACCCAGGGGCGATTGTATACGCAAAAACGACCGATGATAACGATTGCCTTACATGGGTAGACGAAAAAGGCGGGATAGTAACCCAATCCCATTTTGAAATTCTCAAAGCGGTAAAATGCGATATGGACGAGCCACCCCTCAAAAGAAATGAATCGCACCATGAGCTGGTTAAAAAGGCGGTTGAATACATTAACGACACTTCGACTAAGCTTGGCGGCCAATTAGGGAAAACAACAGGAGCTCGTTACCGCTCATATATGCGGGTTGACAGTTGGATTAAAAATAACAAGGATACGCTGTTTAATACCGACGAGATAAAACGCGCCCATGAGGATTTATACAATTACCCCTTGCGCGAATATGCCAAGGAAGTTATTAACCGTGAATTAAAATCGGGCGTCAACGACATTCAGCTTATCGAGCTGGTAACCGGCTTGCGGGAACGGGGAGAATTGAGCATCAAAGACGATAAAGAACGCGGCGCGAGGGAACCCCGGATCATTTGTTCAATGGGGCTATCATGAAACAAAGTTTCATGTTCGATTACAATGTACGGCTATACAGCCGTACTATTTAAGGTTAGTATGACCAAAGAACAATTTGAGAAGCATATCAACAATTTTGAATTCTCCGAGCTGTTCAGGGCGCAGGGCTGGGATAATTTTTCCGCAGGGCATAAAATTGAAGCCCAGGGCGCAATCTACGCCTTAACAGGCATAGCCCAGAAAAAGAATTTCCCCATTTTGCAATGCGTTGGCGGGCATGATAAAATACCCGATTTGAATGTCCGCAAAATGCTTGAGAAAAAGGTACGCGCGCTCTACTTTGACCATCTGCTTATTTTCATTAACAAAGGGAAAACCCAGGCATTCTGGCAGCTCCCGCTGCGCGAAGACGGCAAAATAAAAAAGCTTGTTACCTTCTCCTGGCATAAAGGGCAGGACGTTGAGGGCTTGTTCCAAAAATTGCGGAACATCGTCTTTACGCTGGACGAGGAAGATATAATCACCCTTGCCGACGTAAAAGAACGGGTTAATACATTAACCGCCAACAGTGAAAAAGTTATAAAAGCTTTTTATGCGGAATTCAGCAAACAGCATAAGGCTTTTTTGGGGTTTATAAAGGGGATAGAAGACGCGATACCTGATACTGAAAATAATAAAAAGCAATGGTACGCGTCGTTAATGCTAAACCGCCTGATGTTCTGTTATTTTATCCAAAAGAAAGGTTTCCTTGACAATAACATAAACTATCTGCCGGAAAAATTGAAAGAATGTAAAAAACATTCAGAAAAAAATAATTTCTACGGTTTTTACCGCTCGTTTCTGCTGGAATTGTTTCACAATGAACTGGGCAAGCCAGAGGACAAGCGCAAAAAAAGCACTTCGCCCGTGCCGTTTGGCGTTATTCCTTACCTGAACGGCGGATTGTTTGATATACACGAGCTTGAAAGCGCTTTCGCGAAAATTGCAATTAAAGACGAAGCATTTGAGCGCGTATTTGCCTTTTTTGACGAATGGAATTGGCATTTGGATACCAGGGTAACCGCTAGCGGCAAAGACATTAACCCGGACGTAATTGGCTACATTTTTGAGAAGTACATAAACCAAAAAGAAATGGGGGCGTATTACACCAAAGAAGATATTACCGACTATATCGGGAAAAACACGATTGTCCCGTTTCTGCTGGACAAGGTAAAATCATGGTATTCCGCGCCATTTGAAAGCGGCGGCGGTTTTTGGCAATATTTGCAGGATTCAGGCGATGAGTACATTTATGATTCGGTAAAGAAAGGCGGCGAAGGTTTAGCCTCGCTGGATGATGTAAATATCCCAGAAAACATACGAATTGGAATCGACACGCAAAAGCCAAACCTGCTCGATAGGCGAAAAGACTGGAACACGGTTGCGCCGGATGATGTCGGCCTGCCTACGGAAATATGGCGCGAGACTATAAGCCGCCTCCAGCGCTTCTTTGAGTTGCGGGAAAAAATAGCAAAGGGCACAATACAGGAAATAAACGGCCTTATCACTTTTAATTTAAACATTCGCAAATTAATGCAGGATTACCTTGAGCAGACTCAGGATGCAAAGTTTGTACGGAATTTCTATAAAGCATTATGCGAAATAACGATACTTGACCCGACCTGCGGTTCTGGCGCGTTCCTGTTTTCCGCCCTTAATATACTTGAGCCGTTGTATGAAGTGTGCATACAGCGTATGGAAGAATGGTACAAGGAGAATCCAAAAGGAAATACCGATTTTAAACAGCGGTTAGAGCCAATACATTCGGTGGAACACCCCAATTTGAGTTACTATATTTTTAAGACAATAATTCTTAATAACCTGTACGGCGTGGATTTAATGAAAGAAGCGGTTGAGATCGCAAAGCTGCGTCTTTTTTTGAAGCTGGTCGCCGAGGTTGACCCGTCCCGCCGGAAGAAAAACTACGGCCTTGAGCCGCTTCCCGATATTGATTTTAACATCCGTTCCGGCAATACCCTTGTCGGCTTTGCCACCGAACAACAGCTTGAGGAAGTTGTTAAAAACACGGAAGGCGATTTAATTTATAGGGAGAAATTAGATGAATTGAAAACCGCCTGTAAAGGCGTTGCATTATCATATCAACATTTTCAAATAGCGCAAATTTCATTTGGTAGTAACAGTGAAAAATACAAGGAAATCAAGAAGTCTCTTATATTTGATCTAAGAGGGCTTGATGAAAAACTAAACCGCTATCTTGCCGACACTTACGGGCTTGGAACAAAAACCCAATGGAAAGATAAAAAAGAGAAAGAGGCCGCTTATCAGGCATGGAAGGAAAGCCACCAGCCCTTTCACTGGTTCGCTGAATTTTATGGAATAATCAGCAAAGGCGGCTTTGATGTGGTAATTGGGAACCCGCCGTATGTGGCTTTTTCAAAAATTAACTATCGATTAATAGAACAGCAATACAAATGCTATTCATGCAAGGATATTTTTGCTCTTGTATTAGAATGTGCAAAATTGCTGTCAAAAAATGGTAATCATGGCTTTATTATTCCATTAAGCGGATTTTCTATTGATGGAATGCAGTCATTAAGAAATCTATACCTTCAAAAGTCAAAATTTATTTGGAATAGTTATTATTCTGCATCTGCACAACCTTCTACACTATTTAACGGTGTTAGACATCGTTTACAAATAATACTTAGCAGTAAAAATGGCATTAATGATAATTGTCAATGTTATACAACTAATTTCATTAAGTGGTTTTCAAGTGAACGAAATGTGCTTTTTAATACTTGCTTAAATTATGTACTACTTCGAAATAATGATACAAAAAAGGAGAAAATATCTAACCGGATAGAACTTGCTATAATAGATAAAATACATAGTAACAATAATATAAACGAATATATTATTGATGATGGTTTACAATTATTTTACCATAATGCACCTGTAAGTTGGCATAAAGTTTTTGATTTTATTCCTTTTTATTCAGAAAGTGGTATTGTTAAGCAATCGTCCCATCTAAAAAGTATTTGCTTTCCTAATAAAGAATATTTATCTATAGTACTATGTTTACTAAATAGTTCTTTATTTTACTGGTATAATTGGCATTTTTCTAATTGTCGTGATTTATCATCAAAAGATATTTTAGGAATGAAACTCTCATTAGATAAAATGACAAGCAGTAGAGTCAAAGAATTATTAAACTTATCTTCTTTGCTTATGAACGATTTAAAATCTCATTCAAAAATATATAAACGTGTGAGCAAGGGTGTAGAAACTGAATTTGATTCTTTTTATCCCATGTTTTCTAAATCAATTATTGATAAAATAGACAAAGTTCTTGCAAAACACTACGGTCTTACTGAGGAAGAACTGGACTTTATTATCAATTATGACATAAAGTACAGGATGGGGAGTGAGTTGGAGGGGGAAGAATAATGGTCATACAATACAAAATAGCAATATACATAGAGCAATATAATAATATACTAAACTTTGCTTTTAAAATAGATAAACTAAATATGTCATTTTTATATGCAGGATTGACGATAATTAATAAAAGGCACATTATTTTTTCTAAAGGGATAATATAATGGACAAAGATAGTATTAGCAAATACCTAGAAAACGCATTTGAAAAAGAGCGCTTATTGAAAGCAACATTACCTCCTATTCCTGAGAGACGACAATATGATGAAAAACTTGTCGCGTGGGTCGATATTCTTGGTATGAGAACAAGAATACATGATTATAAAAATCATGATGCTGAAGAGATTTTAACTATTATGAGCCGATTTCAAAATTATGTTCGTAATTCTTGTGAAAATTTTGAAGAATTAGTAAAATACATACAAATAAGCGACGGCATTATTATTGTCTCTGAGTTTGAATACTTAAAAGAAATATGTGAAATTCTTTGTCAAATACAATGGAATATTCTAGTAAATGACAATATGATTTTAAGGGGAGCATTAACATCTGGAAAAATAAGAATTAATGAAGACCCTCCATTAATCATCGGTCCAGCATTTGTTGAAGCATTTGAATTGGAGAGTGAAAATGCTATTTTCCCAAGAATAATAATTTCACACAATCTATACAATTTATCTAACTTTGAATTTATAAATGAAGATACTGATCATTATCATTTCCTTGATTTTCTTGAATATGTAATAAAAACTAAAAATTTGAATAATAAACAATTATTACATAATTTAAGGACTTCAAAAGTAATTAAGTATTTAAAAACTGAATATAATGAACATATTGGAAAAGACAATAGAACAGCACAAAAATATGGCTGGTTGATTGCAAAATTATCCGACAGGAAAATCAAAGTATTATAATTAATAAGGGGTAAAACAATGGCAAAAATAAAAATGAGTGTTCGTCTCCTAGAAACTATAACCTCTGCTTTATATGACGATCCAATAATACTTTTTAGAGAGTATGTTCAAAATTCAGTTGATGCTTATAATACGGCAATTAATTTTGAACCAATAAAAATTATGAGTAATTTTCTTATTGAAATCATTATTGATAAGGAAAAACGTATTATTACTATTAAAGACAATGGTTATGGTATTCAGGAAGATGTATTTATGGAAAGAATGACAGGAATTGGCCATGATACTAAATCAAATATTCCTGATCAAATTGGCTTTAGGGGTATAGGGCGACTTTCAGCTTTTCCGTATTGTAAAAAACTTACTTTTCAAAATAAACCAAGCGGATCTAAAAATATAATGCAATTTAGTTGGGACGGAACAAAATTTAAAGAGCTGCTTAATAACTATTCTGATACTGATTTAACGAAAGCTGTTAATAAAATAACAAAGCGTTTGGAGGATATCCAAGTAAAAAGCATTGAGGATCATTTTTTTAATGTTATCATAGAAGACTATGATGATGAATTATCATTATTTATTGAAAGTGATAATTTTTACAATTCATTATGTACTATGCTACCATTAAAATATAATCCGTTATTTAAAAGTCAATCAAAAATTAAAAAAGCATATGAGAAATTAATGGGAGATTCTTTGGATAAATTTTCATTTAATATAAAATATAATGGGAAAAACTTGTATAAACCCTATTTAGACAACAATATTTTAGATTCAGATATTATATTTCTAGAGTTTAAATTTAAAGAAAAAAGTAAAAATATGCCTAAAGAGCCAATCGGTTTATTATGGTTTACTTTTAATCATAGAATATCGGCAAATAAAAATAATCCTCACAGTGGGGTATTTGTGCGTTCAAAGAATATATTAATGGGTGATAATAATGCATTAGCGACAGCTATATATCGTAATAAAACCGATGATTGCATCACTTCATATCGAGAATTAACACAAGCAATTCAAGGTTTATTTGGAGAGTTGTTAATTAATTCACCTGATTTTGATGATAATGCACGTCGCGACTGGTTTGAAGTTAACTCTGCTTCCATGGAATTACGAGATATTATTTCAGATTTCTTAAGAAGATTACATAATTACCGTTATCTAGCATCAAAAGCTTTTAATTCAGATGACTTTGAAAAATATAGGCAAAAACTTGAAAAAGCTCTTTCAGAGTTAATTTCTAATCCAGAACCAAAAGAAATGATAAATGCATTTAAAATAGCAAAGGATGAAAATGATGAATCAAAAAGAAAAAAGAATCCTTTTGAATTTGCAAATGAAGATATTCCACTTGAACCAATAAGTATAAAAAAATTTTATGATAGGATTATTAAAATAATTAATGAATATCCAGTTTTTAAGAAGGACAAGCAAGAGTTTTTAAAAATAAGAGCATTTATTAAAAAAGGACTTAACAAAGAGTAAAGTATGGCAAAGATACTATTGGTCGAGCCAAGTTATCAAAACAAATACCCTCCTATTGGTCTTATGAAAATAGCAACTTTTCACAGAAGCATGGGAGATAATGTAGAATTTTATAAAGGTGAAGCTCCGTACACTAAAATAATACAAGTAGATAAAGTATATATAACATCATTATTTACGTTTTATTACGATATTACCATAAAATGCATCCAGCATTATCAAAAATATGTTCTCAATGATAATATTTATCTAGGGGGAATTGCAGCTACAATATTAACAAGTGAATTTGAAAAAGACACCGGGATTTATAATATTGTACGTGGACAATTAACAGATTCACGATTGCTTGGATATAAGGAAAAAATCAATATAGATTGTTTACCACTAGATTATGACATTTTAGATGATACTTCATATGTCTATCCAGCAAGTAATAATTATTTTATTTACACAAGCAGAGGTTGTAAAAATAGATGTAAATATTGTGCGGTTCCAATTTTAGAACCTGATTATTTTACAACAAATAATGTCATTAAGCAAATAAAGCAGATTGATGAAAAATATGGTCAAAAACGTAATATATTGATTATGGACAATAATACATTATTCTCAGAACAACTTGATACAATTGTAAATGATATTTTATCACTTGGCTTTAATGGTAAAAAAAATTACATTTCGCCAAATCCATTTGAATTAATGATGAAAAAGATTAGGAGAAGAATACAATTAAAAGCAAACAATGCTAAACAGTTTGATGATATTAAGCACTATTTAAATTCTTTTTCTAATACTCTAAAGAATAAAGGAAAAGTATTTAAAGAATATATTGAAATATTAAACAATATTAATAAAACTAATATCATTTGGCGCACACTAAAAGAGAATGAAGCAGAATTAACGGATATAATTGAAAGATACCGTTCAAGACCAAAGCTTGTTAGATATGTCGATTTTAATCAAGGTATTGATGCCCAACTTATTAATAATGAGAATTGTACCTTACTTGCAAAATTACCTATAAGACCTTTCCGTCTAGCTTATGATAATTTAAAGGAAACAAAAGTATTTCAAAAGGCAACAAAAATTGCAATGAAAAATAATATATGCCATTTTTCTAATTATATGCTATACAATTTCGAAGATAAACCTGTCGAATTATGGAAACGATTATTTAATGCCATTACATTATATAATAGCAATAAGGAAAAAATTACTGCGTTTTCTTTTCCGATGAAATATGCTCCAATTTATGAAAGAAATAGAACATATATTGGTAAATATTGGAACAAAAAATATTTATCCGCTATAAATATTATTCTTAATGTAACAAAGGGTGTAGTTGCCAAAGAATTGGATTTCTTTTATGAAGCTTATGGAAGCAACAAGGAAGAATATTTACAAATATTAACTATGCCAGATGAGTTTATACGATTTAGACATTACTTTAGGGATAATGGGCTTCTTGATCTTTGGAGGAAACTATATAATAAATTAACGACAAATGAGAAGACAAAATTAATCAAAGTACTATGTGATATAAAGACAGACAGAACGAAATTATTGCAACATTACTCTAAAAACCTAAATAAAATATTACAATTATATGCCATAAATAAATCTCAATTTGAGAGAAAAGAAATAACTGCAAAAATGATAATTTCAAGAATACAAAAAAAACGGGAAAGTAAAAATATTGTACAAGAAAAAATACCTTTAAAAAAGACTGAGACTAAAAATTTAGAATATGAAAATATAAAGAAGACGGGGAATATACGCATCACCTATGGGTATTGATAATAACAAACATACCTTCATCGCATCAATCAGGGAAAAAATACGCTTTGCCCAATACGAGGCTCTAAAGGAAGTAAATATTCAACTTATCATGCTCTATTGGGAGATGGGAAAAAATATTTCAGAAAGACAAGGAGAAAGTTGGAGGAAATCAATGATTCCGATTCTTTCCAAGGAGTTACAGAAAGAATTTCTCGAAATCGGCGATTTTTCTGAGTGTAATTTATGGCTCATGATCAAGTTTTACAACGAATACCATAATACTTAATATCTGCAACCACTGGTTGCAGATATTAATAAGGAGAAACTTTTGGGGTTTAATAAATAATGAGCAGAAAAAAGAATACTCTTACGTTGAATAACTCACTAATAGATGAAACTTCGCTATTTACATATGTTTCAAAAATAATAGAAAAACGAAAAGACCGTGCCGGAATGTATGCTAACCGTGAAGTTACGCTTATGTATTGGGAAATAGGTCGTTATATAGGTTCAGTTTTACTCGGCGGTGAACGTGCAGAATACGGTAAAAAGATTCTTGCGACACTGTCGCAAAATTTGATAAAAAAATATGGCTCTGGCTTTGAATTACGGAGCCTACGGCGAATGGTCCAATTTTCCGAATTATTTCCTGATCTTAAGATTGTGTCGACACTGTCGACACATTTGAGTTGGTCGCATTTTATTGAAATCTTACCGCTGGAAACTGAAAATGCAAGACTATATTATGCAAATGATGCTATTGCAAGAAATTTGGGTATTCGAGAATTGCGTAATCAAATCTCTAGAAAAGCTTATGAGCGACGGGAAATCGCCAATTCACAGCTAAGCAAGGAGTCTATTGTACCCTTCAATGTTTTTAAAGACCCTTATTTATTGGATACCCTGGGTTTAAAGGAAAATTTCCTGGAAGCTGATCTTGAAAAAGCAATACTAAAAGAACTTGAGGCATTCATTTTGGAATTTGGTCATGGTTTCACATTCGTAGAACGGCAAAAACGCATGACAATGGACGGTGACGATTTTACACTTGATTTATTGTTTTATCACCGCATACTGAAAAGGCTTGTCGCTATAGAATTAAAAATTGGAAAATTCGTACCCCATTATAAAGGGCAGATGGAATTTTACTTAAAATGGCTCAATAGATATGAACGACAGGACGATGAAAATGAACCAATAGGAATAATTCTTTGTACAAAAGCAAGCAGAAATCAGATAGAATTGATGGAATTGGATAAATCCGGTATTGCGGTTGCAGAATACTGGACTAATTTGCCTCCAAAAGAGGAATTTGAAAGAAAAATTAAAGAGATATTAATCGAAGCGCAGGAACGACTTGAACGCAGAAAATCGCTTCCAAAAGGCAAAGCCCTAAAACAAATTGATTTCTTCTACGATTCAAAGGATGCCGACATAGAGGACTAACAGCAATGAAATTTTACACAGCCTAAGGAGATAATGTTGCAATTCCCAAAGCCGATTACTTTTACCTACCCTTCCCTGACAAGTACTTCAAAGTCGTTAAAGAATTCGGAAAAATGATCAAAGCACTCGTACAATGCCCTATATGACTCAAAGTTTTCCGACATATTATGATTTTCCCATTAATAAAATATATAAAAACGACTATTCATTTCAAAATTATTAATATTTACCAATATTGGAACATTCATTCCGCAAGCCCTTTGTCATGGTTTTTGCAATGCGCCCAGTTAGCGGGCGCGCAAAAACCACGCCAACCCCTACGGGGACGGGCATGGCTTTCCCCTGAATTAAGCGTTTTCTCCCTCCGGTGAAGCTTGGCGGTTGTACTCCATCCAGCAGCACAGCCAATCGCAAGGCGGTTTTCCCCGGTCGGGGCGGCCCGGCGGGGAAGAAGGGGTAAGCCCCAGCCGGCCCGCCCCTTATCCGGGGAAAAACAAGGGGGCAGGTCTGAGGTCGAGGGGCAGCATAGCTCTGTCCCTATTCAGCCCGGTTACATATCGGGTTATTCGGAGGTTTGCAAATGCAAGCGTCAAACCAGAAGCGGTATTATTCGCCGCAGTTTTCCCAATTGGCGGCGGTCTCTGTCCGTCGCCTCGCCTGGGCGTTGGAAATGCCTATGCCCAAAGCCGTGGATCACATGGTACGCTTGTTGCCGTCCATCGTGGACCCTTCAAAAGTCTGCCTGTCATGCAAGGATACTTCCTGGTGTGCCTCTTGCGCCTTTAGCGCCCACTCCGCGAATCCGGCCACTATAGCAGCACTGGCCCCGGAGCAGCGTCCAGCCCAGGCATAGCAGCAATGCAACCCCGCCCTTGGCAAGCCGCAGGCCCCGCTTTATGCGGAGCCTGCGGAAATTTTTAAGCCATCTTCCTTTCCGGTTCCGGCTTCACTATCCGAAGCTCGACAGGGCGCATTGATTCCCCTCCATCGTCAGGCCCTTTACCTGCTTCGTCCGACAGCCACCCTTCCTGTATCTTAGGCACCTCGGCAAAATCCATCGGGTCAAAATGGCTGTACCATTCCGACATCCTGTCGGTTTTGTGCCCCGTCACCGCCTGCACCTTTTGGATGGTCAGCCCCGCTTTTTGAAGCTCCGTGTTGCAGAAATGCCTCCACGCATGGAAGCACAGGCCCCTCTCCTTTATTTCTTGCTTGCCCATCCCGATCTTTTCCAGCGCCCCAAGGAAAGCGTCGTAAAAGTACCGGGTCGGCACAGGCTTGGAGCCGCCGTCATGGGAAAACAAATAGCCGTCCCCGTTTGCAGCCATCAGCTCCCGCAGTTCGCCCATCACTTGCGGCGGTATAGGGATGTTGCGCTTGTCCTTCGTCTTCGTGTCGCGGTAGCCGAATTTATCGTACTGCTTGTAAACCTGGATGTGGGATTCCTGCACGCATTCCCCGCGCAAGCCCAGCACCTCCCCGGCCCTCATGCCCGTAAGCGCCGCCAGCTTATTCCCCAAACAGGCTATCAAATCGTTAT
>Ga0268262_10004582_pt1 | contig 14216 bp, 9 predicted proteins | sample TergutNc150P3_FD_190354 | JGI IMG/M metagenome (GOLD analysis project Ga0268262, IMG submission 190354) | Nasutitermes corniger P3 segment gut microbial community from laboratory colony in Florida, USA - Nc150 P3 (SPAdes) (version 2) | ecosystem: Host-associated > Arthropoda: Insects > Digestive... | reverse complement strand
CTATTTTTTGACCTTTGGGCGAGAAAAATGGCTAAAAACGCATCTAAAGCGCATTGCAGCAAAAGGCATAAACGCAGACCTTGCGATGCAAGGTCTGGCAGAAAGCGTTTTGAGGGGTAAAACTGCACTTGAAAAGAAATATAGAAATTCTAAATTCCATTTCACAATGAAATTCTTCAAAGACAATCCTCAAAAAGGTGGGGTTCAGGAAATGCTGGTGGTGGCTATGCCTATGGTGCTATCCATGTCTTTTGATACATTTCTTGTTTTTATAAATCGCCTGTTTTTATCAAAACTCGGCTCCGATTATATGAACGCCGCTTTAACAGGCGGGTTGATGGAGATGGTGACCATAGTATTCTTCAACGGAGTTATAGGCTACTCCACCGCTATGGTGGCGCAAAATCTGGGTGCGCAAAAAACCGCACGCTGTTCGCTTGTGCTTGTGCAGGCTTTGCTCATGGCTATATGCAGCTACCCTCTTGCCCTTGCTCTTATGCCGCTTGCGCATATCTATTTGAACTCCTTTTCTGTTTCCCCGCAGCAGAGCGTTTTGCAAATACAGTATTACAATATTCTGCTCTACGGCTCAATAATCACAATGGTTCGCCACGCCTTTGCCTGTTTTTTTATAGGGCTTGGAAAAACTCGCATTGTTATGGTGGCAACATTAACAGGGCTTGTGGTGACTCTGTTCCTAAGCTACGGGTTCACATTCGGCAAGCTCGGCTTGCCCGCGCTTGATATAGTTGGCGCTCCCCTTGCCATTATAGCTGGCAGCTTCTCCGCGCTTTGCATTTTGCTCTTCAAATTTTTTAGCAAGGAATACAGAGAAAACTTTTCCACAAACAAGTGCTGGCGTTTCAGCAAAAGAATTTCCTCTACCCTTATAAAAAAAGGCTTGCCGTCCGGCACGGAAATATTTTTGAACATGCTCGCTTTCCAAGCCTTGATACTCGTCTTTGATTCTCAAAGCGTGGCGGCGGCAACCGCTACTAGCATCACTTTCAGTTGGGATATGGTATCTTTTGTACCTTTGATAGGCTTGGAGATAGGAGCCACCAGCTTGGTTGGCAAGTACATAGGAGCTAGGGATTTTGCCTCCGCAAATCGCTCGGTTATTTCTGGCATAAAAACAGGGCTTTGTTATTCAGGGTTTATAATTATATTATTCGTAGGCATACCGGATATTTTGGTAAATATATTTAAACCGCACGTTATAAATCCAGAATGGAACGAGGCAAAAGGCTTGGCAATAAAGATGATACGGCTCGCGGCAATTTATGTGACAGTTGAAACCCTTATGGTAATTTATTCTGGAGCATTGCGCGGCGCGGGCGATACCTTTGCGGTTATGTTTATATCAAGCGGCTTGCACTGGGCAATAACAATTCTCTCTTATGTGCTTTTGAATATTTTTAAAATTGGGGTTATAGAAACTTGGGGCACAACCGTGATTATATGGACAGCCTTCCCGCTATTCCTGTTTTTGCGGTGGAAAAACGGAAAGTGGCGGCGCGCTTGGGAGTAATTTGGAATTGAGCATTTCGCCCAAAAGCCCAAGCGATACAAACTGAATACCAGATACAAAAGCAAAGCCAGCCAAAATGAGCAAAGGGCGAACCCTGAGCGCACCCGTGCAAATCCATTCATAGCCAAAGTAGCCAAAAACAGCGGAAGCCACAATGCACATAAATAAACCCAAAGTGCCAAAAAGATGCAGAGGTTTTATAGAAAATTTGCGCAAAAACATCAAGGTCAACAAGTCAAGAAAACCAGACACCAATCTAGAAACACCATATTTGGAAATCCCGTGCCGCCTCGCTCTGTGCTCAACAACTTTCTCCGCTATTTTAAATCCGTTCCAACTCGCCATTAAAGGGATAAATCTGTGGAAATCCCCGTAAAGCCTAACGCTCTTTGCAACCTCTGCCCTGTAGATTTTTAATCCGCAATTAAAATCGTGCAGACGTTGCCCGCAAACTATTGAAACAACCAAATTGAAAAATTTGCTGGGTATGGTTTTGTGCCAAGGGTCGTGGCGTTTCTTTTTCCAGCCGCAGACCAAATCGCAGCTTTCCAGCATTTTCAGCATCTCTGGAATTTCCGCAGGATTGTCTTGCAAATCGCCGTCCATTGTTGCTATATACCTGCCCTTTGCCATGCCAAACCCATGCGAAAGAGCCGCAGCCTTCCCGCAGTTATACTGAAACCTCACCGCTTTTAAAAAATCGTATTCCTTGGATAAATTTTGCAGCACTTCCCAGGAATTATCCCTTGAACCATCGTCTATGGCTATAACTTCAAAATGCACATTGCAAGGCTCAACGGCTGTTTTTATTTCAGCAAACAATTCTGACAGGCTTTCTGCCTCGTCCTTTATGGGAATTATTATGCTTAAATCCATTTATGATCCCTGAACAGTACCGTTTAACCTGTCTAGCATTTGCGATAAATATCTTTTGCCGTATGTATCTGAACCTATTTGGGCCAATCCTCTTTCCAAATATTCGGCAGCACGGGGAACTTCTCCGGCTATTTGCAGCAGTTCAGCAGCAATAGCGTAATTGCGCCATTCTTTTGGGAATTGCTTTATACCTATGTCTACGTAACGAAGTCCCTTGTCTAGAATTCTTGGAATATCCTCTGCGTTACCAGTAGCTCGCGCATAAGTGATGCTATCGGCCATTGTGCTTGTCAAACGCATATATATACTGTTGTAATTTGAGAGCAACTGTTCAGTTTCGTTGTTTATATACGTTGTGCCATCGCCCAAGCCCCTGTATTTGAATACGCTATCAACAAGGAAGGCTGTTCTGACTATATCCACGCTATCCCTAACAGGAGATAGCACTCCCTTTACCAAATCCCACACCATGCCCTTTTGAACCATGTATTTATCCAAGCCAACAGCATTGGAAAGCCCAACGGTTGTAGAAACATGTATAGGCTTATCCAAATTAAACATCGTCAAGTCAACAACAAGTTTGTATTGCGTTTGCATAATACCGCCAGCGCGAGGTATTCCCCATTCCTTTAACGCGGTATATGTCTGAAGCCATACCTTTCGTTTGAAAAGTTCTTTGACTATTTCCGATGTATCTAATTCAGCAGTGCGAGCGGAATCCAATCGCGCTTCCAAAATCTCAATGCGTTTTTCCAAAGTTGGAATTGCCTCTGTCGCTCTCTCAACCCAAAAATCTATCTTTTGCTCTCTATCCCTATAATTAGTTTCGGAAAGCACCATTCTCTTGTCTATGCCGGCTTTATCGTACCTAAGTTTAAGGATGGGTTCATTTTCCAGCATCTGTTTTATATACCAATCGGTATTGCCAAGGCTCAAATTCACAACACGAACATCTTTTCTTATACCTGCAACTTCTTGAGCAAACCAAAGAGGGAAAGTGTCGTTATCGCCGTTGGTGAAAAGTATTGCGTTTGGTTCGCAGCTCATAAGCAGATTATATGCGTAATCCCACGGTACCCAAAGGTGGCCTCTGTTATGCTCCTTGTAGTTGGCAAAGAGCGGAACCGCTCCGCAAAGCACAACTATAGCTATGCAGCTGGGCAACAGCAAATTTGCTCTTCTCCTCTGAATGTTTATCAGCAAAAACCCTATGCCAACACCGTAAAGCAGAGACATAAACACAAAAGCCGGGCTGTAAAAATAATCCCTGTTCCTAACCTCCAAATGCACCGCTTCCGGGAGCGAAAAATCTGGAATACCCACACTTGCAAATGCCGCTTGAATTCCGCTCCAGCTTTGCCAAGCGCTGGATTGTTCGGCGGGGCTGGGCTTTATGCCTTTTGCATAGTCTTCGCTAATTTTGCGTTGAATGTTCAAAAGTTTATTGGGGTCTGGGATTTTTGTGATTCCCGTAGATATGCCATTCTTTGAAAGCATATCCAAGTAAGAGCTAACTCCCTCTTGCCATATCTCATAATCGCGCCTCTCCGGTTTGGTTCCATCCGAGAAATTCAAATACCACAAAAGCCCGCCGGAACACAGCAGGTAAAGCAAAGCTAGGTATATGGCAATAGTTTTATCGCTTTTAAATGCTTTGATAATTATCCATAAAAGCAGACCGTTGAAGAGCAAAAATATAGCCGCTTGCATAGGTTTATTGTTGCCAATGCTCATCATAATGGTAGGGAATTCAAAGGGGCCGCGCACAACAGGAGGGTTGCTCTCCGGGTCTGCTATATAGTTGCCGCCTTTTCTGGTATAGTTGACTTCACCGGGTTTAAACGGGGTATATTGGGCTAACTGCCAGCCACCGTAACCCATGTGCGGGAATGCCAAAATTTGATTTTCAAACTGCGCACGGCGGTAAAAAGACCGCGTAATCATGCTTTCGGAGCCGTATTGTTTGCGTTCAAGGTAATCGTAAAAGGCTCTCCAGTTTTCCTTTTCTTTGCCGGGCAAAAGGTTTAGCAATTTAAAATTGCCATCGCTATCCCTTAGGCTTATTTTAGGAGCATTCTCGTTTATCGTGGGGTTTAGCGAAGAGCGAATGGGTATATAGAGATGAGCGCTAAAACCTATAAGGGCCACTATGGTTAAAGCGAGTGAAAGCGAAATATCCTTGTGAAGGCTGCTCTTCTTTGCCATTAGCCACGCTACAAAAAGAACAAGCAAAAGAATCAAAGACCATGTTAAAAAATTTGCAATAGCATAAACCAAGGAGCAGAGTATAGTGCCAGAAACCCAAAGCGGCCAGCGGCTTATCAAGTCTTGAACGGGCCTCCCGTTTGCGAGCAAAACCAAAACAAAAACAGCCGGTATTATGAGCATCGCAAATAGATGGAAACCCACGCCCAAATAAGCTAAATAGCATATAAATACCAAATAACGGCTTCTTTGCCCTTCATCGCTGCAGTTGTAATATTTTAAACCGAGCCAGGAAATTAGAAGAGTCAAAAACATTATTATGTTATAAACTTCGGCTTCCACGGCGTTGAACCAAAAAGTATCCGCAAAGGTGAGCAAAAAGCCAGCGGAGAGAGAAGCTGCCATCAAGATAAATCTCGAAGTATTTTTTGTCAATTTTATGAGCAAGTCCCAAACGAAAATCACCATCATAAAAACCGCGGCAGAAGATGCAAAGGCCGATATGTAATTAGCTCTTTTCGCAATTTCCTCAACCATGGGCAAGCAAATCATCACAGCGCGCACAAACAGGATAAAAAATGGCCTCCCTGGCGGATGTGGTATGCCAAGGGTATAGGCACTGGCTATAAATTCACCGCAATCCCAAAAGCTAACGGTGGGTGCCACGGTAATGGCGTAGGTTATAAGAGCTATAAGGCCTGCCAAGCCAGCTGTCAAATTTTTGCAAAGTCTATCTGTCATTTTATCCTCGGAATAAGAATGTAGAAATTTCTATCTTCCACCCATGACAAATAAAGCCTTGATAGTTGGAGCGGGGGGCGTTGCTAATGTGGTTGCCCAAAAATGCGCGCAGAATAGCGATGTGTTTGGGGAATTGCTCATAGCGAGCCGCGCGGAGAGCAAAGCGAAAACAATAGCGAGCCGCATAAAAAACATTCCGGTAAGCACGGCAAAAGTTGATGCGGACAAATCCGCCGAGGTTGCAGCCCTCATAAAGGATTTTAAACCAAAGATGGTTTTGAACATCGCGCTCCCCTACCAAGATTTAGCCATAATGGACGCTTGCTTAGAAACAGGAGTCGATTATTTAGATACCGCAAACTACGAGCCAAAGGATGTGGCGCACTTTGAATACTCCTGGCAATGGGCTTACCACGAGAGGTTTAAAGATGCGGGCATAATGGCTTTGCTTGGCTCCGGCTTTGACCCAGGCGTCACAAATGTCTATACCGCCTATGCAAAAAAACACCACTTCGACAAAATGGACACCTTGGACATTGTGGATTGCAACAACGGCAACCACGGCAAGGCTTTTGCCACAAATTTTAACCCAGAGATAAACATAAGGGAAATAACGCAGAACGGCCGCTATTTTGAAAATGGCGAATGGAAGGAAATTCCGCCGCTATCCATTCACCAAGATATAAGCTACCCGGAAGTAGCTGTGCGCGGCTCCTACGTGCTGTTTCACGAAGAGCTGGAATCCCTTGTGAAGCATTTTCCAGAAATAAAACGCGCTCGCTTTTGGATGACATTCGGGGACGAATACATCAAGCATTTAACCGTTCTAAAAAATGTGGGGATGACTCGCATAGACCCGGTGAAATTCAACGGCGTGGATATTATACCGCTTGAATTTTTGAAAGCACTCCTCCCCGAACCCTCAACGCTTGGCGAAAATTATTCGGGCAAAACCTGCATAGGCTGCCAAATCACAGGGCAAAAGGATGGCAAACCGCAGAACTACTTCATTTACAATGTATGCGACCACGCAGAGTGCTACAAAGAGGTTCAGGGGCAGGCAATAGCCTACACGACTGGCGTCCCCGCCATGCTAGGCGCAAGCCTTATGCTCACCGGTAAGTGGAGGGGCAAGGGCGTATTCAACATGGAACAGCTAGACCCAGACCCATTTATGGCGGAAATAGGCAAATGGGGGCTGCCCTGGAAGGAAATATTCGGCAAAAATGCTGAATTAGTGTAAAAAATTGCAAAAAATCATTTTTTTTGACTTTTTTTTCCCGTTACAAGCGTCTAAGTGTTATGGCAAACACTTCATCATTCAATCTGTCCGTAGCCGGATTCAGCGGCAAGCCCGCAGTTCTCTCTTTTAGCTTGTTAGAGGGTTTTTCCGGAGACGATTATCTAAGCGTCAGTTTTTTGGCCTCTTCGGGCTGTTCGGAGTCCATGTTCGGGAAAAAAGCGAGTTTTTCCTTTGAATATGAGGGCAAAAAGGAGTTTTTCAACGGTATAGCAACGGAGTGCCGCGAGGAGCAATCCGGCAAGGGATTTTCCCGAATAACCCTGCTCGTTAAAACCTATCGGCATTATGCAGACAAGGAAAAGAGATGCGCAGTTTATTGTGAGACCGATGCGGAAACCATAATCCGCTCGCTTTTAAAGAAAAACGGCATTTTAGCAAAATGCGAACTCAAGTCCTTTTACGAGACGAATTTTAAAATACAATATAACGAAAGCGACCTGTTTTTTATGCAAAGGCTTTTGGAGAGTTTAAACATTATCGAGTTTGCAAAGCACTCCGAGAGTGGCTGCGAATTGGCTATAAGCGACAAAGATATTTTTAAAGTGCAGAAGCTGAGCTTTGCAAAAAGCCGAGTGGAAACGAGAGACGGCGGGAATTTCTTTTTTGGATATGGGCATTGCCCGCTGAGGCCTGGCACGGCATTTGAGGCTTTGGGCGAAACTTTTATAATTTGCTCCGCATTCCACAGCGGCAACCAAGAAGCGGCATTCGGGTTAAAGGGCAAAACCGATGGCTACACCTGCCAAATCGTGGCTTTTTCAAAACGGATGTTGAGCAAGTTGCCACGCAACAAAGCAAAACCGCAGGTGCCAGGCATTATAGTGGCAAAAACCGAGGGTTTTAAAGGAAGTGCATCTCTAGACGACCAAGGGCGTTATACCGTCCGTATGCCTTTTGACGAGGAAAATCACAACGGCACGTTGGCGAGCCACCCCGTTCATTTAGCGCAGAATTTTGCCGGAGAAAATTACGGCATTCATTTCCCGCTCAAAAAAGACACCCCTGTTTTAATAGCCTTTGAGAACGGTGATATAGACTGCCCCATCGCTTTGGGCGCATTGCCAAAGGAAACCTGCAAAAGCCCGGTTGCCAAAAAAAATTCCCAACAAAATATCATCAAAACTTCAAGCGGGATAAAATTCCTTTTAGACGATTCCACCAAGAGCTTGGAAATAGAAGCCCCTGCCAACATAACCATAAAAGCAGGAGGCAGCTTGACTTTGGAGGGAAAGAGCGTGAAGATTAATTAAAAAAATCCCAGCGAATCCACTGGTATCATTTTCACATTTTCTAAAAGCATTTTATCGTTTGCGCCCACAACGCTGATTTTAAATAAATCTGGGTTAAAATATTTTGCCGCCATCGCTTTGACCTGCTCTGCGGTAACCGCTCTGATTTTTTCGGGGTATTCCCTATAATGCTCCAAGCTGCGGCCATTCAACTCGGAAACCGCAAATGTATTCGCAGTTGTTTCCGCATTTTCAAACATGCCGGGCATAGATTCTATGAGGGATTTTTTTGCGAATGCAAGTTCCTCTTCGGTAGGTCCTTCTTTGCCGAGCCTTATACATTCTTCCTTAATCATCTGCAAAGCGGCTTTTGCGGACTCCGCCTTTGTTTGCAAAGCGACCCCTACAAGAGCTATGTCTTCGTAATCGGACTGGGCAAAGCTGTGAATGGAATACGCAAGCCCTGCTTGGGTGCGAACTTTATTGGTAAGCCTAGAGGAAAACGAACTGCCGCCTAAAATATAGTTTGCAATGGCAGTTTGGTAATAGTCGGGATGCGGCCGCTTCACAAATGGAGCAGACATTATTATATTCGCCTGGCTGATATTTTTTTCGCTTGCGAAAATGCCCGTATGCTCGTTGAATTCAAGCGGCGGGAATTGCGGATGCGCTTGCTTTTCTTTTTTCCATTTTGCGAACAATTCGGTCAAAGTTTTTTTCAATGAATCTGTATTAAAATCCCCCGCTGCTGCGATTATAACCCTGCGAGGCACAAAAACCTCGTCTTTGATATCCCTTAAGTTTGCCCTTTTTGCCTTTGCTAAGTGCGCGCTATCCGCTTCCCATAATTTGGGATTATTTTTGTACACAACCTTTGCGGAGAGCGCGGAAGCGTGGGCACTTGGCTGGTCGTAGCGGTGCGTGTATTTTTGAATAGCGGAGTTTTTTTGCAACTCAAGGCGAGCGGAATCCAAGCGTGGTTTATTGAAAAGGTCAAAAAGCAACGGCAAAACTTTGTCAAAATCACGCGAGAGGCAATTCAAATGTATTTTGCTCTGGGTATTCCCAATGCTGCCGCTTATGCCAGCGGAGAGAAATTCCAAGGAATCATCAACCGCTGCCGGGCTGAGTTTTTCCGTACCTCCCCTTGAATAGAGAGATGAGAGCAACTGAAAAGCGGCAACCTCATCTCTGTTCTTAGGAATTGTATTTTCTTTAAAGTAAAAGGTTAAATCTATGAGCGGAACGCTGGTGTCTCTCACGGCGTAAAGGGTTATGCTATCGGTTATGTTTATGCGGTAATCGCCCGGATACGGAGCGGTGTATTGAAATTCCGGGAATGCTATGTCTTTATAGGATTCTGGAACGGCTTGTTTATTGGTGACGGATGCAGCGCAACCCGCCAAGAAAAGGAATAACGCTGTTTTCCAGTTATTTCGTATGTGGTAGGCAATGTTCATATTTACAGCCAGCTGCCTTTGTCTTTCTCTTTTTCTTTTGAGGCTTTTTCTTCCTCTTTTTGTTCTTTTTTCTCTTTTCTACGTGCTGCGGAAGCAGCTAGGTTCTCGCTCAGTTTATTTTTCAATGAATTCGCATAAGGCACTCCAGCAAGAATTATTGTGAGAATTCCAAAGCCAACAGCAAACGGTATATTGGGTTTACCAGTTTTTTCAGAAATTGGTATTCCCTTTTCGCTATAGTTAATTCCTGGGATTTCTGTTGTGATAACAATCAATTTTCCTTTTTTAATCGCATAGATAACCCTTTTGTGGTCGTCACCGCGAATTATGGTTTCGTCCGCGTTGAGTTGATTAATCTTTCTTGTGATTTGCCTTCTCTGCTCGGTTACCATCAAAGTATCATAACTTGAATGCGGAATTACATTTGCGAGCATCCCGGCAAAACACGCCCCAACAGCGAACTTTCTAATTGAATCCAGCTTTTCGTTCATACTTCCTCCTTAATATCCTCATCAGCAGCCACAGGCACATCAGCAACCGTATCTGTAGCCACATCCATAGCTACATTAACATTCTCATCCTCAGCCGCAGGCACATCAGTATCCATAGCCACAGGCACATCAGCAACTGTATCTGTAATATCTGTAGCTACACTCATATTATCATCCACAACCGTATCTACATCAGCGGCTGCATCCTCATCAGCAACCGTATCTATAGCCACATCGCTCACTGCTTTTTGAGTATTTTGAGTATTTTCTTCCGGCAATGTTTGAACATCACGCAACTTTTTCTCTATCTCTCTTGTTTGCGTATCTGCACTTTCAATTTCACTGAGCGCAATGTTCAATTTTTCTTTTGTTTTTGATAGCACATCTTTTATGCTGCCAACTTCATTTGCTATGGTTTTTGTTTCGCCAAGACCTTTTTGCACAAGTTCAAGTTTATCGCTTACAAGTTTAAACGATTCTCCAAACTGCGCTTCAAGTGTTTTATGCAGCTTTTCATCTACGGCTTGGCTCATTCCATCTAATTTCTTTTCAACTGCATCGCTCAATGTTTCAATCTTTGCCGTAAATTTATCTTCAAATCCTTTTAGAGATATTGAAAGCCCTTCGCGATAATATTTTAAGCTGGAATCCATAGCTTGCGTAATATCATCTAACTTTTTATCATTTCCTTGCTGTATCTCACTTAATCTTTTTTCAACTGAATCGCTAGTTTTTTCAAGCCCATCGCTCGTATTTTTTGCTAGTAATTCAATTTTTGTCAAAGATTTTACTTCAAATGCTTTTAGAGATGCCATGAGTTCTTCGCGGTTGGCTATTAAACCTGCATCCATAGTTTGCGTAATATCATCCAACTTTTTTCCATTCCCTTGCTGGGTATCGGTTACCTTTTCAATAGAACCACGAGTTTTTTCAATCTTATCATTTGTGTCTTTTGTTAACTCTTCAATTTTTGCTGTAAACTTTTCTTCAAATTCCTTTATGTATGCCAAAAGTTCTTCTCGGTTGGACTTTAAGCCTGAGTCCATAAATCCCTGAATACCTTTCATTTTATTATCAACCAACCCTGTAAAACTGGGAATTATAGTTGGCAACTGCTCCGAAACAGATTTTAAATTTGAAGACAATTCTTCCACTGATTCTTTTACAGATTTGCTCGTTTCTTCTTTATTTTTTCCAAACTCATCCAATAGAGCAGTTTCATTTCTCTCAAGACGTCGCATAAACTCTGAGACCTCTACCTGCAAACTATGTCTATTCTTTGAAAAAAGCGAGAGCATTGCAATAAATTGTATAATTACAACCCCTAAAATTACAGCAAGGACTATATCCATAGTATTCTCCTATATTTTTACATCGGTATAAATATAGTAAATTTGCCCCTTTACCTCTCATCCCTCATAATCTTATAATGAATTCCGTCTAAAATAGCTAGCCAAGAGGCTTCAATAATATTGGTGCTAACCCCTGCGGTGTGCCAATATTCCTTGCCATCGCCAAAGGTTATCCACACCCGCACAGAGGCGTCTGTCCCTACTTTGCTGCCCAAAACGCGAACTTTGTAATCGTCTAATTTCACAGCGTTGATGCTTGGGAAATGCTCAACCAAAGCCTTGCGCAGAGCACAGTCCAAAGCGTTCACAGGGCCATCCCCTTCGCTTACCTCGTGTATTATCTTTTCGCCTATTTGCAGTTTAACAGATGCCTCGGAAACGTGGGCGCCATCTTCGCCCATATCCTCTATAACTCGGTACCCAAGAGTTTTGAACTTATCTTTGTAAAGACCTAAATGACGGCGAGCTAGCACTTCAAAGCTGGCTTCTGCGGTGTCAAAGGCAAAACCCTGGTTCTCCTTTTGCTTAACGCATTTTAAAAGTTCTGCAACAACCGGAGATTTTTTATCTACGCTCGGCAAAATTTTAGAGAGTTTTTCCGCAATCAGAGCACCGCCAGCTTGGTCGCTGGTGATGAATTCCCTAGTGTTGCCAACCGCCTCCGGCTCAATATGCTCAAAGCTGCTCGCAATTTTCAGCACGCCGTCTATATGCGCCCCACCCTTGTGCGCAAAAGCTGTTTCGCCTACAAAGGGCGCGCGCGAATCGCTTTGCAAATTCGCAACCTCATCTATGGCAAGGCTGTAGTAGCGGAGTTTAGGCATACTGGTTTTGCATTTTAAATTGCAACCCATTTTAAGGCAAAGGTCTGCCGCAATGGTTATTAGATTTGCATTCCCGCACCGCTCTCCATAGCCGTTCACAACGCCCTGCACGTGGGTAGCGCCAGCTTTTACCGCGGCAAGCGAATTTGCAACCGCAAGGCCGGTGTCGTTGTGGCAGTGTATGCCAATTTTGCATTTAACATTTTTGAGGACTTCTTTTATAATTTCTTCAATTTCCCAAGAAAGTGCCCCGCCATTGGTATCGCACAGGGCTATGCACCCCGCACCGGCTTGCTCTGCCCTCTTTATAGTTTCCATCGCATATTTAGCATTCGCTTTATAGCCGTCAAAAAAATGCTCGGCATCGTAAACAACTTCCTCTGAATGTTTTTTCAAAAATTCCACCGAGGAACTTATCATATCCAAATTCTCTTGCAACTCGGTGTGAATAACCTCAACAACGTGAATATCCCAAGATTTCCCAAATATGGTTTTAACAGGTGCCTCGCTTTTAACCAAATGCTGCAAAATCTGGTCTTGCTCAGGTGATACTTTGGGCTTTCGCGTGCTGCCAAATGCGGCAATTTTTGAGTTAGAAATATTCTCCTTGCGAATAGCTCGGAAAAATTCCTCGTCCGTTGGGTTGCCTTTATTGGGCCAGCCACCTTCTATGTAATCCACGCCAAATTCATCCAGCAAGTGAGCTATCCTTATTTTGTCATTAAGGGAAAAATTTATGCCTCTAGCTTGGTTGCCATCTCGCAAGGTGGTGTCGTAAATGGATAAAAACTCTTGTTTACTCATATCTCAATGCCTCTATTGGGTCTAACCTCGCAGCTTTGCGCGCTGGATACCAGCCAAAAAAAACACCAGTCGCAAAGCAAACCGAAAAACTTATTATAATGCTGGATATTGTGACGCTAACAGGCCAGTCGGCAAAAAATCTCACCGTATAAGAAACAAAACTCCCCATCAAAATTCCCATAAACCCGCCTGTTAAACTTATCAAAACAGCCTCGAACAAAAACTGCATCAGAATATCAAAACCCTTTGCCCCTATAGCCATTCTAAGGCCAATCTCCCTTGTTCGCTCGGTCACCGAAACATACATGATATTCATAATCCCAATTCCGCCAACCAACAGGCTAATGCCAGCTATGGCGGTTAAAACAGCGGTTAAAAGATTTGCCGTGCTGGAAACCATATCCAAAAGTTCCTGCTGGGTTTGAATGCGAAAGGCATCATTATCATAAGGGAGTTTGTGCTCCTCGCTCAAGATTTCCTGTGCCTCTTCAACCGCAAGCGGTGTACTCAGCTCGTCGCTAGCGCCAGCATAAATTGTTCTAACATTGGTTGTTGCCAAAATACGCCTTTGAACTGCTGAAAAGGGGGCTAAAATAACATCGTCTTGGTCTTGCCCAAATCCAGAGGTTCCTTTGCTTTTCAGTAGCCCTATAACCTTGAGAGGAATGTTTTTGTAGCGAATGGTTTGCCCCACAGGATTGCTGCCGGGGAAAAGATTGTCTGCAACGGTTTTTCCAATAACGCAAACTTTAGACATATTTTCATCGCCTTCAAACATAACACCGTCTTCCAATTCGTAGCCGCGAATTTGCAAATATTCAGCCCACACCCCAGTTATTCCGCTAGGCCAATTCCCACCTGCGGCAACCACCTGCCCTCTTGCATCAACCACAGGCGAAACAGCCACTAAATATTTTGATTTTTTTCGCAGGGCATAAGCATCGTTCACGGTTAAAAGCTGGGTTGCCGAAGCATCCATGCGCACACCGCTTGTTTGGCGGGGGTTGGGGGAAATTATAACTATATTTGCGCCCAAACTCCCTATCTGTTCTTTTATGGACTTTTTGCTGCCCTCGCCTATTGCCACCATCGTTATAACCGCAGCAACGCCAATGACAATGCCAAGCACAGAAAGAAAAGTTCTCATCCTATTTCTGAGCAATGCCTTAAAAGCTATTCGCATGAGGGCTAAAGGAGTCATAAGTCTGAAAGGTAGAAATTTTACCGTGGTTCAGGCAGGAGAGTATCAAATATATATTTGTAGTTTCTGCTTATGGGATTTAAATGCGGTATTGTTGGGCTGCCTAATGTTGGCAAAAGCACTATATTTAATGCTATAACAAATGCGGGGGCAGAAAGCGCAAATTATCCTTTTTGCACAATAAACCCCAATGTAGGCA
>Ga0268262_10004581_pt1 | contig 14217 bp, 11 predicted proteins | sample TergutNc150P3_FD_190354 | JGI IMG/M metagenome (GOLD analysis project Ga0268262, IMG submission 190354) | Nasutitermes corniger P3 segment gut microbial community from laboratory colony in Florida, USA - Nc150 P3 (SPAdes) (version 2) | ecosystem: Host-associated > Arthropoda: Insects >... | reverse complement strand
ACTCCGTGAGGGGCCTGGCGGTCAGGACGCAGGAGACCGTCGGCGAGTCCGACCAGATCATCAACCACGTGGTGAAGGGCATCAACGGCATAATCGCCAAGATGAACGAAATCGTCAAAGCCAACGATGAATTGGCCAAAGCGTCCGCCAAGTCGCTCAAGGACATCGAGTCCATGCGCAGCCGCTTCGCCAAGACCATGTCCATGGTGGCGGAGTCGGCGGCCAGCAGCGGCCAGATAGAGGCCTCGGTGTCCTCCATGGCCGAGAGCCTGGGCCACGTTGCCTCCGTGCTGGACGCCACCAAGGGCCAGGCGGACGAAATAATGGGCACGGCCGCCTCCATCCAGCGCCAGGCGGACGAGATGAAGAACCAGCTCGCCGTGTTCGTCGTGACGTAGACCAGGGAGGCAATGGTGGCAATGGCGGCGCCGCGCCACGTGGCGATCATCATGGACGGCAACGGCAGGTGGGCCACCGCGCGCGGCCTTCCGCGAATAAAGGGCCACAAAGCAGGCGTCGCCGCAGTCGAAGGTGTCCTCGATGCCGCGCTGGACGCCGGTGTCCAGCATCTCTCCCTGTACGCCTTCTCAACGGAGAACTGGCGCAGGCCCGAAGCGGAAGTGGCCGTGATAATGAGCCTCCTCCGCTTTTACCTGAGGCTCCACGCCAGCAGGTTTATGGGCAAGGGCGTGCGCTTCCACTTCCTGGGCGACCTGGACGCCATGCCGGACGGCATAAAGACCGATGCCATCGCGCTGGAGGAAGCCACCGGCGGCGCGGACAGGATGGCGTTCCACCTAGCCGTCAACTACGGCTCACGGATGGAGCTTGCTAGGGCCGCAAGGGCCTGCATCGAGGACGGCCTCAGCGCGGACGAGGTCGACGAAGCCGCAATCAACGCCAGGCTCTGGACTGCCGGCACCCCCGACGTTGACCTGCTGATACGCACATCCGGCGAGCAGCGGATATCGAACTTTCTCCTGTGGCAGTGCGCCTACGCCGAGTTCTACTTCGCCGATGCCCACTGGCCCGACTTCGACGCCCATCAGTTCCGCCTGGCCCTCGCCGTCTTCGCTAGTAGGGAGAGGAGGTTTGGCGGGGTCTAGCGAAGTGATAGTCACAGCACTTCCAAACCAGAACAAGATGAGTCTGTGGACAGACATTCAATGAAGCAGGCGGCTTGCCCGATGGGGGCGCGAATGCGCTAGACTGCGCCGGCAAAGTGGCACGGAGTGATAAAATACTCCTGTGCCGAAAAGGAGCCGTTGTATGAAACCGCTTCCATTTTTCCTTGCCGTCGCTGCGGCGTTGCTCGCATTCGCGCCGGTCGCCTGCAAAAAGAAGGCAGGCGAGGTAGATGTGTACGTCCTTGGGTCCAAGGGCACGGGGGTCATGGCGGATCCAGAGGACGAGGTGCCCCAGCCCGCGCTGTGGAAGAACGGCGTGGAGGTCCCCTTGGGCCTGGGCGACGCCAATTACGTCAACTCCATTTTTGTCTCAGGCCAAGACGTGTATCTGGAGGGGACTGTGCATGTGCATGGCCCTGAGAACGGCGGGGCGGGCAAGTCACTGATGACGGTGTGGAAAAACGGCGCGGCGCAGCACTACGGCGACGGACGCGCACGCTGCATGGTGAACTCGCTCTATGTATCTGGCGGCGACGTTTACATGGCCGGGTGGGAGAGCAACGACAAAGATACATCCCTGGTCACGCTGTGGAAGAACGGCGAGGCGCAGAGACTGGGCGGCCGAGGCGACGTCAGTTCTGTCTTCGTATCGGGCGGCAACGTGTACGTGGCCGGCTGCCAGTACGGCATAGCGGAAAGCGACCCGTTCATGGCCACGCTGTGGAAAAACGGCGTGGCCCAGCCCCTGGGCGACGGGAAGTACCATTCTGCCGCTAATGCAGTATTCGTGTCCGGCTCCGATGTTTACGTGGCCGGGTACCAAACGGTGAAAGCGGGTTCGGAAAGCGTGGCAGTGGCGACGCTGTGGGTGAACGGCGAGGCCAAGCGCCTCGGCGCCGGCAGACGGGCCTCCTATGTCCAGTGCGTCTCCGTGTCGGGCAAAGACGTGTACGTGGTCGGGCGCGAGGACAACGATGAGGGCACCACCGAGGCCAGGCTGTGGAAAAACGGCGTGGCGCAGCGCTGTGACGGTCTCCCCGTTTCGTCGTCGCAGTCCGACATCTGTGTGTACGGCGGCGATGTGTACTGGGTCGGGAACGCAAACGACGAGCAGGGCCGCAGCACGGCCACACTGTGGAAAAACAACGTGGCGCAGCCCTTGGGCGACGGGAAGGTCAACACTTGGGCCAGCTCCGTGTTCGTGGTTGGCAAGTAGCCGCTGGACAGTCCACCAGGGGCCGCCCGTGAAACGGCGCTCATTTTTCCAGGTCGTCGCTGCGGCGGCGCTGGTGCTTGCCATTGCCCTTTGTGCCTGCTCCAAGAAAGTCCAGGGCGTGTCGCTGGACACTCGGGCGCTCACACTGGGCGTGGGGCAGGGCGGGACTTTAAAGGCACAGGTGCAGCCCAAAAGTGCCGCCAACCAGGAAGTCGCATGGGCGATAGACAATGCGGAGTGCGCGACGGTGGGCGGCGACGGCGCGTTGACCGCCAAGGCCCTTGGCACTGCAACGGTCACGGTGACTACGAAGGACGGTGGATTCACGGCCACCTGCGTCCTTACAGTTGTCCCAGGCGTCAGTATGGCCCCCGCATCGCTCATCCTCAGCCCAGGGGACACGAGGACGCTGAAGGCGACTGTGGTTCCGGGTAAAGCCATCGAGGCTGGTCTGGAGTGGTCCAGCAGCAACGCAAAGGTCGCCAAGGTCAGTGCCAAGGGCGTGGTCAAGGCCCTGGCCCTTGGGACTTCCACGATTCTGGTCATGGCCCACGACGGCGGCCGGACGGCCGCCTGCCATCTGACTGTGGCCGCCCCCGAAAATGGTGTGTTCACTGGCAAAAACGCGCTGACGATGGATTGGGGCAGGGCGCGGACGCTGTCTGACCCACTGCCGGACGCAGCCAACCAACGCCTGAAGTGGGCCAGCAGCAACCCAACGGTGGCAACGGTCGGCGCCGACGGGGAGATAAGGGCGATAGGTCCAGGCAGGGCGATCATAACGGTCACTTCGGAGGACGGCGCCAAAAAGGCTACCTACAGACTGACGGTGAAGCCCTCCAACGGCGAATGGCTAGACCTGGTGGATTCAAAGTGCGGTGAGGTGGCCACCGCCCTGAAACAGAGCAGGGACAGAATCGGTGGGCTTGGGCAGTCGCAGGAAGGGCAGGCCGGCGCCGCCACTGCTCAATTTGTCGCTGCCGCGCTTGAGGCCATCGGGAAAATGGCCGAAGACTACGTTGTCAGCGTTGGCAGGCTGCTCATGTCCTACAGGACGGGCCGGAAGCGCGAGGTGATGGAGGGCCTCACCGACTACCACCGCGTGGCCGCCTCCGAAATGAAGTCCGCCGCTGGCGGGTACTTGGACGCACAGGCGGCCTTGGTCGCCTCCGGCGTGCCCAAGTCGGTTGTGGAAACGGTGGCCAAGGCGTTCTCCGCGCCAGCCAAGACGATAGAGAACGAAGCCCTGCCGGCGATCAGACTCGGTCAATAGGGCAATGACTGCACTGGGTGTTAGAATGCCCTAACGCAGGGAGCCGCACCATGAAACACAGCACACAACTCTTGACCATTGCCGCGTTGGAGGAGGATGACTATGAGAACAATTCTTAGTGCCGCCGCGCTAGCGGCAGTCACCATGCTGTCATTCGTCGCCTGCGCCGGCGGAGGCCAGAAGTCGAACACCACTGTCACCGAACCAGACGAACCCGAAGTCATGGGCAAGGAGTGGGACCTGGCGAAGGACACCGACGTGTACATCACCGGCTACTGCAGGAGGCTCTTCAAGAACGGCGTGACCTATAGGCTCGACGACAAAAGGATCAGGTTTGGGACCTCGGTCTGCGTGTCGGGCGAGGACGTTTACATAGCCTGCGAGACAGAACCGCCGACGCTCACCAGCGTCCCCGGTGCCCTGCTCTGTAAGAACGGAGCCGCCGTGACACTCGAGGGTGGCCTCGGCTCCAACTACCCCGCGAGGCCCCACCAAGTCGTGGTGACATCGGGCGGCGACGTGTACGTGGCTGGCCACATAAACTCCAGGGCCGTGCAGTGGGTGAACGGCAAGCTCCAGCACCTCGGCAACGGCAACGACAATGGCCAGGCCACGTGCGCGTTCGCGTCCGGCAACGATGTCTATGTGGGCGGCTACGAGTTGGGGGTCGGCGCGGCCTGGAAGAACGGTGTGCGACAGGATTGGCATCTGTCGCTCGGCGATGGTCGTTCCTCAAGAGTCCACTCACTGTTTGTTTCTGGCGATGATGTTTACGCCGCTATGCACGATATTGTGGGCACAGACGACCCCAGGGCAACTGGACTTTTCAAGGACCGCCCCCTGCTCTGGAAGAACGGCGTGTTCCAAAAACTGCCTAGCAATGGTGTGAACGGAGACGTTGCACGCAGTGTCTTTGTGTCGGGCAAGGATGTTTACATCATCGGAGAGGAATACAACGAGCGGATGGTGCCATTGCCTGTGCTCTGGAAGAACGGCGTAAAACAGAAACTCACTGACGGAAGCAGCCACGCTTGGGCCAATTCTGTTGCTGTTTTGAACGGCAACGTGTACATAGCGGGCTATCAGACCGAGGGCAGCGGCGTGAGTGCCGTGCACGTTCCGACACTGTGGATAAACGGCGAGGCGGTTGACCTGAGGCCATCGGGCATGACGGGCATGGCATGGTCTGTCTTCTTGATGGAGAAGGGTAAGTAGCCACGGTTTAGGGCACTTGGTAACAGGGGGGGCCACTTGCAAAACTGGCAGTTTTTGGAACTGTCTCAGTAGGGCAATGACTGCACTGGGTGATAAAATGCGCCTATCGCAAGGAGCCGCACCATGAAACACAGCACACAACTCTTGACCATTGCCGCGACTGCCCTCATCCTGGCATTTGCTGCCTGCGACAAAAGGGGCGGCGCAGTGTACGTGGTCGCCGGTACCGAACGGAACCCGCAGGGGGTCTCCGTGGCCAAGCTGTGGGCAAACGACGCTACGCAGGCACTCAGCGACGGCTCCAGTTGGTGCGAGCCGCAGTCCGTGTTTGTGTCGGGCGGCGAAGTGTACGCGGCGGGGTACGAAAAGGCCGAGGATTCGCCCGAAGTGGCGGTGCTGTGGCGGGGCGGTGCGATACAGCGCCTCAGCGACGGCAGTGGTAATGCCAGGGCCTCTTCGATCTTCGTCACCGGCGGGGATGTTTACGCAGCAGGGTTTGAGGCCATCCAAGACGGGGGCTGGGTGCTGAACCAAGCGACTGTCTGGAAAAACGGCAAGGCGCAGCGCCTGAAGGGCACCGATGCCACGGCCCACTCCGTCTTCATCCACAAAGGGGACGTTTACGTGGCGGGCGCCGACCAGAACATGCAGGGGAACGCGGTGGCCACGCTGTGGACCAACGGCGCCGTCCAGCGCCTGACCGACGGCAAGCGCAGCGCCAAGGCATTGTCTGTCTTTGCCTTCGCCAAGGACGTGTACGTGGCGGGCTTTGAAGACGCCGAGCAGGGCAACACTGTGGCGACACTGTGGAAAAACGGCCAACCGCAGCGTTTGGGCGACGGGACTATGAACACCACCGCGTCTTCGGTCTTCGTCTCCGGCAAAAGCGTGTACGTGGCCGGGTATGAATCCAAGGGGCGCGACAGCAGCGTCGCCATGCTGTGGAAAGACGGCCAGGCGCAGCGTTTGAGCGACGGGAAAAACTCCGCCTGGGCCTATTCCGTATCGGTTGCCGGCAAAAACGTGTGCGTCGCGGGGACCGAACTGAGCCCAGAGGGCACCAGGGTGGCCACACTGTGGGAAAACGGCGAGGCCCGCCGCCTGACCGATGGGACAACCAACACCTGGGCAAGCTCCGTGTTCGTGGCCGGCGCGGCCAAGTAGCGCGGAATGACATGGTTCTCAAAAGGGGGCACCACATGAAACTGCGTACATTTTTCATAGCTATTGCTTCGGCGATGCTCGTGTCAGCCCCAGTTGCCGCCGTGGCCGAAGAGAACCCGTCCGTGTATGTCGCGGGGAGTTATCTGAACCTCGGCAAGAATAATGAGGCCGTGCTGTGGAGGGCAGACAAAGTGCGGCGCCTGAGAAAATGCCTATTGCAGAAGAGACGCGGCCGTACGTGCGCCGGCGTGACCGCGACGTCGGTGCCCGCATCAGGTACGAACATGAACGCGCCGACGCAGTCGGCGCATCAATACCCGCCCGGCGCGAGCTAGGGCGGGGAATTCAATAGAAGGCGCGACAGCGTCTTTATTCACTGGCTACTGTCAACTGGCAACTGCTTTTCACTGTCAGCCGGCAACCGGCTGCTTCTTTTTGGGCTGCTGTTTCTGTCCCTTGCCTGTGTTGCCGGAGAGTTTGGTCTGCTTGGTGTTTGGCGCCGGCTTCGCGCTGGCCTGGGTCGGCGCCGGCTTGGCGCCGGCAGGGGCCGACGGTGTGGCTGCGCGGCGCTGTCTGCCTATTGCGGCGCGGTAGGCATCGACGTTGCGGTTGTGCTCGTCCAGGGTCCTGGCGAAGTTGTGGCCGCCGGCGCCGGTGGCGACGAAATAGATGTCGTCGGTCTCCAAGGGCCTCTTGGCGGCCTCTATGGCGGCAGGGCTGGGGATGGCTATGGGGCCTGGCGGCAGGCCCATCATGGAGTATGTGTTGTAGGGGTGGCTTCTGTCCGTGTCGCTGCGCATCGGGGCGGTGAAGCGCAGGTCGCCGGTCAGCCACCTGGCGTACAGGCTGGTGGGGTCGCACTGCAGGCGCATGGGCATGTTCAGGCGCTTGTAGTACACGCCGGCTATGTGCGGCAGCTCCTCCGGCAGGTTGGTCTCCTTTTCGGCCATGGAGGCCAGTATCAGCGTGTCATAGGGAGGCAGCGCGCCGTCCGCCAGGGTGGGATACACCTGCGAGCGGAAGGCCTCGACCATGCCCTGCACTATCTCCTCCGGCTCCATCGCCAAGTTCACGTTGTATGTGGCGGGGGCTATGAGGCCCTCCAGGCTGGGCGCGTCGGGGAAGCCGGCCAGTTCCTTCAGCCTGGGGCTTTTCCAGAGGCCCCAGAACACATCGGGCGGGACGTAGGGCTCAAGGCGCTTCTGGAGCGACCACCCGTGCAGCGAGGGGGTTATGACCAGCTTGGTCATGTGGATTTCGCCCCTCTCGAACTTGCGGGCCACGTCCGACATCGAGGCCCTTGGCCCGAAGAGATACTCGCCCCGCAGCAGTCTGAGGCCGCTGAACCTGGCCCAGTATCTGAACAGCTTTTTGTTCCTGATCACGCCGGCCCGCTCCAGCTCCTCGGCGGCCTGGCTTATGGTCATGCCCCTCTTGACCAGGACGGTGGTTTCCTCTGTTGAAGGCCCGGGCCTGTAGAAGGACCAGACACAGTAGGCCGGCGGAGCAAGCGCCAGCACAAGCAAAACGAGGGCGACGCGGAGCAGCAGTCTTTTGAAGCCGCCGCCGGAGCCCGACTTGGGCCCGCGCTTCCGCCCGCCGCCCGACCTGTCGTCGGGGGGCGTCCATCCCACCTTTTCAGTTCTGCCCCCGCGCAATGACCTCGGTCTCCCAGATAGAGTTTAGCGCCGCTGGTTGCTGGCGAATAGAGATGCTGACGCGCCTTCTATTTGTAGGGGCTCTTGCAAAACTCAACGGGTTGGCGCTGTCAACGGCAGTGACGGTGTGCGGCGCAAAAAATACGTGACGGTGATGCTAAAGCTTGGCCGCTTCGCGGCCGCCCACCACGAACACAGAATAGGCCCAGGTGTTGGCCTTCCCGTCGCCAAGGGGCTGTGCCTCGCCGTTTTTCCACAGTGTGGCCATGCTGCCGCCCTGCTCGTCTTCTTTGCTTCCGGCCCAGTAGGAGTCACCGCCGTACACACTGGCGACGCACTGCGACCTCGGGATGGGGACGCTCTCATAGTGCTGCGCCACGCCGTTTTTCCACAGAGTGGCCACGGAGTCGCCCTGCCCGTTGTCTTCGTAGCCGGCCACGTACACGTCTTTGCCGGACACGGAAACATAGTGCGCCTCGGAGCTGCCCTTCCCGTCGCCCAGGCGCTGCGCCGCGCCGTTCACCCAAAGCGTGGCCGCCAGTCCCCTTTCCGACCCCACCATCACGGCCTCAAACCCGGCCACGTAAACATCGCTGCCGGACACAAAGACCGAGCCAGCGCCGGAGTTGTATTTCCCATCGCCCAACCGCTGCGCCGCGCCGTTCTTCCACAGCGTGGCCACGTAGGGTTCATCCTGTTTGCCGAATGACTGCCCCGCCATGTACACGTCGGTGCCGGACACAAAAATGGAACTGCCGTTGCCGGCGCCGCCGGCAGCGCCAAGGGGTTGCGCCGCGCCGTTCTTCCACAGCGTCGCCATGCGGGCGCCTTTTTCATTGGTCTCCGCCCCAGCCACGTACACGTCGCCGCCGGACACAAAAATTGATTCGGCGCTGCCTGTGGCGCCAAGGGTCTGCGCCACGCCGTTCTTCCACACAGTCGGCTGGAATGTCCCCCGATCGTCGTCGCTTTCGGAGGGCAGGCGCACATACCCGACTATATACACGTCCTTGCCTGAGACAAACGCGGAATGCACGTAAGCATCAACATCCATGCCTAGGGGGACCTCCACGCCGTTCTTCCACAGCGCGGGCTTGGCGACCTCGCCTTCGTCCCTCTCTTCCCCGGTTCCCTTGGCCCCAAGGACGTACACATCGGGGGCTCCGGCCTTCTTTTTGCAGGCAACAGGCGCGAACGCGAGCGACGCGGCGGCAATGGCGAGAAAATACTGACGCGGTTTCATACGGTGGCTCCTTTAGGCACTGGAACTATTTAATGACGGCTACTTGCCAACGATGAACACAGAGTAAGCCCAGGTGTTGGCTTTCCCCTTGCCTACGCGCTGCGCTTTGCCATTTTTCCACAGCGTGGCCGCGCTGCCGCCCTCCTCGTCGTAGCTTGTGCCGACCCAATAGACGTCGCCGCCCTGCACATAGACGGACCGAGGCGACGGATTGGGGACGGCATCGTAGCGCTGCGCTTTGCCGTTTTTCCACAGTGTGGCGACTGCCTCACCTTCCGCGTTGTTCTCTCTTCCGGCCACATACACGTCGCCGCCCGAAACGGAGACATAGAGGGCATCGGCGTCCCTCTTCCCGTCGTTCAGGCGCTTGGCCACGCCGTTGACCCACAGCGTCGCCATTGTTTTCTTTTCGTTTTTCACCTTCACGACCTCAAACCCGGCCACGTACACGTCGTTGCCGGAAACATAGACCGAACATGCGTGGGAGTTGTCCTTCCCGTTGCCCAAACGCTGGGCGACGCCGTTCTTCCACAGTGTGGCCACGTTTGGCTCGCCTGCCTTGCCAGTTGATTGCCCCGCCAAATACACGTCGTTGCCGGACACAAAAATGGATTCGGCGCTGCCGGTGCCGCCAAGGTGCTGCGCCACACCGTTCTTCCACAGCGTGACCATGCGGGCGCCTTTTTCGTCGCTCTCCGACCCGGCCACATACACGTCGCCGCCGGAAACAAAAATGGATTCGGCGTTGCCTGTGCCGCCAAGTGGCTTCGCCGCTCCGTTCTTCCACAGCGTCGGCACATATGTCCCATCCTCGTTTTCGGACGGCAAGCGCACGTACCCCGCTAGGTACACATCTTTGCCGGAGACAAAAATGGACTGGGCGGAAGCGTCGCTGTTCAGGGTCAGGGGGACCTCCACGCCATTCTTCCACAGCGCGGGCTTTGTGACCTCGCCCTCGTCCGCCTCGGCCCCAGTCCCCTTGGTCCCAAGGACGTACACGTCGGGGCCTGCAACCTTACTTTGGCCGGCCAGTGGCGCGAATGCCAGCAGCGCGGCGGCAATGGCGAGAATAAACGTACGCGGATTCATACGATGGCTCCTTTTCACACGGGAGTATTTTATCACTCCGTGCCACTTTGCTTTCAGTTGCCAGTGAGCAGAGACGCTGCCGCGCCTTCTATTGAATTTACCGCCCTAGCTTGCGCTGGGCGGGTATTGATGCGCCGACTGCGTCGGCGCGTTCATGTTCGTACCAGTGGCGGGCTGGCGCCCGCGTCTCTTCTGCAATAGGCATCCTCTCAGGCGCCACGCTGGAAGGTTACGGTTATTGACAGGTTACGAGCGTGACGCAAAAGATGGTTACGGTTACGAACGGTCCAGCGGCTTCGCCGCCGCCGCTGCCGCCGGCTATAATTACTTCCATGGGCGCGTACGCTGAAGTGGTCGCGATAGGCTCGGAGCTGCTGGAGGCCGGGCGGCTTGACACCAACTCCATTTGGATAGCCGACCGCCTCGGCGAGCTCGGCCTGCGCCTGTGCCTGAAGACCTGCGTGGGCGACGACTACGGTGAACTGAGGGCCTGCTTGGCGGCCGCCGTAGAGAGGTGCCAAAAATCCGAAGGCCCGGGCCTGCTGATAGCGACGGGCGGCCTGGGGCCGACATTCGACGACCGCACAAAAGAGGCCTTCGCCGAAGCGCTTGGGGCAAAGTTGATTGAGGACGCCAAGTCGCGCGCGGACATCGACGCTTTCTTCAGGGCGCGCGGGCGCGCAACAACCGAAAACAACTATCAGCAGGCACTGATGCCCGAAGGCGCCGTTGCAGTGCCGAACCCCATTGGCACCGCGCCCGGTGTGTACTGGGATGTCTCATCCAAGCACCCCGGCCTGCGCATAGTCATGCTGCCCGGCGTGCCGCAGGAGATGAAGGCCATGTGGGCCGCGGACATACACCCGCGCCTGCTGGATTTGGCGGAGGCCCCCACAATGACCCTGCGCCTGGTGGTGGGCGGCGTGGGCGAAAGCGTGCTGGACGAAAGGACCAAGGGCGTAAGGGACCGCCACTCGCACCTTGGATGGACCATACTGGCCCACGGAATGGTCATAGAGTTCCTGGCTAGGTCCAAGAGCCAGGACGCCCTGGACACCGCCAGGCTGGACATGGAGGCGACGCTGGGCCATGACCTGGTCTGCGTCGGCGACGGCAGCCCCGAATCCACCCTGCTGGACCTGCTTGCCGCCAGGGGCGAGACGCTGGCCCTGGCCGAGAGCGTCACCGGCGGCCTGCTGGCCTCGCGCCTGGCCGCGGTCCCCGGCGCCAGCCGCGCCCTAATGGGCGGCGTGGTGGTCTATACCCCCAAGGCCAAGACAGAGCTATTGGGCATACCCCAAGAGTTTTTGGCCGCCAACGGCACAGTGGGCGAGGCAGTGACCATAGAGATGGCCGCCCGCGTCAGACAGCGCCTTGGCGCCACCTGGGGCCTGGCCATAACCGGCAACGCCGGACTCGCGCCGGACCCCAACGCAGGCCCGCAGGAAGGCGACGCCAAAATCGGCCGCTGCTACATAGCCGTCGCAGGCACCGACCGCGCCGACTGCCGCGCACACGACCTCCACGGCGCCCGCACCGACATACAGTTCAGGGGCGTCAACAGCGCCTGCATAGCTGTACTAAATCTTTTGCGCCGCACACCGTAACTACCGTTGACCGCGCCAATCCGTGCTGCGCCTGAGGGAATGACGGTAGCAAATAAAGACGCGGTCGTACGTGGCACTGGCTTGACTGTGGCGTTGATGGCCGCCACCGGTACGAATATCGTTGCGGCGCCGGTAGGCGGCGCATCAATAGCCGCCCAGCGAAGCTAGGGCGGGGAATTCAAAAAAAAGGCGCGGCAGCGTCTCTGTTCACTGGCAACTGGTTACTGTCAACTGCTTTTCACTGTCAACTGCTATAATGCTTCCGCCATGCCGTCGGACGTCTATTCCATTCTCGACCAGGCCCGCAAGGAGGACGGGGAGGGGAACCATCCGGCGGCGCTGATGAAGTACAGGCTCTTCCTGAAGTACGAGGCAGGCGACGCGCAGGCCTGGGCGGACTACGCCGGCTGCCTGCTGGCCGCGGGCAGGTACGACGACAGCGTGAGGGCCAGCGAAACGGCGCTGGGCATAGCCCCGGGCCTGGAGCCCGCGCTGGTCAACAGGGCCGCCGCGCTGGTGGGCCTCGGCCGCTTCGGCGAGGCCAAGGAAGTCTATGCCGCGCTGCTGGCGGTGCGCCCCGACAGGACGGAATTCATCGTGGGGATGCAGAAGTGCCTCTACCGCATGGGCGACATAGCCTCCATGGAGCCCATCCTGCTGAAGATACTGGACGCCGACCCGACGCACGAGGAGGCTATCAGCCTGCTGACGGCGGTGTACACAGTCAGGGGCGACACGGCGAAGCAGTTCGAGTGGTCATGGAGGTTCCTCGATCTGAAGTTCGGGGGCGAAGAACTGCTTTGGGAGAGAAGCGTCCTGCAGCTGAAGCTGGGCGATTTCAGGGAGGGCCTCAGGCTCTTCGAGAACAGGCCCAGCATGAAGAAAGACTACGGCTTCCGCGGCCCCCTGTGGGACGGCGGGCCCCTTCGGGGCCGCACGCTGCTGGTTCACTGGGAGCAGGGCTTCGGCGACACCATAATGATGCTGCGCTACGGCCCAATGCTGAAGGAGCTCGGCGGCCGCGTGGTCCTGCACGTCCAGCCGGAGCTGCTGGAGCTGGCCATGACCAGCGCCGGCTTCGACACAATAGTCGCCTGCCCGCCGGCCGAACTGGAGGGCAGGTACGACGCGCGCATTCCGATAATGTCCCTGCCCCTTGTGCTTGGAACGGAGCTGCACACCATACCCCGCGATGTGCCCTACCTGCGCGTCCCCGCGCACGTCAAGAACAGGGCGGCCATCGTAGAGAGGCTGGCGCAGGCCGGCGGCCGCAGAAAGGCCGGCCTGGTGTGGGCGGGCAACGTCCAGTACAAAAACGACGGCCTGAGGTCTGTCCCGCCCGACCAACTGTGGCCCTTGGGGGAATGCGAGGGCGTGGCGTGGTTCTGCCTCCAGCGTGAGGCACCCGGCCTGGTCCCATTCGACGGCGCCGTCCCGATGGGCGGCCTGATGGAGACCTTCGCCGACACAGCCTTCCTGCTGGACAGCATGGACCTAGTCGTCACCGTCGACACCTCCGTGGCCCACCTGGCAGGCGCCCTGGCCAAGCCCACCCACCTCCTGCTGCCCTTCCGAAGCGAATGGCGCTGGCTGGCCGGCAGAGACGACAGCCCCTGGTACCCCACCATGACCCTGCACAGACAGAAGTACGGCGGCGACTGGGAAGAGGTCGCCACTTCCGTTCAGTATTTTTTGCGCCGCACACCGTCAGCGGAAGCTACCGATGCCAACCCGTGCGGCGCAAAAGATGGCCTCGGTTACGGATGGCTCCCGCCTCCTCCGGAGGCGGGCTAATAACTAGATATCGGGTACTCGCCCTTCTCTATCAGGTCCTGGGCTATTCTGTCCCTTATCTTCGCGCTGGAAATCGGGGGCCAGGCATCGAACACGACCATGTCCACCACGGCCTTCAGCAGGGCGTCGCCCTCCAGTGCCTCGGCCAGCAGGATGGTGGCGTTGGCCCTGACCTTTCCAACCGTCTCGTTGACGAAGACGTCGGCAAGGCCACAGGCCAAGTCGGCCCACCGGTGCCCGGCGGCGGCCATCTTGGACGCGCGGACCACGGAGGACTCCATGGCGTAGATGTCCATGGCCATGTCGGCCACGCGGCTGGCGGCCTCCTGGTTTTCTATCAGTTTTTGGCCGTGCGTCTCCAGGGCCTTGGCGGCGGAGTAGTGCAGGCGCTTTTTGGCCAGCTCCACGGCGTACGCGGTCTTGGCCATGCGGCCGCCCATCGTCGCCTTGGGGTCGGGCAGCGTCGCGTCCGCCTGCATGGGCAGCGTCTTGTTGCCCCACTTCTTGAAAATCTGGCCCGCGATGATCATGCGGTTCACTTCGTTGGTGCCCTCAAAGATGCGGTTGATGCGGTTGTCCCTGTATATGCGCTCCGGCGGATACTCCCCAGAGAAGCCGTAGCCGCCGAAGGCCTGGACAGAGTCGTCCGCAATCAGGCCAAGGGCCTCGGAGTCCCACACCTTCATGATGGAGGCCTCCATCTGGAACTCCTCCATGACGTCCATCTTGCGCGCGGCCGCGTCCTCGTCGGTCCACGGTATGCCGTGCATCCTGTCGTTGATGTAGCCCACCGTGCGGTAGTTCATGCTTTCGGCGACGAATATCCGCATG
>Ga0268262_10004580_pt1 | contig 14220 bp, 9 predicted proteins | sample TergutNc150P3_FD_190354 | JGI IMG/M metagenome (GOLD analysis project Ga0268262, IMG submission 190354) | Nasutitermes corniger P3 segment gut microbial community from laboratory colony in Florida, USA - Nc150 P3 (SPAdes) (version 2) | ecosystem: Host-associated > Arthropoda: Insects > Digestive... | reverse complement strand
CCTTCCGCCAGTGCCGTTTTGCCAACTCCCGCCTCGCCCACGAGCAAGGGGTTGTTTTTCTTGCGGCGGCAAAGCACGTGCATGATGCGCTCCAGCTCAGCCTCGCGCCCGACCAGCGGGTCAATTAGGCCCTGCTTGGCCTTTTCCAGCAAATCAACCGCGAATGTCTCTAGGGCATTGCCGTCTGATTCGGTTTCCTCTGTGCCTGTCTGCGCTGGACGATGGATATGCAAAGGGCCGACGTGGGCCGCAGACGGCTTAGACAGCTTTGAGGGCGAACCGCTGCCGTGGCTCAAAAAGCGCAGCAGCGGCAGCCTGTGCACCCCATGCTTGCTTAACACAAATGACGCAAAACTTTCGGTCTCGGGCAATATGGACGCCAGCACCGCCCCTGAATCAATGAAATCGGATTCGCTGGCTATGGAGTGAACGATTGCCCTCTCCATGACCCTGTGGAACGCTATGGTAGGGGTGGGGTCAGGCTGTTTCCAAGGGGCCGGCTCCATCTGGGCAAGGTGGACTTCCAGCTCGCGCCATATTTCATCAAAGTTGCCGCCGCAGGCCCTTATGGCCTTGATGACAAGGGCGTCGTCCTTGAGGCTCATCAACAGATGTTCAACGGTCAAATACTCATGCCCCTTTTGGGACGCCAGCCAAAAGGCCGATTCTATTGATTTTTGGAGCGCTGGGGACAGCTTTGGTCTCTCTGGCATCAGACATCCGGCTCAAAAGTACACAGCAGCGGGAATTCGTGCTTTTCTGCCAAGCGCGTTACCTGCTCAACTTTGGTCTCTGCCACTTGGTAAGAATAGACGCCCGCAACGCCTATCCCCTTGTTGTGGACAGCCAGCATTATTGACACGGCCTCGGGTTCGGGCTTGCGAAACACCTTCTGGAGTATGAACACGACAAAATCGCGCGTGGTGTAGTCGTCGTTGTGCAGAACAACCCGGTAGAGCGGCGGGGCCTGCAGCCTTTCAAGGCTATCGGTCAGCAGCCCTGCACCCCGTTTTGGATTTGCGCCCGCACTAGACATAGTTATAGTTTATATCCTAAAGACCTTAAAATGCCCACCGTTTTTTGTTTGGCCGTGGACTCTATCCAAATCGCTCGTTAAACCTGCCAACTATTCCAGCGTATAATCATCTAGGCTCGCACTATCTTTGATGGCCATTGGGAGACCCGACGAATGCCGATTCAAATAAAACACCTGCTTTGCCTCGCCCTTGCGGCAACATTCGCCCTTGCTGGCGATGGCCGCGTCCAGTCGCCCGATGCTCGCTGGAAGACCATCAAGACGAAGCACTACCGCATCTACTACCCGGCAAACCCCAAGGGGGGCTTCGAGTCCTTTGCCTTTGAGGTGGCTTCAAAAATCGAGGGGATCCACAGCAAGGTGGCGGAGTTTGTTGGCTTCGAAGAAAAAGGGCCTGTCACCGTGCTCATCCAAGACCCCATCTTGGAGGCCAACGGCTCCACTTTGCCATTGCTGAAAAATCCCAAGGTAGTACTATGGAAAACACCGCCCGACTCTGATTCCCAAATAGGCCATTATGACAATTGGGTTGACCTGCTTGTCACTCACGAGCTGGTCCATCTGCACCATTTGATGCGCCCCAAAAATGGGCAGAGTTCAGAAAAGCACTGGTTTGACAGCCTAAACCCAATTAACTGGTTTAACCCATATTCAATGATTGGCCCGATCACGTTGAAAGCCCCACGGCTAATACTTGAAGGCTACGCCACACTGCTGGAGGGCCGCATCACTGGCTCGGGCAGGCCACATAGCGCGTACCGCGCTGCGGTCATCCGCCAGTGGGCCATCAGCGGCAAATTGCCTAATTACGATGATGCATCCAGCAGCGGCGGTTTCAAGGGCGGTTCCATGGCATATCTTTTGGGCAGCGCGTACCTAGAGTGGCTGGAGAGCCAGCACCCCAACGAGCCAGACATCTTGGTCAAGTTTTGGAAACAATTGACTTCAAAGAGAAACAGGAATTATTCCGATTGTTTCAAGGCCACATTCAGCGGAGGGGAGCCCGAGCAAAGCTACAACAGGTGGAGGGCCAAGGTCACGTACGACGCGATGGCCTTTGAGCAGGGCCTAAAGCAAAAGGGCGTGATCCGCGAAGGCAAGGTCGTATTTGCCAACAATGGCGAAATCACTGACTTGGCAATCAGCCCTGACGGAACAAAGCTGATGGCCAGGGTCCTCACGAATGACAGCAAAGCGGGCCTCCGCATCTGGGATCTAAAAGCCGAACCAAAAGAGGACAAAGAAGAAAAGAGATGGGCCGAAAAGAAAAAAAATGACCCAAACGAAGTGGTGGATCGCAGACCTGACTGGACAGAGCCAAAGGTATTGACCATCATTGGCCGGCGCAATGGATATTTGCCGCGCCGCGCTTGGTGGACGGGGGCCGATCAAATCACGTTTGAGCTAAGGCTGCCGAACAGCGAAGGCATGTTGGAGCAATCTTTTTGGGCATACGATGTAAAGAACAAAACAGAAAAAAGAATCAAAAAGCCAGAAATTGCCCAAAAAAATGATTTTGCATGGAAAGAGTTGGACGGTGCCTGGAACATAGTAAAAGTTCTGCCCAACGGCAGCGAACAGCAAATGACCAGAACATTGTCCGCAGCATGGCAGCCCGCGCCGTTGCCTGACGGCACCGCCCTTTACTATGTGAGCCTAGGCGCATACGGCTGCCAGATACGCCTGTTAGACCTAACCGAGCCAGCCCTCGAACCAGTAGCCATGCCAACCCCCGAGGCATTGATGGCACCTGGGGCGATCCTGAGTGCGCCTGACAGCCCCAGCCTGTTGCCGCCACTCAGCCCGGAAGCCCCCGCCCCAAAAAAATATTCAGTGTGGGACTCCCACGATTTTAACTTTGCCGGAAATAGCTTTTCGATCAGCCCAGCCACAGATACATTTGCGGTTGGCTTTGATGGATCAGACGAGCTAGACCGCCTGCGTTGGTACGCAGCAGGGGCATATAGTTACCGCGGCAATGGACCAAGGGGCTACGGCTTGGGCCTGATGTACCGCGGCTGGCGGCTTGCCCCAAGCCTGCAGGCGTTCAGCAGCCTTGAAAAGCCCAGCAAGCAAAGGTTCGCCCCAATAGATGGCCTAGACAGGGAAAGGCAGGGGGCTGAACTAGCATTCACATGGGACAAAAAGGGGCTGGCCCCCGTCGCAATAAAGCCATTCGCCGCGTATGAATCCATCAAAGGCGTACAGCAGGTTGGACCACAGGACACAGATCCACCGAATTGGGTGCCCTATGCAGACTCCCCCGCCATCGGACTTGGCCAGCAGAATGTGGATCGCAGCATGGCTGGGGCTATGGTCGCTTTTTCCGCAAAGCGTTCCAAGATGGACAAAAATGACGAATGGGGCTTTGGCTTTTCTGTGTCATTCAGCGGGGCCTATGGGCGCACAGAATTGAAGGCCCCAACAGCTCTTGAGCCGATGCAGCCCCGCATCGGCGATGAAAAAGACAAAGACGATGAGAATTGGAACCTTGTCAGGCTCAGCGCCGGCCTAAGCCTTGTCATGGCTGGAACCACCATAAGCGTCAGCGCAGAGGAAGGAAGGGTCGGAGGAAATTTTGGTATCTTGGACGCCTTTCACCTCGGCGGTCTAAACGTGACCCTCGTCCCCGACGGCCTAGACATAAACCGAGTCCAACAGGCCGCGCTGCCAGGCTTCATTCAAAGTGGCGACAGGATGAGAAGGTTCAAAGTTTCCATGTTTGAAGAGATTTTTTATTATGAAAGAGTGGCAGTCTGGAACTCGAAAGGGCCTGAACCTGAATACACTCGCATCGTCGGCGCAGAACTAAACCTTGATGACATGATTGATGCCAACGTTGCAAGGTCCATTGGCGCGACACCCATGCTTTCGCTTGGAGTCCACTACCCGCTGGACGGCATAATGAAAAAAAGGTATGTGCTGACATTCAGCTTGGGGTACAGACTGTGACGCACATGTTGTCTTGACAGTCGAGCTTCTTGCAAAAACTCTAAAAGCTTGTGTTCCGAGACTCCGATTGCCAAATTGACAATTGACAGTTGACAATTGACAATAGTGGAAGCGACCAACGCCCGCGCCAGTTTTCTTAATTGGGCTGTGCCAGTTGTATGGCAGCTTTCATCAGTAGGATGAGGGATTTTTGGCAATGTTTGGGGGTTTCGCGAGTACCTCAGCGCATCAAACGGGGCAAATCAAAATAAAGATGGGCGCAAGAAAGAAGGGGCGACAGGATGCTGTTGACCATCACGCACACAGGCAAAGACACAACCAACTTGGGACACTTGCTCCACAAAAACCCATACCGCCCGCAGGTCTTTGAACTGGGCCACGGCAAGGCCTTCGTCTTTTACCCAGAAGCGTCAGACGAGCGCACCACGGCCGCCCTGCTTTTGGACATAGACCCGATTGATTTGGCAAGGGGCAAGGTAGGCTCAACAGAGGGCGGACTGTTCGACTACGTCAACGACAGGCCCTATGTGTCGTCGTCTTTTTTGAGCACTGCCATCTCCAGCGTATTTGGCACCGCCATGGCCGGGCGCTCCGGCAAACATCAGGAACTGGCCGACACCCCGCTGAACCTAGCGGCAACTGTCACAATGCTGCCGTGCAGGGGCGAGCAGGAAAAATTGAAAAGTGTGTTTGAGCCGCTTGGCTACGAAGTCGGCTTTGAAACCTTTGTGTCCGATGAGGCTTTCCACCATTGGGGCGACAGCAAGTACGTGAACCTGACGATCAAGGGAATGGTGCGCCTGTGCGACCTCTTGAGGCACCTCTATGTACTCATTCCAGTGTTCGACAGGCAAAAGCATTACTGGGTGGGCCCCGATGAAGTGGAAAAACTGTTGAGCCACTCCAAGGAATGGCTGCCTAGCCACCCCGAAAAGGAATATATCACAGGCAGATACCTGTACCGTCGCCGCTCCCTAGTCAACATGGCGTTTGAGAGGCTGTCGGTGGCCAACGCAACTGACGGCGAAGTGCTGGGCGCCGAAACGGAAGACGCATCGAAAGACGCCGACGATCATCTGACGCTTAACAAACAGCGCCTTGGAAGCGTGGTAGCCGCGCTAAAGAGCTGCGGCGCAAGGCGCGTGATAGACCTTGGCTGCGGGGAGGGCCACCTGCTCAACCTTTTGGTAAAGGATCGCCAGTTTTCCAATATTGTCGGCGTTGACGTGTCCCACATCGCCCTCGAGCGGGCCAGCGAAAAATTGAAGCTGGAGAACGCGGGGGATTATATGCGCCAGCGAGTCCAGCTATTTCAGGGTTCCCTCACATACAGGGACGAGCGTTTTGCGGGCCATGACGCGGCCTGCGTCATCGAAGTCATCGAACACTTGGACGTTCCGCGCCTCGCCGCTTTCGAGCGCGTCTTGTTTGAATTCGCCAAGCCATCAACGGTGGTGCTTACAACGCCCAACCGTGAGTACAATGCCATCTACAAGGGGCTGAGCGAGGAGGACAGGCGCCACAGCGACCATCGCTTTGAGTGGACGCGGGCGGAGTTTCGGGATTGGGCTTCAAAGGTTGCAGGAACCTACGGCTATTCTGTCCGTTTCTCCGAAATCGGAGACATATACGAAAAATGCGGGGCTCCAACACAGATGGGGGTGTTCACGCTATGCGGATAGAAATCCCCGAAATCGCGGTAGTGGCTATTGTGGGCGTGTCTGGCAGCGGCAAGTCAACCTTTGCCAAGCGCTTTTTTAAGCCCACAGAAGTGCTGTCCTCAGACTATTTTCGCGGCCTAGTCTCCGACGACGAAAACAATCAGCAAGTGTCCAAGCAAGCGTTCGACGCCCTGTACTATGTGGCTAACAAACGGCTGGAACTCGGCCACCTGACGGTGATAGACGCGACAAACGTCCAAAAGGAAGCCCGCGTTTCGATATTGCAGCTTGCGCGGGAGCAGAACTGCCTAGCTGTGGCCATAGTGCTGGACATGCCAGAGAAATTATGCAAGGAGCGCAACAAAGAGCGACCCGACCGCAACTTCGGCGGACACGTCATAAGCCGTCAAGCAGAACAGTTGCGCCGTTCCATCCACAATTTGCAAAAAGAGGGTTTCCGGTACGTTTACGTGCTGAACAGCGAAGAAGAAATTGCGGACATCGAAATCGTCAGGACTCCGCTTTGGAACAACAAAAAAATCGAAACAGGCCCATTCGACATAATCGGCGACATACATGGCTGCTATGACGAACTATGCGTCCTGCTGGGCAAACTTGGCTACTCGGTTGACATGGCAAACTGCACAGCCGCGCCGCCAGATGGGCGCAAGCTAGTGTTCCTTGGAGACCTATGCGACAGGGGGCCAAACAATATCGAGGTGCTGCGCCTCGTGATGGGCATGGTTAGATCCGGCTCCGCCTTTTGCGTGGCTGGCAACCATGACGTGAAATTACTGAAATATTTGAAAGGTTCCGCTGTCAGCCTGACCCACGGACTCGGAGCCACAGTTGAACAGCTTGGCACCCAAGATGAAGAGTTCGCAGCAGAAGTCAAAGCATTTTTGGATGGCCTGCTCAGCCACTATGTGTTCGACGGCGGCAGGCTGGTAGTTGCTCACGCAGGGCTGAAAGAAAAATATCAGGGCCGCAGCAGCGGGCGCGTGCGCGAATTCTGTCTGTACGGCGACACCACTGGCGAAACAGATGAATATGGCCTGCCAGTGCGCCTGCCGTGGGCGAGTGAATATCGCGGCAGCGCCACCGTGGTCTATGGCCACACACCCATGCCCGAAGTTGAATCGGTCAACAACACATTCTGCATTGACACTGGCTGTGTTTTCGGTGGCAAGCTGACAGCGTTCCGCTATCCAGAAAAAGAAATAGTGCAGATGGACGCCGAGCGCGAACACTATGCCCCCGCAAAGCCATTCCTTGACAAGCCCCTCGCCGATGGCGATGTGCTGAACATCAACGACGTGCTTGGACAGAGATACCTCGATACACGCCTGCGCCGAGGAATCAAAATCAGCCAAGACCATTCCGCCGCCGCCCTAGAGGTGATGAGCCGTTTCGCAGCCGACCCACACTGGCTGATTTACCTGCCGCCCACCATGTCCCCATGCGAAACAAGCAAGCTGCCCGACTATCTGGAATACCCCGCAGAAGCCTTCGGCTACTACAAGACGCGAGGCATAGGCAAGGTGGTTTGCGAGCAAAAGCACATGGGCTCACGCGCTGTGCTGGTGTTATGCAAAAACCTTGAAACCGCCGCAAGGCGTTTTAAGGTGAACGACGGCAGTTTTGGGATCATCTACACCCGAACCGGACGGCATTTCTTCGACGACGGTGAAACCGAGAATGCGATGCTTGCACGGCTGCAAAACGCACTGGCAGCATCCAATTTTTGGACTGACTTGCAAACCGATTGGGTATGCCTTGATGCCGAGCTGATGCCTTGGTCGGCAAAAGCGCAAAAGTTGCTGGAAGAGCAATACGCCCCCGTCGGCAGGGCAGGGCGGACTGGATTGGCGGCAGTCATCAAAGCCATCGAACGCGCCTCCGATTCGCTGGAGAAAAACGCGGCCAACGTAGAAGCGGTCGCCCAAAATGTCAGCTTGCCAGACCTGCTGAAGCGTTTTCAATCACGAGCTGACGCACTGAATTTGTACACGGACTCATACCGCCGCTACTGCTGGAACGTAAATGACATGGACGACTACCGCATAGCCCCCTTTCACATACTCGCAACCGAGGGCAAAACGTGGTGCGGCGAAAACCATATATGGCACATGCAGACCATAGCCAAGTACATGGTAGGGGCAGACCCGTTGTTCATGGCGACTTCCCACATGCTCGTTGACCTGCTAGACGAAGGCAGCGTTGCCGCTGGCGTAAAGTGGTGGGAAGAACTGACTGCCTCTGGCGGCGAGGGCATGGTTGTCAAGCCATACGACTTCATAGCCAAAAAAGGCACCGACCTGCTACAGCCAGCCGTCAAATGCCGAGGGCGGGAATACCTGCGGATCATCTACGGCCCCGAGTACTTGCTCGAAAACAATTTGGATAGGCTGAAAAAGCGTTCGCTGTCAAAAAAGCGCGGCTTGGCCTTAAGCGAATTCGCGCTGGGCGTAGAATCGCTGGAACGCTTCACTAGAAACGAGCCGCTGTACAGCGTACACGAATGTGTGTTCGGAGTGCTTGCGATGGAGAGCGAACCCGTTGACCCCCGGCTGTGATAGCTTGGACTTCAATGCACCCACGCTGACTTGCAATCAACCTGCACTCAGTATATAATCCTAATCTGCAAGGCTCCATCGTCTAGCGGTTAGGACGGCGCCCTCTCACGGCGCAAACACGGGTTCGATTCCCGTTGGGGCTGCCAAGCAACAGCAAGCATCTTCAAGGATTCCGCTTCGTGAATACTCTGAAATGCTTGCTTTTTTGTTTTTTAATGAGTGTTTGCGGGGCTTTGGCGCGGGGCCTGTAACTCAAAAATGCCTCCGTTCCCGAAATGTTCCCGAAACCCGCATTGAATCAAATTAGCCGATATTGGAAACAGACCCGCGCCCGGTCTGGGTCTGATGCTTTTTTCTCTCCCTTGTATATATGCGAAAATCGTTGCACATTTGCACATTCGCCAAAATACCCTTGAAAAATAAGGCTTTTAGACGTGCAAAATGTTTTGCACATGGCCTTTTCAGTTTTGCACTTTTGCACATGGCGCCGGGGGTCTGGGCTGGGCAGTCCCGAAAGAAAAAAGGGGCTCAATCTGGGATTGAACCCCCTTTGCAATGCCGCGCCGCGTCAGGCTGTTGGGGCTTCCCCGTCCCTGTACCACATGAGATGCCTATATGTCATCCATGATGCGCACCCCAGCAGACACCTGACCCCCTCCAGTACCGCCATTTCAAATTCGTGCTTATACCTAGCGTCCATTGCCTCGGCAGCCCCCACCATTACCAACGCATCCTCTAGGATGGTCATGACAGACTCAAATGTGCCTTCAAACATGACGGCTCTGGCTCTTTCCGCAAATACATCATCAGATTCAGGGGGGAGCTGCATGGAAGGCAGCATTTTCCTGTAGTGGGCAATGGCGGTAGCTTCGCAGTCTTTCCACCAGTCCAGCACCGCCTTGGGCGGCTCGCTGCTCTGGAATTGGGGAGCCAACTCCGCCGCCCTGCACCTGAGTACCTTGGCCGCGCTTTGATGGTGGTTTGCTGTTTGCGGGGCCTAGCCCTGCGTGTTGATGGTTTCTGGCCTCATTGTGGCCTCCTTGTATTTGGCGGATTACTAATCCGCATTGGTTATGCCGTGTTCGGCACGGCGCCGGGAGCTAGAAACCGCACAAGGACGACGGCCCGATTATTCGCCCGCACTGGACTCTTGTATTCTCTTGACTCCCGGCATGGCTTGCCATTCGCCTTATATGGGATTACTACCCCCAATTGACAGTCTAGCTAGCGGGCTTTGACAATTCCGCAAGGGTCACGTTTGAAACACGGTCAAAATGTCCTATACTATTTGTTGGTTCCAAGGAGCAGAAGATGAAAATCGGCACTACGTTGCTTTTGTCTGTTGCGATGCTACTTGCTTTAGGATGCGTTGTGTCCCCAACGATTCCGCCTCTTGGGGTTTGGCACTTAGACCCGCCACCCCTAAATTCAACCCAAGTTGACGAAGCAACCGCAAAGCTCTTTTCGCCTGTTGAGGGGAAAGCTGTTGTATATATCTATAGGCCGAGGAAATTTGTCGGATGGGGAATGAATAGGCCAATTGTGTTTAATGATAAATACATCGCATCTATGGGAAATGGGAGTTTTTTGCGAATAGTGATTCCTAGTGGAAAATACGCCATTCGCAGTGGAACTCATCACACCTTCAGCGATCGCGAAATAGATGTGGAGCTTGGGCAGGTATATTTTTTTGGTGCTAGTCCAGACGTATTTTCTGCCGTATTTCCTGTCAGGCCCGATGAGGCAAAAGGCGAAATACTTAAACTCAAAATGACCGACAACCCATACAACTTCTAGCCAGCCACAAAAAAAATAGTCCCGCCTGTGATGGCTGTTTTTTTGCCCCTGTTCAGGCGGTAGATTCCAAATCTAACCCTTTCGATGCCACCGCGCCTATTCTGTTCCGAGCCGGGTACTCTGCGCCGCTTTTGGAGCAAACATAATCCCAAAATGCAACACTCTCCCCAAAAAAATGCGGAATTTTGTAAATCCATACTTGAATCACAGTAGAATATAACAAATGGTAAATACAAATGAAATTGTAAACCATTGATCTTTTTATAGTTATTGTAGTTCAAAAACCGCCATCCCATTTTCCATCTTAGGAGCTGCCATGAGACATTTCTTGCCCGCAATGCTGATTTCGCTGCTTCCCGCTGCTGCGCTGGTGGCCCAGGTAGCCGTCGAAGAAAACCTGGAGCCTTGCACCAGCATCATGGTGGGCAAGAAGGCTTCTACGGACGGCTCGGTTTTCACATGTCATTCCTGCGACGGCAACTACAGGGCCTGGCTGAACATTGTGCCAAGGACGAAATACGAACCCAACTCGCAGAGAGAGATCTGGTGGGGCAAGATGCACACCGAGACACCAGACGACATCAGGGGCATGACGAAGAAGGGGCAAATACCGCAAGTTCCTGAAACGTATGCTTACGTTAACTCAAGCTACCCATTCCTGAACGAGAAGCAGCTCGCCATCGGCGAGACAACCTTCAATGGTCGCAGGGAGTTGCAGAACAAGGATGGCCTGTTTGTAATAGAGGAGCTGCAGGCCATTGCGCTGGAGCGCTGCACCACGGCCAGGGACGCCATCCGCCTGATGGGCAAACTGGCAGAGGAATATGGCTATGGCGACAGTGGGGAGTGCCTGACAGTAGCCGACAAAAAAGAAGTGTGGCACTTTGAGATTATGGGCGCGGGCCCCAAAAAGATAGGCGCTGTGTGGGCCGCCGTCCGCATACCGGACGAGCACGTGGGCGTATCTGCAAACATTCCGCGCATCAGCGAAATTGATCTTTCCAAGCCCGACAGCTACATGGCCTCGCCCAACGTGTTCACGCTGGGCAAAGAGATGGGCTGGTTCGACCCCGCAAAGGACAAATTCAAATTCTGGAAAGTGTACGGCGGCGTGACAAAGCCCTACGCAATCAGGGAGTTCTTCATACTAAGCACATTGGCACCATCGCTGAACCTGAACATGGACATGGAAGAGCTGCCATTCTCGGTAAAGCCAGAGAAAAAAGTCAGCCCAGAGATGGTGTTCGCATACTACCGCCAGACATACGAAGGGACCGAACACGACAGGTTCAAGAACCTGATGGTGCCAAGACCAAGAAGGCCGGGAACTCCAGCACCAGCGGAAGGCCAAGCGCCCGAGATGATACTTAGCCCGGCGGTAAACCCTTGGATGAATAACGACATGATCACGTTGATCAATACGATAAAGCCAGGCACCATCCAGAACAACAGAACCATCGCCGTCCCGCAGTGTTCCTACAGCCACGTCACCCAACTGCGCGACTGGCTGCCGGATGAGGTCGGCGGCGTATCGTGGTTCAGCTTTGACAATCCTGGCCAAAGCCCGCGCATCCCCATTTTCGCTGGAGCGCTTAGCCTACCCAAGCCATTCGAGGTTGACCCCCAGAGGATATTCCGCATGGACAGCGCGGCATGGGCGTTCAGGCGGGCGAACAAGCTGGCCCAGGTGAGGTGGGGGCAGACAAAAGAAACGATGACCAAGGCTATCATGGAGTACGAGGCCAAGGGGCTAAGCGAAATGCCCGCAGTCGAAAAGAGGGTGCAGGACATGCTAAAGGCGGACAGCTCGCCAGAGGGCCGCAAAAAGGCGCAAGAGTACCTAACCCAGTACACAGGCGACTTTTCAAGGGCCGCCATGCAAAAGTGGATAGAGATGGGCGATGCCTTTTGGGCACTGTTCGCTAGAGGGTTTTAGGTTTTTCTGCAGATTGGCCTAGAAATTTGTAACTAGCGTCAAACCCAAGCAAACTCTGCTGTAAAGTGTCGCAAGTACTGGGATTGCTTGGTTATCCGCACACCCTTGATCTTGTCGGCGTTCTCTTTTACTTCGGCTATGGCCTCCAGCGCAAAGTCAAAGTGGCTCTGCGTGTACATTCTGCGCGGGAATGCCAGGCGCACCAGCTCCATGTCGTGATAGGTCTCGGTGCCATCGGGCAAGCACTTGCCAAACATGACGGAGCCTATCTCCACTCCTCGTATGCCACCCTCGACGTAAAGGGCGTTGCATAGCGCACATGCAGGGTAGTGCTGAACGGGCATGTTGGGCAATACGCTTTTGGCGTCTATGTACACTGCGTGGCCGCCCGTTGGCTTGATGAATCCAACGCCGATTTCATCTAGCTTTTCGCCAAAGTATTCCGCCGTCCTGAGGCGGTATCGCAGATAGTCTTCGTCCATGCCTTCTTCGAGGCCGACCGCAAGCGCCTCTAAATCCCTGCCCGCCATGCCGCCATAGGTCAAAAAACCCTCGGAGAGTATCAGCATCTCCCTCACTTTATCCAGCCACTGATCCGTCCTCAATACGATGAAGCCGCCTATATTCACCAAGCCGTCTTTCTTCGCGCTCATGGTGGCCCCGTCTGCGTAGCTGAAAAGCTCTTGGCATATCTCTTTTATCGTCTTGCTCTCATAGCCGGGCTCACGCATCTTGATGAACATGGCGTTTTCCGCAAAGCGGCACACGTCCAAGATCAGCGGCTTGCCATATTTTTTCAGGAGCTTGCTGTAATCGCGGAGATTGGCCATCGAGACTGGCTGGCCGCCCCCCGTGTTGTTTGTTATGGTCATCATCCCAAATGGAATTCTGCCGCTCTCTTTTTTTAGCAACTCTTCTGTTTTTGCAAGGTCAATGTTGCCCTTGAATGGGTGGATGATGCTTGGGTGGTGCCCCTCCTCTATGCCCAAATCAACCGCTTCGACGCCCAGAAATTCCAGGTTGCCCCTCGTGGTGTCAAAGTGGCCGTTATTTGGGACTAGGTCACCCTTCTTGCACACAGAGCCAAAGAGAACCTTTTCGGCGGCGCGGCCCTGGTGCGTGGGGATAAAATGCTCCATGCCCGTTATGTCCGCCAATGTTTCTTTCAGCCTGTAAAAACTCTTTGCGCCTGCATAGCTCTCGTCACCCAGCATGATGGCCGCCCACTGGGCGCTGGACATCGCTCCCGTGCCGCTGTCAGTGAGCCAATCCAGCAGAACGTGCTCGGCCCTTAGGAGAAACACATTCAGTTTTGCTTCTTCAAGATATTTTGCACGCTCTTCCCGTGTAGTTACTTTAATCGGCTCAACGGACTTGATGCGGAATGGCTCGATCATTGTTCTTCTCTTTGGCATTATTTGCTCCATTGGTGAATGAAAGGGTTTCGGAATACTGTGCCTTGACGGCCCGGCAGGAAATCTTAATTGAAAACTAATGGAGGGTCTTTGGCTTCGCATTTCGAGCGGGCCTCGTGTTCGGCCCGCCTATGCTTCTTCCGGCCAAAGCATTTCATCCGCTGCCTCCATTTTAGAGAGTACTATGGCGGTCAAATGGATTCAAGGATGAGTAATACAAAACCCAGTCGGAAAACCGCCCAGCATAAAGAAAAAGCCCAGCGACGCCGGGCTTTGGGGGGTGGGCACTTTGCCTTGGCTTATGCGCCTACATTTTGTCTTTGATCCCCTTGGCGGCCTTGAATACCACCTTGCGGCCGGCGGGAATCCTGATCTGTTCGCCAGTCTTGGGATTGCGGCCCATTTTTTCCTTCGTGGCCCTCACCTCAAAGGTGCCGAGGCCAAAGATGCCAACGCGCTTGCCTTCGATGATGGTGGAGACGATGTTGTCGCGCAGGCCGTCCAAGATTTCTTTGGCGTGGGCCTTGGTCAAGTCGTGCTTGTCCGCCAGCGTCGCGGCCAGTTCTGGGATGCCGATTGTTTCTGGCTTGGGTTGTTTTGTCATGGTATTACCCTCTTGTGTTAGTGGGGGAGCGCAATGACGTTTCCTGCGACTTGCCCCGAATTAGTGGATTGAAAAATCATTCAGCCGACAGCGCAGTGACTGTGAGCTGCAACTTTGAGTGAACATTGGTGTAAAGGCGGATTTCCACTTCAAATGTGCCAACTTCCTTGACGTGGGGCAATGAAATGGAATGCCTTTCAACTTCGAAGCCTTGGGCTTTGAGCAATTCGGCGACGTCAGCGT
>Ga0268262_10004579_pt1 | contig 14220 bp, 13 predicted proteins | sample TergutNc150P3_FD_190354 | JGI IMG/M metagenome (GOLD analysis project Ga0268262, IMG submission 190354) | Nasutitermes corniger P3 segment gut microbial community from laboratory colony in Florida, USA - Nc150 P3 (SPAdes) (version 2) | ecosystem: Host-associated > Arthropoda: Insects >... | reverse complement strand
AGATGATCTCTTTCTAAATATTCAATATTTAGGGCAACCCTTTTTATATCTTCGTATGAATACAACTTCCACATAATAATTTCATCTTCTTCAAGTCCGGCCTCAATTATGCGTTTTATAATATAATCCCTATCTCTTGAACAATCAAATTTATCTATATTACAATTCCAAAATACGGCTTTTGTCAATTTTGATAAAAGTTTTTGTGCTTTCGCTAATTTATTATTGTTATCAGTTTTTTCCATCACTTTTCACGCATCTTATTTTACTATTATATCATATATTGAAGTTTTCGTCAAATATCCTGCTTTGAAAGTAAGTTTATTTAATCTTTCCTGTCCCTTTGAGGATAAAATCCACACCACCCTTGCCAATCCGTTGAACAGTTATTTTCCTTCCTACCCCATCTCCTTAATCTTCGCAATCTCATCCCTAATTGCCGCCGCCTGCTCAAACTCCAATTTTTTCGCATGTTCTAGCATCTCGCTCTCCAAGGCTTTAATCAACTGTTTACGCTGTGCGGGAATCAGCACATTGCAGGAGTTCTTTAAAACTTCTACCGTGCTTGCCGCCGCGTTATCCGTTTCTTCAACATGACGGGTCAGTATTTCCGCAATTGCTTTTTCCATTGCTTCGCTCATGCGGTCGGCGTACATGATTACTTTTCCTGCGGCATTACGTGTTGCGCGACCGATTATCTGCACAAGGCTTGATGGGAAAAACATCGATGCTGGCACAGTTGCTCCGTAAAAGACGAGGGTTCGCAATACGATAAGACATTGTTGATTTTGGAAGCGTGAGTACTCTTGTATTAGTATGCTGTAAGAGGTACGCCACGCAATTGATCTATCCGTGAAACGCGTAGTATGCGCTTTTATTTATTTGATACAAATAAATATCCTTCTAAGTTTTTATGTGCATTTTTATATTTTTCAGCGGATAATTTACAATATTCCTTTTCAATTTCTATACCAATGTAATACCTTTCACCAATATCTAAGCATGCAATACCTGTTGTTCCACTTCCATTAAAAGGATCCAGTATTATATCATTAGGTTTTGTCGAAGCAAGAATGATCCTTTTTAATAATGATATTGGTTTTTGTGTTGGATGTTTACCAAACTCTTTTTCGTTCTTAGGTGGAGAAGGAATTGACCAAACGGATCGCATTTGTAAGGACTCTTTTTTTATTTTATCTTCGGGGAAATATCCATTTTTCATTGCTTCATAATTAAATGTATGTTTTGCTTTTTTATCTTTTTTTGCCCATAATAATGTTTCATGTGATGCTGTAAAAAATCTACAACTAAGGTTTGGCGAAGCATTAGGTTTATACCATATAATATCATTTAGAATATGAAAATTATTTTTTTGTAATAAATATCCACATTGATAAATACTATGATATGTTCCAGTTATCCAAATAGTTCCTTCTGATTTTAAAACACGTCGGCATGCTACTATCCATGAATTATGAAAAATGCCATCTTCTTCAAAACCATTGCTTTTATCCCATTTACCTTTATTAACAGTTACCATTTTTCCATTTTGACAAGTAAAACCATTATTTGACAACATATAAGGAGGATCTGCAAAAATCATATCAATTGAATTCTCTGGAATATTTGATAGTATTTCCAGACAATCCTTGTTATAAATAATAGCATTGTCTGAATAGTAATATGGTTTTATTTGAGATATAGGTTTTGAAATAATGGATATAATCTCATTAAAGTTATTTTCTGTGTTAACTAATCTCAAATTAGTCGGATTATACATAATACTCATAGTATAATCCAATGACTTTTAAATTGTCAAGAATCCGTTTTTTACATTTAATTTAGTGTATATTGTGTATAATAACATTTTACTTTTTTACCCCATCTCCTTAATCTTCGCAATCTCATCCCTAATCGCCGCCGCCTGCTCAAACTCCAATTTTTTCGCGTGCTCTAGCATCTCGCTCTCCAAGGCTTTAATCAACTGTTTGCGCTGGGCGGGGATTAACACATTGTAGGAGTTCTTTAAAACTTCTACCGTGGTTGCCGCCGCGTTATCCGCTTCTTCAACATGGCGGGTCAGTATTTCCGCAATTGCTTTTTTTACCGTAGCAGGGGTTATGCCGTGTTTTTTGTTATACGCTATTTGAATTTCGCGGCGACGGTTTGTTTCGGAAATGGCTTTTTCCATAGCTTCGCTCATGCGGTCGGCGTACATTATAACTTTTCCGGCGGCGTTACGTGCTGCGCGTCCGATTATCTGCACAAGGCTTGTAAGCGAGCGTAAAAAGCCGATCTTATCTGCGTCAAGAATCGCTATGAATGAAACTTCGGGCAGATCTATGCCTTCGCGTAACAAATTGATTCCTACAAGGATGTCAAAATCGCCTTGACGCAGTTGGGTGAGTATTTCTACGCGCTCTATGGTTTCTACTTCGCTATGAATGTAGCGGACTTTCAAACCAAGACCTGATAGATAATCCGTAAGATCCTCCGCCATTTTTTTTGTCAGGGTGAGGATAAGGGAGCGTTCTTTTGCTTTTATGCGTTTCTGCACTTCGCCGTAAATGTCTTCCATTTGACCTTCGCTGGGACGCACTTCTATTTCCGGGTCTAAAAGACCGGTGGGACGTATCACCTGTTGCACTACCCTAGCCGATTGCTCTATCTCGGTCTTGCCGGGCGTGGCGGAAACAAAAACTGTCTTATCCAGCCGCTCGACAAATTCATCGTAGCGGAGAGGGCGGTTGTCAAGGGCGCAGGGGAGACGGAATCCGTAGTCAACAAGACTCTGCTTGCGGCTGCGGTCACCGGCGTACATGGCGCCTAACTGCGGCAGGGTAACGTGGCTTTCATCGATGAACGTTAAATGTTTTTTAGGGAAATAATCTACAAGCGTGTCGGGGGTTTCGCCAACTTTGCGTCCCGCTAGATGAGCGGAGTAATTTTCAATACCCGGGCAGTAGCCCATTTCGGTAAGCATTTCAATGTCGTATTCAACGCGGGTTTTTAATCTTTCCGCTTCCATGATTTTGCCGTTGTTTTTATAGTATTCCAGTCGGTCTTTAAGTTCCTCTTTGATCGAACCCATCGCGTTTTGTATCATTTCGCCGGGCATTACAAACTGCTTTGCGGGGTAAATTAAGGCGCGGTCAAGGTCTTCAAGCATTTCACCTGACACGGGATTAAAACGGCGGATGCGTTCAACTTTATCCCAATCCAAGTCAACGCGGTAGGCTTCTTCCATGTAGGCGGGATAAATTTCCAGAGTGTCGCCTCTTCTGCGAAAACGCCCGCGTTCAAGAACTGCGTCGTTGCGCTCGTATTGCAATTCCACAAAGCGGCGGATTAGCGAGTCAACATCGACGGTTTCGCCCTTTGAAAAAGTAGCTGTCATTTTTTTGTATACGTCGGGGGTTACCATGCCGTAAATGCAGGAGACGGTCGCAACGATAATTACGTCCTCGCGTTCCATCATGCTTCTCGCCGTGGAGAGCCTCATTCGTTCAATTTCATCATTTATGGAAGCGTCTTTTTCGATGTATAAATCCCTGCTTGCGACATACGCTTCCGGCTGATAGTAATCGTAGTAGGAAACAAAGTACTCAACTGCGTTGTTAGGAAAAAAACCTTTAAACTCGCGGTAAAGCTGCGCGGCAAGAGTTTTATTGTGGCTGACAATCAGTGTGGGCATTTGTACCGCTTCGATTATCTTCGCCATGGTGAAAGTTTTCCCCGAACCTGTAACGCCCTGCAAAGTTTGATACTTATCCCCGGCGCGGATACCTTCAGCTAACGCGGAAATTGCCTCGCCCTGATCTCCTGCGGGTTGGAAGGGTGATATTACTTCAAATTGACGCATAAATTAATTCCTAATGACTACTTGTAAATTACTATATTATAGTATAGTATTATTGTCAAGGCAAATTAATTATTATATAAGAGGTTTTCTTTATGAATAATGAAAAAGAAAAAACAGCGGAAATATTTACGTCATCGTGCTTTTGGGATTTAGACAGGAAAAATCTTAATCTTGATAATAGTAAAAATTATATTATAAATAGAGTTTTAAATAACGGTAATATGAATGACTTAATATTACTATTTGATTATTATGGCTGGGATACAATTAAAAAAGAAGTAATAAAAATAAGATATTTAAATGATAAAATATTAAATTGGTTAAGTTCATTATTCAAAATAAATAAAAAAAAATTCAGATGTTATAAAAACAGAGGAATATTTTGAAATTAAAAAAAGAAGGAATTAATAAGTATTTATGGGAAATACTATGTATATTTCAAAATGAAAAAATATTTGATACATTTAATTTAGTTGGTGGAACTGCTTTAAGTTTACAAATAGGTCATAGAATTTCTACTGATATAGATTTATTTACAGAAGAAAAATTGAATAAAGAAGAAATATTAAATTTTGTAAGAAAAATAGATAAAAATGTTGAAATAACGAATAGTAGCGGCGTTATATTACAAATATTATTTCCAAGCGATGATCCTGAAAAAAGATTAAAAGTAGATTTTGTAAATTTTGAATATCCTTTATTAGAGAATTTAGTAAATAATGAAGATGGAATAAGGTTGATAAGTAAAAATGATATATCAGCAATGAAAATGTCAGCGACAGGAACAAGAGGTTATGAAGCGAGAGATTTTGTAGATTTATATTATTTATTAAAAGAAATACCCATAGAGAACATAGTAAATAATTTTAAAAAGAAGTATAACACTGAAAATATTCAACATTATTTAAGAAGCATGAATTATTTTGATGATGTAAATGAGGAATCATGGAAATCTATTAAAATGATATATGATAGATTATCCGTAAAAGAAGTAAAAGACACACTAAATTATGAAGTAAATAAATATTGGGAAATTATTCTTGATAAAAAGAGATAAAAAATGGGGCATCCGATACCTGTGATTTTCAAAACAAAACACACTCGAAAAACACATAAACCACTGCCAAAAACGAGTGAAAATTTCGCCATAAAAGGGCAAAAACCATCACTTATTGTCATTTATTTCAAAAAATTATTCTTGACAATAGGAAGAATAGATAGGAGAATATAATAAATAAATTTATGAGGAGTAAAATATGAAGAAAATTAGTATTGTTTTTTTGGTTCTGCTCTTAGTAGGCACCGGAATTGCTATGATGAATTGCCCTTCGGATCCGACACCGCCTATTGAAAATCCCGATATGGTACTTGAAGGTGGAAAATATCAAGTTAATTTTGATACACCAAAAATCGAAGATGGCAAAGAGTATCAAGTCATCTTTTACATTGAAGATTGTGATTCATCTTTATACAACAGTTATTTGGGCGGGAAAATATGCTATAAAATGGACTTGGATAGTGACGATGAAAAGGTCTTAAGCGGTTGGTTAAGGCCTATTCCAGATAAAGTCAATAAAAATAATTTTATTAATACATATATATGGACATTCAAGGCGGGGGAAAAAAATGAAGACGATTTAACAATTGATACCGGCACTACCCCTAGCGGTGGGAAACAGTATTTTGCATTTACCGCCCAAAATTCCAGTTGGAATGATTACCCAGCGGGTAAAGACTTCAATGTTAAGGGTAGATTTGATATAAAAAGAATTAATGGCTGGGATAGCGCAGGGACATTAACACTTGGCAATGTCGATAATGTTCCTGGTAAAAGCGAACTTTCATCAGATTCAAATGATATGACAAAAATCCGTAATATGCCGGCAGGAAGTAAATTGACATTAACTGTTAACGTCACTGTTGCTGATTCCGGTGGTACCCAACCGGGCTATGGAATAGGTAAAGTAGGGAAGGGATGGAGCGGCAATATAGAAATTAAAGTTCCAAAAAATGCAAGTGTGGGAGATTTAACATTTACTGTCGATATTGGTGTCTCATCCATTCTTGAAACAGTGTCTGGAGGTAATTTAGTTATTAACATCTGGGATTGCACCATTACCAAGGCTGAACTTTTTAAACCAAAAAACTAACTAATAATTAGTAATTAATTTTTATAGGAGAAATAAAATGAAATCAATGAGAAGTATTTTAATTGCTGTGGCTGTTCTGGCAAGCATAGTCCTTGCCGTATCCTGCGCCTCAAGCGGCGGAGGAAAGGGCGCGGCGCGTGGTCCTGTGGGGGTCTGGACTTTTGATGACCCGAATGACGAAACCGGCGGTTGGTATCTTGTCAACGCGGAATTCTACCAATATAAGGGCACGGCTAAATTAAGCCGCGACGATAAAACTTTCGGCAACGGTATGCTCAGACTGGATGTAGATTTTACCGGGCATAAAGATATTGAGTGGTCCGAAGTTAAAATCGCCAACGATTTTCCAAAGTCCATCAATATGAAGGGCATAGACATGTTTGTCTTTGACTTTTATTACAATCCATCCTTCGCCAAGACCGGAAGTTTTAAACCAAAAATCTGGAGCAATAACGGCAGTAAATTCATCAATGAAAGCGGATTTGACATAGAAGGCGATAAGGATATGGGCAACGGTTTTGTTAAGGCTCTTGTTCAAATTGCCATTGTCCCGGGCGCGGGTTTTATTCCCGATATGCGCCTTGGCATCGCCGGTTGTTCAACCGATTACAAGGGACCGATTTTCATTGACAATATCAAATGGGTAGAAAAAAAATAGGAGGATTCCATGAAGAAAATTGCCGTATTATGCGTGCTTGTTTGTTTAGTAACTATATCCGCGTTTGCCCAGATGAATGTGGGGGCTTATACCAAATCGTACTGGATTCCTTATCGTTTGACTGTTTTTGATGATGGAGAAATGGCGCAAACCACAGCCGTACAGGTTCCCTGGGGCGAGCCGGATATCAGCGCCGGAGTAAATTTTGACGGTTGGTCGGAATGGGGTGGTCTGCACTTAGGTATAGACATTGCCTATGGAGCTGGTAACGTAGCGGCACATCCTTTTTCCGCAAAAGGCTCAGGCTGGGTATGGGCAAAACCTTTTGACTTTATCCCCACCATGAGTACCTTTACCATTTATCTGGGAAACCCCAACGATAGTACATTACAGGGAAAAATTGGCGGTTCAAATTTGGCAACCTATGTGTTGAATAACTCCTGGTCGATAGTCAAGATTCTTGGTGGTAGCGAGCAACGTGATTTCCGTCTGGAAAAGCAAAACCCCGAGTACAATACCTTTACGCGGTTTAATCCCTATTCTTGGGGAAATTCCAATCAGGACACTTCTTCTTCCAGACCTCAAAACCTCTGGTGGCCGCGTATAGCGGCGGCGGCCCTAATCACATGGGAACCGATTGAACGCCTGTTTATCGGGTTTTTTGTCGCCCCTGAAATGCGCAATCTTATTGATTGGGGCAATATTGGAGGCGTATCATGGAACAATACCCAATCAATTCACGGCGACAAATTAAGTGATGACGACATTAATCAGGATTACTACGATGTTGAAAAAGTATACCAAAATATACAGGTGGGAGTAGGATACACATTTCAAGGCATCGGTTTTGCCCGCGTCCAGTATATCGGCGTGCGTAAAGTCGTCGAAACGGCATTCCAGCTTACCGCGCTGGGTGATTTAGTTCTTGACTTCGGCTTTAAAATCCCATTTGAAGGTACGGATGAAAAAGATATAGTTTCCTATAAAAAGAGACGGGATTTTCAGGCTTCAATCGCGGCGACCTACCATGACTACGATTTCTATTTTACCGGGCGTATTGACGCGGCATTTGCCGGTTCCGATTCGACAGGAAGCGTTATTGAAACCCGTGGCCTTAACCTGATCGCCTATCTAATCCCGTCTTATAAGTTTAGCGTAGGCACAGTGGGCCTTGACTTGGGATTTGAATATGAGCAGAAAGACGACTATAACGGATGGGAAGAAGACGCCATGCAGGCCGGCGCGGGAATCTGGTTTCACAGAAACATGGGCAACGCCAACTTTAAAATTGGAGCGATAGCGCGTTTACCGCTTTCATGGCACGGAACCAATCTGCCATTTGAATTCTTCCTGCCCATTATGCTGGAAGTAGGCTTCTAGTGTGAAATTTGAGGAAGATAAAAACCACGGAGTACCACGGAGTTTTGGTACGGAAATCATCTTTCCTTCCGTGAAATTCCGCATGCTTTGTATGCCGGTACTCTGTGGTTTATTAATTATTTTTTCTCTTGCTTCATGTCCATCTGAGCCTGTCCCGCCCAAGCCACCACCGCCGGTTGATCAAAGCGTTACAGATGGTATGTCGCTTAATGCCAAGCGGTTGATGAACTACCTGTTTGACCAGTACGGCAAAAACATTATCTCCGGTCAAATGGACACCGCGTGGACTACCAACTCTGGAATGGACATGATAGCCCGCGTGTATGCGGATACGGGTAAGTATCCTGCCATGAAAGGCTTTGATTTCATTGACCTTCCAAATAGCTGGGGCGGCTATGGTAAAAACCAGATTGATGAGGCAATTGAATGGTGGGAAGGTAAAAACAACAATATAGCGTTATTGCCAAATAAACCGTCTATTCACGGTATTGTCGCATTTTGCTGGCACTGGCGGACAGGTTCGGAAAATGATTTCTACACTTACAGAACAAGTTTTCGCATCCCATGGAAGAACGGCAAACTGGACACGGAAAGCGACGATTTTAAAGACACCATTAAAAGCGATCTGGACAAGGTTGCAGCTCTGTTAAAACTGTTAAAAGACAGGGACATTCCCGTACTCTGGCGGCCCCTGCATGAAGCGTCCGGCGGTTGGTTCTGGTGGGGGGCAAGGGAAACCGGGGCAAAGCCGTACATTGCCCTGTGGGAATATATGTACGATTACCTGACCAATGTCAAGAAACTTGATAACTTGATCTGGGTATGGAACGGCCAACACAGGGATTGGTTTCCCAATCCTGATACGGTAGACATTGTAGGTTTCGATAAATACACCGATGCGTCAACACCGCAGAAAGCCCGCGACTATTCCTCGCAATACGCCACATTTAAGCAAACATTGGATATGGTTCCTTCTAAAGACCGCATGGTCGCCCTTACGGAAAATGGCGCGATTCCCGACCCGGACAAGTGTAAGCAGGACGAGGCGGTTTGGTCATGGTTTATGACATGGAACGACGGAGGTTATACCATTGGTCAGACCGATAAGAATAATTTCTGGACCGGCGAATACCACAATACAAACGCGCATAAAAACTATGTCTACAACCATAAGCTGGTTATAACGCTAGATGAACTGCCAGATTTAACCACATACCGCACGGAATGATGTATAATAAAGTAGATGGTCAAGGAAAATTTAACCACGGAGGACACGGAGTTTCACGGAGTTTTAGTACGAAAATCTTATCTTCCTCCGTGTAACTCCGTGTACTCCGTGGTTAATTCTTATTTTTTAGGAGGTTTGTTATGAAAAGGAACGTAGTATTAAGGTTAGCGATTTTACTGATAATCGCGGTATTAGCGGGTTCGTGCGCATCCAGTGGTGGAGGCGGGAAGGCAAATACAGGGGCAATTAAGTATAAATGGGATTTTAGCGATGCGGGGGCTGGAACCGCGGGCTGGTTTATGGTTCCCGATGAATATTGGGATTTCCATGGAACTGCCGTTTTAAGCCGCGACGATAAAACATTTGGAAAGCCAATGTTAAGGATGGACGTTGATTTTACAAAGGACACAAAATCCGAATGGTCGGAACCCAAGATGAAAATGCAATTTAGTAAACCGGTTGAAGGCGTATCAAAAATCACTTTTGATTTTATTTATAATCCGTCGTTTTCCAAAAGCGGTTGCATAAAGAGTAAAGTAATAACCTATAACGGTAAAAAGCAGTTGGCCCAGACCCACATAGACGATATTTTTGCCTTTGATGAACTTCCAAACGGTTATGTAAAAGGAGAGGTAATGCTGATAGCCGCGTCTTCCACTCCGGTTGATAATATGCTTCTTAGTATTGCCGGTTACCTGTCTGATTATAAAGGTCCTGTTTTCTTTGATAATATGCGTCTGGAATAGATCATGAAAACCTACATTCTCTTATTGGCGGCAGTTTTATCCCTTTTCTCGTGCGGCAGCGCGTTGCCAAAGGCAAAGAATACCCCAGCTTCCGCGCCCAAACAAAAACCTGTCAGGCCGCCCGCCGAATCATCGCCTAATAAAAAACGCCTGTTAAATTATCTGTCCGACGTATACGGAAAATATATTATTTCCGGCCAAATGGACGCGTCATGGACTATCAATGAAAGTATAGACATGATATCCCGCGTTTATGACGATACCGGAAAATACCCCGCGATAAAAGGATTTGATTTTATCATGCTTTCCTCCAGTTTTGCGCCATTCTTGAACGGCAAGGAACAGATTAACGAAGCTATTGAATGGTGGGAAGGCAAAAACAACGATAACGCTTTATTGCCAAATAAACCGTCTGTTCATGGCATTTCTACATTCTGCTGGCACTGGCGCACTGGCGCAAAAAATGATTTTTATTCAGATAAAACCGAATACCGTATTCCCTGGAAAAACGATCAGCTTGATACCGAAGACGCCGCTTTTGCAATCATTACAAGAGACCTTGACAGAGCGGCTTCACGTTTACAGACTCTGCAAGAAAAAGACATTCCCGTACTATGGCGGCCTTTGCATGAAGCCTCAGGCAGATGGTTCTGGTGGGGAGCAAGCGGCCCAAAACCGTATATCGCGCTGTGGGAGTATATGTGGGATTATTTCACCTACGAAAAAGGCTTGGATAACCTTATCTGGGTTTGGAACGCCGACAGTGAAGACTGGTTTCCCGATCCAAAAACCGTTGACATTATAGGCAGGGATATTTACGCGCAAGGTTTTTCTTCATTACAAGACCAGTTCGAGAGGACAAAAAAAATGGGCGATAAGGAATATATCGTCGCCCTTACTGAAAATGGGAGAATCCCCGACCCTGATGAATGTGTCAAAGACAAGGCCATGTGGTCATGGTTTATGACATGGAATGACGGCCGTAAAGTAATAGGCGAAACCCACAAGGACAATTTCTGGACCGGAGAATTTTACAACTCAAACGCTTACAAGAAAAAGGTATACAACCATCGCTCGGTAATCACTTTGGACAAATTGCCGGATCTGTCGGCTTATCGTTTGGAATAATACCGTGTCGTTTTAAACTTTTACGAATATTAAAAGATAAATCTTACAAACGCTAAATAAACAGAATAGGGAACTTGTTTTTTTTATCATTAAAATTGATACTTAATGGAGGAAGCAAAGAAAAGATAAGGAACTCGTATGAGTTTAAAATAAAGCTCCGCAATGAGTAAAAACTACGAGAGGGAAAGAGCTATGAGAAATATATTTAAACTTTTTAAAGTTATCGCTATTGCGATTATTATTGGTTTTACAATAACAGGTTGTTCCGCACCGGAAAAGATTGATACTACCCCTATTCCAACTTCACCCACAACTCCGACTTCACCCACAACTCCAACTTCACCCACAACTCCAACTTCACCCACAACTCCACCTCAAACTCCAACCGTTACCGGCGTAACAGTAAATCCCTCAACTGCCACGGTCACGAAGGGCGCGACACAAACATTTACCGCCAATGTTACTGGTACCAATAATCCAGCGCAGACTGTTACATGGTCTATCGTACAAACCAATAAAAACTCAGGAACTAATATTAACGCAAGCGGAGTGCTTACCGTAGCCGCCGCTGAAACTCTTTCCTCGCTTACAGTAAAGGCGACATCAACAGCGGATACCGGTAAAAATGGAACAGCGATTGTAACCCTTAATGAAACAGCCCAACCTGTTGCAAGTCCGTTATATTCAAAATGGCCGTTCTTTGTAGGAGCGGCCGCTCCTGGCGACGCTTTTAGTTCAAGCAACGGACAGTATCCTTTGCTTGGGCAATTCAATGTACTGGTTGCGGAAAATGACATGAAACCCGAATCAATAATGCCAATGCAATGGCAGAATTGGGCTTCGTCTCCCGCTTATGATGCCTCTGGGGCCTATCGTTGGACGGGAGCGGATAAATTAGTTAATTATGCGGAAGCGAATAATACAAAAATACGCGGTCATGTTCTTTTCTGGCATGAACAGACACCGGGAGTCTTTTTTAAAACAGGCGGTCCTACAAGCGGTTATGTTACAAAAGACGTGCTTTATACCCGTATGGAACAACATGTAAAAACTGTTTTTAAAAAATACGGCGGCAAAATACTCTGGTGGGATGTAGCAAACGAATGTGTGGGAGACGACGGTAATCCAAGAGTTACAGGCGGAGCCAATATCGCGAACAGTGAAGGCAAATCGGGCTTTACCGCGGTTATGGAAGCGTCGGGGCTTACTGGCGATGACCGTTATGAGTGGATAGTCAACGCTTTTAAATACGCCCGAAAGTATGCCGATGAAAACGGCGGTCAGAACGTAAAACTATTCCTTACCGAATACAATATTGAAAATAACGGGGATACAAACAAACGGAACGGATTTCTCAGGCTGGTGGATTACCTTATTACAAAAGGCGCCCCAATTGACGGTGTAGGTATTCAAGGACATACCAGAATACAGTCCGGCGACGGTTATGTAAGCAGCCTTAGCGGCGTTATTGATCAAATTGCTACAAGGACAAATCCTGTCAGCAAAAAAAATCTGGTAGTACAGGTGACTGAACTGGATATATCGCTCTTTGCATGGAACGATTCAACTCTTACGCTTTCTGCCAGTGAAAAAAATACGCGTCTTGAGACACAGACAAATATGTACCGCAAATTGTTTGACATGTTCGCTGATAAATACAGCAAAGGAAAATTCGACATGGTTCTTGTTTGGGGCATTGATGACGGTCATAGTTGGCTGAACAACTTTCCCAAAAAAGGCAGGGAAGATCATCCGCTACTTTTCGATCGTCAGTACCAGCCCAAACCCGCGTACAATTCATTGATTACAGGATCGAAATAAATTCACCGATGGTATCCAAGAAGAAATTTAACCACGGAGTACACGGAGTTTCACGGAGGTTTTGGTACGAAAATCTTCTCTTCCTCCGTGTAACTCCGTGTCCTCCGTGGTTATTTCTTAACTTATTGGACATCTCAAATCCTTCTTGGTTCGTGGTGGTTCGTTCGCACTGGCGGCAGCCTAAAGGCTGCCTTACTTTATTACAGACAGCGGCTTTTATTGGTGCTACGCTATGCGGCATTATTCATCTACACGGCTATGCCGTGCGTTTGTTTAGCGGGTTCGTGGTAAAATCTTATCAAATATTCCCAGTATGCACAAACGTTAATTTCTTAGCAGCTTCCTTGGCGGCGCGTAAAAGAAAATCCCTGTCCGTGGGTGGGGCGTTCCATCGGTAATCGGGATGATAGGCCGTAAGGTGCCACGGGATTTCTTTACTGATGGAAGCGATAAAATCCGCAGCTTTGTCAAGTTCGTCTTCTGAGTCATTTAAATCAGGCACGACAAGGGTTGTAATTTCCAAATGAACTCCCATCTTGTGACAAAGTCCGATAAATTCAAGCACGGTCAGCAAATCGCCGTTCAGTGTTTTTTTATATGTTTCTTCGGAAAAAGTTTTTAAGTCCACGTTGGCGGCGTCGGTAAATTTTAAAATTTCGGCGGCGGCTTCCGTTTTGATACAGCCGTTTGTTACTAACACATTAGCTATTCCGTGCCTGCGGGCAAGGATCATGCAGTCTAAAATATACTCAATATGAACTAAAGGCTCCGAGTATGTGTAAGCGATGGAAGGAGTATCCTGCCTTAGCGCGGCGGAAATTATTTCGCCCGGCTGCATCCATTTTCCCTGTATGTCCGTATTTTGGGAGATATGCCAATTCTGGCAAAAAGGGCAATGGAGATTGCAACCGGCAAAACCGAGTGAGAGTATTTTTGTGCGCGGTTTAAAATGATACAGGGGTTTTTTTTCGATTGGATCAAGGGCGAGCGCGGAGATGAATCCGTAAAAGGGAATAATTCCCTTTCCACCCTTGTTTCCCCTCACCCCACACGCGCCAAAGCTGCCGCTTTTAATTATGCAGTTGTTCGGGCAAAGCTCGCAGTAAACGCCGTCGTCGGTCTCGGACAGAAAAAGTGGGGAGCGGATAAATTGGGAAAAATTTGAAATGCCTGTCACGCGCCTGCCTGCGGCTGGTTTTGTAAAATGCGTTCTTTAACCGCCCGCGCCTTGCCGACAGCCTGCGCCA
>Ga0268262_10004578_pt1 | contig 14220 bp, 13 predicted proteins | sample TergutNc150P3_FD_190354 | JGI IMG/M metagenome (GOLD analysis project Ga0268262, IMG submission 190354) | Nasutitermes corniger P3 segment gut microbial community from laboratory colony in Florida, USA - Nc150 P3 (SPAdes) (version 2) | ecosystem: Host-associated > Arthropoda: Insects >... | reverse complement strand
AGGATGTCGGGTTTGCGGTGCGTCGTCGTGTTCTTTGTCATAGTTTTAGGTATCCCCACCTAATATAATGGTTCGCGCGTTTAGGAATACGGGTACTGCAAATGCCATATCATTACTATATTATATATGTACTGATACCGTATAAACCCCGGTTTGGCTTCTCCCGGAGGCCCGGTATACTAAATATATACTATTCCGCCGCCTGTTATGTTACATTTTTTTTAAAAAAATACCCTTTTCAATCAGGCTCCAGGTCACTTCGACTTCGCTCAGTGACCTTTCGGGGGGGGTGTCGGCTCATCTACGACGGCTAACCCTGTTTTCAAAACCCACCCGAACAACTAACACTCCGCTGACACACCTCCGAGCGGTCGCTGAGCGAAGTCGAACTTGTTTATCTCGGCGAAGCCAACCGACCGGACGCCGGATCAAAGTCCGGTAATCTATACAAAAATAATTCATGGGATATCGGATGTCAAATATTTTTTTATTTTTTTTTTATTTTTTTGGGGGGGGTCTATGGTTTTGGGATTGCCGGGGGGCGGTACGGTGTGGCGGGGGCGGCGCGGGATAGGCGGCGTATCCTAGCGGGTTTGGGGGGCGTTGGGAGGCGGATCGGGTCGGGTTTAGCCGTTCAATCCAAGGATTTTTGTTCCAAAAACTTGGGGAACTGAAACATGCACAGTGTTTTAAACACCACCATTAAGCATTCCGGCGTGAAATTTCTAACCAGCAAATACCTCATGTCTTTGTAAAATTCGTCATGTTCTTTCTTTTTATCGGCTCTGAATTTTACCAGTTCATCGCCTACCGAGAAGTCAGAACAAACACAAAGGGCATGATAGATCGCAAATACTTCATTAATATTAGGGCGTGGGTTGTCCTTATAATTTAGCGGGACAATGGGGCGATACTTTACAATGAGATTCGTCATGAGGCCGGCTATTTTTGAAAGTTGTACCGTTTCAAGTTCGTACCTCTTTTTTGTGATAGCGAGATCCTCCAGGTAACCTTTAATTATTTCGGTAAGCGCGTATTCATCCAAAGTGTATTTGCTCTGTTTTCTTCCGTTAACAAAGGTAGCCGTATTACCGTCGGCGGCAGAGAGCCATGTAAGAAACCTTCGCAATATAAAAATAAAAACGAATGTTCTCTTAGAATATATAGCCACTTCCGGCGCACACTTCCCAAACGCTTTAAACTCGTCGCTTTCGCCGAATGTTATATCACGGCAAAGAGCGTTAAAAAAATATTTTTCTTTTTTCTCTAACGCCTCTAACTCTTGCCGGTATAAATCGGTAGATGATGATTCCGCCTCTTTATCCATGTCTTTATTAATGAGGTCGATTAGTTCTTGCATCCTCGCCTCAACTTCGTTTTTACTCATAATACTTGAGACTCCCCCGTATCGTTTTAGACGCTTATCCAAAAATACCGATGTCCGGATTATATTTTCTAGCGGCTGCGATGGGACCGGAGATCGTAGACGGGCCCGAGTCGTTCTTCGGCTTGGACCGCTTCTGCTCTCTCGCGTTCCAAATAACCCTATGGGTATCCTCTAACGCAAATCCGGGAATCTCTATCTCCGTCTCAGAATCACCAACAGCATAAGATGTTTGCACATCCGCCTCCAAATTGACAGTTTAATTATACGTTAAGGTATGTGATTTGTTCCGCCGTAATAATATAAAATAATGCAATTTTTAATCCTTGTCAATATTTTTCACATATTTTTTTACCCGGTGCGGTTTACCCACGAAACAACCTAACGCCGTCAAATCTTCCCCAGCGCCGCCGTCGTCACCCAGCCGCTGGCGCCGTTGGATAGGTTTACAAGGCTCCACTCTCCGACCGTCTTTCTGATTTGCAGTTTTGTGCCCTCGTGGGCGGTGAATAGGGTTTGGGCGCCGGAGGGTTGGTTTTTAGCGTCTATGGAGGCGGAGAGTATTATCGCGTGCTGTTTGCTTTCTATGGCGTAGATTTTGTAGGCGGCGGATGTGCCTACGGTTATTATCAGCAGGGCGCACAGCGCGGCGCCGTAGGCTAGCCATAGGCGGGAGAGGCCGCGTTTAAAGAGCATCGCGGAGGCGATGATCGCCAGTATGAGCAGCAGGGCGAAAGTCGCTATTAGCTGGATGTTGAGCGGGAGCAGGGTGTGTATGCCGTAGAACACCGACGTGAGGAAGTCGGATTCTTGGGCGTTGTCGCCGGTTTGCCTGTCTACTATTATGGAGGTGATGAAGTTTATGTTGGCTTCTATGTCCGGGTCGTTTGGGAGGAGCGCGGCGGCTTTTTCGTAGTACAAGCGCGCCATGCCGGGTTTCATCAGGCGGTAGTAGCAGTTTCCGATATTGTAGTATACGGCGCCGTTTTTCATTCCGGCGTCGACTATTTTCGTGTAGTAGGCAAGGGCGCTGTCGTGGTTATTGGCCTCGTAGAGGGCGTTGGCTTTTTGGAACCACTCGTTGCAGTTTGCCGCGTTCGGGGCGGCGTTTGCCGTCGCGGGCGTCAGTATCGCGATCAGACCGGCTGTCAGCGTTATCAATACCGAGGCCGACGTTTGCGATATCGGCGCCGCGGTCTTTGACTTTTGCGCGCTCTTCTCCATGGTGCTCAGGAAGGCGACGGTCTGTTTTATGATCTCCCCCCTGCTCTGCGCGTTGAACTTTTTGCCGCCGAATCGGTACTCGTTCAGCCCCTCTATAAGCGTTGCGAGGCCGACGACCGTCTGTTCGTCTATTTTGCGCGAGAGCAGTTCGTCTTTCAGCTCCTCGAGCGTCCGTCCGGTCGCGGGGAAGGCGAATTTATGGGAGATGTATTTTTCTATTACGGTCGCGGCCTTGCCGAGGAACTCGCCGTCAGCGGCGGCTTTGCCGGCTTTGTTCAGCTCGCTCACCGCTCTGCCGAGCGCCTTTTGGCGGATGGCTTTGATTTGGTTTTCGCCGCTCTTTCTTGTCTGCGCCCTATAGATAAGCGCGAACAGGAACAGCAGGAACGGCGCCGGGAAGAGGAGGTACCAGTACGGCGCGCGGTAGGGGCGTTCCTCTTGGTTCGCGATTTTTGGCGGCGTCTTTATGTAGCGGATGTCGCTGCCGACTTGCCGTATCTCCTCTTGCGTGAGGTAGCGCGTTTGCTCTTTGGCCGCGACCTGGCCTTTGGCTACGGATACGCGCATGGTGTCGGAGCGGGCGCTCTTGTAGGTTCCGCTCTCCGGGTCTAAGTAGTGGAATGTTATGGGGTTGATCGTAAGCGTTCCCTCCTGTTTGGGGATGACGAGGTAGCGGTATGTCTTTCGCGTGGATAGCCCGTTCGCGCCGGTGTCTACGGCTGTTTGGCGTTCCGGGGTGAAGATGTCGCAGTTAGGGAGTTCCGGCAGAACGGGGTCGCCCGTGTTTGAGGGGCGCGTGTTGCCTTTGAGCGATATTTTGAGCGTAATCGCCTCTCCGGCCGCGACCGACTGCGGTTCCACGGCGGCGGAGAGGCTGAACTTTCCCACGGAGCCGCCGACGTTTTCCGGGGCGCCGCTCGGGCGCGGCTTGACCGTCACGCCGAAGGGCGCGGTGCGCGTCTTCTGCGGCACCGCCTGGCGTCCGCCGCCGAAGAAGTCCATGTCGAAGAAGTCCTGGAAGAACGGGCTGATCTGACGGCTGCGCGACTGCACGATCTCGTCGTAGTCGAAGTCCACCGCCCCTATCCTGTACTCCCCAGCCGTGAGCCCGAAGACCGCGAAACTCAGGGAGAAGGTGTTGTACAGCTCGTTGCCTATGCGTTCTTGTCCTTGCGTCACCTGGTTGGTGAAGAGGCGGTTGAGCGAGAAGCCCGCGCTGAAGATTTTCTCTATCTGCTCCACCGCGCCGTTGTACCCGCGCTGGGTCTGTATCGGCGTGCCGGCCCTTTGCGCGACTTTGAGTGTGAGGACGGACTGTTCGCCCACGTAGAGCGTCTTCTTGGGCATATTGAGTGTGACGCGTATGTCCGGGTTGCGGGCGGGTTGCGTGTCGTTGCCGCCGGTATTGCCGGTATTGCCGGTGTTGCCGCTTACGCCGCCGCTACCGCCGCCGCCCGCGCCGACGTTGAAGTGCAGGGGTCTGGTGCTGTAGTCGCTTCCGTCGATAACCGCGGTCAGCGCCGGAAAGGTGAATTGGTCGTCCGTCTTAGAGGTTATGGTGTAGATGTATCTGTGCGTGAACTCGCGTTTCTGCTCGATTTTACCGTTTATTATCTGTACGTTGTGGGACTGCGAGGTGCCGGTGTTTACGTTGATCACGTCGAAGGCGTCGCTCTGCCCGGGGGACGGGACGCCGGGGACGGCCTTCGGGGTGACGAGCACGGCGACGACCACGGCTCTGCCGCCGTTAGGGACGGAGGCGCGGTCGGCGTTGGCGGTAAAAGAGATCTGCGCGTTAGCGTGGGTCGCTAACGCGGCGAGCATTATCAACAGTAATATTCTAATCATATTAAACCCCTCCTACCAATCTTTTTCAGGCTGCCTGATTCTCGCCCGTTGAAACTTCGGTTTATTTAATGTGTCCGAATCGTCCGCGTACTGCTCTATCAGCCTTTGGGCGTCCTCTTTCTTTTGATCGCCCTTATCCGGCTGCTGCTGCTGATTGTCTTTGCCCTGCTGATCCTTATTATCTTGTTGATCTTTGTTATCCGACTGATCCTTATTGTCTTGCTGATCTTTATCCTTTTGATCCTTCTTATCGTCCTTGTCCCCCTGCTGTTTATCCTTTTGTTGGTTTTGGTCGCCCTGCTGCTGATTCTGATCTTTATTCTCATCCTGATTCTTATTCTGCTGTTTTTTCATCAAATCTATCTTTTTGTGCGCCAGCTGCAAATTCCATTTGGCGTCCATGTCGTTCGGGCGCAGTTTCAGCGTGTTGATGTAGCTCTCTAAGGCGCCGGAGTATTTTTTGCGGGCTGACGCGGGGTCGCCGGCGGATTCCAGTTTCTCGGCTTGCTTGTATTGGATGTCGCCGAGGTTGTAGTGCGCGTCGGCGGCTGTTTTTTTGTTGAGTTGCGCCGACAGCGCCTCTTGGTAAGACCTTTCCGCCTCGTCGAGTTCGCCCATTCTGTAGAGCGCGGAGCCCTTGTTCATCCTCAGTTTGCCGTTTGACGGGTCGAGCAGCAGCGCGTCGTCGTAGAGTTTGAGCGCCTCCTCGTACTGTCCTTTGGAGTAGAGTCTATTCGCTTTCCTATTCTTGGCGCCCACCTCGTCGGCGAAGGCGGATGAGAGAGCGGCGAGGATGATAACCATCCATACGGTATAAATGATTTTAGGAGTCGCGGTTTTCATTCGAACCTCCCTTTCCAGGCGACCTTTTTTCTCGCGCGTTCGGAGATGAGGAACTCTATAAGTATGAAGATAAGGGCTATCAGCAAAAATATTTGGTACTGCTCCTCGTGCACGACGGCTTTGGTCATGCCGAAGTCGCTTTTTTCCATCTTTGATATTTCGTTGTAGATTCTCGTTAAGTCGAGGTCTGTTCCGGCGTGGAAGTATTTGCCGCCTGACTCTATGGCGATTTTCTCCAGCGTTACGGGGTTGAGGCGCGTCATTACCAAGTTTCCGTTTTTGTCTTTTTTGTATATTACGTTGCTGCCGCCTTTGCTCATGGGGATCGGCACGCCGGTTTCCGAGCCTATGCCTATGGTGTAGATCACCACGCCCTCCTGAGCGGCGGTCTTGGCGGCCTCGGTCACGCTGCCCTCGTGGTCTTCGCCGTCGGAGAGTATGAGCAGCACTTTGTTCCTCTTGGTTGCGTTCCCCATTGCGCGTGCGGCCTGCCGGATTACCTCGGCGAGCGCGGTGCCCTGCACCTGCACCCAATCGGCGCTGACAGATTGCAGCATGACGGCCGCGGCGGAGCGGTCGAGGGTCAGCGGGCATTGGACAAAGCTCTCTCCGGCGAATATTATGAGGCCCACTCTGTCGCCTTTAAGCAGGTTTATGAACTTGCGTATCTCGAATTTCGCGCGCTCGAGCCTATTTGGGGCCAGGTCTTGGGCCAACATGCTGTGTGAGATGTCGAGGGCGATCATGATGTCGACCCCTTTGCGTTCCACCATCTCCATCTTGACCCCGAATTTGGGGCGCACCAGGGCGAAGATCGCGAAGGTGAGGAAGAGGCAGAAGAATGTGCATTTAAGGATATAGCGGGCGGGGCCGGCGGAGGAGCTTAGTTTGCGGGCGAGTGGGGCGGAGGCGAAGCGGGAGAGCAGTTTCGCCTTACGTCTGTACATAAGGAGAAAGAACAGGGCCAAAAGCGGCACTGTTGGCAGTAAGAGAAAGTATTCGGGGTTGCCGAAACGCATAGTTACTCCATATTTATAATTTATAATTAAAAATCAAATTCATTTTTAGACGGAAGGCTTCGCCTTCCATAGATAGTTCGGGGGCTAAACCCCCGAACTTCAGTCAACTGCAAAATCAATATTACGGAATACGTCTAAATATTGTATTCTGCAATAGCATTTCCGTTACTAATATTATGAATCCTATCCATAACCATTTATAGAAATATTCGGAATAAGAGATATTGCTAATTGATTTGATCTCTGTTTTTTCCATTTTGTCAATTTCTTCGTATATTTTTTTTAACGATTCCGCGTTTTGGGCTCGGAAGAAGGCTCCGCCGGTTAGATCGGCTATGTCGGCGAGTTCTCTTTCGTTTATGTCCGACGGCATCATTCTTATACTTTGCGTGCGTTTGCCGGTTTGGTGGTTTACTATTTCAACGGGGAAGGGGACTTGCCCCTCTTTGCCTACGCCTATGGTGTATATTTTCAGGCCTAATTCGCCGGCGGCTTTGGCGGCTACTTGGGGGGGGATGTCGCCGGCGTTGTTGGCTCCGTCGGTCAAAAGGATTATGACTTTGCTCTTGGCGGGGGAGTCTTTCAGGCGGTTGGCGGCGGTGGCTATCGCCGTTCCTATGGCTGTTTGGTTGGAAAAGTCGGTGTAGTCGGCGGCGTCTATCATCTGTATCAAGACGCCGTAGTCGGTTGTGAGCGGGCAGCGCGTAAACGCGCGGGCGGCGAAGATGACTAAGCCCACGCGGTCGTGCTCGCGTTTGGCCACGAAGTTCTTTATTTCGCGTTTGGCCACGGTCAGACGGTCGTCCGGTTTGAAATCCAGCGCTTTCATGCTCTCGGAGATGTCGAGTATCAGCATAATGTCGACTCCCTCCGTGGTCACCTCCACCTCCGTGTTCTGTTTTTGGGGGCGGGCGAGCGCCACTACCAGAAAGCAGAAGCCGGTGACGCGCATTACAATAAGGGCGTGGCGCAACCATCTATACGGCGATATCGGAAGCATTTTTATGATTGACAGATCGGAAAAGGCAAGGGTGGCCTTATGCCGGCGCTCCCGCCGGATGTAGAGCCACACCATTGGGACGGCCAATATAAGCAGGTAGAGGAAGTACGGGTTTTTGAATGTCATTGCACAGCCCCCATCCTCTCCGTCTTGCGCTCGTAGGGTAGCATGGTGTCCGGCTTGGTGGCCTCTATAAACGTTCTGACGTCCTTAACGTACCCGTCTATGCAACTCCTGTCCGGCACCCATTTCGCGAACTTGACTTGGTCGCCGGAGCGGAAGAAGCGCTCGGCGCAGAGCCGCATCTCGCGGCTGATGTCGGCGAACTCGAGCCACGCCGTGATCTCCTCGGTGGTCAGCTCCGGAGCGATAGTGTCGTAGCGGCGCCCTATGTAACGTTTGAATAGCTCGGACAGCTCGAAGACGTATTCGCGCACCATGCCGCGCTCCAGATACTTTTTCCCGTCAAGCGCGTCTATGGCCTCCATAGCCTCCTCGTAAGGCGGCAAGAGCGGGACGGCTGTCGCGGCGGCGGAGCCTTTCTTTTTTAGATATTTTCTCATCAGTATAAACGCGGCAACAGCCAAGGCTATCCCCAAGATAATCCACAGATACCATAGGTCGGCCCCGCCGGTACTCTGCTGCCCCTTCAAATCTTTAAGCGCGAACCCGCCGCTGTCAGGCGGATCGTCGGGAAGGGCGGAGAGCATCCTTATTGGGATTGGTTGGGTCGATAAGGTATCGTAACCGGTATTGCCGCCCGCGTAACCGACGCTGAACCCGATGCCGCCGCTATCATTATTAATACCGCTATTATCATTACTAACGGCGTTATCCCCCGTGTTGACTAAAAACCGTATGGACGGTATAGTGCAATTCTCAGGCTTGTAAGCGGCAATGCCGTATCTGTACTGATACCGAGAGCTGTCGCGATCCTTGTCTTTGCCCTTTGTTTTCGCGTTCGCGCTTTGCGTTGACACCTCTTCCCAAGAGAGCACCGAAAACTCGCCGAACCCCTTTTCGGTATCCGGCGGAATGATCTTAGCGCCCTTCGGGACGCCGGTTATGACGACGTCCAACAGCAGTTCGTCGCCCACCATCGCGCTGTCCGCGGAGACGGAGGCCGTTATCGACGCCGGCGCCGGAGCCGCCGCCGTCATTGTCAACATCAACATCGACAAGATAGCCGCGACGGCGAATACGTTACGATAGTTTTTACGGTTGTTCATCACAAAAATCCCCACCGATTATTAATCAACGCCAATACCGCTATCACGACTATCGACGGCAGCATATTCACCACGTTGATCTTTTTCACGTTCAGCACTCCCAGTCCGATCGCCGCGACCAATATTCCGCCTACCGCGCTTACCTCCGTCACCGCCAAGTCCAGTTCCGCCGCGCTCAGGAACGAGGTTATGTACTTCGCCGACAGCGCTATCGCCCCCTGGTACAGGAAGAGGGCCGCCGCGGAGAAGATTACGCCTATGCCGAGCGTGGCGGTCAGCAGCATCGCGGAGATGCCGTCCAAGAGCGACTTCGTATACAGTATGGTGTGGTCGCCGCGCAACGCCCCCTCTATGGCCCCTATCACGGCCATCGCGCCCACGCAGAAGAGCAGCGTGGCGCTCACGAAGCCCTCCGCCGCGGAGCCGCCCTCGGCGCCGATCTTTTTTACAACCGCCTCAAGCCGCCCCCCCGCCCAATTCAGCAAGCCGTCGAGCCGCAGCAGCGACCCTATGATCCCGCCGAGCGCGAGGCTTATTATCACCAAAATAAAATTTTGCGTCTTGAGCCCCATAGAGAGCCCCAAGAACAAAATCGCCAGCCCCAGCCCCTGCATGACGACCTCCCGCATACGGTCGGGCATGCGCGGCAAAACAACCCCGGCCAAAGAGCCCAAGACCACGGCGGCGGCGTTGACTATCGTTCCTTGCAGGGCGGACATCTTTTGTATTGTTCCTTCCCTATCTTCTATAACAATCGGTCAAATAATAGTTGTTAATGCGTATCCGTATATATTAACGCGTCGGTTTATAGTTGTGTTTCCATGATCTATGTACAAGAATAATTCCGTCATATAGTTTGCCGTTTTCATCTTTTGCGTTTTCGGTATTAGGCAACACCGTATAAATAAAACGATTCCAATGATTAATTTGACGTGAGAACACCCCTTTTAGATTACCGACAAGACCCTCAAAATGCTGTGCCGGTGCGTAGGGGTCGTTTTCGACCGTCCTTAATATGTCGGCTAATTGTTCCCCGTATCCCGCGCGTACGCAAGTATCGGCATCTTTTTCGGCTCGATTCGTCCAATCTACTCTATACATTAAAATATTTTCTCGGTACAGGTTTAAATTCGCTACGCGGCATATTCATTGACTCAATTATCGATTCCGCCATACCCGGAATAGCGTTCAAATAATCAGTGTCATTGTCGTAATCGTCGGGATCAATATCGGGCTCATCGACCTCAACAGCCGGCGCCAATACAACTTCCCCGCCCTCCCGCCGCTGCGATACCACAATACGCGGCGCACCTATAAGGGAGTGTAACGGCTCCGGTAAAATTTTACGGTCAATTACTATTGTGGTCACGACGTCCCCCTTATAGGTTGATAGTGTGTACCGTTAATATAATCATTTCCTAAAAATAGATATATTTTAGACAATAACGCAAGGAAAACGTTCATTAAAATATAGATTAAAACTCCGCCCGCAATCAACCCAAAAAACCCGTAAGCGGCGAAGAAGCGTTCGCCGTCTTCGATGTTCCCGCCATCCCCGCCAAAAACGCCTGGCGTCCGGCCCTTACCGCGTATTTGAAGGCTTCGGCCATGCGTACGGGGTCGTCGCTCGCGGCTATGGCTGTGTTCAGCAGTACGGCGGCGGCGCCCATTTCCATGGCTTCGGCGGCTTGCGACGGGCGGCCGATTCCGGCGTCCACTATCACCGGCAGGGACGACTCGGCGATCATTATCTCTATCAGTTCCGCCGTCCGAAGGCCCCTGTTGGTGCCTATGGGGGCGCCGAGCGGCATCACGGCGGCGGCGCCCGCGTCGGCAAGGCGGCGCGCGGCGTAGAGGTCGGGGCACATGTACGGGAGGACTACGAAGCCCTCCTTGGCTAAAATCTCCGTGGCTTTAACCGTCTCGAAGTTGTCCGGCAGCAGGTACGCGCTGTCGCTGATGACCTCTATCTTTATCCAGTCGCCGCAGCCGATTGACCGCGCGAGGCGGGCTATGCGCACGGCCTCCTCGGCGTTGCGGGCGCCGGAGGTGTTGGGCAGCAGTATCTTCCCCTTGGGGATGTGCGAGAGGACGCTCTCCTTGGGGCGGTCCAAGTCCACGCGGCGCAGGGCCACGGTGATTACGTCGCACTCGGCGGCCTCGAGGACATCCTTGATTATCCGGTCGTCGCGGTACTTGCCGGAGCCGGTGATCAGGCGGGAGCGGACGGTGACGCCGGCGATCCGCAGGTCGTCGCTGTTGTTTTCGTTGTTATTCACGGATAACACTCCCCTCCCCTTGATCCGTTATATACGTGCATACCCGGTTCCACGGATTTCGTTATCCACGTGTTCCCGCCTATGACCGCGCCCTTTCCTATCACCGTGTCGCCGCCTAAAATCGTCGCGTTGGCGTAGATTATCACATCGTCTTCTATGTCCGGGTGGCGTTTCTGTCCGGTTTTGGGGCGGCCGTCTTTGTCGAAGGGCGACGTCGCGCCGAGGGTCACGCCCTGGTATATCTTCACGTTGGCGCCTATGCGGCAGGTTTCGCCTATTACCACGCCGGTTCCGTGGTCTATGAAGAAGCGCGAACCGATGCGCGCGCCGGGGTGGATGTCTATGCCGGTGCGCGAGTGGGCGCGTTCGGAGAGTATGCGCGGGATTATCGGGACGCCCATCGAGTACAGGCGGTGGGCCACGCGGTGCGCGGCTATGGCCTCGACGCAGGGGTAGCTGAGCACCACTTCGTCGAAGAACTTGGCGGCCGGGTCGCCGTCGAGGGCGGCGGAGATGTCGTCCACCAGCATCGCCCTGATCTCCGGCAGCGACTCTATCATCTCGATCAGCGCGTGGGCCGCCCTCTCCTCGCAGTCGCACCCGCCGCAACCGTCGGCGTCGAAGCGGCAGTGGTAGTTGAAGGCCATGTGCAGGCGCTCGCCCAGCCGAACGGATATGGAGGCGAGCTTGGCGGCGACGGCGCTCGCCGCGCTCTCTTCGGATTCGAATCTGTGGCTGTAGTAACCCGGGAACAAGACGGCCATAATATCGTCGAATATCTCATACACCTCGTCGCGCACCTGCAAGTCAAGGCCGCCGCCGATAGGGGCACCCTCCTCGAGACGTCCGGCGATCCGCGGGACGCGGGAGTTTATCCACTCCTTCGTATTTGCGTTTTTGTATATATCCATAATAAAGTCAACTTATTAAAGTCAAATTATTAAAGTCAAATTCTTTAAATCAAATTATTAAAATCAAATTCATATTTAGACGGAAGGCTTCGCCTTCCATAGATAGTTCGGGGGCTAAACCCCCGAACTTCAGTCAACTGCAAAGTCAAAGTCAAAAACCTTAGTCTGTTATTGCGTGTTGTAAGTCTTTTGATTTTGACTGAAAATGCGGGGCATAGCCCCGCATTTATCTATGGAAGGCGAAGCCTTCCGTCTTAAAATGATTTAAATGATTTTAAAGATTTTAAAAGATTTTGATTTATCTATCTAATACGACGTTGAATCATGTAAATACTTAATCCATTGCGTAAAAAACTCTGTCCTATGCGATCTCCACAGGTTTGCCGGCTTTTCTAAGTCTACGTTTTTGGGCGGGTCTACGTCCGTACGGCCTTTGGCGGCGTCGCGGTTGTACTCTTCCACAAGCCTTGTGGGTTCGTACTCCGGGTGGCCTAGATGTATAAGGAATCGGGTGTCGGCGCTTTCGAAGATGACGTAGCCGGCGCCTTCGGCGTAGGCGAGCAGGTTTATGTTGCCGTTGTCGCGTTCGCGTTCCAGCGCGGCGTCTTCTATGCCGGAGTGGCGGCTTTGGGGGCACCAGAACCAGTCGTCCATTTCGCCGGTTATGCGGTGGTCGCGGTTCAGGTTCACCGTTTTGTAGACGCCGAAAACCTTCTTGGCGTAGGAGGCCTTGTCTATCCCCAGGTATTTGGCCAGCGCCAGCCCGCCCCAGCAGATGCCGAGGGTGGACGCCACGTTCTTCCGGGCGTACTTGAGTATGCGCTTGACCTCCTCCCAGTAGCTGACCTCCTCGAAGGGTATATCCTCGACCGGGGCGCCGGTGACGATCAGCCCGTCTAAGCGGGAGCGCGCCACGGCGTCCTCGAAAGAGACGTAGAGCTTGTCTAAGTGCCTTTGGTCGCTTGACGCGTAGGAGTGCGTGCGGAGGCGTATCCAGATGGGCTCGATCTGCATGACCGAGCGTCCGAGCGGCTGGAGGAGGCTGAACTCGTAGGTCTGCGCCTTGGGCATGATGTTCAGGATCCCGATGCGCAGGGCGCGTATATCCTCCCGCAGCGCGTCGTCGCTGGTGACGCACTGTACCTGCCTGCTCTCCAAGGCGCTGATGCCGTGGTAGTCCCGCGGAACGACAATCGTCATTTTATCCCTTTGCCTTATTAAACCATCGGTATAAAAATCTAATAAATATAATATATGGGCGGGTGGGCCGCCGCCACAAAATCTATCAAAAAAAAAGGCGGCCTCGCCGGGCCGCCCGTAACTTCGCCTGAATCCCGCCTTATCTGACCTTTTTGAAGTCTTCCTTCAAATCTTTGTATGTAATAGACCTGTCCTGGCTGCCGTCCTTAATGAGGGAGTCGTAGGTCGGGCCGGGTTCGTCCTTCCAAACGGGTTTGCCGTCTATAATGTGCAACCGCGTGAACAGCTGCTTCTTGGCGGCGAAGCGATCGACCAGCAGCATGACCGTGTCGCCCTTAAAGCCGTAGGTTCCCCACGACTCGAAGAGCCAGTCTTCCTTGAAGCTCGGGCTGCTCTGCCCCAACTTCTTTTCGATTAAGTGGACTTTGCCGTCGTTTCCGAACTGGAAAGTCTTGGTCGTGAGCGCGTTCACCTTGGGATCCTCGACGCTCTTGTCCCTGTCGGTGAATGTCCACTCGCCCGGGATCAGCTTCTTCATCTTCGCCGCGGTGGCCTCGTCCTCCTTGAGGGCCGGGAGCATCTTCACCAGTTCCTCGCCCCTGGTGTTGGCCTGGAGCAGCCAATCCATCTTCACGAAAGAGTCTATCACGCTGACGAGCGAGTCGATCTTGCGGGCCTGGAAGCTTGTGAGCTCCTCTTTGGCCTTTAGCCCGGACTTCTTCGCGGCGTCGATCTTCGGGCCGAGCGTGGAGACCTCCTGCTGGTAGTAGCCCTCAGCCTTGGCGAGGTACACCTTCAGTGAGTCCGCCGCCTTCTTGGCCGGACTCTTGTTGTTCTTTTCGAGCTCCGTCCGAGCCGTAGACAGGAACACGCGCGCCTCCGACATCTTCTCGGACGGCACGCCCTTAGACTTGAGCAGGTCCAACCGCTTCTGCGCGTCGTCAAGCGACTTATCGTCCACCCCGCCGCCGCAACCTACGACAAACGCGGCCCCCACAACAACAGTTAAAGCTAACGCAAAAAGTCCACGAAACATGGTACATCCTCCGAATTTGAGGTTTTGGGTTTAATTTGCGACACATCGTCATTAATACATTAATATAGGAAAATAATTTGTGGGTAGGGGAAAGGTTGAAAAAAATTAAGTTTTTATTGATTTTGACTTTGCGACGCGAAGCGGCGCTTGTTTATCGTCGGGGCGTTGCGGGGCGGAGCCCCGCAGGGTGGGTAGCGGAAAACAAAAATGGGCAAAGCCCATTTTTGGTTGGAGCGAGGGAGGGCGC
>Ga0268262_10004577_pt1 | contig 14225 bp, 14 predicted proteins | sample TergutNc150P3_FD_190354 | JGI IMG/M metagenome (GOLD analysis project Ga0268262, IMG submission 190354) | Nasutitermes corniger P3 segment gut microbial community from laboratory colony in Florida, USA - Nc150 P3 (SPAdes) (version 2) | ecosystem: Host-associated > Arthropoda: Insects >... | reverse complement strand
GAACTTAAACCCGTTGTGGCCTATGGGGTTATGGCTTGCCGAGACATACACAAAGCCGCAGTTGCCCACACTGCGGGCCCATGCCATAATTTCCGGCGCTGCTACAATGCCGGCAAAGCAGACGCGGCAGCCGCTGTCCTCAAGCGCGGGGATCATCGCTTCGACTATGGCTTTGCCCGTTGGCCGGGTATCACAGCCGGCGAGTACCATCGGCTGATCGTTTCCCCGACCGCGCAGGTAATCGGCGAATGACGCGGCGGCTCCGGCGGCAATGATCCGGTGCTCCTCGCTGATTTTCCCGGTTCTGCCTTCTTCTCCGCCCTGGGCGGCAAAAATTCCCCGCCAGCCGGAATGGGAAAGTATCATTGAGGAAAGGGCTGTCTGTACTTTACTTTTGAGAGCCATGCCATTTCAGTATAAACGCTTATCTTGCCATTTTCTACGGGCAAAGGGTAAAATACCCCATGAGTCTTTTTTGCCTGCTGTGTATCCCCCTGTTGTACTTTCTCAGACGGACTGAGGGGGAAGGAAAGAGTATCTGGGCGCTGCCTCTGGGCGGCTTCGCGGTGATACTTCACTATTTTACCGGCTCATTGATAAGTCCGGGCGGTTTCGGTCTTGCCCGCTGGATGAGTGGTTTTATGGACATTATTGCCCTGCCGGTTCTTATCCCGTTTCTTGCCGCCCTGCTGCTGGTTATGCTGCGGATATTTCCCGACAGTCTGGATTACGCCGGTTTTACCCTGCTATGGCTTGTCCCCCTGGCGGCCATACGCTCGTTCAGCGAAAGTTCCCCATCCTCTCCCCTTAACCTGGTTTTTGTCCCCCTGTTGTGGATAGCGCAGGCGGTAGGCATATCTTTTTTCATTGGCTGGATTTTGAAAAAGCCGCGCTGGTATATAATTATTCCTTCGGTTTTAGGCATTGTGGCGCTGCCGCTTGCCGCGACGACCTCATGGTGGGCGTTTTTTGTTCAACGGCCTTTAGTGGCCTTTTTATTGCTGGCAGTAAGCCTTGCTCCGGCGGTCATTTCGGTAGTGTTGGATTTAAAAAACAGGAAAATAGAAACTGTGATTGTGGAGCAGGCACCTTCGAAACTGCCGGAAGCTAACACGGAAGAAATTAAGAATAATATAACCACGGAGTACACGGAGGTTTAATTCCTCTTCCTCCGTGAAACTCCGTAAGGCTAAATCTACGCTTTGCCCGCCGAGCCCAGCACGTTCTGGTTTTTGTGGGAGTAGAGTTTTTTCAGTTCATCGCGGGCCGGTCCCAGAATCTTGCGGGGATCAAACTCTTCGGGCTTTTCGACCAGTATCTTGCGGATAATGGCGGTCATCGCCAGGCGTCCGTCGGAGTCGATGTTGATCTTGCAGACGGCGCTTTTGGCCGCTTTACGAAGTTGATCTTCGGGGATGCCCACGGAGTCGGTCAGCTTGCCGCCGAACTTCTCTATCATGTGTACATACTCAATCGGCACCGAGGAGGAGCCGTGCAGGACGATGGGGAAGCCGGGGAGCTTCTCTTCAATTTCTTTAAGAATATCAAAACGCAGTTCAGGGGGGATCAGTATGCCGTTGGCGTCCCTGGTACACTGCTCCGGTTTGAATTTTGCCCGCCCGTGGCTGGTGCCGATGGAAATGGCAAGAGAGTCAACTTTGGTCTTGCTGACAAAATCAATGACTTCACTTGGCTGGGTATAATGGCTGTGCTCGGAGGAAACGTCATCCTCAACGCCGGCCAGCACTCCCAATTCTCCCTCAACCGTTACATAGTCTTTCTGGGAATGGGCAAAGTCAACGACCTTCCTGGTCAGCGCCACATTTTCATCGTAGGGCAGATGGGAACCGTCGATCATGACCGAGGAAAACCCGGTTTCAATACAATCCTTGCACAGTTCAAAACTATCCCCGTGATCCAGATGCAGTACGATGGGGATGTCATAACCCAACTCGTGGGCGTATTCCACCACGCCTTTCGCCATATTCTTGAGGATGTGCTGGTTGGCGTACTTGCGCGCCCCGGAAGACACTTGCAGAATAACCGGTGATTTGGTTTCCACACAGGCCTGAATAATGGCCTGAATCTGTTCCATATTATTGAAATTGTATGCCGGAATCGCATACCCGCCGCTTACCGCTTTCTCAAACAACTTCTTGGTATTCACCAAGCCCAATTCGGTATAACTGGTCATAAAACGCTCCTTAAAAAGATAGAATCTTCTATAGTAGAGATACTATTCCCTTATGCCGGTGTGGTCAAGTCTTAAAGCCGCCTCCTTGCAATTCGGGCGGTATAGGGGTATCGTAACAAGGCGTTATGAAGCGTACCAAACTTTTGGTGATTTTGGCGGTTATTCTTGCGGTTCTCGCCGTGCCCGTCGTGATTTTTTGTATCCGGCCGCCGGTGCTGGTTGTCACCGATGCGCCCTTTGTCCTTCTGTACGGAAAATCCCATTTGCGGCGGCAGCAGTTCGCCGCGTCGCTTGCCCTGTTCCGGCGGGTAAAACCGGTAATAGTTGCCGACGACGCGGGTTCCGATGTGGTAAACATTGCCATACAGGGAGCGGCCCGGCAGCCGTCTTGCGTGTTGTTTCCCCGTAACCAATCTGCCGCGGCCTTGCGTTTCCATGAACAATCCCCGGAAACCCCGGTCGCGCTGTTCAGCGGGCTGGTTTCGATCCCCGAAATACCCCCCCCGAATGGTTATTTGTGTATATACGGTACCGATCGCCTGACCGATCTGTACCGGGCGGGGCTTTTCGCGGGAATATTGGGCAATATACCCTCCAAACCGGTAAAAAAAGTTAAAAAAAAGGATGAATCCGCCGCGGTTTCCCCGGTTTCTTCGGTTTCTACCCCCAAAACCTATGTTTTGTGGCAGGATAAATATGTACAGGCCGCGGGAAGGGAGCTTTTTTCCCAGGGAGTCCATGAAAAAGACCCGGAATCGGGGATTATCTTTGCCAATTCCGCTGATGATATGCCTGATATGAAGGTAATTTCCTGTGCCGTACTTACCGGCGCGGGGGCTGAATACCTGGGAAAGAACCCGCGGATGCCCCTTATTCTGTTCAGTTGGCTGAATCCGGATTTCGCGGCGCGGGAAATTGTCGTATTATTTGATGATTCCGCCTGGGCTCTGACTGTCCCGGCGGTACGCATGGCGGTACAGCAAGAGGCCCAGGGGACAATCCCTTCAAAGCCCTTGATTTTTTCGGCGAAAATCGCCCATAATGGCGTAGTCCGTATGCTGAAAAAATCGGCAAAAAAAGTACCGTAGGGGGTTGTATATATTTTCTCAAAGTCATTGACAAAGCCGTGTCAAGGAAATATAATTAGGTAGAAAGAATTCGTATAAGGAGAAAGGGATGAAATATGGCAGTATAAAAGCTGTTTGCCTGGTTGTTTTGGCATTCATAACAATTGTGTCAGCTTATGGCGATGAACGTACCGTTGATTTAACCTCGATTGTGTTAGAGGACTTCGGCAATGTAACTACCCACGAATGGAATGATGGAAGGCACCCCAGAAAATTTGAATATTCCTGGGCAATAGAGGCCAGCAAGTTCGCGACGAAATCCAAAGATGAAAATGGAAAAGAGGTAAATTACCCGGTTATTCAGTATGTTGGGACATGGCCGATTGCCCTTATTGGTTACAACCGTGAGGGAAAGGACATTAAGAGCCTGGGTATTCATGGCCGCTTTGATCGCCGCGGTTTTAACTGGATGGATTTATATCCGGTTGGATCGGACGGTAACCCGTTTGAGATACCAATGCCCGGACGGGTGCGGTATCTTGATATGTGGACATGGGGTTCAAATCTTGATTACCTTGTGGAAGCGTATGTACGGGATTATCAGGGAGTGGTGCATATTGTCAAATTTGGCAGTCTTGCTCACACCGGCTGGAAAAACCTGCGGGTCAATATCCCCAAATATATCAATCAGTCAAAACGGGTGCTGCCCAACCTGGCCCAGCTCCGTTTCATTAAATTCCGTATTTGGACCCAGCCTCACGAACAAGTTAATGACTTCTATATCTATCTGAAGCACTTCAAGGTACTTACGGATGTCTTTGAAAGCACTTTTGACGGTGATGAGTTGGCTGATCCCGACCTCTTGCCGCAGTTGTGGTCAGGCAGCGGTACCAATAATTAAGGAGAGTAAAATGAAACGTATTGTATTAGTTACCTTATGCTTTACTATTGCCTTGGGGATGGCTTTTGCTCAGCAAGAACGGGGCGCTCCGGATCCCTACGAAGTAGGTATTGATTCTGCTCAACAGCAATTAAAAGAAATATCGGTTGATAAATTCGAGCATGACGGTTTTTGGCATTCCACGATGTCAGGTGATGAAGGCTATACTTCGGCCAGATTGTTCGCCGGCGGGCCCGCGGGTAAAGAGCCGATCCCTGAAGAAGCGGGGATGGATATTCCCGACGCTTACGTCCTGGGCACCAAAGTGGATTTCCTCCGCCGGGGCTACAGCAGTTTTACCATCCGCGCCCTTCGCCCTATTCCCATTGAAGGGATTACCAAGACGATCTCCGTATGGGTAATCGGACGGAATTTTAACCACGAGCTTAAAATCCTTATCCAGGACTATTTTGGCAGGCACTATGAAATTTATGTAGGCAAGCTGAATTTCCAGGGTTGGAAGAAGTTAACGGTGGCTATTCCCCCGCAATCCATGGACGGGAAAAATGGCGTCGTTCAACGGAGCTACCACTATAATAACCAGATGGGCCTGAAAGTCCTCGGCTTCCGGATCGACTGTGATCCTTTAGAGGCTTACGGCACCTACTACGTCTATTTTGACGACCTGCGGGCAGTAACCGACCTCTTTGCCGAAAACAACCGCGATCCTGACGATATGGCCGACGGCTGGTAACCGAGTAAAAGCGCCCCGTTTAAGGGGCGTTTTTTTTGGCTAATGCGACTCGTTACCGCGCACAATAAGAGCCACCGCATACAAAAATGCCGGCTTGCTTTAGCAAGCCGAGCGCGCGGCGGAAACCGAATAAAAACGCCCCTTAACGGAGCGTTTTTTTAACTAATGTGACCGATTATTAAATTATGCCATCTCGCCCAATCGGAACCAGAAATGAAACAAGCCTTCACCGGGACCTCAAATTCAGCTATGCCGGGCAGAATGGCAGGACTGAGGCGGAAGTTGACGGTTTTGTAGCCGACGGCATAAGCGCCTCGGGCGAATTTATTGAAATACAGACCACCAATTTTGCCGCGCTCAGGGAAAAGATCAAAAAGTTTACCGTTCGGGGCAAACTCCGCGTTGTTTATCCGGCGATAATCGCCAAATACCTGGAAGTCTTTAACACTGACGGCAAGCGCCAATACCGGCGCAAAAGTAACCGCCGGGGAAGCCCTTGGGACCTTTTTAACGCCCTTGTCTATGCGCCGGATATACCGTTGCTTCCCCGCGTGTCCATTGAGCTTGTCCTGGTGGACGCCGCTGAACAGCGTGTCCGGGACGGCAAAGGCTCATGGCGGCGCAAGGGTTTAAGCATCAAAGACCGCCAGTTGATAACCGTCCATGAGCGTATTTCTCTAAAGAAACCCGCCGATTACCGCCGTTTTGTTCCATTTGAAACAAGCGAGGAATTTACTTCGGCAAGTCTGGCGGAAAGAGTGGGGATTTCTCAGGCAGTGGCGCAAAAAACTCTCTATGTGCTGACAAAATTGGGAATAGTGTTAAGAACAGGAAAGCAGCGTAATACGTTTATTTACCGGCTCGCCGCGCTCAAAAAAACAAAAAAACGATCCGTGTAGATATAAAACACAAAAAAAAGTAAGAAAGTTAAATTTATGGTGAATTTTTTTATGTTATTGTGACAGAAAGTGTGAATGTGTCGCCATAAATGATGCAAAAAAATTTGAAAAATGAATAAAAGTATTATCAAAAAGATCATTTCGAAAGAAATTTTAAACAACTACATAAACGTATAGGTAAAAAACAAAAAAAGATTCAAAAAAAAGAATTTTTTTTTGAATAACGCTTGACGCGATTTGATATTCCGGCAATTATGGATTAATTGGAATTTATTGGGGAAAACTGGGGAAATATGGTATGTTAAGCGGCGAATACAATGTAACACTTGATGATACCGGCAGAATTGCCCTTCCCCATTCTTTGCGTGAAATCCTGGAAAAGGACAAAGTTGTACTGACCAAAGGGGCCGATTCCTGCCTGTGGTTGTATGGCGTCCGGCAGTGGGAAGAACAGGAAGAATTGATTTTCAGCACAACCAACCGTTATTCATCCAAGGGCCGTATTATGTTGCAGCATTTTATTGGACCCAAGAAAACCCTGGATATGGACAAACAAGGGAGGATACTAATTCCCCCGACGCTGCGCGAGCACGCGGGTCTGTCAAAAGACTGTGTTGTTCTGGGCCAGCGTGATTATGTTGAGATTTGGGCGGCGGATCGTTATCGAACGCATCTGGATGCCAGCGTGGATGATTTCAAGGCCGGTTTGGAAGAACTGGGCGATAAAATCATGATGATGAAGGACGTGGGTAATGATGGAAATAGCGCACACGCCGGTACTGTTGGAGGAAACAATACAGTACCTCGCTCCGAGGGGCAGGTGTGAGATGATGATAGACGCGACGATGGGCGAGGGCGGACACAGCTATGCTTTCCTATCCCGTTTCCCTGACCTCTCCGTTATGGGCATTGACGCCGACCCGGAGATACAGTCCGTCGCCCGACAGCGGCTGGCTGAATTCGGAAACCGGGCGCGGTTTTACCAGGGTTGGTCGCAGGACTTTTTCGCCGACTATCCCGCCGGCCTTGCCCGTCCGCATACGGTGCTTGCCGACTTGGGGATCAGCCTGTTTCATTACCGGAAGAGCGGCAGGGGGTTTAGCTTCTCCGCCGATGAGAAACTGGATATGAGGCTGGATACTTCCCGTAATTTTTCGGCCGCGGAACTTTTGACGCGAATGTCTGAGCAGGATATTGCCGATATTTTATATAACAATGCCGGGGAACGTTACTCGCGGCGTATAGCGCGGGCAATTGCGCAAGAACGACAGCGGGGAGGAGCGATAACGACTGCCGCCGTTCTGGCGGAATTGGTTGAACGGGCCGTACCGGCCGCGTACCGGCATGGGCCTACTCATCCGGCGACTAAAACTTTTATGGCCCTGCGGATAGAAGTTAACCGCGAGCTTTTCCGGCTGCCTGAGCTCCTTGAAAACGCGCTTGAGGTTTTGGAGCCGGGGGGAAAACTGGGGATCATCAGTTACCACAGCGCGGAGGACAGGATTGTCAAGAACTTTTTCAAAACGAAGAGCAGAGATTGTAGCTGCCCTCCCCAGGCGCCATCGTGTACCTGCGGCGGACGGCGGAAGCTTAATATATTGACCGGAAAGGGCGTAACGGCGGGGGAAGCGGAAATCAAACGGAATCCTCCCTCACGCAGCGCCCGGTTGAGAGTCGCGGAGAAAGTAATGGAGAAGGATGTACGATGAAAAAGTATTACGCGGTGTTGTTTTTGTTGGCTCTTACCATACCTCTTTTTTGGGGGATAAACGCGTGGCAGGCGAACGAATGCGGAATAATCAGGAGTGAAATAAAGAACCTTGAAAAAAGCCAGGAAAATTGCCTGGATGAAAATAAAACAATCGCCAATGAGATTGGCAATTTGCTGACGGCCGACCGGCTGGATACTGAAGCGCGAAAAATGGGGCTGCGCAAGATGCGGCCCGAAGATGTAATACTGATAATCATGGGGGGGAAGGGGCGTGATCTCTGACGGCGTACTGATGGAATTTGCCGCGCTGTCCCCGTCTTTGGGGGCGCAGCTTCTTTCCTTTGGGGATAAGGGCGTCCGCGGTTTTTCTTCGGTCAGCATTGATTCCCGTTCGGTTCAGGAAGGGGCTCTTTTTGCCGCGCTTTCCGGTTCTGTTCAGGACGGCCATTCTTTTGTAGAAGCGGCTTTCAAAAAAGGGGCCGCCGCCGCCCTGGTGGAACGCCGCAAAATCGAAACATTCGATCTTGTCCATATTGCCCAGACGCTGGGAAAAACGCTCATTGTTGTTGATGATACGCTGCCGGCTTTACAGGCCGCCGCCGGAGTATACCTTGAACAGTTTTCACGTTTGTTAAAAATCGCCATTACCGGTTCTTCGGGAAAAACCACCACCAAAGAAATAGCCGCCGCCATTATCGGCGCGGAAAAAAACACGGTAATGAATCCGGGAAATTATAATTCCGAAACGGGACTGCCCCTTTCTGTTTTTGCCGTCAGGCCCTGCCATGAAGCGGGAATCTTTGAAATGGGCATGAACCGCGTGGGGGAGATCGCCGAACTTGCCCGCGTGCTTAAACCTGACGTCGCGCTCATCACAAACATAGGTTCTGCCCATATCGGAATTCTCGGCAGTAAAGACTTAATTGCTGAGGAAAAGAAAAAAATTTTTTCACAGTTTGACGGAAAGAACCTTGCCCTGATCCCCGCCGATTCTCCGTTCCGCGATTTTCTGGCGGAAGGGCTGAAGGGCAGAACCGTTTTTTACGGAGAAAGTTCTTTTGCCGCTTTGGGCGGAGTGCGCAGTCTGGGACTGGACGGAACCGAGATTATCTGGGATGGACAGCGCGTCCGTTTTGCCCTGCCGGGCAAACATAACCTTGCCAACGCTTTTGCCGCTATCGCCATCGCGCAGGAAGTTCCTGTCAGCGCTCAGGCGATCAGGCAGGGCCTTGAATCGGTCAAGCCTTTATTTGGCCGCGGCGAAATTATTCAGGGCAGGGTGACGGTGATACAGGATTGCTATAATTCAAACCCGGAGTCTGTAACAGAGGCACTGGAATTTTGCGACAGCCTGGATTGGCCAGGGCGCAAAATTTATGTTTTGGGAGAGATGCGGGAGTTAGGGGAGGATTCCCGCGCGGCTCATGAAGACCTGGGCCGGCTTTTGTTGGATTCAAAAGCCGGCCTGGTCTTCCTTTTCGGAGATGAAATAAGACCGGCCGCCGAAGTCCTGAAAGACGGGGCGCTCGCTTATACGCATACCTGCGATATGGATGAACTTTCCCGCGCCCTGAACGCCTGTGTACGCGACGGGGATTTGGTTCTGCTTAAAGGTTCGCGGGGCTGCGCTCTGGAACGATTATCCGCCGCGCTGGTTCCGGCGTACCGCCGGCATGAGGGGGCCGCCTGATGATACTGGAATTTATCTATCCGCTGGTCATTTATTTTACCCCCTTAAACGTGTTTTCCTATCTGACTTTCCGGGGCGCTTACGCGGCGTTGACGACGCTTTTGGTATGTTTCCTCTTTGGCAGTAAAATTATCGAGGCGCTGAGGCGGTTGAAAATCGGGCAGTCTGTCCGCAATGACGGTCCGGCGACTCATCTGGTAAAATCCGGAACGCCGACCATGGGGGGGATTTTTATCATTGGTTCGGTGGTAGTTTCCATGCTGCTCTGGGGAGACTTGGGCAACCGAATGGTCTGGCTGAGTCTTGTTTCACTTCTCGCGTTCGGCGCGATTGGTTTTATAGACGACTACCTCAAGGTCAGCCTCCGCAATTCAGCCGGACTGCCCGCCTGGAAAAAACTTGCCGGACAGTTTGCCGCGGCGCTGGCCGTTGTCCTGTACCTGTATTTTTCGGGAGACGGGGAAACAACGAAGCTGTACCTGCCCTTCCTGAAAAATCCGGTCATAGACATGGGAACCTGGTTTATACCCTTTGGGGTACTGTTGATTATGGGAGAGTCAAACGCGGTTAATTTTTCGGACGGGCTTGACGGGCTGTTGGCCGGATTATTGATTTTGGTGTTTATCGCCCTGGCGATTCTTACCTACATTTCCGGACGTGTCGATTATTCGGCGTATTTGGGCATTCCCTACATTCCCGAGGCGGGCGAACTGACGGTGCTGTGCCTTGCCATTGGCGGCGCGCTTATCGGCTTCCTGTGGTATAACTGCCACCCCGCTGAGGTTTTTATGGGCGATGTGGGCAGTCTTTCGCTGGGCGGAGTGGTTGCCGTTATATCCCTCATCATCAAAAAAGAGATACTGGTGCTTGTTATCGGAGGCGTGTTCCTCCTGGAGATATTTTCGGTTGTTATACAGGTTATTTCGTTTAAGCTGAGGAAAAAAAGGGTGTTTTTGATGAGTCCCATTCACCATCATTTTGAAATGGCGGGCTGGGCGGAATCAAAAGTGGTGGCTCGTTTCTGGATACTGGGCGGGCTTTTTACGCTAATCGCGATTTCCAGTTTGAAGATACAATAGGGGGAGTTGTGGGTTTTTCGGGTAAGGAACGCGGAACAGTAAGATACGATTTTATTCTTATCGCCGTTACTCTGCTGTTGACCCTTCTGGGCCTGGTGATCCTGTACTCCGCCTCCTACCTGTTCGCGTTGAATCAGCCGGGGCGCTTTACCAGCGGCTGGGCTCCCCTTACCGGCAATCTTGTGGCCTGCATAATGATGCTCGCCGTTTTTCCCATTTTGGCGCTGATCAGGATTGAATGGTTTAAAAAAGAATGGATGGTTATCTTTCTGGTGATGGTCACCATCATCCTGAATGTACTGCCGCTCCTGAGGCCCCTGCGCCGGGACGGTTACGCGATGCGCTGGATCATCATAAAAGACGGCGTAGGATTCCAGCCTTCGGAACTGATCAAGATTGTACTGCCCCTGTATCTGGCCTATATTCTTGACAAAAACAACGACAAACTGAACTCGTTTATGTACGGCCCGCTGCCGCCGATAGTGGTAACGGCCCTGTTCTGTACGCTGGTACTAATCCAGAGTAATCTTTCCGACGCTACCCTTATCGCCTTGTTCAGCATGATAATTTGTTTTATCGCGGGTATCCGTACGCGCTGGTTTGCCCTGGCGCTGGCGGCAGTGCTGCCCATTGTCTACAAATTGGTTTTTGGCAATAAAGACGGACGCTGGTATCAGCGTATAGCGAACTTTTTCTCACCGGAAGAATCTCCGCCTGAATTAAAGACGCAGATTGATTTCAGCCTGGAAGCCATACGGTCAGGCGGTTTTTGGGGAAAGGGTATCGGACAGGGTACGATAAAGATAAGGCTGCCGGAAGTTCACGGTGACTTTGTGTTTGCCTCTTTTGTGGAGGAAACGGGATTTCTTGGTATGCTGTTTTACCTTGTCCTTATCGGGGCGTTTGCCGCCATAGGCTATATGGTCGCCTGGCGGAATAAAGACCGCTTTATCCAGTTGCTGGCCTTTGGCCTGGTAACCCCGATAGTTATTCAGACTTTGCTGAATATTGCCGTAGTTGCCCGCATTATTCCCACAACGGGAGTCCCCCTCCCGTTTGTTTCATCCGGCGGAACTTCGCTGCTGGTGACGCTGGTGAGCGCCGCCCTGCTTGTCAACATGGCCCGTCAGCATATAAACTCAGAGTTGGGGGGGGGAAATTATGCTCGGTAATTTTGTCTATTCCGCGGATGTAAGCGACGCGACGGTCAGGTACGCCGCTCCCCGGAAATTTGAAAAATCGGTCAGGCGGTTCTTGACGCTCGCGGTGGTTTTTGTTACCGGCGGGCTTATCTGGATTTTCTGTATCAGTCCCTGCATGGTTCCGGTAAGGGCGGAAATAAAGAGTTTCCCCGGATTTGGCAAGACAGATGTCCTGAATATCGCCGGCATCGGCGGCGGATCAACGTATATTTCAATTAACGCGGGTGAAGTGGAACGGCGGCTTGCCGAATATTATCTGGTAGAATCGGCAAAAGTAGTCAAACGTTTCCCCGACCGTATTTCCATCTTCCTTGAACCCCGGCGGGCGGCCGCTGTGGTTTTTGCCCGAATCAACGGCAGAATGAAGCCGGTGTATTTTGACCGTTACGGCGTGGCAATCGGAATGGGAAGCGGGGTGGGCGATATACCGTCCTGGCTGCCGGTTGTTTCGGGAGTTCTTGATGATAACAGGCCGGTAAAGCCGGGAACAAAAATTTCCGCCGCTTATCTCCCCCTGTTTGAGCGCATCGGGTCAATCAGCGACGAAGACCCGAAAATCTGGCAGGCAATCTCCGAAATAGGAATAGCGAAAAAAGACAACGATCTGTATGACCTTATGCTCTATCCGCTTCATGATCCCATAAGACTCAGGATGAGGAGCGATATAAACAAGGACAGTATTTATTACGCGCTGTTGATGTTTGACGTATGCCGTCAATCCGGAAGTCCAATGCCCCGCGAGATCGACGTACAGTCGGGTATCGGCGTGGTTAACGCCGTGGTTAATAACAGGGCTAATATCCAGGAGACCAGCTATGCTAAATGAAGATTTGGTTGTCGGCCTCGACATAGGAACGACAAAAGTATGCGTGGTTATTGCCGAGCGTAACGAAAGGGGTATTCTCGAAATAACCGGCGTAGGACTCAGTCCTTCCACCGGGATGAGGAAGGGCGTAGTAGTCAATATTGAGGCTGTGATTAAGTCAATCATTGAGGCGATAGAAGCCGCGGAGATGATGAGCGGACGGGAGGTCAGCGCCTGCTGGACGGGCATTGGCGGCAGCCACATTGAAGGGATCAATTCGCGGGGCGTCGTGGCGATTGCCGGACAGAAACGGGAAAACCGTGAAATCAGCAAAGATGACATGACCCGTGTTATTGAAGCGGCGCGGGCCGTGGTAATTCCCCTGGACCGCCAGATTATTCAGACAATTCCCCAGTCCTACACCGTCGATGATCATCCGGGCATTAAAGACCCCCTGGGCATGATCGGCGTGCGGCTGGAAAGCGAAGTGCATATCATCACCAGTTCCGCCACCAGCGCGGAAAACCTGCTGCGCTGCGTGAACCGCGCGGGCTTTAAGGCAAATAATTCCCTGTTGTTATTGCAGGTTCTGGCAGCCGGACGCGCCGTGCTGACGCCGGAAGAACGTGACCTGGGCGTCGCCCTGCTCGATCTGGGCGGCGGCACTACCGACGTGCTGGTATACTATGACGGCGCTCCCTATTCAACCTTTACCATACCGGTCGGCGGCGTTGAAGTTACCCGTGACATTTCCACCATAAAAAGCATTTCCATTGAAGTCGCGGAAAAAATAAAACAGGAATCGGCCTGCTGTTGGGAACCCCTGCTGGAATACGACGAGGATATTCTGGTTCCTGGCATGGGGGGACGTCCTCCCATGGCGATCCCCCGTTCACATATTTACGCCATTGTCAGGCCGCGTATGGAAGAAATTTTTGATCTGGTCAAGCAAAAACTGGATTGCCTGGGCCTGCCCCGGCCTTTAAGCGGAGGCATCGTCATTACCGGCGGCGGCGCGGCGTTAACCGGCGCGGTTGAGCTGGCGGGCGAAATCTTCAAGATGCCGGCGCGCCAGGGTATGCCGATTCGTTTCGCGAATCTGGGAGGCTTGATTGATGAATACCGTTCCCCGGTCTACGCTACCGCCATAGGTCTGGCGCTGGAAGGAGACAAGCGGGAAACTGATGAAGCCGGCGAACGGGACGCTTCCCTGCGGCCGCTTTTGTCAGCGAAAAAGAATGGATCGGGACTTTGGGGACGGTTTAAGAACTGGATACAGGATGGCCTTTTTTAGGACATTAGCTCAATAAATTTATTATGGGGGAGGGGAAAGATGAACATTATCTCAATCAATGAGTTCGGACCGCGGGAGGATGGTATAACTCATGAATCGCCGAATACGGCAATCATCAAAGTTGTGGGCTGCGGCGGTGGTGGATCAAACGCGGTGAATCATATGATTGCAAAAGGGCTTTCCGGAGTGCAGTTTATCGCGGTAAATACCGATAAACAGCATTTGGATGAACAGAGCCAGGCGGAAGTCAAACTGCAAATTGGCAGCAAACTTACCGGCGGCCTGGGAGCCGGCGGCGTGCCTGAACGGGGTGAAGACGCCGCCAATGAGGATCACGAGTTGATCGCTAAAAATCTGCACGGGGCCCACATGGTGTTTGTTACTACCGGCATGGGCGGCGGAACCGGCACGGGTTCCGCTCCGGTTGTCGCTCAAATAGCGAAAGAGCAGGGCGCTCTTACGGTCGGCGTTGTCACCAAACCTTTCGGGTTTGAAGCGCCCAAAAAGATGAAAATCGCCGAAGCGGGAATAAAAAAATTACGCGAAGCGGTTGACAGTTTAATTGTGATTCCCAATGAGAATCTTTTTAAGATGGTGGATCGCAAAACATCATATCAGCAGGCGTTTGCCTACGCGAATGATGTTTTAAG
>Ga0268262_10004576_pt1 | contig 14226 bp, 7 predicted proteins | sample TergutNc150P3_FD_190354 | JGI IMG/M metagenome (GOLD analysis project Ga0268262, IMG submission 190354) | Nasutitermes corniger P3 segment gut microbial community from laboratory colony in Florida, USA - Nc150 P3 (SPAdes) (version 2) | ecosystem: Host-associated > Arthropoda: Insects > Digestive... | reverse complement strand
GACAAAAAAACCTGATGAGATACTTACTAAAATCCAGAAGGCTCGATCATTTTGAATTCTGTTTCGGACAGTACACTAGTACGCCGTCTCTGTAAACTGATATTCCTTTATGAAGAGAAATTTGTTCTTTTAATTTTATTTTGTTAATATTAAATCTTTTAGTGAATATTTCCGTACTTTCAGAATCTACATCCCAGACACGAATTTCAAAATTAAATGGACCACAAAAATTTTCGATTGTTTCTTTTTCATTAGTCTTTATACCTAATGCTTCTTTTACATTAATGCATGCTTTTTTTCTTTTCTTATCTACGTCGTTATCAAAGTTATATATATATGAGATACTCCCATCTTCAAGTATTTCTCCTCTTATCGAATAGACAGGATGATTTAGGAAGTCAGGGGTTGATATACTTATGGGGTGTGAAGCAATCGGACTCTTTACGAAAATTTGGAAATTACCGCTTTTCAGTACATTATTAAAGGGAGAAATAAAGCGTGATAAATTATCTTCAAGTATCTCAATTTTGTTTTCTTCTTGCCCATTTTCATAATCTTCTTTATTCGGGAACCAATTTTCACGAAGATTTTTAATCCTCAGTACTGTACCCGTTTTACAATTATTATACGGAAATTTAGCTTCCTCAAGAATTCCTCCGGTAGAGGTTTCTCGATTTGACAGAGCAACATTATCCCAATTTATTGTAACTTTATAACACAATTCTCTTGATGACTTTGTATACATTTCAAGCACACTACCTAATCTAGCAGCAGATAATCTTCCCAAACCTTTTTCTCCGCTGACAGTCCTTTTTGTTTCTTTATTGATGGTTACTGTTTTATTTTCTTCTTTGTAAGGGGTCGCTACAGTAAACCATACATTCCTTATTATATCTTTGGTCATTCCATGACCGTTATCAAAAATCTCAAGAATAAAATCATCGGTATTCTCTTTATTTTGTTTTTTCCTTTCATTCTGTTTCTTTTCTTCCGTTTTTACAGATGTATCCTTAAGAAAAGAAATTTTAACTTCATTAGCTCCGGCATCATAGGCATTTTTAACAAGCTCGATAATTGCAACAATATCATCAGTTACCAAATCCGTTCCCAAAGAGTTGAAAACGCGAGGGTGGAATTTCCAAGTAATCATTTCCTCTTTCATACTTTTAAGGATAGAGATATAATTAAAAAATGTCAACCTATGTTTTCGCTTTCAATACGTTTTTTTATCGTACAGTAATATGTTTCGTCCGTCTAATTACTGCAACCAATAGAATGATTCTCTGCTGTAGAGATGTTCAAGTATAATATATTATTCTATCTTAAGATTGCTTATTGAACGAAATCGTTCGTTCTCAAACCGCTGATTGTCAAATATTTGCATGGCCTGTACTGGGCCTAATGTAACCGTATATTATGTTACCTCAAAAACGATAGAGAAGTATTATTTTCTTCTATTCATCAGTACATTACTACGTAAACATAATCGGGAATCATTATTACCATAAATCATCCAATCAACAAGTTCTTAAAAAACCCAATGTCTTTATTTTCATTTTCCGGTAAACCTGTAATTGATGCTCTGTCAAGAAGACAATTAAAGTGTTCGCAACTTGTCTCCGGAAGTAATGTACAGGCATGACAGGATGCATAATTCAGTCCCCGAAATCCTTGGTTTTTTGATTCAATACAAATCGGATCGTTTGAACACCATGAGGATTCTTCCAAAAGCCCTTTTATTGTATTACCGATTATTTGGGATTCACCTTCCCTTACAAGACCGCCGAGACTGCCGTCTGTGTCAGTAGCCGATGTGTAGATTAAAATTCCGCACATTTTCTCATCACTGTCATTAAAAGTTGAATATATTCGTTCCTTAATAGAGGCGGTAGCATAACCGCATTGAGCTGTTAATTGTCTTATTAATAAATGTGCGAATGTATGAAGAAGTACAAATCGAGGTTTCTTACAGATAAACATATTTCCCCATTCCCAACCGGGTACCAGACTTTTCCCCATCTTTTCGTAATAGGTACTGTTTAATTTCTCCCAATTTTCCACAGCATCTTCGTTAAACTGTAAAAAAATCCCTTCTCCGAACAATTCGATTGCCGGGAGCCATTCGAGCGGTCGCTTTGATATCGGAGCAAATGTGTTATTTGAAAGCCCAAGACGTTTCCGTTCATCTTCGTCTTTGACATCGGCAGGATCAATTCGTTTAAACCCCTGAAGAACCATAACTTCTCTTAATTTTTTTACCATTTTAATTTTTGAAAAAAATCCGATAAAATCATCGGGAACCGGTGTTGTTTCTGTTATAAAATACTCTTCGTTGATATCCTCACCGCAAAAGGCTTTATATTCTTCACATCTTAAAGAAATTTTATCGGTATTTTCATCCGATGTATTTTTGCCGTAACATTTGTGTGCTTCCTTAATAAATGTTTCTACGTCACTGCAATTGTATTCTTTTTTATGTTTATCATAATGAGATTTCAACCGACGATCAATTTCCTCGTCATCTTGTTCAAAAATATCTTCAAACAGTGATACTCTTGATGACAGCACAGATTGTATTTTTGCACTCCAAGGCGGAATAGTTAATGCGCTCTGATTTACGGGATAATACACATTATTTGCACTGCGCTGAAGTACACGTAATTTGGCATTACAAGGAGTCGGATCTTTATACCAACCTTTATCGGATAAACCCAGCCACGGACTGTTACCGTAGCATTTTAAGCCTTTCAAGGAATCTTCATTCATACAACCCAACATAGTATTATGAGCTCCGCATTTAGTACATTTTATATGAATACTGTCCAGACTGCCTGTGGTTCCTATATAATGTAATTCAAGTGCGGGCGCTTCACATATTTTACCGTTCTGTTTATGTGCCCACCAAATATACGGAAAATCCTGTATGTGACCGTTAGGGCATGCCGCTATAAATCTTGACGGAATTAGATTTGTTTTTTTATGTTCACGATTATTACAACAGAGCTGATTGTTTTTTTGCGATGCATTTGATGATGCAGGCATGGCAATTTTCCAATCTTCATCAAGACGATGACACTCAGGACAATAATACCAATTCGGAAACCTGAAAGCGCGTAAACCAAAAGTACTACCAGATTCGGTTTCGGGGGATGATACTTGAATAAAATATTCTTTTCCAAGTATTTTCTGAAGATTTCTTTCGTGTATTTTAACTTTTTCAAGCGAATGAAAACGTGTCAAATCCCAAGAGTCTATACCTGACATTATTCCAGAAAAACGGGGCAAATCAACGATAGCACCGGGTCCGAAGGTTGTCAGTATCTGCGAACGTCTTAATTCACCCGCGATTTTATAAGGATTATCGGTCTTTATCGGCGGCGGCATATTTATTCTCCTTGTCTTTTACAATTACGTTTACCATTGTTTCAACACTACGCATTGAATTAAGAACTCTGAATCTGCTGTTCTCGTTATAATCGGGTTCAAAAAGAGATTCGTCCGGTTTAAAATTCTTATAATGACGGTATTTTAATTTGCCAGATCGTTTTGTTGCTTTTCGTTCCCATTCGTATTCTATTTCCGACAGATCGCGAATCAAATCATCACATTCTCCCGGATCGACATTATTCACATAATCAATTATATATTTCCTTACGGTATCAAGTTCCGAAATATCACGCTTGAAATTGACGGCATCGGAATCGCATTTTAATTGCGGAATCATATAACGGCACAGAATAACATAAAGGGCTTGTAATGCTCTGTCTCTGGCTCTGACGGAAAAGGGGGTTATACTTGTTGCTTCAACAAATTTATAGAAACTACCGTGATATTGGGTAAATTTCTCATAATGGGATCTGTCCCTGGATTTCGACTGGTTAAAAGTTGTGATAACCAAGCCCGGAGTTTCTCTGCCGACACGGCTCGTTGCTTGTATATATTCCGATGATGTTTTCGGCTGTCCGACAACAATCATTGTACCCAACCTGCTTACATCTATGCCTACCGAGATCATATTTGAGCAAAGTAAAAAATCATAAGGCCTGGTTGTCTTGTCCGCCTTATAGGGTATTTGTAGTTCATTCTGGATTACATTCCCTATATCTTCTCCTTTTACACGACTTGTAAGTTCCTTATATTTTTCAAATCGCGGCAAATCTTCCGAAATTCGATATAGGCTTGAAAATTTCGTTTCTTTCAGATACTTGAATCTGTCTTGAATATCGTCTACAACCCTTACTATTGCTCCGCCCAATTCCCGTAAGGTATTGAAATATGCCGTAATAGTCCAAAAAGAATCTATTATGTTTTCATCATACTCCCGAAATGCCAAATAGCGAGTTGCAAACAATAAAGAAGACATAACACGAATCATCATGGTAGTTGGACTTGTTCCGATTGCCATACATCCGAGATATAATCGTGCCGGGCGTTGCTCTTCGGTTGAAATAACCGAAAAGAATGTGTCGTTAATATCCGTTCCCTGAGGTGGGAACTGGGTAAAATCCGAAGAATAAAGATTTTTTATTTGTTCAACGGCATTTCTTATTGTTGCGGTTGAAGCTATTATTTTAGGATAAATCCCGTCACATTCACATAATTTTCTTACGGCGGCCTCATAGAGACCGGTTATTGTACCCAGCGGACCGGAAATTAAATGAAGTTCGTCCTGAATAATAAGTTCCGGGGGCAGCTTATTCAATCCTTTACCGAAAATATTAGCTGTTTGTTCGTTTAAGGCAAGTTGTGCAAATTTATCTATTGTTCCGACTATAAATGAAGGGGTATGTTTGTATATTTCTTCATCAATCAAATATATCGGTAAACCTGATTGAAATTTGCATTGTTTTTTCTTATCACTACATTTAATTCTCATTCTCTTGTCAACAGTGTCACAATGATAATTTTCTTTTGTTAATTCTGATCCGCACCAAGGGCATTTTTTAAATTGTACCGGAGTACCGATTTCATCGTCGGAATCTTTTTCTCCGTTTAATATTTTAGCAGCATCGTCAATTTTATTCGGGGTTTGAGTTTGACCTACCCATAATCCTATACCTATTTCACCGCCGCCAAGCTTCTTATCTTTTCTTATTATTTCACAAGCACAAATAAGCGTTGCCGCTCTTTCAAATTGTTGAAAAGATAAAAGACGAAGCGTATATCGCATTAATACCGTGACTCCACCGCCGTTATCGCCGTGTCTTAATCGTCGATAAAATATAGTAAAGGCGGCAATTCCGAGATAAGCCTCTGTTTTTCCGCCTCCCGTAGGAAACCATAACAGATCAACCGATTTTCTTTCAACACTTTCACGATTAATAATAGAATATATTTCTTTTAGGAAAAATACCAACTGAAAAGGATACCAAACTATACTTTCATCATTCATATATCTCTCCGAATTTAATAATCCTCTTTTTCGCTGTTCAAACATAGCTAAATTAGCCAATGAAAATGCCTTAAAAACAGTTTCATCTTTCAGACAGTCGATAGATTTTAATAATAAAGCGGATGTCGATTCGCAACGTTCCAGATTTCGCTCTGCAGCCTCCCGATAAGAGTCCGATAAGTCAAAGGCTTTTTCCCTTTGCTGTGAAAACCATTCGTTATAATCGCGGACGATAGTTTTTAGTTCATCAATTACTTCTTCGGAATCGCCGTCTGCAAGATATTTCATTCTTAAAAAATTCGAGTCGGCATATTTTTCGGTAGACATCATTAGTTTTATGTTGTATGTAGGCAGAAATTTAGTTCTTAAAACGACGGCATCTCCGCTCTTATCTGTTTCCCAATCAACTGCACATCCGTGACCGGAAGCGTAATCTTTAACACTGCTGTATAACATGTTAAGTTCTTGAATTTCGGGGTCGCTGTTGAGATGGATATTCCTACGAATATCTCCAAACGAATTTTTTGTATCGGCAATAATTTTTATTTCCGGCTGAAAGAAAGATCTAATGCTTTCTTCAATATACGACTCATGCGAGGCAGGGTTTATTGTTGAATGATTAACCATAGATACAGTAATGGTTTTGGAGCCGTCCGAGTATTCTTTATGAAAAAGAATATTTATACTTAAACTTAAATCGCTTCCTATCATAATTCTTTTATTTATTTTTTTCTTCAGTTCTTTAACAAGGATAGGTATATCAGGTGCTTGTAAAGGATTTCTTTGCCAAAACTTTGCGGTCTTTTTATATGAAGCATCTGAGAATTTTAATTTTTCACGAGCAACTTCTCTGTCAATTAAACAATAGGAAGCGGTTTTTACAGAAACAGTAAAAGTTGTTATATTGGGATTAAGCGAAAATGAAATACCGAACGAAGATGGATTATAGCCGTTGCATAAAGAAATGTTATTTTCTTCATCCAATTCACCTACATCATCGGTTGACATTTTTGCCAAATCGTCAGCATTACTTCTTTGCGGATATAATTTACCGACAATGTAGTAATCCAAAGGACATTCATCACAAATTATTTCATCATCGGTTAACGGCCCCAAGAAGTCTTTCTCCATAATTTCGATTATTTCGGAACGTGCATCGTAATATTCGTTAAAAGTCATAATCTACCTTCTCCCTAATAAGTATCATAAGAGGCTAGTCCTATGCCTATAAATTCTACCCACTGCCAAACACCGTTCGGAGACCGTTGACTTATTTCCGGATGTGTTTTGATATAATCATCCGTGGCTATATAGGAGTACTTCCCCGAGACATATAAATCCGTTATTGTATCGGGTAATTTTATGTAATCTCTATCGGATAATTTCATTCTTGCCAAAAGATCGTCTCTGAATGTATCTTGTAATTGTCCTATTTTTGTCATTTCATCTTTTAAAGTATGAAAGATGTTATATGCTATTCTATCGTTTTCTCTTGATCTTTTTAATATTATTGGATCACCTATGTTGATATATTTTAAATATGTTTGGATAGTTTTGGGAAGAAATGATTCAAAACATATATCAATATCACTTAACAATTCGAAATTGATAACTCTGTTGTTTTTCATTCTACCCCATCTTGATCGTTTTGTTTTGAAAACATCAATTTTATAAACATCCTTATTTTTAGAGTCGGATAATTGGGCAGAATAAACAGACAATTTTGGACGTGTGAGAGCAACATATAATGTTTTGTATTCTCCTATTTCTTGTTTATTAGTTATTAAATCATCGATAAAAGACCGATCTATAATAACATGATCATATTCACGCCCTTTGGTTTTGTGAATATTTGAAACTAAAATACTACCTTCATTTATGTATCTAAAATAAATATCATCTATTTTAGATGAGCCGACTTTTCTGAGCAAGTCGGTTATATAAACAGAATCATTTGATTTAGTTTGATATAAAATTCTTTCCCAAATTTCTTCGGGACTTTTCATGTCTTTATTACTAGCAATAGAATTATATCTAACAATAAATTCATCTCTGTTAATACACGTTTTATTATAGTCATAAAATACTTCGGATATCCAAACGGAATAATTTTTTTTTGTTGTGTCAACATTGAGAGTATGTTCAATGTTTTTTTTTCTGAAAACCGATGATAATTTTAAGGTCTGTCCGTTGTTTCTGCAAACAAAACATATTTTTTGGTTTTTGTTGCCGTTTCTAATCTTTTCTATCTTTTCTTTATCAGCAATCAAAATATAATTACTTTCAATTTTAGTTATTTTCTCGGATATTTTGACGACTTCATTTTGCATTTGATCGAGATTTTGAGATAATATAACTTTTCGATAATTCGAAGAAAAATCTGATAGTTTATTTTTTTGTCTGTGATTTTCATATAAGCTTATATATAAACAGACATCTTCTGTTTTTCTTACAAGCGCATCGTAAAAATTTTGAGAACTCATTGGGTAATTTTTCTCGTCTTTTAGTGTATAATCGTAAATTGCCTGACAGGAATCTCCCAATACCGTAATACCAGTCTTTTTGTTTTCCAAACAAGCATTAATAATGTGCAATACAAAACGAGCGAGATGATTTGTCAAATCTTGTACTTCATCTACAATAAAATGGCTCCAGTTTCCGACAATCTGAGTGTAATAAGTATGATTGGACATTATTTTTGAAGCGGTTTTTATTGACAAATCATAATTTAAATCATGCATTTTAATATTATGCCATTTTTGTTCATTTGCTTGGGCGATTAACCACCAAGCAAAAGAATGAAATGTCCTAATATCAACATTGGCAAGGCTTCTGTCACCGCCGCTTTTAATGACTTTATTTAAACGGTCTTTTATTTCATTAACAGCAGCGTTTGTAAAACATAATATTATCATTTCGTCTGCCGGAACATCGCAATTCATCACAAGGTATTTTATACGTTCTATCAATGTATATGTTTTCCCGGTTCCGGGTCCTGCATCGACAAAGATAATATTGTTGGGATCCGCTTCAATTATATCTTTTTGTTCTTTATTTACAAATCTTGAGAATATATTTTTAACATCTTTTTGTTCTATCTGCAATACATTTGTCTCTATTCGCTCTTGTTCAGGTTCAAGTTCTTCTTCATAAAAAACATCCTTGTCTGCAAGTTCATCGTCTTTAGTTTTTATCTCGGCAATAGCGGTGAGAATGTCTTCTGTGTCAATTACAGGGTCATTGTATTCAGACTCTAAAAATGCTGTTATAAGCTCTTCTTCATTCTCATCTTCATAATTATAAATATCTTCACTTTTAATAAGTGGGTCATTTAGCCCGTAATTCTTAAGAGAATAATTATAATCATAATCTGCAGGGTTGTATTCAATATAATTTTCTTCCGGTATATCAATATTCTTAATTAATACATATTCGCCATCTTTAATAATAATGCCGGTAATGGAATTGGTTTCAACGCTTTCAAAAAAATCATGTTGGGCTTGTGTCCAGTATGGACGTAAACTGCGTAAAGATTGTTTTTTTCTGATTTGATCCATTTTTATTCTACTTTGTATTTTTGATAAATATTCATCGGAGTATAATATATATTTTTCATATTTTTCTTTGTTATCATTGTTTTTTGCGGGATAAATATTACTTTTCAAAAATATATTTGAGTGCATATATTACAACCTATAACTTATCTTCAGCTTATCATAAGTCCATACAATACCCGTATCATCGGGCATTTTGGAACTTTGGATTTTCATTCTGAAAACAAAATTTTCATCAATGAAACATTTTAATATTATACTCTCGTCATAATATCCACAAAGCGGCAAAATGAAATTTTTAGTAAATTCCCTCTCGCTTTCATTTTCGGAATCGGTTAATATAATATTTGCGCTCTTTATGTCATTGACTGTACCAAAATAAAATATGTTTTCTTTACACGGTAGCCGCTGACCTTTTTGAATAATAGGAAAGAAAGAATTGTCACTTAATACAATCCCCAATGGTTTATTCAATGAATAATTTCCTTGATTAACTGAGATATAAGCGGCACCTTTGGCTATATCCCACATGACACTCTTGGGGTAAAACACAGCATCTTCACCGTAAATTTCTGTTAATTTTTCCCGAATGGGCCTTAATTTGCTTGAACCTCCGACACAAAGTATACGATCTATCTCGATTTTTGATTTTCCCGATTCTTCGATCGCTTTTTTTAGGCAATTCTCGGCTTTTTCTATATCCTTTTCAATAAGAAGCGAAAAATAGTTATAATCTATACTTTCGCTTAATGAGCCGAAATCTCCGTATTTGAATATTTTAACGGAAGCAATATCTTCGGTTTCTAATTCACGTTTTGCTCTTTCACATTCCATCAAAAGACGATCTTTAGCTGTTTCTTCAAGTTCATCAAATGATACGGATATTTGCTTGTTTTGCATAAAATTTTTATGTACTTTTTTGGCAAGCTTTTCGTCAATATCATCTCCTGCAAAAGGTAAATTTTCAGATGAAAGTTCCTTAATGAATCCGTTTTCAATTTCCAGAATAACCACATCCAAAGTGCCCCCGCCCCAATCAAAAACAGCAACGGTTTTACATTCTTTTAGATGTTCGTAATTACTGCAAAAAGCGGCAGTAGGTTCGCTGACGAACATTTTAATACTAATACCCGCCTCACTTGCGGCGTTTCTGAGGTGCCGTTTTTTTTCTGCAGAGAATCCAACCGGAACCGCGACAACAGCTTCATCGATTTGATTGTTTCCATCTCCTTCTATACGTTTTTTTAGGCGCTTGAATATTTCTGCTGCTATATTTTCTGCGGTATATTCTTTCTTGTCGATAGTCCATATTTTATCACTGTTAATAATCGTTTTAATTGAAGTAAAATATTCATGTGTCTGAACAAGGGAATTTCTGTTATCCTTAGCTTCTCTGCCAACGATTATTTCTCCTGTTTTCCTATTAACAGCGACAACGGAAGGCATAGGTCGACCTTCATCGTCACCGTAAGGTATAAGTGTTATTGTATCGGTATCTGTTCCTGTTAGTGAAACAGCCGCGCTGTTTGTTGTACCAAAATCAATACCAAACCAACTAGCCATTCGATGTTCTCCTTTCGGTATCAATGCCTGCCTTTACTAATGTTTTAAATATATCTCCAACCAGATTTCTAAGGTTTTCTCCAAGTTCCGTACTCATTTCCATTTCCAACGAATCTCTATAATTAAGAAAATGAGTCTTAAGTTTTGACGCAATACCATTTAATTGCTCGTTCAAAGAATTTTGTTTGTCGCTGGAATATATCGACAATACGGATTTCTGTTTTTCAATTTCTTCTTTCAGAATAAGAATTTCTTTTTCTTTTGATGTATTGTCGCTTTTCATTGCCCCAATATCACTATGTAACTTTAATTTTTCCGATATTAATGTTTCGTTTACCGTTTTAATTTGTAAATATTCATTCTCAATTTTCTTTTTATCTTTCTTTACAAAGGACAATTCATTTTCCAAAACGGAAATATGTTCGACAGCTTTTGTAATTATTGATAAATCGTTTTGTAATGTTTCTTTCAAACTAATAAGTGTATTAACCTCGAATCTCTCTTTTTTTTGTTGTATATCCCGATGTTTTGACTGTTCCGACAGGATTTTGAGTTCCGAAGCGGTGTTGTCTTCGGAAGATTTATTATCCAGCCATATCAATGTTTTTGATATTTTTTGCAAAACACCAGTATCCTTCGAATTTATTTCTTTTAATCCGTCGGAAAAAAGAACGGAAAACGATATTCGATGTTCTTTTTCTTTTATTATTTGTTTTAAATCTGGAAAAATTGTATCGGTTTTTATTTCCGAAATGAAATACTTTTCCAGTACAGATGATAAATCTTTAGTGATCGTATTTGATTTTGTTTTTGCCTTGTAAGGAATATAACGAATTAACATATCAATAACGGAGACACTGCTAGGGAGAAAAACAATAAAAAGACTTAATAAATGAATTAATATTTTCAGCAATATTCCTTTTTCATTCTGTTTATACATCTCTCCTTTTGTAATTTTGGTTATGATATCCAATTTTTGTGTATCATCCAATTCTTTCAGAAAATTAAAAACAGGATATGCACCGCAAAAAGAAAAACCGCCAAAAAAATATTTTTCGGATGTAGCCGTATATCCTTCTTCGAACAAAAGATTCATCATGTTTTTCGAGAACTCGATTTTCTTTTCCTTCGATGCATCGCTTTTTTTAGGTATTTTAATTAAATCATCAAGCACTAAACAATCCATATTAACCACCTACTTAACCTGTTGTTTTGACTCTAAAGGCTTATAATCCATTAGCTTAAAACAATCTAATATAAATAACGCCATTGTTTCAATAACGGGAATGGTCACCGAGTTACCCAACTGTCTATAGCGATGAAGTTCCGGAACATCCTTCGGGAAATCGAATTTGTCTTTATTGTTTTCAAGAAAAGCATAACCGACAAAACCTTGCAATTTGCCCCATTCGGTTGGGGTCATTACACGAATACCTTCTTTATTGAGAGGGGTTTTCTTATTTTTCAAAACCTCTCCGGCAATACCGTTCTGCGGGTCATAGATCAAATTTCTTTCCCTGCCGGAACCTCCGCTTGCAAGCAAAGTATTTGCTATGGGATTCTCATTACCTGATTCATTTATGATTTTGAAACCGAAGTTATTCCCTTTTTTTACCTCTCTTTCTCGGTGGCGTTTTAATGTTTCAAGATAACCGGAACCCAAGTAATAATGAGGATCTACATTTTTTTCCAATACATGATGGATATTTTTGTACAAGACTTCCGGTCGATCTTTGGGTAATTCCGCATTTTCAATTTTATTTATATTATCACCGAACAATTTACGATTAAACGCGATAATATATGTACGAGGTCTGTTTTGCGGAACACCGAAGTATTTAGAATTTCTGATAAAGTCATTTGAGATATAAATAATATCTTTCTCGTCATCTTTACGGACACCTATTACTTTATAATCAAGAGATATTTCCAGTGTTATTAATATCTTTCTGAAAGTATTCCCTTTTTCATGAGTAACAAGATGATCGACATTCTCCAAGAATACGGCAAGTGGCTGTGTTCTTTTAATTATTTCGACGATATGAAAGAATATGCTTCCTTTTTCTCTGTCATCGAATCCTTCATTAAGCCCGGCACGGCTGAAAGGCTGGCACGGAAATCCGGCCATTAGGACATCATAGGTCGTCTGTTCAATGATTTTCTTGAAAGATTCATTTGTAAGGTCATTATTGGGGTTTTCTCCAAAAAGACACTCATAGGTTTTACACGCATATTTGTCAATCTCCGAAGACAAAACATTGGAAAAAAATCCTGTTCGTTCAAAACCTCTGCGTATTCCGCCTATACCAGCGCATAAATCAACGGTTTTATAGGTTATACCCATACTTTGCATAGTATACTTCAAACTGAAAAATTGTGTAATAGGCTGAATAACTGCATGGTAGTAACATTTAGCCCTTGACGGGGCTTGGGGGTGGTTCCCCCCGTGCCCCCCCTGTAGTTGGACTGGAAAAAACGCCAAAAACAGGCTTTTTTTGGCATAAGAAAATCTGAAAATATCAATAAGTGGCAATTTGGGGGGCGCACGCTCCCCCCATTAAAAAAATGAAATGGTGTAGCAACGTGTATGATTTTGTCGGATTTGAAAGAAAATATGCTACACGGTTTTTATTATGCAGAATTATGATAGAAAACTCATTATTATGCTTTATTTTTATTTTGTGTAGCATAAATCAAAAAAAAGGGAAATTATATAAAATTTTCGGCGTATAGAAAGTTATCGAAATTCGTGTTTTATGCTTCACTATCCTACACGGTAAGCCGCCCGCCGCAAGGCGGGCGGTCTCGGTCATGCACGGCGCAAGTACCGCTCTCCTTACCAGATTTTATATGTCGAAAAAGTAACAGGCGGTGCTTGCGCCGTGGCAACGCTGAATAAAGGCTTTTGGGGAGTAAACGCCCGCCGCCCGTAAGGGGGGCGGGTCTTACGGAGTAATGGTTTCTTAAACGCTTTGTGAGATAGATAAAGTTTTCTTATCGGGTTGCCCCACAACGCACAAACTCGCCGTGCCGCAACTGGCTTCAAGCAGTTGCGGTACGGTGGGTTTGTGCGGGACTATGTTTCAGTTTGGGAATTGCGAATAACGGTATCGGTTGGGTTTCAGCGGGGCATACTACGCTGTATTTGAAGGTATCGGGGTTGGGGTGGGCTTATTACGCCCCGTTGCGGCAATATGAAGGCGGGGAGGCAGGATGCCGACTTCGAGAAAAAAAAACGCAAACATGGATGTTTGTGTTTTTCTTTACCTTTCAGCCCACAGCCACGCTGTGGGCTGCCCCTCCCCCTTTGAGCCGTTGAAGGACGGGTTTGCGATCGGAACCTGAATACATGGTTTACGGAAATATGGCTTTGGTTTTTGATTGCCCTGTTGCACTTTGACTTTTTTGATAAAACAGGGGCTTGTGCCATATATTCAGGTGGAGAGAGCAAACCCCTCCTATTTTCTTATGAGTGGGGGAAGCCGGCGGCGAGGGGGAGGGACAATATATGCCGCCTTCATATTGCCGCCTGAGTACGATTATCTTGAAGGTTGCACGGCGTGGGGGTGGGCATAGTACGACTTGCTCCCCGCTGTGCTACTTTGGCGGTTTTGGGTGGCGGTATGGGAGTTCTTGGAAAATGCAACACAACAGGATAATGCGGCGTAATGGGAAAAAAGGCAGGTTAAATAGGGCCCCTGCGAGAAAAAGCCACAG
>Ga0268262_10004575_pt1 | contig 14227 bp, 10 predicted proteins | sample TergutNc150P3_FD_190354 | JGI IMG/M metagenome (GOLD analysis project Ga0268262, IMG submission 190354) | Nasutitermes corniger P3 segment gut microbial community from laboratory colony in Florida, USA - Nc150 P3 (SPAdes) (version 2) | ecosystem: Host-associated > Arthropoda: Insects >... | reverse complement strand
TGAATTGGCCAGCTCCGAACATCAATAGCGATGGCGCGGATGAGTTACCGTTGTCCAAAAGGTGCTTGGCAAAAAAAACGTTTCCGCTGCTGTCAACCGCAAGGGAGCCGTACTTGGCCAGCTTGGGTTTGTCGTTGCTGGATTCGCCAATGATCAGCGAGTTGATCGGCTGGAATCCAGACGACGCGCCTCTACGCAGCCTGGGGCCAGAATACGACACACCCGTGGTCGGCAGCGTGAAGGGGCTCCCCTCGTTTACATAGACATAGACGGCCCCCCCTGTGCCAACGGCCAAGCCAGTGCCGCCCCCCCTGTCGCCATTGAAGCGCAGGTCTATCATGCTGTCCGCGCTCCAGGCGATGCTGGCCCCATTCGAGAGGCTGCCGGGGCTTGCGATGATCCATATCCTGGATTCTGAGGAACTGTACTCGGCAACATAGAGGTCGCCAGACCTTGGGTCAACGGCCGCCTGGCCAAATTTTCCATTGGGGAGGCGCTGGCTGTCCGATTCGCCCAGCCTAAAAAAAACGATTTCTAAGGTTGGAATCTCCACATTGTTCTGTTGCGAGCGGGCGCGGTCTATCCGCACGACGCCCCCAGTTTCAGAGACCATGTACAGCCTATTGTTGTTTGCGTCGAAGCACATGCCTCCCCAGGCCAGGTCTTTCACTTGTTCGAGCAGTGAGCTTCTCAGCCGCTTTGATGGCGCGGTTTCGGGGTTGTTGAATAGGGCAGCGATATCCGAATAGACCAGAACCCTATAATTGGCACCCCCGTTGGAAGAGTCGAACACATACAGCGAAGTGCCGCTCCCCCCACCGCCAGGGCCATCAGGGGGGTCAACGCAGCCCAAGCCCAGTGTCATGCCAAAGGCCGCCAGCACTCCGGCGATAGCCCTTATATACCAATTTTTTGCCATCTGCCATCCTTTGCAGTCAATACCCAAGTGCCGCCAAGGCGCGGCAAGTTTCAATTGGTATTGTAACAGACCTCGACTTCTTCGGTGTGGACACTGATGCTTGTACCAAGTTGCGTTCAGATGAACGCAACTTGGTATAAGGCGGCGGGAACCGACGCCCGCAAGTTTTTGAAACAACTGGGTTTCCCAGTTTTTCAAAAACTTTGGCGTACAGCGTTCAATGCCAATTGAACGCGAATTGGTATTGGGGGTTGTCTCCTTGGCGGGCAATGCAAGCGGGAAGAATACTCCGTCTGGTGCTTGGTACCCAATCCGTCAATTGTCCATTGCAGAAGGCTTTTATGGTCTCTGAATGATAATTCATAATTTATGAATTACAATTCATATGTGCCGTTTGAACTCGAGATAGGGACTCTGCGGCCTTGGGCGTTTGGCACCGCATATCCTTCCAAATGCTCACTGAGTATTCAGCGGAAACCAACTCGCATGCGAATCGGCCCCCTTCCTCAAACCACATAGAAGAATGCCCGTCCGGCACTGGACGGTCAATCCGCAATAACCCCTACACCCTACACCCTAACTGTTATAACCTAAGTAGTCGAGGTGCCATTTGCAAGAATTCTTTGCCCCCATAGAAGATGCCATTGATGCCATACGGAACGGCAAAATGGTCGTCGTCGTGGACGACGAGGACAGGGAGAACGAGGGCGACCTCACCATCGCCGCCCAATTCGCCACGCCTGAATCCATCGCATTCATGGCCGCGCATGGAAGGGGCCTGATATGCACCGCGCTGGAGGGCGATTTGCTGGACCGTCTGCGGATCCCCCAGATGGTGCAGGATAACTCAAGCCCATTTGAAACGGCCTTCTGTATCTCCGTCGAGGCGCGGGAGGGAGTCAGCACGGGCATCAGCGCACAGGATCGCGCCAAGACTATAGCTACATTGATAGACCCAAGCTCGAAGCCCAGCGACTTTGTGAAGCCAGGACACACGTTCCCGTTGCGCGCCCGCCCCGGCGGAGTGCTGACCAGGACGGGGCAGACAGAGGCTTCCGTTGACTTGGCAAGGCTGGCCGGCCTGCATCCCAGCGGCGTGATCTGCGAAATAATGAAGGATGATGGCACCATGGCCCGCGTACCCGACTTGGCCATCTTTTGCAAAAAGCATGGATTGCTGATGGTCACGGTGGCTTCCTTAGTTGCTTATAGGCTGAAAAAAGACCCGATCGTCCGCATGGTCGAATCCTACCCCAAGATGACCCAATGGGGCCAGGTGACGGTACATAAGTTTCAGAACACTCTGGACAAGTGCACGTACTTTGCGTTCCAGATCGGGGACGTGGCGCAGAACGTACCCTTGGTCAGGGTTCACCTTGGCGCACTGCCGGATGACTTGGATGGCTTCGGCTCCATAGAAGGCTCGTCCTTCCACGCCGCAATGTCCTCGATTCAAAAAGACGGCTGCGGTGCGCTCGTTTTCCTGCACCACCGCTCTTGGGACGGCTCCGAACCCGTGCTTGGCCCCGACAACAGGGAAATAGGCATCGGCGCCCAAGTGCTTGGGCAATTGGGCATAGCAAAGATGAGGCTGCTGGCCAGAAACGAAAAGCGCTACTCCGGCCTAAAGGGTTTTGGCCTGGACATAGTGGAGACTGTGCAGCTAGGACCAGGACAGTGAGAAGTGCCTGCGGATCTCTGATCCCGGACCCTTAATCTTTTCCGTTAGTGACGGTGGGTCTGCGGCTTGGCCGCCTTCCCCCAGACCTCCGGTTGGACAAGCGCGTTGATTGCGTGTACGGTACAGGATGGAGGCGGGCCAAATGTCCGACGAGAAAAAGGCAAAAGGAAAAAAAGCAAGCGAAGAGGTTTTGGAAGAGTACGCCAAGCACTACGACCGAAACGCCGCTTTCAGGTTGCTTAAAAAACTGCGAAAAAAGACCAGAGGGAAAAAATGGCTGGTGTCCAAGCCCATGGGCGTGATTGTTACCACGCTGGGGCATCTTATGTCTGCGCTGGACAACCCTGAGACCCCAAAACGATACAAAGCAGCGATCATTGTGGCGGTAGGCTACATAATACTGCCGTTCGACACGGTGCCAGACATCCTCCCCATTGTCGGCTACAGCGACGACGTGATGGCCGCCGGTGGTGTCCTGGCCCTAGTTATGAGCTACAGCACTTTCAAGCTGGAAGACCTGGACGCGGAGATTGATCGCCAGGGAACTGTGGGGGACGCTTCCTAGTGCGACAAGCGGCTGGCACTGGACACTCCGCCATTGACCTTAGAGAGGCTGTAGGGGCTAGGGAGTAGAGATAAATTGCGGCGAAGCCGCCTCCTAAGTTATCCTTAGCCCCTACAACCTACCCCCTAGATGGTTCCGAGATAGGCGATTCAAACGGAAACAATGCTCCGTCCGGTGTTTACGCTCAACCCGCACTAGCCCCTAGTCCCTAGCCCCTAATGCAGGCAGCCCGTACTCCCCCCATCTGGCCTCTATCTTTTCCAATACCTCTCTTGGGTGCGTTAAGTCTTTGGGCCACTTGCGTCCGTTGTTTCTCCCATTATTCCCATAATCGTCGAAAGGTTTGTTTTTGCGCGTGGCATCTATGCCAACCTTGCTGCCAAATGAATCGCGGCTGCTGGCGTGGTCCAGCGCGTCCAGTGGGCCTTTTGAAAATAGAAAATCCCTCTCTGGGTCAACATTGGACGTGATGCGGAATAGCACTTCCTGCGCGTCGTGGAGGTCTATGTCTTCATCAACAATGACTATGCACTTTGTGAGCATCATCTGGCCCATGCCCCATATCGCGTTCATCACTTTTTGGCAGTGGCCGGGGTACTCTTTTTTCATGCTTATGATTGCAAGGTTGTGGAAGGCCCCCGCAGCGGGCAGGTGCATGTCCCTGATCTCTGGCAGCATGAGGCGCAATATGGGCAGAAATATCCTCTCGGTAGCCAAGCCAAGGAAAGAGTCCTCTTGTGGCGGCGGGCCAACCACTGTTGCGGGAAAGACAAAATTCCGGCGGTGGGTGATGGCCTCTACGTGCATAATGGGGTACATGTCCACAGGGCTGTAATATCCTGTGTGGTCGCCGAATGGACCCTCTAGGCGCGACTCCGCCGGGTCAACCCAGCCCTCTATCACCAGCTCTGAATCGGCTGGAACCTCAATGCCATTCGTGAGGCACTTGATGATCTCTATGCCTTTGTCCAAGAGGAACCCAGTAAAAATGAGTTCTGGCACAAAGGGGGGAAGTGGGGTGGTAGCGGCGTACAGCAACGCGGGGTCGCCACCAAAGGCCACCGAGACAGGCATCCTCTCGCCTGGCGCGTAGCCGTGCAGCGCACGGCTGCCGTCGTGATGCACCTGCGCGTGGAAGCCCAATGTGTGGTCGTCATGCACCTGCAGGCGGTAGAGTCCCATGTTGCGCCGCCCATCTTTATGAAGGGCGTGGCTCATGCCCATAGTGATAAATGGCCCGCCGTCCTCTGGCCACGTTGTCAGGGCGGGCAGTTCGCTCAATCTTGCGTCCGCACCTTTTTTTACTATTTCTTGACAGATGCCCTTGTGGACGCTCTTTGGCATCCAACTGGAAACGTCTGCCAGCATCGGCAACTTGGCCAGTTTATCTAGGAGGCCGCCCCCTGGTTTGGGAATGGCTGCCTCCATTAGCTTTTCGATGCGCTGTCCGATGGAATCCAGCCCTTTTTTTTCGACATTCAGCACCATCTCCATTCGGCGAAGGCTGCCGTACACGTTCATCGCCACGGGTGCGCTACCGCTTTTTGGTTTCTCGAAAAGAAGCCCCTGCCCTCCACTGGGCTGCTTTGCGACGGCGCACGCGATGGCTGCCATTTCCAGGTATGGGTCAACCTCGGCCTTTACCCTGTGGAGTTCGCCAAGCGATTCTAGCTGCTGCAAAAAGCTTTGTAAGTCGCGACCCACGGCTGCCTCCCTAGTTTATAAATTTGAGCATCTTGCAAAATTATGACATTTTTGAACTGTAAGGCTCTCTAGCACTCGACGTTGGCTGCGCTGCGCACGGCGAAATTGATGCTGGCTTCGCCAGCATCAGTTTTTTTGCCGATTGGGTACGCGGCGCGGTCATGCGCTGCTTGATCTCGAGTTGGAGGCCCTACGGCCTGTTTTGTTTCGCACCGGAGATTGGAAACCCTTCCGAATGCTCACTGGGGGTCCAGCGTGAACCGCCTCGCATGCGAGTCGGCTCACGCTTACCCCCCAGACCCCCAGCGACTCCGATGGGCGCAAAGAGAGTTTTGCAAGCGGTTCAATCGGCTGATTGTTGTCTTTCCACAAATGGGGCGGCTGAGGGGATTCGAACCCCCGACACCAGGAATCACAATCCTGTGCTCTAACCAACTGAACTACAGCCGCCATTTGAATTAATAGGCTATCATGCAGGTGCTATTTTTTCCAGCGGGAACCTTTTGGCGTACAATGTCATTTTGGGGCTGGAAGCTAGTCCTTTTGTGAGGGGAGAAACATGAACCGCCATACAAAACACATTATCGGCCTGACGGCGTTCGCCGCCGTCTGCATGGCACTCGGGATGGGCATAGGACACACTTGGACCGCCGAGGCCCAAGAGCACCAGCCCGTTGCCGTAAGCACAAAGGCCATAGACCAACTGCCACCAATCGTGGAAATAGCCGAAAAGCTGAATCCCACGGTGGTCTCCATCGAAAATTCGGCGTACGTCAAAAATTCGCGCAGCATGTCCCCCTTTGGCGATCCATTTGGCGATCCATTTGAATACTTTTTCGGCGAGCAGCGGCAGAACCGCCGACAGGAAGAAAGGGAGCAGAGGCGTCCGCTGAGCGGCGGCTCTGGCTTTTTCATCAGCCACGACGGCGAGATATTAACCAACGCGCATGTCATAGCGGTGCCAAGGGGCAGCTCTGACCCAAAGATCACTGTCAAAACGGTTGACGGCAAAGAGTACACAGCGGAAGTCCTTGGGAAAGACGCAGACCTAGACATAGCCCTGCTAAAGATAAAGATACAGAACGCCCCGTACGCAAAATTGGGCGACTCGGATTCCACCAAGGTGGGCGAATGGGTGGTGGCCATCGGCAATCCCTTGGGCCTAGAACACACTGTCACCCAGGGCATCATAAGCGCAAAGGGGCGTTCTAGCGATAGCGTCAGCGGCAACCCAAATGCATGGGTGGGCGGATTTTTGCAGACGGACGCGGCCATCAACCATGGCAACAGCGGCGGGCCACTTTTCAACCTCAAGGGCGAGGCCGTTGGCATCAACAATTCCATAAGGACCGATGGCCAAAACATCGGCTTCGCCGTCCCCATGTCGCCCGTCAAAAAGGTGCTGAACGAGCTTCGCACAGGCAAGCCGCTCAACCGTGGCTGGCTGGGCGTCAGGCCAGCAGAATTGGACAAGGATTTCGGCGATGGTTTAGGAGTGAACCAAGGCACCATTGTCGCCTCTGTCACCAAGGACTCCCCAGCGGAAAAGGCCGGCGTAAAACCTTTGGACGTGATAGTCTCTGTTGACGGGCAGCCCGTCAAGACCAGTAACGAACTTACGGAGGCCATTGCCTCCCGCAGGGAAGGCGACACGGTCAAGCTGGAAATAGTTAGGGGCGGGAAGAAACAGACATTGTCCGTCACACTGGGCAACCGCGCCAGCCTGAACGACGACGATGACTCGCCCAGCGGCAGGCGTAGGCGTGAAGAGGCCCCCAAAGAATCCGCCGGGACTATGGACCTTGGCAAGACGTACGGGTTCGAGGTTGGTGCATTGGACGACCAGACCAGAAGGGCGCATCGCGTCCCCGACAGCATATCGGGCGTGGTCATAACCAAGGTACTCCCCCGTACTTCCGCGTCGGACAAGGGGCTTTCGGAAGGCATTGTCATCGTTGGCGTGGGTACAAAAGAAATCAAGAACTTGACCGACTTCCGCGAAGAGGCCCTAAAACTTGGCGGCAAAACAATAATCCTTTCCATCAGAGGAAGGACAGGAATGGGTGGCAACAGCTTTTCAGAGCCAACATTCGTTGCCATCCCCCCGGCGCAGGGGAAGTGAATCAGGATTCAGGGATTTAGGGGCCAAGGGTTAGGGCTGGTTGAGTGCCTAGCCCTTGGCCGCCCTCTGGAGCTTGATGTATAATCTAAGTTTTGGGGTTCAATCCTTGGGGCAGCGGTTACACCTATTGGACGCAGGTGCAAGCCTGTCGGACGGGCATAGGGCCGCTCTGCTACGTAAGGCCGCATCTGAGGGCGGGCATTAATGGTCGCGGCCAAGCTGGGGATCATCGTCCTCTTGATCATACTGGGGGCCTTTCTGGTCTTGGCCGAGTTCGCCATTGTACGGGTGCGTCCCACCCAACTGGAGTCCCTGCTGGACAAAGACCCAAGAGCGCAGGCTGCGCTGGAGGTACAGAATGGACTCCATTCATACCTCTCGTCCGTGCTTGTGGGTATAACGCTCTGCGCCGTAGGGTTCGGCGCACTGGGCGAGGGGCTTCTGGCACCGCTCTTGGGCGAGTGGCTTTCTTTTCTCCCCTTCGCCGACGCAATGCCAATGTCCGGCATATCTATATGGCTCGGATCCGCAATCGCCCTATTGGTAATGACAACCGTCCACGTTGTGCTGACCGAATTGGTCCCGCGCAGCTTTGCCATAAGAAACTCCACCATTTGGGCTCTCAGGACTGCCAGGCCGCTAATCATCTGGCACAGACTCTCGCGTCCTCTGACAGTCGCGCTTTCGACGCTCAGCCGCTGGGTCGAGAAACTGCTCGGTGTCCCAAGGGGTGGATTTGACGAAGACCAGTCGCCATCAGAGGACGAGCTAAGACGCCTGCTGGCCCACAGCGAAGAGAATGGCGGGCTGGAACACAACAAGGCCGAGCTACTGGACAACGTGTTCAGTTTTTCCGAGCGCACCACGAGCGAAATCATGGTACCTAGGGGAAACGTGGCTATGATGGACACCCGCAAGGGTTTTAAAGAAAACATGGCCACGATTAGTTCCTTCAGACATTCGCGCCTACCGTTGGTGGACGGCGACCTGGACCACGTCGTGGGCGTGATCCACACCAAAGAGCTATTGTGGCGGCTGCAAGAAGATGACGAACCCGACCTAAAGACGCTTGCGCGGCCAGTTTTTTTTGTACCCGAAATGCGGAGGGTGCAGGACCTGCTGCTGGACTTCCAGAGAAAGAGGCAGCACTTGGCCCTCGTGGTGAATGAGCATGGGGGCGTGGACGGCCTTGTGACGCTGGAGGATGTCATAGAAGAGCTGGTGGGGGAAATACAGGACGAATTTGACCAAGAGGCCACCCAACTGACGAAGGCCGGCCCAGACGCCTGGCTGGCCGCTGGCAGCATCACGCTGGAGCAGCTGGAGGACGAGCTTGAGATTGCCCTAGGCGAAGACACCGACGCAGTCACACTTGGGGGTTACCTTCAGGAACAGCTCGGCCGAGTGCTGAAAAGCGGGGACGAGCTTGAAATCAAGGGATGGTACGTGAAGGTGCTGCACATGAGCGGCATGGCACCGGGGAAGTTTCTGATAAAGCCGGCCCAGAGCGGGCAACAAAGTAGGGCTGGGAATTAGAGTGCGCTGTCGATTTGCCGCTTGACATGGAGGATTGTTTGTGTGACATTGTTTGCGAACACTTTATCGTAGGAGGTTTCGTGTTCAGACGTTTGCTCGCATTGGCCACTTTTGCCTTGACACTGGCTTAGTAGTAGATTTTGCTTTGGAGGTCGGTTGGAGTGCAACAAAAGGCTATTCTATAGGTGTTACTGTTACGGGAAAGTTTTGAGAAGATTAAATTTGGCATTATTGCTTTCATAGTTCCGAAGTATCTTACCGTCCATTTTTCAAAGGATTTCCCATAAAACGCTTTCTCCAAATTCCGTTGCTTTGCCTTATTGCGTCTGTTTCTTTGTTTGCCGAAGACTTAACTATAATTTATAAAATCAAACAAAGTGGGCCATTTGGTTCTTTTAGCTATATTTCAACGCAGTATTATTCAGCCCAATATTATTTTTCCCAAGATAGTTCCCCCAAATTAAACGAAAACCTTGCCGCTGAATTGATTGATTATGTGAACTCTGTAAGGTACACGATTGATCACAGAAACAAAACCATCAAAAAATACACGCTGGAGTGTGCCATAGGGTATTATGAAACACTTGCCAAGGCCAAGCTGGAAGCACCTGAGAAGTTTGCAGAACTTGATGAAGAGATGAAAAGCTTTATGGGCAAGGGCAACATTCTTGACATAGTGATGAAAAGCATCATTGGCGAGGACGATATGCCCACGGTGGCAAAAACAGGCGCGGAAAAGATTCTCGGCAGAAAATGCGAAAAGAGGAAAGCTACTTTTGGCGGGATTAGCATTGAAGAAAGCATAGACCCCACTCTGATTCCGCCAATAATCCAGAATAAGGATGAATTTAATTCGTTGCTTTCTTACCTATCGAAAGTGATGTTGAAATTTTCTTATGAGCTGCGAAAACCAGAGGGCGGCACACCATTAAAATTTCGAATAATCATTCCCGTTGGCCCCAAGATTTTGAAAGTGGAACAAGTGGCCACCAAGGTTGTCCAAGGCCCAATCCCGGCTTCTGTCTTTGAATTGCCCAAAGGCTATGCGATGGAAGACGTGGGTGAAAAAAAGCTGGAGAACCTGAAGGAAGCACTTGCCGGCATTAATAATTAACGCCGTACCGCTGAAACAACCCCGCGCGAAATCGCCCGCAGCCGTTTTGTGCCGTGAGCATACCTATCTTGGAAAGAGTTTTGCGATTACCCCAACCGCCAACTATTTTTTCTTTGTTCCATTATCTGGATTTTTCTTATCTTTCATCATTTTTTCCAGCATCTCTTTTCCAGCATCAACGGTCTTGTAGCCCTTGGGCAGGTCAAAAACGGACGCAGTAATTGGCCCTTCCTCAATTTTGGTGGCCTCTTGCCTAAAAGTAACGGTAATGAGTCCAGATGAAATCTGAAATTCGGTTTTTAAGGGAAAACCTTTGATTTTGGCATACTCCGCTTCGAGTTTTGACGATTCGCTGCTTAACCTTAAGATAAGCATCATTGGGTCTACAAACTTGTCGATTTTTTCTAGGTCTGCTTTGGGAATTGGCATCTCCAGCGTTGGGGCAGCACTTGCGGCAAATAGTTTTTTCTTTCCAATTATGACTTCCCATTTAACGCAAGCTCTTCCCGCAACGGTTTCGGTACCTACTTGTTGTGCCTTAATGTCGTTTGCTCCAGCACTAAAGGTGAGTATCGTTTTTTTCTTCTTCTCAGAGCTGGCGGTACCCACCTTGTTTTTCATTATTTCTTCCATTTTCATCTGGTCGTCCAATGTGTAAATATCAATTGTCCTTTTTATATGGTTAATTTCGTACGAAATTAAATCCTTGTAGTCAATCAGTCTGTCAGTTTTTTCTTTTTCGTTGACCTTGAGGACATAACGGGCGGAGTAGTAACATGTTTCCTCGCTCTTTTTCGTCATTAACATCAATTTCACTTCGTTCTTGAAGGTTATTTTCAAATCTCCCGCAATCAATTGGCCCGCCATCGAAGCGATAACAAAGGCAACTAGAAAGTACCTCTTCATGTGGGCCTCCGTGTCAAAAAACGCCTAATGGCAGTATAGCGCAATTTTCCAGCAACAGGCCATCCCCTGCGGAGCCGCATTGCGCGAAACGGTATAAACTAGTCACTGTGACGGACACTCTCGATGCATTCATCTTTGCCGCAGGGCTGGGGACTAGGATGGCCCCTCTGTCCTTGGCACTGCCAAAGCCCGCTTGGACGCTAAGGGGCAGGCCATTACTGCACTGGGCGGCGGATTCGCTAAAGGACGCGGGATGTAAAAGAATAGCCTGCAACGCCCACCACCACATCGGAGCCATAAGGGCCATAGCAAGCGACGTGGAAGTGATAGAAGAAAAAACTCTGCTGGGCACGGGTGCGCCATTGAAGCGGATCGCCAATCGCATAGGCCCGGAGGGGCTGTTGGCCTGCAACGCAGACATCGTGACAGACGCGCCTTGGGGCATGCTGCGGGAGGGATGCCTTTCCAAGGGCGCGTCCTCGGCTTGGCTGCTGGTCCCCCACAATGGCGGGGATTGGACTAAGCTATATCTGGACATGGACGGCAGGGTGCTTTTGCCGCGTGGCACCATTGGGCCACGCGGCCCATACCAGTTCACTGGCGCGTCGTGGTGGAGCGCAGCGATGGCGTCTTCTATTCCCGACGATTGCTTTGACATAAGGGATTTTTTGGCGCAGGCGAGCGGCCACTACGGAATAGTGGTCGAGCCATTCCATTGGCTGGAAATTGGCTCACCAAGCCAACTGATAAGTGCTGTTGCTGCACTGGCACCTCAGGACGAGGGCCGCACTCCAGGCTGCTACATCCATCCCGAAGCCCAGACAGACGCCATGATTTATCGCTGCATACTTGGCCCAGGTGTGACACTGGACAAGGGGATGAAAGACAGAGACGCGTTTTGGTACGTGGATGGGGAAGAGCAGAAGAGAGTGGAACTAGCTGGCCTCTAGCCACTGCCAACTGACTTCTAATCCCTGATCCCCAATCAAGCGGCTATAGTACTAATATGGACGAAAGACTTTCCAAAGCTGCGACTGCCTGGGGCTTGGAGGATGTCTGCCCACTGGCGGGCGACGCAGGAACTAGGAGATATTTCCGTGCTTCAGGGCGGGGCGAAGGGCCGGCAGTCATTGTCCTCTACGACGACACTCGCCAGGGCGCAGACGATCCTTTTATGGATTTTCTTTCGCTGCGCGCCTATCTGGAGCCGCTGCTGCGGGTGCCGAAACTGTACGAGTGCGACGAAAGCATTAGAGCCATGCTACTGGAGGACCTTGGCGACACTTCCCTGGAGAGCCGCCTAACTCTGTTCCCCAGCGAAGAGATGCACTGGGCCTCAAAGACCGCTTGGGAACTTTCGGATTGGGTCGGCCCACTGACCATCGCTCTGCCAGAGGGTGCCACCTTTGCACGCAGGTCATTCGATGCAGAAAAATATGACTTCGAGTGGGCCTTCTGTGCGGAGCATTTTTTTAATGGACTCCTGCGAAAGAACCCGCCCCTATGGCTGGACAGGATGATGGGCCAGGTGCGGGACTTCCTAGCCCCAAGAGCAAAATATTTGGCCCATAGGGATTTCCACGTCCGCAACCTCATGGTCTGCGACGACAGGCTGGCCACGATTGATTTTCAGGACGCGCGCATGGGCCCAAGCACCTACGACCTTGCCTCAATAATGTTCGATAGCTACTGGGACTGGGCGGCGGGTGCCAAAGAAGCCATTGCGGCCGAGGTCAAAGAATGCTTGAGCATGAGCGAAGCCGATTTTTGGGGCGAATTGACTCACGTTGGCCTCCAGCGCAATTTCAAGGCCCTTGGGACATTCGCCTTTCAGATGCTGCAAAAGGGCAATTTTCGGTACTCCACGGCCGTCCTGCGGGCACTGCGGCACATCCAGGGCCACTTCGAGCACCTCGCCCACGGAGAGGGCGTCATCCAAGCCCGCCACTGGCAAAAGGTCGCTTCGGAAATGATGCAAAAGGCCATTGACCGCTGAAGGGTGAAATGGGACAATCATTGGTTATAAGACAATTTCAATGATGGTTTTTTCGTTTTGTGCAATTTGCGAGATCCTGCGAAAAGGGGGGTGCAGTGGACAAACTCTATAGAAGGTTCCGACTGAGGCTGATTGGGCTGTGCATGGTCATCTTAGCCGCCCTCGTCGCCTTGGTGCATTTTACTGTCTATGTCACTGCAAAGGCCGACCTATTCGCGCAGGCGGAGAGCAACGCTATGGGTGTCGCGGCTTCCGTGGCGGACAGCATCATGCTCGATGTCGAGGGGTACAAGTCGCTTCTCCAGTCAAAGGATCCCAATTCCGAGTACTACAAAAAAATGCACGCCTTTCTTGCGAAGATCAAAGACAACATCAACGCTGCATATATTTCTACAGAACGAAGGCTGAACCAGGACACCACAGAATTCATTTTGGACGCAAATCCAATCGGGGGCAAAGGCTATTCGGCACCAGGGACAACAGACACGAGCGATGATCAAAAGAAACGGTGGTTAGAACTGATGTTCGAGACAAAGGCCCCGCTGATCTATAAAAAACACGTTGACAAATGGGGCAAGCTGTTCGGCGCGTATGCGCCCATCATTGGGCAAAGTGGCGAATGGCTGGGACACGCTGGCGTCGATATGGACTATTCGCACCTGAGCCGATACCTCTTTAGGCTGAATGCCGTGCTAGTTGCGATCTACGTCCTTATCGTGGGTTTTTCCTTGGCGCTGCTGATGAGATATTCCAACGCGATATTGGATCCGCTGCTCAAGGACAAATTGACGGGGGCCTACAACAAGAGGTACTTTGAAAATTTCCTTGGACACGAGATAACCCATTCGCTCAGGTCGCATAGGGAGCTGGCCCTGCTTATGCTGGACCTTGACCACTTCAAGAGAATCAATGACACTTACGGCCACGTCTTTGGGGACAAGGTCTTGGCCTCAATAGCTGACACGGTGAGGAGCGTCATCAGGCCCCAGGATTTTTTCATTAGGTACGGCGGCGAAGAATTTGCCGTGATGATAGCGAACTCGGACATGGCGCAGGTCATGGAGGTGGCCGAGCGGATCAGGTCCACCGTGGAAAGCACGCCTATCTTCAACGAAGAGAAAAACGTGCCTGTCAACATGACCATCAGCATAGGTGCCTCCAAAATAAAGATCGCGCCCATAAGCCCCAAAGAGCTAATAGAGCAGGCCGACAAAGCACTTTATGAGGCCAAGGAGAAGCGGAACATGGTCTCGCTGTTTGACAAGGACGCACCTGCCTCGGAATCGAATTGAGCCGTTAGCAAAAATCGTCCTCACGCCCATCTGATACCAATTTGCGTTCAACTGACGTTGAACGCTATACGCCAAAGTTTTTGAAAAACTGGGAAACCCAGTTATTTCAAAAATATCTTGGTATCCGATTTGCATCGGATACCAAGGATGCCCTTTTGCTCATTGCGGAAGTGCCATTTTCCCACAGCTTCTCGGCTGTTTGCATATTTCATCTTCATTCTGCGAGCGTCGGTTCCCGCCGCCTCATACCAACATGCAAACGTTTGAGCCTCTTGCAAAACCCAAGAGGGTTTTGCCGCCCGCGCACAGGGATATGTTTCTCGGCCCGCGCCGAAGGCCAAACGGCGGCATCTGCGGCCATGCGCCCGTTTTTGTGCAGGGCTCCGCCATGG
>Ga0268262_10004574_pt1 | contig 14227 bp, 7 predicted proteins | sample TergutNc150P3_FD_190354 | JGI IMG/M metagenome (GOLD analysis project Ga0268262, IMG submission 190354) | Nasutitermes corniger P3 segment gut microbial community from laboratory colony in Florida, USA - Nc150 P3 (SPAdes) (version 2) | ecosystem: Host-associated > Arthropoda: Insects > Digestive... | reverse complement strand
GACTAATAAATGTCCTCCGTTCCCCTGGCATAGACCCCATCGAAAAAGCCCTTCTCAGACAGCGGCTTGTAAACCTTTCTACCGGGCAGGGTGGGTATATTGAGAAGCAGAGGAAGGCGTTGGCAAAGTGAGATTATATTCTTTAGAAAATACGAAACTATATTTACTAATTTTCTTAACACCATTTTCATTCGTCAGTTGTGAAATCGCGTATAGGATTGAAAGGTAAAAATATGCCCTTTGACTTTGGAACCGCCAATAAAAATCAAAAATCTGCAATAGAAGCAACAGAGGGTCCTGTTCTTATAATTGCCGGTCCCGGCACAGGCAAAACCTTCACTCTTGTAAAACGAGCCGTCTACCTGATAACCGAAAAAAGCGTAAAACCCGAAAATATAATGATCGCCACTTTTACCGAAAAGGCGGCAAAAGAACTGATTACACGTATAACCAACGAACTGATAGCCCTCGACATAACCGTAAACGTAAATGAACTTTATATCGGCACTTTCCATTCCATTTGCTTAAGACTGATAAAAGAAAACCTTGAATACACAAGACTAAAAAAAAGTTACCGCCTTCTTGACGAATTTGAACAGAAATATCTGATTTTCCAAAAAATCAAACAATTTGACGAAATACCAAATATCGACAATATTTATGGCAATATAAATTCTTCATGGAAAAAAGCAGATGAACTATCCTATTACATAAACTCCATAGCGGAAGAGCTTATAACCACAGAAGAACTATTAGCACATAACAGCGTAGAAATGACAACCCTTGCGGGAATAAAATCAAAGTACGATGAACTTCTGGACGCAGAAAACGCCCTTGATTTTTCAAGCATACAGTCAATAGCTTTTTCACTCCTTAACGAGAACCCACAGATATGTAAAAAAATCCAGGACACCGTTCAATATGTGATGATTGATGAATACCAGGACACTAATTATGTTCAGGAACAACTGGTATTCTTGATAAGCAAGGAACACAACAATATCTGCGTAGTCGGAGATGATGACCAGGGCTTATATCGGTTCCGTGGCGCGACAATCCGTAACATACTGGAATTCCCTGAAAAGTTTCCTGATTGTAAACAAATAACCCTTAATGAGAATTACCGCTCCGAGAAAGATATAGTTAATTTTTATAACAATTGGATGCTCCAAACCGAAGGGCGAAACTTTCAATTTGAATGGGGCAAATACCGCTTTAAGAAAAGCATAATCCCTTCAAAAATTAACTTCATCGAGGGCACTCCTACCGTTCTAAAAATCGGCGGGGCGAAATCTCACTGGAATGAAAATGTCCTTGACTTTATTAATAAACTTAAATCGTCCGGTAAAATAACTGACTATAACCAAATAGCGTTTCTTTTTCGTTCCGTAAAAAACAAAAACGCTAAAGACCTAGCTGATTACCTTGAAGCTAATGGCGTTCCAGTCTATTCACCACGTTCTGCCCTTTTTTTCGACCGTGAAGAAATTCGCTTCCTAATCGCGGCGTTGATAATGTGCTTCCCTGATTTTCTTACCCGTCTTGATAAAGGCTCTCTCCGTGCTTCCCCTGCTATGATGGATTATTATACCTCCTGCGTAAAAGACTTTTATTCGTATCTTTCGGAAAGCAAAAACGATGAGCTCCTGAAATTCATTAAATTCCGCGCCCGTGATCATGCCGCCCCTCATGGTAACTTTGACTATGCCTTCACAGGCTTGCTGTATCGCCTCATGCAATTTGACCCCTTCAAAACCTTTATGAACCTTGAAATCTCAGGTGTTACCGATACCCGCCCTATACGAAACATGGCGATTTTCACGAACCTGACCGCCCAATATGAGTATCTGAATAACATACTGATTTTCTCCGCAAAAAATATTAACAAGGACGTGGATTACTTCTTTACTATGTATATGTACTTCCTCATGGACGGCGGCATAACCGAGTATGAAGATGATTCCGAATACGCTCCAAGCGGTTGTGTTTCCTTTATGACCATTCACCAGTCTAAAGGACTCGAGTTCCCCGTAGTCATTGTAGGATCGCTTCATTCCAGACCTGATCCTCAAAATATCCCATTAATCCAAACCCTTGAAAACGATATTTACCACCGCAAACCCTATGAACCTTTTAACCGTATAAAAATATTTGACTTTTGGCGTCTGTATTACACCGCTTTTTCCAGGGCTCAAAACTTGCTCGTCTTGACATCCCGTGAAACTGGCGGTTCTTGGGCTGACCCTTCCAAATACTTTGAAAATATATACAAGGAATTACCTAACTATTATGACCATTGCGTAAATTTTGATAAATACAAATTTGATAAAATTAAAGATGTAAATATAAAAGAAAGCTATTCATTTACTTCCCACATAGCCGTTTATGAAAACTGCGCCTTGCAGTATAAGTTTTTCAAGGAACTAGGCTTTATCCCTGTAAGAACAGGTTCCACCTTATTCGGAACTCTGGTTCATCAGACAATCGAGGATATCCACCGTGCTGTTCTACATAAAGAACAAGCAAAAATAATCCCTGCAAACATAAAGACCTGGTTTGAAAGCAACTACCTGAATTTGTCCCGCCGTGAACATTCGTTCCTTGCCCCTCACATCAAAGAAGCCGCCCTTAAGCAGGTAATGAGCTATGCGGATAAACAAAATGGCGATTGGGAAAAGGTATTACAGGCGGAAGTGGAAGTAAGTCATGTAGAGCCGGAGTATATTCTTAAAGGATAAATCGACTTGATAAGCGGAGACAGCGACACTGTAGAAATAATCGACTTTAAAGCAGAAAAAAAGCCCGATATGGAAGAAGACCGCCAAAGTATAGATCGCTACCATCGCCAATTACAACTCTATGCCTATATTGTTGAACGCAAATTCAATGTCTCGGTAAGCAAAATGCACCTGTATTACACCGCCGAGACAGAGGGGCTTCCTACAATCACCTTTACCAATCGTGCGTCCGAAATGACGAAAACAATACTGGCTATTAACAGGACTGTTCAATGCATTCAGTGTAAGGACTTCAAAAACCATGCAACATCACATAAATTATGTAAAGGTTGCGACATACGATATTATTGCGGGAAGATATAAAAATGGAAGAAATAGAAAAACTAATCAGTAAACCCGTATGGGACGCTATAAAAGATAATTACGAAAAAGGCAGTTATACTACCGCTATTACCAATTTATTGATTTATGTCCAGGATGTAGTCCGAGAAAAAAGCGGGCTTGAACTTGACGGTACTGCTTTAATGGACAAAGCTTTTTTGGGTGACAAACCGGTTTTGCAGGTTAACAAATTAGAAACAAAAACAGAAAAAGACATTCAATCAGGGATAGGTCATATATTAAAAGGTCTTTGTCTGGCAATAAGAAACCCCAGATCACATGAAAGATATAATGATGATAAAAGAACGGCTAATAGAATTATATATTTTATAGATTACATATTAAGTTTTTTCCAAAATACAAGATATGGTTCGCTTGTGGAAGATTGGATGGATTTATTGTTTGATGATGAATTTATAGGCGATGATGAATATTTGGATGAACTTTATAATGTATTACCCAAAAAAAACCAGTTAGATCTACTGATAAACATATTTCGCCAAAAAGAAAAAGTAAAATCGAAAAATACTGTAAAATTTATTAAACGAATCATTGAAGGGCTTAATAATAATGAACGAGAAAGTCTTTATGATTCAATTTCAAAAGAATTGATGACATATAAAAGCAGTGATAATTTACGTCCTTTCCTTTTTGTTTTTCCTCCTGAGTTATGGGAAAAGATTGAAAAATTACCACGGTTACACATAGAAGGGAAAATTAAGGAATGTTTCAAGTACGGAATGTTTGACTATGATTATGATTGTGGTGAACCTTATCCAGTATTTAATGACTATGCCAAATTAGCAATATCTGCATTAAAACATATAAAATATTTTAGTGAAAAAAACAGAAATGAAATAATTGAGATAATAGCAGATAATTTGACATCTGATGATTATCAAAAAAAGAATTTAATTCTAAATTATCTGATTAATATATTTGATTATTATGAAGATTGTATTAATATTGAAAAAATGGTAAATGCCATAAAAATATATATTTCTAGAAATAAAAAAGAACGTGACGATAGAATCATTGAACTAGTAAATCGAAAAATAAATAATGAAAAAATTTCAAAATGGAAGAGCCATTTTGAAACAATATATAACGAGATAATATTAGGTGAAACATCACAAGATGATTCTGATGCTGGAATTGTTACTGATGAGATACCATTCTGAAGGAATTTAAAGGGGTAATTTATGGCACGTAAAAACGAAGAACAACTGACTTTTGAATTTGAACCGATAAAAGGCTTTCCCATGTTAAATTGGAAGGGCAAGCATCCATTTAAGTCTACCGTTTATTACCCCGCGCAGTTAAAAGAAAAATTCGGCGAATCAAAACCATATATTGACAAAAATGGAAATACTACCGATTGGTTAAATAAAATCTTTTGGGGCGATAATTTACAGGTTATGAGCCATTTGTTAAAAGAATTCCGTGGTAAAGTTGATTTAATTTATATAGATCCTCCATTTGATAGCAAAGCGGATTATAAAAAAGTAATTGAATTAAGAGGTCAGACTATTTCAAATGACAGAACGTCATTTGAGGAAAAACAATATAGTGATATTTGGGCAAATGATGATTATCTGCAATTTATGTATGAAAGATTTATATTACTCCGTGAATTGCTTTCTGATAACGGGAGTATTTATGTACATTGTGATTGGCGTAAAAGTCATCATTTACGATTGATAATGGATGAAGTGTTTGGACCAAATAAATTCAGAAATGAAATAGTTTGGTGTTATTCTATTGGCGGTAAAGGTGACAAACAATTTGCTCGTAAACATGATACTTTATTACTTTTTACAAAAACAAGTAATTATTTTTTTAATGGAAATGACCCATTAGTAATAACTGAAAGAAAAGAAAACTCCCATATGAAAACGAAAAACGATGAATCAGGTCGTGCATATCAAGAAAAAACTGATAAAAAATCTGGAAAAGTGTATAGGTATTACGTTGATGAAGGGAAAATTCCTGAAGATTATTGGACAGATATTGAACAGCTTAATAGGGAAGATACAGAACGTGAAGGGTATCCAACACAAAAACCGGCAAGATTATTAGAAAGAATTATTTCTGCTTCATCAATAATAGGTAGCATCGTTTTCGATTGCTTCATGGGAAGTAGAACAACACAGGCAGTAGCAATGAAACTTGGCAGGCGTTTCATCGGGGCGGATATAAATCTTGGCGCAATCCAGACAACAACAAATAGATTAATTAACGTTGCAAAAGAAACTGAACTTGGAGATGAACGCTTTACAGGCTTTGAAGTATATAATGTAAATAACTATGACGTTTTCCGTAACCCCGCGGAAGCAAAACGTATTCTGCTGGAAGCATTGGAAATTGAACCATTGGACAGTTCATCTGTTTATGACGGTGAAAAAGACGGTCGTTTTTATAAAATCATACCTGCCGATGTAAACCGTATAGCCACAAAAGCGGATTTAGAAGGGTTTATATCAAATTTGCCCTATAATCTGTTTGAAAAGAAAAAGTCTGAAAGCCTTGCAGAACCGGTATTAAAATTAACAATAGTTTGTATGGGGCATGAACCCGATTTGGCAGCCGCCATCATTCAATCATTAAGCAAGTATCAAGTGGATATACAGGTACAGGATGTATTGGCAGACCGTAAAGATTTACACTTCAAACGTACATCGGAAGGCACACTCGCTATAGAAGAAGGTAAATTGATTATAACGAGTTTTTATCCCCTTAACCTGATGCAAAAATTGTCCATGCAGAGAGATAATGTTGAAGATTGGCGGCAACTTGTTGACAGCATAATGATTGACTTTAATTATGACGGCGCTGTATTGTCCGAGCCTCTTGTTGATCTGCCGGAAAAGAATAAGTTAGTGAAAGGTATTTACGATATACCCTCCAATTCAGGCAAAATAAAAGTTAAAATAACGGATTTACTCTCGGAAAGCCTGGAACTTGAAACGGAGGTAAAATAACAATGGCAAAAAAGAAAATCGAACCTTGGCAAAGTTTTACCTTCCATGAATTCTTGTGGCAATTTTACGAGGAAAACCGTAAGAAAATACGCTCCCGTTATAATGACCTAACTAAAAAGTTTTTGAATTTTAACGACAAAGCCGTAACCCCAACCGCTTATTTACGCAAACCGCAATTTGAAGCCCTTGAAATGTATGTATTTATTAAAGAATTCATGGAAAATTCCCAGGTCTATAAAATATTTGATGATTGGCATAATAGGCATGGTTACTTTGATAATCAGTCATATTATTCCATTGATAAAAACGGCAATCGGTCGTTCTTTGACCTTGCTGCCGATGATTATAAAAACATCTTTGACTATATGAGGAAAACGGCCGCAACATACCCGAATTACATCTATGCCCTGACAATGGGCTTGGGCAAAACTATCTTAATGGCTACCTGTATCTTTTATGAATTTCTTTTGATGAATAAATACCCGAAAGATAAAAAGTTTTGCCATAACGCCCTAGTTTTTGCCCCTGATAAAACAGTCCTGGAAAGCCTTAGGGAAATAATTACATTTGATAAATCCAAAGTAGTGCCACATGAATACTGTAATGTTCTGGATAGTAACGTAAAATTCTATTTTTTGGAAGAAGCAGGCGTTACCTTAAATACTCTTGACGGTTCTGACTTTAATATAATTATTTCCAACACTCAAAAAATCATCAAGAAAAAAGTTCATAGGGATAAAACATTACAGGAACAGCTTTTCGATGATAATAAAAAACAGCCCCTATCTTTTGGGGCATTGGGGGATATTATTTCTGATTTGTATGAAGATGATGAAATAAAAGACGAAATTGAATTGGTAACTAACCAGCGTTTTGAAAAACTGTCTCACCTTCAAAATCTTGGAATCTATGTAGACGAAGCCCATCATTTATTCGGAAAAAATCTGTATAAGTCTATTTCTTCTTTACGTCTTACAATAAATGAACTTGCGGCGGAACTGTCAAGAAAAGAAACAAATGTCATAGCCTGTTATAACTATACGGGAACCCCTTATACTGAAAACACGGTGTTGCCTGAAGTTGTTTATAGTTATGGCTTGCGCGAAGCTATAAGAAATAATTTCCTTAAAGAAGCGGATATAAGCAGTTATGAAAATGTAAAAGACACCACTTTTATTAAAAAGGTAATCCGTGATTTTTGGCAGTTGTATGGCGGCAAGACTTATGAAGGTTTATCTGCTAAATTGGCAATATTCGGCGCTACCATCGCGGAAGTAACAGACGTAATCAAACCTGCTGTAGATGAAGCCCTTAAGGAGCTTAAAATCACTTCTGATAAAATTCTTGTAAATGTCGGCGATGAGAAACTGACAAAGAGTGATGACATAAAGCATTTCAATGATTTGGATAAGGCTGGAACAGTCGGCGCAGAGAAGCAATTTATCCTTCTCTGCAACAAAGGGCGTGAAGGCTGGAACTGTCGCTCCCTGTTCGGCGTTGCCCTTTTCCGTAGCCCCGATTCTACAATTTTTGTTTTACAGGCAACTATGCGCTGTTTGCGCCAGATAACTGAAATCCAGCAAAAAGCAATTGTCCGCCTTTCAAAAGAAAACATGGACATTCTTAACGATGAACTCAACAAAAACTTCCGCATGAACATTGAAGAAATGAAAGGCAGTTCTCAAAAAAACAAAGAACACTATGAAGTCCGTAAATTAAAAAATAAAAAAATCATTTTAAAAGCAATACACACTACCTATACTATGACCAAAAAATGGGATAAAGACCTCCCTGTCATAGATTTTGGTCTTTCCGAAGAAGCTTTTATCGCTAAATATAAATCCTATGAATATAAAAAAAGCGGCCTTACAGATGAACATGATCCCAAAAAGACTGAATTTAACGCACAGGAAGAAAGCCGTCCTTACAGTTTAATTACTATAGTTGGGGAAGTATCCAACTATTTACGAGCGGAAATTCCCTGTTCTATGATACAAGTATTACTTGAAAATTCAAAAGACACTTCTGTTAAAATATCCGAAGTAGTCAGCAAATATAATAAAATACTTTATGACCGTATAATCCCCTATATTTTCAATGCCTTATTTGATATAGAACGCAATATAGAAACAGAAGAAAAGGAAGTTGATTTATTGCTCTTGCCTGAAGGTAAAGACCATATAGACTTTACTGCCCTTCCTGAACTGGTAGTTCACTATCAGAATAAAGACTTTGAAGCAAAAGATGGCTATAACCGTGTTCTGGTTGATAAGAGTTTCCATACAAATTATTATTGTTTTGACAGTAAACCTGAGAAAGAGTGCTTCTGGAAATATATTATGAACGACAAAGTAAAAGAGGTTTACTTTACGGGAATGTTCACAGCCAGTTATAACGGATTGGCTATCCAGTATATTGACCCTGAAACTTACGCAGTACGTACATATTACCCTGATTTTATTTCTTTCCTTGAAGATGGAACGATACAAATTATTGAGGTAAAAGCCGAAAATCAAATCGAAACGGCTATAACCAAAGCAAAAGAAAGCGCAGCAGCCGAAATGGTTAACGGGAACAAAATACAAATAATTGAAGAAAAAGCCAACCCCTTACCAGATTTCTATCCTGAAGATGATAATGCGGCCGATGATGCCGCTGAAGAAAAAATGCAATATGTATTGATTCCCAGTAAGAAAATCTCAGAAATAAAAATTTAGTGTAAATTCATAATATTAGGAGTGGCAAATGATGTCTTTTCGAGTCAATAGGAGTGAAATTTGATGAGTAATATTATTAAGAATCACCCTAATGAACTAGATCCACTAGCTATATCTCTTCAATCGAATGATCGAGTTACAATAACAGGAGTTCCACACAGGGAATTAATTGATACAAATCATTCAGATATATTTCTTGAATATATGCTCCCCTTATTACGTTTACATCATATTAGACCAGATTCATTAGAAAAACTAAAGGCTATGATTAAATCATTAAAAATTCCAAATACTCCTTTGCCATTATCTCCTTATCCAAGAAATCCTGATACAAAAAAAGGTAACTTTGCCGAAATTTTTTTGGCAGAATACTTAAAATCAACTACAGATACAAAATTACCGATATATAAATTGAGATATAATCCTAATAAAGAGCAATCAATGAAGGGCGCTGATGTGTTACTTTTTGACTTGGATAGTACTCCTGTTAGGATTATTATTGGAGAAGCAAAATTTAGAAAAATTCCGACAAAAAAAACAGTAATCGAAATAGTTGAAAATTTAGTTCGTTCAAACAAGATAATTATCCCATTATCTCTGATGTTTGTCGCAGAGCGTTTATTTGATGAAGGTAATGAAGAACTTGGAAATAAAGTACTAAATTGTTCTATTTTGTTTTCTTCTGATAGACTGGAAATTAATTATGTCGGTTTCTTAATGAGTAATATAAATGCTAATAACTATATCAATTTACATACAACAAATGAACTTCATAATTTACTAATGATTTCATTAGGAATGAATGACCCAGAACTTATTATTGAGCAAGCTTTTAATCAATTAGAGACCGAATTATGAGTATTCCTAAATTATATGTAGAAAAAATGTTAAAAACAATGTCAGGTGATCATATTGTTAATCTCATTACTCAGGCTGACGCACGAAGAATACTACAAGAAATAAAGGAAATTGAAAACAACTTTCCCAGATTTGATCCTTTACTTACAGAGAAAGCAACTCATATTGGGTATACTTTAATATCTTGTGGTTGTTCATTAATTGAAAATGATAATTCCGATAATAATGATGGTTTTGATGTTTTAAAAAAAGCAGGTAAATTATTATCAGATACTTATAGTTTTAATGAAAACGAACAAGATAATAAAGACATTCATTTATTAATTGCAAGTTTATCCTTATATATTGCGAAACAATATTCCTATGCATTTATTACCATAAAAAATGTTCGTTTCGATTTTTCTATAGGGCAACTAATATATAGTTTTATCCGAAAAGATTTTAGTTCATTGACAACTAAGATAAATGAAATAATGTTATCATCTCAAGATAATAAATTAGATCAACATAATTTTAATGAAAGAGTAATAACCTTTGAAATAGCAAGAGTATTTGCGATTATTCATGATTTTATATATTCAGGTAATAAAGAAGCATTTGGTAAAATCAATGAAATTCTTAATAATATTTTATTTTTTGCTTATGAAGATAATCTTATTTTATATTGGTTAATAATTAAATTGCTAAAAATATTATTTTCTACATGGCATGACACTTCTTTATGGCATGTTCTTCCTCCATTATTCTTAGATAATCATAGTGTAGATAAATATATACAACTTCTAAGTAATTTAAAAAACCCAGTTACAGAATTATGGCCGTCTCAAATAAAATCTTTATCATTAGCAACAGGAAATAATAATGGCGCAGTAATTAATTTACGAACAAGTGCGAGAAAAACAAGGATAGCTGAAATATGTATTTTAAAAACATTATCATCAAATGATACATCAAAAGTATTATATCTGGCTCCTTTCCGCTCACTTGCTTTTGAAATTGAGCAAAATTTTGATAAAATATTTACTCCGCTTGGAATATCTGTTTCACAATTATATGGTGGTGCAACTGCAAATATTATAGATTTTGAGCTTATTACTGAATCACAAATTATAATAGCAACTCCGGAGAAAGCTAAAGCATTAATACGATGTGGATCAGGAATCGAAACTGAACTTAAATTAATTATTATAGATGAAGGACATTTATTTAGTTCAAATGAAAGAGATATAAAAAATGAAATATTTCTTACTCATGTAAAGGAATATGCTGATCGTAATAATATAAGGATTCTACTTTTATCTGCTGTTCTACCTAATGCTGATGAATTAGCGCAATGGATATCAAATGATTCATCATTAGTTGCAAAATCAGACTGGAAACCATCATTGGAACGTCTTGGATTGTTAATTTGGAATGGAAATAATGTGCGTTTAGAGTGGAGAAGTGATGGAAAGCCTTTTAATCCCAATTTTATACAAAGTAAACCTCTTGGTTTTAGCCGTAGACGTAATTTATTTCCTAATGATAAAAGCGAGGCAGTAGCGGCTACAGCAGTAAAATTATCGTCTAATGGTACTGTATTGATTTATTCCGCAAGAGCAAACTCTATTAATCAATTAGCTAAAAATGTATTACGAGCTATGGGCGAACAACCTAGCGACTATAATTGGGATAAAGCATCATGGGAAGTTTTTCTAACCATTTGTCATGAAGAGCTTGATGAAAATGATATTATCTTAAATGCTGCAAAAAAAGGTATAATTTGTCATAATAATAGGCTTCCAGCTTTAGTTCGATATGCAATTGAGCAATTAATGAGATCAAAATCGCCATTAATAATTATTGCATCATCAACATTAGGTCAGGGCGTTAATATTGGCATTTCAACGGTTATTATTTATACTCCTTATTTAGACAAAGAAATAATAAACCATAGAGATTTTTGGAATATTTGTGGACGAGCTGGGAGGGCTTTTTCAGACATTGAAGGAAAAATACTTTATACTATTGATACAAAAGTGAATAAAAAAGAGAATATAATTAAAGAACGTAAACGTATAAAAAAAGAGTATGACTTAGCTAATCATTTTTTTGCTGATAAAAATATAACTAGTGTATATAGTGGTATACTTTATGGGCTTAAAAATATATTAAAAAATGCAAAGATTGCAAATATTGATCTCGAGATTCTTATAGAATCAATAGCAAATGATTTCTTTGATTCAGATAATTTATCATACTTATCATATTTATCAGAAGAAATTAATAACCTATTCTATTACATTGACGATGAATTATTGGCAATGCATGAAGAATTTAGTTTTGATGATTTTAATTTAGATTGGATTGATGATGTTTTTAGAAAATCCTTAGCTCTTATTCAAGCAAAAAATGAAAATATTGATGAATATCTAGCAATTTTAAAAGCTCGTACTAATTTATTAATAAAAAATACTCCAAATAAAATAAATCGGAAAAAAATAATTTCTTCCGGGATACCATATTATATATCAAAATTAATTTTGGAAGATATTGATTTATTTAAAAGTATTGCAACGACATTTATACAAAATATTTCTAATAATGAAAATTGGATTGATACGATAACAAATTCTATAAGGGAAATTGAATTATGGAGCAATAAAAATGCTGGTAGATTAATACAGAATATTCCAGAACAAAATTCATTAGATAATATGAGACAAGATTGGATAAGTGGAACATCTCTTAGAAGAATAAGGCAATTTGAACAAAATGCTGATAGTATCTCAAAAGATTATTATGGTTTTATATTACCTTGGATTATTCATGCAATTTCACAGATGTTTGATCCTGTTACAGATGAAATAATCGTTAATTTATATTCAAAATTAGCATTGTTTATTGAATTAGGTCTACCTAATGATACTGCTGTAAATATTTACCTAGCTGGGGTACGTTCTCGTTGTGGTGCTCTAGAACTTTCCGAATTAGATATATTCAAAGATAAATCAATTAGTGAAGTAAAAAAAACATTATTTGATTTGTCGTTAGATGAATATACTGTTTCAGAAGATACAAAGGCATGGATTAATCTATTTTCTGAAACATATAATAATAAAAAACCAATCAAAATTAATTTTCCAAAATTCTCATATGAAATAGATAATCTTCCAGAAAGGTTATTTCCTAGAAAAAATGGGAAAGAATGCTTTCTTGTATCAAATGATGGTTATTTTAGAGAAGTCATTAATTCAACAGACAAACTACCATTTGAAAAAGTATCAAATATTAATGGTTTGTATTTTGAAAAAAAAGGCGATTTTTGGAATTTGTGTTCTTATAACCCTTTTATCATTATTGAATAAAATACTCCACAGAAAGCTAAGAGGCATTAAAGATTTATCCCTGAAATCTTTATTTATAGCGGAGGAACAATTCCCCACACCCCAGCAAACCGCCACAAGGAGCGAAGTATAAACCTCAAAAGGGCTACACCCTTAATAAATGAAGCCGCCTGACTGAACGGAGGGGATCTGCAGGACAACTAACAAACTGAACCATGACATATTCTTCAAAAATCTTGTAATTGTCAATCAAAATAGAACCTGTCGCATTTCTTTTTCACCGCCGCCCATTCAGGAAGCGACAAGCGCTCTTTTTTCTTGTTGTAAAGCCGAATGTCTTTGGGGGTTACCAGTCCCATCTCCCATGCAAGCGCAACCATCTCTTCACGGCTGCCGGCATGAAAGGCTCTGTATAAACCGGTAAGATGTCTGTCAACCGTACTTTTGGATATATGCAGTATTTCCCCAATTTGGAGAGGGATTAGCCCGCAGCACAGCATGACAAGGCATTCCCTCCGCCGTTTGGTCATTCTGCTTTTGGTGTCCGGCCATTCCTCGCAATGGTCAATTAGGCGCTGGACTTTCGGCGAGATATACTGCCCGCCTTCCCTCACAATCCGCAAGCCCCGCTGAAACTCCCAATACCCTTCCCACAAGCTAAGGTATGACTTCGCCCCCTCCCAGATGAACCACGGAGCGCGGCTCACAGAAAAGTCATGGAACGAAACAACGGCAATGTTCAGTTTTGGAAACACCTTCACCAAATCGCCGACCCTGCAAGCCGTGCCGTCCTGAAAAAACAAGCTGTCAACAATGACCAGACGGGGCTTCTTGTCGCAGATAGCCGTATTAAGCTCCTCATTTTCCTTGCCCGTAACCGTAACATCTTCAAAGCCCGACGCTTCAAGCCACCCTTTTATCTCCGCATAAAGTTCCGCCGCCCTGGACAGCGCCAACACCCCGCCCATTATTCCCCCTCCCCGCCAACTCTTGCGGCACGGTTTGCCACCGCGCCCGACTTCCTGCTTTCCATCCAGCTTTCAATCTCGGAAGGCTTGAAGCGCACAGCCCTGTTCAGCTTGTGGAAAGGTATCTCCCCATTCGCCACATAGCGGTATACGGTCTGCACCGATACCTGTATCGCCGCCGCCACCTCGCTCACTTTCCAATAGGTTTCCATGATCCCCCTCGCATACGCATAAAATACCCGCCCTTCGCCGCTAACG
>Ga0268262_10004573_pt1 | contig 14228 bp, 14 predicted proteins | sample TergutNc150P3_FD_190354 | JGI IMG/M metagenome (GOLD analysis project Ga0268262, IMG submission 190354) | Nasutitermes corniger P3 segment gut microbial community from laboratory colony in Florida, USA - Nc150 P3 (SPAdes) (version 2) | ecosystem: Host-associated > Arthropoda: Insects >... | reverse complement strand
ACTTGCGGACGCTGAGGTTGTCGAGCACCAGTATGTCCCCCGGCGTCAGGGCGGGGGCAAGGACCTCCCTTATGTACCCGTCGAACACCGCCCGGTCAGTCGCCCCATCGAACACCATGCTGTGGGCGGTCCCGTCCAGCCTCACCGCCGACAGCATCGTCACTCTTTTCCAGTGCCCCGCGGGCGCCCTGCCGTGGCAGCGGCTGCCGCCGAGCGACCTGCCGTACAGCCTTGCCATGCCCGTCTTCGCGCACGACTCGTCCAGGAACACCAGGCGCCGCCCCTCCGCCGACGCCTGGAGCTCCGGCCACGCGGCCCTGCCCTCCGCCACGCCCGGCCTGTCCCGCTCGCCTGCCCGCAGAGTTTTTTTAAAAGACGTGCCCCAGCTTCAGCACGGCCCTGCAGACGGCCGCGAGCGAGCAGGTCTTCCCGAAGCGCTCCCCGATCTCCGCCAGCGTGGCGCCGGGTGCCCCCTCTATGAAAGCCGCGATCTCCCTGCGCTCTTCCTGGCTGAACGCTGGGGGCCTGTGGCCCTTCGGCAGCGGCGCGGTGCGGCCCGACCCGCGGCTCTCGGCGACCCACCTGGCCATAGTGCGGAGGCTGTAGCCGAATATCTCCACGAGCTGCTCCCTGCTGGCGGCCCCCGATTCGCACGCGTTCACAACAAGTTGCCTGATCTCTTCGGACGCTGTTCTCATGCACTGGAGGATAGCACGTCAATGTGTCATTTCAAAGTTAAATTGCTCTAAGCTCCGGAGCTGCGCGGGCAGCCCCGGAACCAAGTGCCGCTTGACCCCATTCCGTAGGCGGGGAACGGAACGGAAAGCGCAGCCTACGCACTCCGTGCGGTTCCCTACGGGAACGGCTATAAAGTTCAAGACAGCCGTGCATCCAGCATTGTGGGACGACATCAAGGTCGGCGATGTGCTCGCAAGCAGGCTCAATTCCGGCTCGTTTACGGAAGGCGTGGAGGTCAGAGTGGTCGGGAAAGAATATATGGACACCGGATCATGGTGAGCCTCTTGCAAAACTCGACCTGAAGCTGTTAACGCCCCGCCCCCGTCACTACCCTCGTGGCGGCCTGCACGGTCGCATCCTTCTCGGCCGGCGTGAACCAGAGCCAGTCGAAGCTCAGCTTGTTTTGGAAGAGGAGGGCCACTAGGCGGCCGGCGGAGGCGGCGAGCTTTTCCGACTCCTCCGCCGCCGGGGCGGCGGCGGCGCGGAAATCGCGCGCCAGCCTCATGTGCCCCACCCGAAGCGTCTTCATCAGTTCCACGGCAGCCTCAAAGTCGGCCTGGTCATCGTTAACGCCAGGGAAGATGATGTACTTGAGCATTATCTGGTTCGGGCCGCTGCCGTCCCTGTACCTGCACAGGTTCTCCACCACTTCCCCGAAGTTGTCGAAGCCCTTCACCCTGCGCCACGTCTCCCCCGTGCCCGAATCAATGGAGACGTTTATCCAGGAGCGCGGGTTCGCTACGAGGTTCGCGGCTATCCGCTCGTCGAATTTGAAGGAGTTTGTGAAGAAGATCGTCGTGCGGCCCTTGACTAGGTCGTGAATCCTGTCCCTGTACGGGTGTATGGCTATCTCGCCGCAGGAGACCTGCCACACGGTGTCCGGAGGAATCAGGCCCACCCCGATGGCATAGTCCAGTGCGCCGAACACATTTTCGTAGCCATTCTTTACGCCATCCCCGCCTAAGCCGGCTGGCTCAGGGGAGGTGCCTGAAGACAGCGTCACCCCGCTGGTCTGCTGGTCGCAGTAGAAGCACTTGGACTGGCAGGGCGAGGGGTACATCGAGAGGTTGACGTAGCGAATCAAGAAATTGCTGCCCCAGTTGTCCATCCGGTAGCTGGGGCACTTCAGGCAGCCGCCGGTGAACGTCCGCTCTTCGGACGGCATCATGCCCTCCAGCAGCATCCTTTCCCTCATCTGTCTAAAGGATTGGATGGTCTCCTCGCCCGTCTCGCCCAGCGGAACGGCAGGTGGGTCGGGCACGGCGGGTTCGCAGCAAAGAAGGACAGACTTGCCGCCAGCGTCAACGCGCCTCTCGAAGTTGAGGGTGAAGTTGTGGATGTTGGGGCAGCCGTAGTGCATGGTGCCCAAAGGATACCATGTTGCAGGTCTGCTTCCACAAAAGTTGGGGTGTCCTAGTGCCCCGCCCCCGTCACAATCCTTGCGGCGGCCTGCGCGGCCTTCTCCCTTTCCGCAGGGGAGAACGTGAACATGTCGTACGTCAGGCCGCTCTGGTGGAGCAATGCCACCAGGCGGCCTGCGGCGGTCACCAGCCTGCCCTGCTCCTCTCCACAGTCGCCGTACTTGCTTCTGGTGTCGCGCGCCAGCGTCAGGTGGCCCGTGCCCAGCGCCTTCATCAGGCCCACCACGTTCTCGTAGTCGCTTTGGCCGTCGTTGACACCGGGCAAAACTATGTACTTCAGCGTAATCTGGCCGGCGCGCGAGCTGCTTTCGCGGTATTTCGCCAAGTTCTCGACCACCTTGCCGAAGTTGTCGAAGCCCTTGACCCTGCGCCACGTCTCCCGCCTGCCCGAATCAATGGAGAGGTTGATCGTGGACATCGGGTTCGCCGCCAGGTTCGCCGCTATCTGGAAGTCGAACCTGAAGCAGTTTGTGTAAAACGTGGCTGCCCTGTCCTGCACCATGTCCAGAATCCTGTCCCTGTACGGATGGATGGTTATCTCGCCGCAGGAAACCTGCCAGACGGTCTTCGGGGCTATCAGACCCTCCCCAAGCGCGTATTCCAGCGCGCCGAACACTTTTTCAAAGCCCTCCGCCGCGCAGTCGCCAGGGCCCCCCTTGTCAACCTCGCAGTAAAAGCACTTGGACTGGCACGGCGACGGGTACATCGAAAGGTTCACGTAGCCAATCAGGTACTTTTCCTCCCATTCGCCCATCCGGAAGTTGGCGCATTTCAGGCAGCCGCCGGTGAAAAGCCTTTCTTCGTTTGGCGACAGGCACTCCAGCAGAACCCTTTCGCGCATTTTCCTGAAGGCCGCGATAGTCTCCTCGCCGGTCCCGCCCAGCGCAACGGCGGGGGCCTCGACAATCGGCTCGCAGCACAGCATGGCGCACTTGCGACCGCCGTCGACGCGACCCACGAAGTTGAGGGCGAAGCCGCTGATTAGGGGGCAGGATTGGTGCATGTGGCCTCGATGGGTCTTGGGGGCTGCTGGAGCCGGGTCGGGTTCCCGCTTGGGGCGTCATTCCTGCCTATATTCTTTGTTTATGGGCATCGTCAAAAGCATGGGCGGTCGATGGCACAAGACCGCATGTTGAAACCAGTGTAACCCGTCGCCGTCACCATCCCCTTCTGCGCCGCCGTCTTGTGCCCTTCCCGTCGTCCGCCATCACGACCCCATACACAACGAGAATCACTAGAAACACGGGCAGGGCGAGGATAATCAGAACCCAGTGCCACCACTTCTTTCCAAACCCCGACTTCTGCTTTGCCGGCTGAGCGGGCGCATGGCTGAGCGTCACATGCAGCGTGGACGGGGAACCGGGGCTTGTCTGTGCCTGTTGGCCGGCTTGGACCGGCTGAGCGGACTTGGCACTTTGCTTGGTCCGCGTTGCCGGCGGGGCGCCCTTGCCCGCCCGTGGGACAGGGGCCGTGTTTTGATTGGACGGCACATTCGCTGCATTCGCTGCATTCGCTGCACTCGCCGTATTCGCCTGCGGCGCGGGCGTAGCCAGCGCGTCGCACGGCTTGCCCAGGGCCTCCGCGTAGCACACGCAGAACAGGTTTGTGGTGTTTTCCGCGTGTCGGCTGTCTATCCCGCGCTCGTCAGTGAGGCGCTTAGAAAAACGGTAGGAAAAGTCCCTGGTGACGCGCGCCGACTTTTCGATTTCCGTGTGGATGCCCATGTCGTGTAGCGCGGCCATGAGCTGGACCATTATCCGCTCCTGCGGAAATGTGTCTTTCAGCAGGCCCATAAAGACCTGCTTCGAACCCAGCGCGTCCAGATGGTTCCGGAGCATGTCCGTGAGGCGTTGCTCAATCATTGCCGTGGTTCCTCGTGGAGTTCTTCATCGCCAAAACCATTATAACCATTCCCCTTGGGAATTGCACAAACGGGTCAAGTGGCGTAGGCGGGGAACGGAACGGAAAGCGCAGCCGAAAACCACCCCAAAAATTGTTAATCAATAGGGGAACCGCTATATGGCACGGATCGGCCATGGCACTCTGCGGGGCGCAGGCTCACCGCAGGAATAGTTGCGCCTCTTGGTGACCCTGCTCGGCCGCTCGGCGCACCCACTCGTTCCATTTCTAATTCAAAATTGCCTCCATGCAATTTTGAATTAGTCGGCTGCGGCGAGGCGTGACCCGCCTTGCCTCCCGAAACGCTTCGCGTTTCGAGTGCGACCTCCGTGTCGCGCACTCCAATTCCAGATAGAATTGCCACGCATTCTATCTGGAATTGGAATCATTGCCGTATGCAATGGCACTCGCGATGCCAGACCCTATCAATAAAAGGCCCAATCTGTATACTGTGCATCCGCGTTGCCGTGATCCGCTGCCAAGCGGCTCCATTTCACGGCCTCTGAATACTCCTCCGCGACACATTCCCCGTGGTAATACATGTCCCCCAGTTTGTTCTGTGCCCCAGCGTTGCCTTGTTCCGCCACCATGCGGAGCCATTTCACGGCCTCTTGGAAATTCCGCGCAATGCCGTCCCCGTTGAAATGTTTGAGGCCAAGTTCGTATTGCTTGGCCGGGGCCATTTGCAGGGCGCCACTGTTTTGGGATTGTTTTGCCGTCCAGTCGTTTGCATAGGCAGGTTCTACGTTTGCAGGGGCAGGGCTTACGTATGCCGGGGGCCTTCTGATATGACCGACCCTTGACTTTCCATGGCTGGGCGGCTTCCTTGGCGCCTTTGTTCTGCCAACCGGCGCGGCGGCCTGCTCTTGTGCGGGGGCGGGCATTTGTCCGTTGGCTGCCTCGCCGACTCCCTGCCCCTCTGCACCTGCCAGGTCGCAGGGCTTGCCCAGAAACTCAGTGTAGCAAGTGCAGAACAGGGCGACCACGCTTTTCGCGCGCCACATGTTTGTGCCGTAGTCGTCCACGAGCCGCTTCGTGAACCTGTACGCGAAATCCCCAGTGACGCGCTCCGCTTTGGCCATCTCCGTGTGGATGCCTATGTCGTGCAGAATGGAGAGCAGGTTGACCGTGGCCCGCTCCTGCGGGAAGCAGTCCTTCATCAGGCCCGCAAACCGCTGCCTGGATTCCAGCGCGCCCTGGCAGTCCCGCAGCATGGCCAGTAGGCGCTGCTGAATGGTTTTCTGTTGTCCGTCCGAAGTCATTTATAGCGGTCTCCCTAATGATTGTCCTCGGATTCTCATAGATTCGGCTGCGCTTTCCAAACGGGTTTAGCGGCACTAAGTTCCGGGGCTGCCTATGCAGCCCAGGAACTTAGTGCCGCTTGCCCCCGTTTTCCCCGCATGCGGCGGCTCACTCCACTTTCGGCGCAGCCTAGGCACTCCGTGCCATTCCCTACGGGAACGGCTATAGTTCCCAAATAAACTGTTGGCGCGGCTTGACAGTCACGACAGGTGCTTAAACTCGCGCTGCGCGTCTTCGTGGCCCTTTTCTGCGGCCATGCGGAGCCACTTCTTTGCCTCGTTTTTGTCCCGCGGTACGCCCTCGCCGTTCAGGTACATCATGCCCAGGGCGAACTTTGCTTCGGTCTTGGGGCTTTCCTGGGTGTAGTCCGTGGTGTTTTCGGCCGCGAGGCGGTACCACTTGGCGGCCTCCCGGTGGCTCTGATCCACGCCGCTGCCGCTGTGGTACATCGTGGCCAGAAAGTGCTGCGCCCCTGCGTGCTTCTGCTCCACGGCCTTGCGGAGCCACTTCAGGGCCTCCCCGAAGTCCTGCCTGACGCCTTGCCCCAACGCGTGGCACATCCCCAGGCTGAACTGGCCGACGGCCTCGCCCTGCTCCGCCGCCTTGCGGAACCACATAAGGGCCTCGCCATAGTCCTGCTTGACGCCCTCGCCGTTCTGATACATCGCGCCCAAGTTGCACTGCACCACGCCGTTGCCCTGCTCGGCCGCCCTGCGGAACCACTTCACGGCTTCCGCCGGGTCGCGCTTGACGCCGCGCCCCTCCAGATACATGGTCCCCAGGTTGTTCTGCGCCGCGTCCAGGCCCTGATCGGCCGCCCTGCGGTACCACTTCAGGGCCTCGTCGTAGTCACGGAAGACCTGCAGGCCGTTGTCGTACATAAACCCCAGCATGTTCTGCGCCACTGCGTGGCCCCTGTCCGCCGCCAAGCGGAACCACTTCGCGGCCTCATGGTGGTTCTGCGCCACGCCGTCGCCTTCGAAGTGCTTCACGCCCATCGCGCACTGCTCGTCGGCCGTCATCTGCCGGTCGCCGGCGCTTTGTGGGGGGGCGGCGACAGGTTTGGACGGCGCTGGGGCGGCAGGTCCGGGGGATTGCGCCTGTGCCGGCGCCTGCCCGGTCTTGGCAATAACTATGTCGCAGGGCTTGCCACGCGCCTCCGCGTAGCACGCGCATAGCATGTTTGTGGCGTTTTCGGCCTCCCTGCCGTCTATCCCGCGCTCGCCAACCAGCCTTTTGGCGAGCCTATCGGCGAAGTCCTTTGTGACGCGGTCTGTCTTTTCGATTTCCGCGTGGACGCCCATGTCGTGCAGCACCAGCATGAGCTGAACCATAGTCCGCTCCTGCGGAAACGTGTCCTTCAGCAGACCCGAAAAGACCTGCTTCGACCCAAGCGCGTCGGGGCGGCCCCGCAGCATGTCTGTAAGGCGTTGCTCATCAATCATCGCCGTGGCTCCACAGTGACATTTTACCAGCACCGGCGCGGGTTGTCGGGCGGATTGGACTAGGTTTTTTTCGGGGACCGCAGGAAATTCTTTGCCCCTTCGTGGCCTTGGTCGGCCGCTCGCTGCAACCACTGCACGCCTTTTTCTTCGCTATGCGTGACGCCCAGCCCGGCTCTATAGCACTGGCCAAGGTGGTACTGTGCGTTTGCGTGGTTCTGCTCCGCTGCCTTGCGGTACCACTTCACGGCCTCGGAATAGTCCTCCGCAAAGCCTTTCCCGTCTTCATACATCAATCCAAGATGGTACTGTGCCCCGGCGTGGCCCTGGTCCGCCGCCTGGCGGAACAACTTCGCCGCCTCGGCATAATCCTGCGCGTTGTAGCGCTCCCCGCCCCTCTCGGTGATGCTTTTTGCATCTTCGACAGTCTCCTGGACGGCGGCTGGCGCAGTGTCTGGCGCGGCGACCAGCTCCGCCGCTGGCACTGGCAAGAGCGCCGGGTCGGCGATCATGCCCACGGAAATGTCGTCGCGGCTGCGCCTTTCGGAAATCATGGGGAGACTTTCCTTCAAGTCCGCTATGGCGTCCTGTGTGGAGCCTCCTTCGTGCTTCTCTTTAATGTCCCCCATCACTTTCCGGTAGAAGCGGTACAGCTGTTCGGGGCTGGCCTCCGGACCGTTGAAGCCGAAGCTGTCGTCTATGCCGTCGGACGCCAGAATCACGGCGGCCGGCTTTTCTTTGGCGAAGTGATGGCGGAACTCATTGATGGCGTCGGAGTCGCACAGCGAAGTCGTGGTGCCAAGGGAGCATTTCTCATCGGCGGGCACGGGCATGTCGAATGCCCCGTCGGCGCCCATCGTGACGCAGCTGCCGTCGCCTATCTGCACGGCGAGCAGGAACGCATCAGTCCACAGGGCCGCTATGAGCGTTGTGCCGTACGCGGATTCGACTTTCTCGTCTTTGCGGTACTTATCCGCGTATTTCTTGGGGACCTGGGCCAGCTCGTCTTCGGTGAACGGGTTTTCTTTCCTGTGTTTCGAAACAGCCCCGTTCCACTTGCTTAGTATGCTCTTCTCCAGCCACTGTATTTGGGGGTCCAGATCTTTTTCCGTGCCGCCCGCGCACAGCTTGTTGAGCTGTTTGAGCAGGTCGGCGTTGGTCATACACTCGCGCGCCGCGTCTACGGCCAGTCTGCTGCCGATGTCTGACCGGAAGTACTGGTCGCTGCCGTGGCCGTCCGCGACCGCGATGAAGCGAAAGCCCTTGGCCGCTTCGCAATGCGACGAATCCTGGCAGGGCTTGCCGGACTGTATGTGCTTGGCGCCTTGAACCGAATGGGCGAAACAGATGAGGCTGTTCTCCATCTGGCCTCCTCCGTCTCAATCAAAAATTGTCCGCTGCGTCGTCGGGAATGTCCGTCGCCTCCACTTGCTTGACCATGTCGTCCTGTTTCGAGCTGGGCGCCCCCGGCGTGGTGCCCACTCCGCTGCTCTGCGAGCCTATCTTGGACGCGGTGACGGACACGAAGCGGATCCATTTCCGCAGCGCCTCGGCGGAATGCACGGTTATAACCAATTCGCTGTTGCCCGTGAACTCCTTAAGCACGTCTTTGTCCGCATCGTCCCCGATGGCGATGGCCATCTTTATGGCGTTTTTGAACCAGCCGTTCTGCCTCAGTTCATTCAGCGGATCGCGCCATTCGTCCGTCGGGACTCCGTCCGACATGAGGAGTATGGCGGGCGCCATGTAGCCCGAGCCTTCGTCCTTCATGAAGCCGGTCTTCCGCGACAGTTTTGTGTTCAGCTCCCTGTATGCGGCCCCCAGGTCGGTGTAGCCGTCCGCTTTCAGGTCAACCCAGGAGTACTTGGCGACTTCCACGGGCTCTGGCGTAAGCCATCTGGCTCCGCTGGCAAACTGCAGCGCGGCTACTTTGATTTCTGCGTCGGGGTTGCTGTCGGAGATGTCCTTCACCTCCGGCAGGGCGTCTTCAACTGCGCGGTTGAGCGCCCCGATCTTCTCGCCGTGCATGCTGCCCGACGTGTCCACTACGAAAAAAAGCACCATGGTGCGCCGCGACACTGGGACTGCTTCGTCATATATGCTTGCCATTGCTGTCTCCTTTTTGGCTTTGGGTTGGGCGCCGCCCACGTTGTGGTGGCATGGCGTCAGTCGCCAGGGTTGGTGATGGTTGCCGTGCAGTCCGAAGAAAATTGAATGGATTTGGTCTTGAGTATGACCAGCGCCTTGCTGTTGGGGACCTGCTTTGAAGTGCCGTCGAGGACCGTCGCGGTCCATGTCTCCTGGCCGTGGTTCTTTATGCCCCAGATCTGCGGGTTGTCCAAGTTCCGCACGACCTCGCCCTGCACATCGTTGAACTTTTCGCTGTCGTCGTATGTGTGGCAGCCGTACAGCTTTTTCCCGGGGAACAGGACGACTGTGTAGCGGACTGTGTTGTGTTTGTCCTTGACGGACAGCAGAGACGGCCGCGGGATGGTCTTTTTGCAGCTTATGCACGTCGCGCTGTCCATGGCGGGGTCAAAGAACGTCTCGCTGCCGCAGGGGCAGGTGATCAGCATGTCCCTTAGCTGCGTAAAGACCTTCAGCCAGTCCGAGCCGTGCCTGCGCTTGTCGCGCCCCTCCATGGCCATGGCCTCCTTTGAGAACGCGCTGACGAACATGTCCTGTAGCATCTTGGGGTAAAGGGGCCAGAATTTGATCGCGTTTTTGTCGACGCCCCGGACAGGGCGGTTGCTGTCGTCGCCGGGGTCGTATATGAAAGTGGGCTTTGTGCCGTAGAACTCGGCCTCCAGCTTTTCGGTCAGGCACGGCGCATTGTGCACCGCCTCGCCCTCCAAGGGATGGTCCAGGAACAGGATGCGGAACAGTGTCACCGCTAGGGAGAAGCGGTCAGACTTATTGTCGGGCTTCATCTTGTTCATCACGATTTCAGGTGCCATGTACCGCGCCTTGCCGGCGATGCCGAGGTTCTCCTTGTCCGGCGCGACGTTGTCGTTGTCGCATATCATCACGTCGCCGTTTGTGGGGTCTATGAAAAAGTTGCCGTCGTTGAGGTCCTGGTAGGAAAAGCCCTTGCGGTGCAGCTCGCGGAAGCCGTGCGTGATGTTCAGGCAGGCGTTGATGACGGCCGAAATGGAGCCAAAGTGCGTCTTGCCCAGCAGGAAGTCGCCGAATTCCTTGTATTTTGGCTCCCTCAGGTTCATCAGGTAGCCAAAGCTGCCGTGCGCCCGCTCCGTCAGGTAGAGGGGCCACAGAAAATCCCCAGTGGGCGCTCCCTTGCCGATGTTGTAGTCCAGGTTCTTGTAGAAGGCGTCTTGGTTCTTTATCGCGGCGGGCTTGTACCACTTCAGTGCGTAGGCCTTGCCGCCGAGCGTGACGCTATAGACGACGCCCTGGCCGCCCTCGCCCAGCTTTTTCACCACAACGGCGGAATCCCCGTTGGTCAGTTTGATTTTGGCGCCTTGCGCAAAGTATTCATCGGACATGGTCGACCCTTTTCGTTTTCGATGCCATTTTACATCATTCTGCCGTTTGAGGCTCTTGCAAGGCCCTTTGGCCCGTGTATCACTTTTTGCCCCGGTTGGCTATAATGGTCTGTGTGTCCCTGGGCATTTCTGGTCATAGACCAAAACCCGTCTCCAACCTCATTTTTTGGGAGCAGAACATGTTGATGCAATGGCTCAGGCGGTTGACCGCCTCACCAAAGGCTAGGCTGGCCTATCTGGTCGGTCTGTTGGCCTTCTTCGCGGGGGCGATGTTCCTGCGGGCGCAGGGGGGTGGCACTGTCGACGCAGGAGTGGATGCCGCCAAAAAGGGGCTTGAGAGTGCCGAGCACGCATTCAAGGGGTTCTTCGCGCCCTTCGGCTACGAAACCTTCGAGGTCGTCTCGCTGATAATCGTGCTGGCCATAGCGGTGGCCGGCCTGCTGTACGCGCTGATGCTTGTCAAGCAGGTCAGGAACGCCGACAAGGGCACCCCCAAGATGCAGGAGATAGCCTCCGCCGTGCGCGAGGGCGCGAATGCCTATCTGGCGGCGCAGTTCCGCAAGATAGGGCCACTGATCATCATCATCACCATCCTGCTCTACTTCAGCACACAGAGCGAGCAGGTATTCAAGTTCGGCCGCGCGATAGCCTTCATGATAGGCGCCCTGTTCTCTTGGACAGTGGGCTTCGTCGGGATGCGCCTGGCGACCATCGGCAACCTGCGCGTGGCCGCGGCAGCCAAGCACAGCTACGGCACTGCCATGCAGTTGGGCTACCGCACCGGCACCATCACCGGGATGCTGACGGACGGCCTGGGCCTGCTGGGCGGCACATTGATCTTCTTGGTGTTCGGCGAACAGGCGTACGAGGCCCTGCTGGGCTTTGGCTTCGGCGGCACGCTGCTGGCCCTCTTCATGCGCGTCGGCGGCGGCATCTACACCAAGGCGGCTGACGTCGGCGCCGACTTGGTGGGCAAGATAGAAAAGGACATCCCCGAGGACGACCCGCGCAACGCGGCCACGATAGCCGACAACGTCGGCGACAACGTCGGCGACTGCGCCGGCATGGCGGCCGACATCTTCGAGAGCTACGAAGTCACCATCGTGGCGGCTATGATACTCGGCATGGCCACATTCGGTCACAAGGGCGTGTTGTTCCCCTTGCTCGTCCGCGGCATCGGCGTCCTCGGCTCCATAATCAGCACATACACTGTCAAGGCCGGCCCCAACGACACCAGCGACACGGCGCTGAAGAGCGTCCACCGCGGCTTCTGGATTGGCTCCGTCATTTCCGTGGTGGGCTTCTTCGCCATGGGCTGGTTCTATCTCCGGTTTCCCGGCCATGGGGCGGTTCTATTGGACGGTGTGGAAACCGTGAAAGCCACAGGCTACTTTGTCGCCAACAAAATGGCTGCGGCGGGGTTCCCGGGCGGCGACCCAGCGCAGTTGTTGGCTTGGTTCAACTTTGGCGTGCCAGGTCTGGACATGCGGCCGGCCATAACGTGTCTAATCGGCGTGTTCCTGGCCGTGGCGCTCAACAAAGTGACCAGCTACTACACGCACACCAGCCACCCGCCCGTGAAGGGGCTGGCCAAGAGCTGCACCACGGGTCACGCGACCAACATCATCGAGGGCTTCGCGGTGGGCTACGAGGCCACCGTCATGACGCTCATCGTCCTCGCAGTGGCCATATTCCTGTCGGTCATGGTCTATGCCGGCACTCCGCCGACCTTCATCGCCTACGGCGTTGCCATGGCCGGCATCGGCATGTTGACGCTGACGGGCAACACCATATCCATGGACGTCTTCGGGCCCGTCGCGGACAACGCCAACGGCATAGGCGAGATGGGCTACGACAAGGCCGAAATGGAGAAAGAGCGGCCCGGCAGCTACCAGCGCGCCCGCCAGATACTGGCCGACCTCGACGCGGTGGGCAACACCACCAAGGCCGAGACAAAGGGCATAGCCATAGGCAGCGCGGTCATCGCCGCCGTGTCCCTGTTCGCCAGCTTCATAGCCGTCATTGCCGCTGGCGGCGAGGATAAGCTGGCCACATTGCCGATGTCGAAATATTTAGAAACGGCGGCCAAGCTCACAGTGGCGGACCCCAAGGTATTGATAGGCCTGCTGCTGGGCGGCGCCGTGCCCTTCCTGTTCAGCTCCAGCCTGATAAGGGCCGTCGGCCGCGCGGCGTACTACATCGTCAAGGAGTGCCGCAAGCAGTTCCAGGACGCGGAAATCTGGAAGGGCACCAAGAAGCCGGACTACGGCCGCGTGGTTGACATCTGCACGTCCACCGCCCAAAAAGAACTGGTCGGGCCGGTGCTGCTGGCCATCGCAGCGCCCTTGGCTGTCGGTCTGCTGCTCGGCACTTATGCCATGGGCGGCTTCCTGGCCGGCATGATAGTGGTCGGCCAACTGCTGGCCGTGTTCATGGCCGACGCCGGCGGCGCCTGGGACAACGCCAAGAAACTCATCGAGGACGGTGTGCACGGCGGCAAGGGCAGCGAGGCTCACAAGGCGGCCGTGACCGGCGACACCGTGGGCGACCCGCTCAAGGACACGGCGGGGCCCGCCATCAACCCGCTGATCAAGGTGATGAACATGGTCAGCCTGCTGCTTCTCGGCGTGGTGGCCAGCCTGTCGCTGGACGGCGCGCATATGTTCTGGGGCGCGATACTGGCCATCGTCTGCGTCGCCATCATCGTGTGGGGCGTGGTGCAGAGCAAGAAAGAGGCGCCGAGCCTGACCGAAGAATAGTCAGGCCAAGCCGCTTGTTGCGTAGGTTCATCGGGCGGCGGGCCGGCAGGGCCGCCGCTCGGTTGTTTCTTTCGATGTAGTCCTAAATGTGGTGCGGGAAGCCATACCGATGACGCCGAGCCAGTTCGGCAGCCTTTTACGCCAGGGGGGAACATGTCCGATCCGAAAGACCATGAGCTTGAAGAGAAATGGCGCGAGATAACGCTGACCGTGCCGTTCAAGAGGCACCACAAAACGGGTGAGCTCATGCTGCGCGATGATTGGTGGATATTCAAGGCGCAGACCATGCGCAGCGAAATTTGGCACTACTTCGACAAAAAGCACAGCAAGGGCGTCTGGCACCTGCTGCAACGCGTTGCGCGGTGGATCGAGGGCAAGTAGCGCCGGCCAACCGCAACCATCCACCGGGCACAGGCGCAGATGGCCAAGTCGGGGCCACCAAGTTTGTCTGATTCTTTTATTTCGGCAGGTTTACATGCCTCCTCCCTCTGAAGACGATCTGCTAGAGCAGAAATGGCAAGAGCTAAAGCATCTGCCCTTCTACAGGCTGCAGACGACCGGCGAGCTTGTCCTGTTCGAGGATTGGTGGATATTCAAGGCGAAGACTGGGCGCAAGGACATCTGGCTCTACTTTGACCAGCACCACAGCAAGGGCATCGGATACCTGACGGGCCAAACGAATAATTGAATCAAGGGGCGCGAATGGACAACCCAACCTACATCCCGATAACAAAAGAGGAGCGCGAGCAGTGGAGGACCTCCGAGGGCGATGTGTGGCGGCTCGTCACCGCGCTGGAGCTGATGGAGATCAAGTTCAACGCCGCCGTCAACGAGAGGAACCTGCTGGCGTCCGTACTTTGGGAGCACTTCCACCTGCTTCCGTGCAGCGTCACCCCCGGCGTCGACGCACCGATGGTGTGGGACGACTGCCCTTGCAAAGAACACGCACCGGCAAGCTGTGTGCCCTACTGCGACTGCTGGAAGCTGTTCGCGACGATGTCCAGGCGGGCAATGCACTGATACAGTTGCCAGTTGAGGCTCTTGCAAAACTCAGATTTACGTCTGCTCCCGGCCATCCGCCGTCTCTGGCTGAATTCGGTATCATGTTTGTTTACAGAAACTTCCGCCAGAGCCTGCTACGGCCGGCCGCAGTCTTTGCCTACG
>Ga0268262_10004572_pt1 | contig 14228 bp, 14 predicted proteins | sample TergutNc150P3_FD_190354 | JGI IMG/M metagenome (GOLD analysis project Ga0268262, IMG submission 190354) | Nasutitermes corniger P3 segment gut microbial community from laboratory colony in Florida, USA - Nc150 P3 (SPAdes) (version 2) | ecosystem: Host-associated > Arthropoda: Insects >... | reverse complement strand
CGGCGCGGGAGCGCCGTAAAGGTTCCCCTCTTGAACCTCAACCGAGCCCGCAGGGCGAAGGTTCCCCTCTTGAACCTCAACCGAGCCCGCAGGGCGAAGGTTCCCCTCTTGACGATGATGATGAACCTGTTTGGAGGACAGGGGCATCTAAAAGCGAGGCGCAAAACAGCGCGTCTAAAACAACTGAATCTGCAAGCGCTGAGTCGCAGGTGGATCGGGTACTTAGGATAATTCCAGGTACTGTTCTAAATTAAGGAAATTATGGAAATCAACCCTTTCGAAATATTAAAAAACGCCCAAAAAATTCAGGAACAAATGGGCTCATTCCAGGAAAAACTGGCGGCGATCCGCGCGACAGGTTCCTCAGGCGGCGGCATGGTGGAGATCGACCTTAACGGCAAATTTGAAGTGACGGCGGTGCGTATTTCCCCGATGCTGATGGAAAGCGGCGACACGGAAATGCTTCAAGATTTGATAGTCGCGGCGTTTTCCAACGGCCATAGCAATGTTCAGGAAGCGCTGAGCCGTGAAATCGGAGCGATGGCAGGCGGTTTTGGTATTCCCGGTCTTTCCGGGATAATGGGATCTTCATGACCGATACGAAAGAACCAATAGTTCTCGACAGACTCATCGCGCTGTTTTCAAAACTTCCCGGCATAGGCAAAAAAAGCGCGTCGAGAATGGTTTACCACATTCTTGAAAACGACAGCGCCTACGCCCGCACCCTGGCCGACGCGCTTACTTCCCTGCACAGCGTAATCCGCCGCTGCGGTATTTGCGGCGGTTTTACCGAAACCGACCCTTGCCCTGTCTGCTCTGATACAAGCCGTGATCATTCGCTCATTTGTGTGGTCGAGCGCGCCCAGGATCTCCGCATAATAGAAGAATCCCGCGAATTTCACGGGGTTTTTCATGTTTTGGGCGGCCTTATCGCTCCGCTGGAAGGAATCGGCCCCGGCGATCTCGCTATTGGGAAACTGGTTAAACGCCTGGAAAGCCAAAATATCAAGGAAATTATACTTGCGCTCAATCCCACCGTAGAAGGCGACACAACTGCCCTGTATTTACAAAAAATGCTTAAAGAATTTCCTGTTGAAGTAACCCGTCTGGCGTCCGGCCTGCCCGTGGGCGGTGATATTGAATATACCGACCGCTTGACCATATCACGGAGTTTCAGGGGCCGGGTTAAGATGTAATAAAAAATTTCAGATAAAAATAGTATTGACATATTAGTAAAAAAAATATATTATTTAGTAAAATCTAACTTATAAGGATGTATCATGCCAAAAAACATTAAAACTCCCGGAACCGAATTAAAGGTCTTGTTGGGAAAACACGGTCTGAACTGCAACAGGCTTGCAAAGGCAATTAACATGAGTAATGCTATGGTGCGGCTGCTGGTTCTCGACAAATCCCCCATTTCAATTGCGGCGGCATTCCGTCTCGCAAAATTTTTTAAAACCGAAGCTAAATACTGGCTCAATCTCCAGTTGGAGTACGATCTGGCAAACGCGGCAAATGACAAAAAGCTCGCCAAAGAGCTTGGCGGCATAACCGATGTCAGCAAGTACTCGTTTGTGCGGAAACCCCACACATCAAAGGCGGCGAAGGGAAAAACCGGTAAAAAGAAAACAACGCTTGCCGGAAAGCGCAAAATCGCAAGAAAAGTCCCCGGCGCAAAGCCGGCGCGCAGGGGAAGAAAATAATAAATAATTAGCTGTTATTTATTAATAGCAGATGCCTTTCTTCGTCTAGTATTGGGACAGGGCAGGGTATAAGTTCCCATTGTATGGTTTGATCCGGCATCTGCCGTTCAAGCTCCGCCATTTCCATTTCGACCTTGCTCTGCCGCCCTTTGTACGCGGCCAAAACCCCTCCGTCTACGCAAAGCCGGAAAAGTTTTTTCAGGATTTTTGGATCCAGGGGTTTGAAAGCCCGGAAAGTCACCATTGTAAAACGGCGGGGTTTTACTTTTTCCATTTCCTGCTCTTCCACTGAAACCCTGGAAAGGCTATTGCAGTTTTTGACCGCCAGGGCCGCAAGGGTATTCCTCAAAAAGCCCGATCTTCGGCCTTTCCTTTCAATGAGTGTAAATTCGCTGTCAGGCAGGGTTATCGCGAGGGGAATTCCGGGCAGCCCGGCCCCCGACCCGACATCGGCAACGCGGCTGAGATTGCATTTACGGGAGAGAATCCCCAGCGGCGCAAGCGAATCGAGCGCGTGCCTTATGACCAGTTCTCTTGGGTCGTTGGTTCCCACAAGGCTTAAAACAGGGTTATGCGTCATAATCTCAGCGAGATAGCCGTCAAGCAGGGCGATGATCTCCTCGCGGCGCGGGGCGATAATATTCTCAACTGCGGGATCTTTTTGGCAAAGCGACAGCAGCCCCTCTGCAAGAAGATCCTTTACCTGATTCACTTTTTCCCCATTTTTTTGAAAGCGTCCGCGAATGGGTTGTACATTGTGCCGTCATCGTCTTTGCGGGAATGGGGAGTGGGGGATTGTTGTTTGCGATCTGGACGTGTTGGTAATCCGCTATGCCCTCTTGCTTTGCTACCTGCTACCTGCTCCTTGCTCTTTGCTCCCTGTTCTCTATTCCCGACTCCCGACTCCCGATTCCCCACTCCCGATTTCCTCGACAGTCCAATCCGCCGTCTTTCCGCGTCCAGGCTGATGATCCTGAATTCCAGCACTTCCCCGACTTTTACAGCCGCCAGCGGGTCTTTGACAAAATGGTCGCTCATTTCGGAAATATGCACCAGCGCGGTTTCCTTAAGCCCAAGGTCTACAAAAGCGCCGAAATCTACAACATTCTTAATTTTTCCGGTAATCATCATGCCTTCGTGGAGGTCTTCAAATGTTACCACGCCTTTTCGCATAATGGGCTTTGGGTAACTTTCGCGGGGATCGCGGTTTGGTTTTTTCAGTTCTTCTGCGATGTCCCGAATCGTGGTTTCGCCCACGCGGTATTTTTCTTTGAGCGTCGTTACGGTATTTGAGCCAAGACCCGTGGTTGCGGTAGAGGTCTCACCGCCGGTCATGGCGTCGCGTATCTCCCGCGCGACCGGGTAATTTTCCGGGTGAACCCAGGTATTGTCCAGAGGCTCCGCGCTTTCGGGGATTTTCAGGAAACCGGCGCATTGCTCAAAACTTTTCGGCCCCATGCCCGGAACCGAGGTAAGCTCCGCCCTGCTGCAGATACGGCCTTTTTCATCGCGGTACTTGACGATTTTCCTGGCAAGGGAACTGTTGATCCCGGAGACGTATTTCAAAAGAGAGGCGCTCGCCGTGTTCAGGTTGACGCCTACATTGTTCACCACCGATGAGACAACTTCGTCCAGGGTATCTGAAAGTTTTTTCTGGTTTACGTCGTGCTGGTAAAGCCCGACGCCGATGGATTTGGGATCGATCTTTACCAACTCCGCGAGAGGGTCCTGTAGACGACGGCCTATGGAAATGGCCCCTCTGATGGTAAGGTCGAGATCGGGGAATTCCTCGCGGGCAATGTCGCTTGCCGAGTATACCGAAGCGCCGTCCTCGTCAACCACGGTGTACAGCACATCAAGGCTGTTATCCGCGATTAAAGAGGTGACGATCTCCTGAACTTCGCGGGTTCCTGTTCCGTTTCCAACGGCAATAAGCTGTATGTCGTAAAGTTTTATCCCATCAAGAAGCATTTTTTTCGCTTCCTCGACTTTATGGTTATAGATAACGATACTCGCGAGATATTTTCCCGTATCGTCAAGGAAGGCGCATTTGGTTCCGGTGCGTATACCGGGATCGATTCCCAATACCCGCGTCCCCTTTATCGGCTGCTGGAGGAGCAGGTTTTTCAAATTTTCGCTGAACACGCCGATGCCGTGGTCGTCCGCGGCGTCGCTCTGATCCCCACGTATCTCGCGTATCAGCGCGGGAGATAAAAGCCGTTTGAGGCCGTCCTCAACGGCGGTTTTATGGTAATCGTTGTGCAGAGCGTATTTTTGCTGGAGCATTCGCGCGGCGGTATCCGCGTCAACATCAATGGTTACATCTAACGCTTCCTCCCGCTCGCCCCGGTTAATGGCAAGTACGCGGTGGGCCTTGATTCCAGAAAGTGATTCGGTGTAATCCCAGTACATCTGGTAGACGCTGGTTTTTTTCGCTTCCTCGTCGCCTTTGCCTTCTTTGCCCGATCCCTTCACTATGATCTTGCCGTCTTTTACATAAAAAGATTTAATTTGTGCGCGGTTTTCCGTATCCTGCGAAACTTCCTCGGCGATAATGTCCATCGCTCCCTGCAAGGCGTCTTCTGCGGTGGCGACAACCAGTTCCGGGGCGATTTCAGCGCCTGCGGGCGTCACGAATTCGACGGCCCTCGCCAGAAGCGGCGCGGTTTCCAGTTCCCGCATCGCGTCCGCAAGCGGCTGTAAACCCTTTTCAACGGCAATCATTCCCCTGGTTTTTTTCTTGCGCTTGTACGGCGCGTAAATGTCCTCAAGCTCAGCCAGTGTCGCCGCCTGGCTGATATTGGAATACAGGGCATCGGTTAATTTTCCCTGTTCAAAAATGAGCCGGATAATATCAATACGGCGGCTTTCCAGGTTCATACCGCTGTTGTATTTATGCTCGATGTCCCTGACCTGTATTTCGTCAAGCCCGCCGGTTTTTTCCTTGCGGTAACGCGCGATAAAGGGAACCGTGCAATCCTCGGCGAACAGTTCGATAACCGCCATAACCTGGGCCTCGCCCGCTCCCAGTGTCTGGGCAATACCCTTGACCAGTTGTTTCTCGTCAACGGCAAGGGCTTTGATAAATTCTTCTGTCATTGTAAAACCTCCCTGAGTTTCTCCCTTACAAGGCGTTCTATTTCTTCCTCTGAAGGATCATCGCTGTGGTATTCGACAATCTCGGCGGCCTCGAAAATGTCCCAAGCTTTTGAGTATAACGGGTTTTTTACAATGTATTCGCCGGGAAAGACCGCGGGCAGGCTGCCGGGAATCGCGTTAAGCGCTTCGGCGAGCATCTGGCTTTTCTCCGTTATAAAGGAGAGGAAAGCCCAGGCTTCATCCGGTACGGCGCTGTCAGCGGAAATACCGGCGTAAATTCTGAACAAGCCCAGGCGGTTTTTCCCCTGCGCCGTCCCCGGTATTGCTGTTATACCGAAATTGATATTGTTTGCCCCGCGCTGTAAAAACGCAATGTCGCTTGTCGAGCCTGTTATCATCGCGATTTTGCCTTTTGCGAATTTTTCCAACAGCCCTGCGCCTGTTTCCAGTTCCACAGAAAGCAATCCCTCGCGGTTAAGCTGCGCAAAAAAAGCGATCGTGTCTGAGGCGGTACGGGAAAGCGCCGGCGCTCTGTTTGCGGAAGCGGTGTTTATGGGAACACAGATTTCACCGCCTGCCGCCCAAATCCAGGGGTATATGTTCCGTCTGGCCGTCTGCGGGAGATCCAAAGCAAAGCAGTAGACAGAATCCTTCCCCTCGCTTGTAAGGGCAACGGCTCTCGCGGCGGACAGGAATTCGGCGCGCGTTCTGGGAGGCCGGTCGATGTTTGCCTCCTGCAGTATATCAATATTGTAGAAAAGAAGATCCATGAATGATGTTAGCGGCAGCGCCCATTGCGTATTTGAAACATCCTGTTCTATGGCAAGCTCTTCATTTTTTGTTTGGATGTCGATATAAGAGCCAAGAGAGAGCAGTTCAGAATTACCTCGCAGTCTGCCGAATTCGCTGTCGTCAAAAAAAAGTATGTCCGCGCCTTCCTCAGCCTTTTTTATCCGCAAATCGGGCCGCTGTTTTTCAAAATCATTGATCAACGCGCTTGACATCTCCTTGCCAAACAGGTATTCGAATTGCGGCGAAATGGAAATATCAATACGATGTCCTGATTTACCCGGCCCTCCTGAAGCGCGGGATATAATGATAAGAATTATAACCAGGATGAGGACGCCAAAGAGTATCATGTTAATCCATTTACCCGGAATATGAACGGCGGAAAATAAAGCCCTCGACTTTTCCAAAAATTTACGGTAATAATTATGTATGTTCACGATGTTCAAAAGCCCCCTGAGTCTTTTTTCAAACAAGTTACGCCGTGAACCGGCTAAATTGATGAAAGAAAGATGGATTGCGGATTTTTCAAAACCAGAAAGATCCTGTTTTGATATTAAACCAGAAAATTCATATAATGCCTACCTTGAAAAAGGCTCTCTTTTCCTTGGACTTAAAAAGAAAAACTGCATGGCCTGGCTGGAAACGGCAAATCGCGTTTATGTGAATCAGATCATCAACGCCAGTTTTCAATTCAACAGTCCTGGCGGATATTGCGCGTCGGGTATTATGTTCCGAATCGCGGACAGCGGAAATTATTATCTTGCCCTTGTTTCCACAAAAGGATATTTTCGTCTCGATGTTGTGAATAACAAGGTTCCCAGGCCGCTTATAGGCTGGACTGAAGCGCCCGGCCTTGACGAACAGGGGGCAAACCTCTGCATTGTAGCGCGGGGCGATCACTTCATTTTTATGCTTAACGGCAGATGGATTGCCGAGGCGCATGACGCCTCTGTTCCCGGCGGGCATTTGGGGTTCGCGCTTGTTTCTTATGATTCGGAAGAATTGGATGCCCCGCCCCAGTCACAATCGCCTGTACTGAGGGAAGGCTGTGTCTGCCAGTCCTGGCTGGATTTTATTTCTGTTGACTCCCATCCCGTCTCCGTAGAGACGGAATATATTAAATGGAGCGGCGATGTTGAAATAAGCGCGGAGAGCCGTTTGCGTCTCGCGGAAAGCTTTGCCGCCCTTGACCGTTTTGACGCGGCTTATGAACAGATACTCAAGGCGTGGCGGCAGCGGGAGAATGCGGCGCGAAGCGTTACGGCTACGTTAACTGAAATTCGAACAAGGGCTGAACTGATTTTTGCCGCGAGAATGGCCTCTATGATCGGGCAGCACTCCGCCGCCGAGGAATACATCGATGTCAGCCTTGCGCTTGGGGAGGACGGGGCAGAGGGGCTGGAGGCTCTTGCTGAAAAGGCAAAAATTTTAAGCGGCCTGAACAGGTACGGCGATCTTGCGGATTTTTTACCGGCTTATATCAAGCGGCTGGAAAAAGAATCCGGCGGCGGCCTGCCTTCGCTGTACGCGCTGTACGGTCACGCCTGCTGGAATTTGGAAAATTACGCGGCGGCCGCCGAAGCCTGGGATAAGGCGTTTAAACTGAACGGAATTAACGGCCTGTACGCGGCCAACGCTGCTAACGCCTGTGAGTCGCTTGGCAAACCAAAAGACGCCTTGCGCCTCCGCGTTGCCGCCGGGAAATGTTTCCTGGAGCAGAAAGATTTTGAGGAACTGGGGGCGCTTGTACCCAAATTGATTACCGCCGCGAAAAGCAACCGCGAGGCTCATGCCCTGGTCGGGAAATGGGCGTATTACACAGGCGATTTTGATCTGGCCAAAACTGAATTGGCCATTGCTGATAAGGAGCCCCCAAAAAGCAGGAAAAAAACTGAAAAAAAACCAGCGGCGGCTTCCGCAAAAAAGGAACCTCAGCCGTCAAAAACGTCCGGCGTGAAAAAGCCCGCTGTGAAGCCCAAACCCAAAACTAAACCTAAGGCCAAGGCGAAAACAACGCGAAAACTAGACAAAAAAATTATTCCTGTATAAGATAATCCCCAGGAGTTAAAATTTATGGAAAGAGAAAAATTGTCATCCCGCATGGGATTCATTCTGCTCTCCGCCGGATGCGCAATCGGCCTTGGTAATGTGTGGCGTTTCCCCTTTATTACCGGCCAGTACGGCGGAGCGTTGTTCGTTCTTATTTATCTGGTGTTCCTGGTTATTTTCGGGATACCGGTAATGACAATGGAATTTTCCGTGGGCCGGGGCAGCGGGAAAAGCGCGGCCAGATCATTCCATGTGCTGGAACCCAAGGGCGCAAAGTGGCACCTCTTTTCATGGGCGGCCATGGCGGGAAATTACATCCTCATGATGTTCTACACAACCGTTTCCGGCTGGATGTTGGCATATACGGTAAAAACCGCCAAAGGCGATTTTGTCGGCCTTACTCCTGATGAAGTGGGAGGCGTTTTCGGCGGCTTTATCTCAAATCCCGCCGCTATGGTGGGCTGCATGATCGCGGTTTGTGTTCTGGGCTTCGGTATCTGCACTGGCGGCCTTGTCAACAGCGTGGAAAAGATAACCAAGATAATGATGTCACTGTTATTCGTAATCCTGATCATCCTGGTGGTTCGCGCGGTAACGCTGCCGGGCGCCGCCGCGGGATTGGCCTTCTACCTCAAACCGAACCTTGCGGCCATAAAGCAGCACGGGTGGGGGACAGTAGCTTTTGCCGCAATGGGCCAGGCGTTCTTCACCTTAAGCCTTGGCGTGGGAAGCATGGCTATCTTCGGAAGTTATCTGGGCAAGGACAAAAAACTTTTCGGCGAAAGCATAGCCGTAACGACAGTAGATACCCTGGCCGCTTTAATGGCGGGTCTGGTAATTTTCCCCGCCTGTTTCGCTTTTGGGGTTAGTCCTAACGCGGGCCCCGGGTTGATATTTGTCACCCTGCCGAATGTGTTTAACGCCATGGTCGGCGGGCGCGTATGGGGTACGCTGTTCTTCCTGTTCATGTCCTTCGCCGCCATGTCAACCGTTGTGGCGGTTTTTGAAAACATCACCGCCTTTGCTATGGACAGCACCGGCTGCAACAGGCAAAAGTCCACGGCCATTAACTTTTTCGTTATGATAATCCTTTCCGTGCCATGCGCCCTGGGCTTCAATCTGCTTTCAGGGATTCAGCCGATGGGCGAAGGAAGCATGATCCTTGACCTTGAAGATTTTATCCTTTCCAATAACATCCTGCCGCTGGGAGCGCTGGTCTACCTTCTTTTCTGCGTTTCCAAAAAAGGCTGGGGCTGGGATAACTTTATAAAAGAAGCGGATCAGGGAAGCGGCATACGTTTTCCGGCGGTATTGCGGGCCTATCTGACTTGGGTTCTCCCGATAATAATGCTGGTTCTTTTTGTGTTCGGTTATATAGACAAGTTTAAATAATTGTAAAAATACCGGATGTCGGGTAAAAATTCCAGATATTCGGTATTTTTTTTGCAGTATATACTTGACAGTCGTAGTAGTATGATATACGATATAATACGAGAGATAGAAAAAGAGGAAGGTGCTATGCACCATTTTAAAAGACACCATTTTGGAGGTAAAAATGGAAGCAGGAATGCTTTCGTCGGATCTGCTAAGGGGGCATACGGACACCATAGTCCTGCGTATCCTTATAAGCGGTGACGCGTACGGCTTTGAGATTTACAACCGCATCCTGGGAAAAACCGGCGAGCAGTACGAACTAAAGGAGACCACCCTGTACTCAAGCTACAAGCGGCTTGAGGCGGACGGCTGCATAACATCGTACTGGGGCGACGAGACCCAGGGGGCGCGGCGGAAATACTACCGGATAACCGAGAAGGGCCGGACGGTATTTGAACAAAATATGCGTGACTGGAAGTTCACGCAAAAAATCATCAACGATTTATTGGAGGAGTAAAATGAACGCGAAAGAATTTGTGGATTCACTGTTTGAAGGGTATGAGCAGACAGAAGCGCTTGCGGATTTCAAAGAGGAGCTGATGGCTAACATGAACGCAAAAATTGAAAACCTTATCAGAAAAGGCATGGATACGGACGCGGCGTTTGCCCAGGCAAGCGCGGAGTTAGGCGATGTGTCCTCCCTTGCGGATGAGTTGTCGCTTAAAAAACGGAAACAGGTATTTGAGGAAGTTTACATGGACATCAGAATGTATATGCCCGCGAGACGGGTAGCGGGTTACGTTGTTTTTGGCATACTGGCATTTTTTGGTATAATGGTCGCGAGCATCGCATTATTCGCCACGAGAAGCGTAGAGTTTATGTCCGGCACATCGCTTGATCTGCTCAGTTTCTTTGGAGCGATGATGCCTTTCCTTACCGCAGCCGCAATAGGCTTTACTTTTCTGGGCGTTACGCAGGAAACCGCTTCGATGCTTCCTGTAAGCAAGAAACGCGGCGCGTGGTACGCTACGGCCGCTGGATTGATCGCCTTCGGCCTTTTCACCACGCCGTTAGCGTATTTCAGCACAAAACTTGCTAAAAACATTGTTAATGACGTTTTAACTCAAAGTAACCCTATAGAAAATCTGGAAACGCTTGTTCCGGCTATAGGCGTACTAATTCCCTTTGTGCTGCCTGGCATCGGCATACTGGTTTTCCTTGTCCTTACCGAGAAAGACAGGCTGAAGCCCTGGGCAAAAAATCTTCATAACAAAGCGGTAGAGGGAGAAATGGCAATATGGAATGATCCTGCAAAGGCGGCCCGTTTTGGAATGTTCAGCGGGGCAATCTGGATATTCGCCACCGGCATATTCATCGTGCTTGGTTTTTTAATCGGCTTCAAATTTTCCTGGCCGATTTTCATTTTTGCCACAGCCATTCAGCTTTTGGTTCAGGGGCGTATGTATAAGTAAGCGCTGTACAGAAATGTATGCTTGACGAATTTATTTGGGGTCCTGCCTGTGATCAAAAATGCCGCGCGTGGGCGGCATTTTTATCACAGGCACCCCTCCACCGCATTTTTTGAGCATACATTTCTGCATTTTCTCGGTTGTACATCGGTGATTTGGAATGGTTCACACCCTCAACAGTAATTCCTTCTTGGTAGAGTTTCTTGGGCGGGCGGTTATTTCCAAACCCATTCCGAGGCTGTCCAAATAATCTATCAATGTGGAAATATTGTGAAAATTGGTAAATTTTAAGTGGGAAAATGCTATGCTACCAAAGATTATCATAATATTTATTGAATCGATCAATAATATCTTTTATTTTATCTAATGTTTTATCAAAATTTATTATGCTATTTTCCAAAACCATATAATCTTTTATATATGCTACTGTCATGCTTTTTCCCCCAGTAGATGCAGAATTACTAACTTTATAATCGGCTAAATATTCTTCTAGTTGTTCAATAAGTTTTTCTTTAAAAATCAATATATGTTTATCGTTTTTATTAAATTTAGTTTTTAACATACATTCTTTGTCATTTATTTCCAGTGTTAGTTCATGATCTTCTTCTTCTCTGCTTGATAGTACTAACCACCAGGTATCATTACCTTTATAATGTTTACCAAATTCGCTGTTTTCAAGTTTATAATTAAGTTCATGAATAAATCCTAACCAATTTTTTTCTGACCATTCATGAAATGCGTTTGTCTTATATGATAAATAATTATTTCTCTTATCATGTAGATAATCAATATAATCATTATAAATCACATGTAAATTTACATCATCTAATATTTCAATCAGTTTATATAAATCTATAATTAAATAATTTTCCTTCTCAACTTCTTTTGTTTCATTTGAAAATATAATATCACTTTTAATATATACAAATGATTTTTCGTAATTTTTATATTTGTTTTCAATATATTCTTTATATCGTTTTAATTGATCACCGCGCAACTTTGTCTTTGTTTTATCTTCAAATAAAATTATTAATCTATTATTAATTATTACGTAGAAATCAATATTTTTTTCTTGTTTTCTAATTTCAATACTCTCAATTGAGTTTATTCTGTCAATATTAGTATTTTTACATATATAATTAATAAATTTAAGACTAATTTTATTTAATTCTTCACCGTTATATTCTTTGCTAGACCATTCAAGCAACCAGCAAAAAAATGCATCCTGTGATAATTCTGATGTGGCATATTTAAAAATGTTCGGTTTCATATTAATTTCCTTCTATGGATATTAAGCATATTATAGATTTTTATGCCATGTCAAGCTATCGGCTGTTTTCCTTACTTAAAATCCCAAAAAATTCTAACTCCAATTTTTTATAGCAAAGCTGGGTTATTATAAATAAGTACAACTGTATTGTGATTTTATATATTTGACAAAATAATATATGTTGGTTATGATTCAATAATAATGTCGGTATAATGGCGGTTAACAATGGAAAACCCAGAATATATCTTGAAACTACTTATATGAATGACCCACGGCTCCTGAACGATCCGGAAATGGCTGGAGCTTTGGAACCGATAAGAGAGATACACGCCGCCCGCCTAATGCTTCAGGACGAAACAGCCGGAATGACCACGACGGAAAAAGTAGCGTTTATAAACGCAAGAGGAAAAGAAACTCTCGCCAGACTTGGACTTACGCCCAAAATCGTCAATTTGTCCGGGCAGGGAAAATTGAAGCCCAGAACAGTAGCTAGCGTATAACAACTAATAATTGAGGATTTTCCAAAACTTCAGTTTTTGGAAAAGGCTCAATTATATATAAATAATATTAATTGCTAATCCCCGCAGTGTTCAGCACTTCGGTAATTTTTTCCCACTTGTTCAGCGTGTACAGATGCAGGCCGTTTACGCCGGCGGCGATATAACGGTGAAGCTGGGCTACGGTGTATTCAATGCCGGCGCGGGTGAAGCTGGCGGGATCCTTCTGATATTTGCCTATAATGGAGGCAAGTTCCGCCGGAATCGAACAGCCGTTGAAAATGGTCATGCGGATAGTGGGCTCGCATGACAACACCGGCATGATACCGGCTATAACGGGAATCGTTACGCCGGCTTTTCGTATCTGTTCCAGGAAACGCTGAAAGGCTGGCACGTCATGGCAAAGCTGGGTTATGATAAATTGAGCGCCGTTGTCCTGCTTTGAACGCAGATAGGCGATATCAGATTCCATTGAGGGGGCGCTGATGTGTTTTTCCGGGTAAGCCGCCGCCGAAATACATATCCGAGGAAACTCGGTTTTTAAAAAAGTTATTAATTCGTTTGCGTGAAAAAAATCACCCTTGGTATTGTCCCAGCCTTCGGGAAAATCGCCCCGAAGCGCAAGGACATTCTCAAATCCCTTGTCAATATAATTTTTTATAATTATTTTCATTTCATCACGGGTATGGCCGACACAGGTCAGGTGGGGCATAACCGTGTGCCCGCTTTTTTCAACAACCTCACAAAGTTCAAGATTCCTTCCTCTTTTTGAACCTCCCGCGCCGTAGGTACAACTGATAAAATCAGGCTTAAAACTGTACAGGTGGGAAAGCGTGTTTTGAATCCCGTCCAAAGGTACTTCGTCTTTGGGAGGGAATACCTCAAAGGAAAGCGTTCTTTTCTGATTAAGCAACTCAGCAATTTTCATTATAGCCCTTTCCTTTAAGATACTATATAAACCCGATAAAAGCCAAGGGCCCGCATTGCCTATAAAACAACAATATCATCGCCGTCCAGCAGCGCTGTCTGCTGATACAAATATTGATAACCTTTTTTCTTATTTTCATCATAGTAGTATATATCCTTGTGCCAATGGCCGCAGAACCATTGTTTGCAGGTTATTCTTTCGTCTATCATTTCGTTTAACGCCGATACCTCGTCTTTGATTTTAGGTATATAGTCCGCGTCAACATTGTTGATTGCCCTGTTTATCCGGCTCGGGCCGGTATGAGAAAGCACATAGTCAAAATTATTTTCATTTTCCAATAAACTGAAAATGTCTTTTTTTTCGTCATAGCTCCAGTATTCCTGTTCCCACCAGCTTTTACCCGATGTACGGTATGCTCTGTCTATGGATAGAGCGCCGCCCAAAACAAGAAATTTGTGATTTTCAATATTATATATTTTTCCCCGTTTTAGGTATGCTATAAACGGATTTTCTTTTTTTACGATTACCGCTCTTTCGCCTATCCCTATATCAATTTCCGGTAAATCGGTGCGTCCCAATACCGGTTCATGGTTGCCTACAACGTACAATACGGGGAACGGCCGTTTAGCCAGTTCGTTATAATTATTTCTTTCTGATTCCTCGTTTTCGGGCCACAAAAATCCTGTATCACCCAAAATTATTTGATAATTTATTTTTTTATATAAATCTTCTTTGTATTTATCGAGAAGCGCGTTTTTTGAAATGAATTTCATCTCGCCTTTCGCGTTGGCGTGAAAATCCCCGGAAAACAAAACAGCCATTTTTACAGCCTCCCTGACAAAAGCGAAAAAAAATCTCCGGCAAAGCGGTACAGGCTGTTCGCGCTGTCGCCTAACGCGCGTATCGTAAAACCGGCGGAAGATTTTGAAACCGCAGCCTGTATCCCCTCGCGCTCAGGCAGGGATACGTCATCAAAGCCGTAAAGAAAAAAAACGCCCTGACAGGAGCACCCCTCAAAAAAACCCAATCCTGAAAAATCCGCTTCGC
>Ga0268262_10004571_pt1 | contig 14228 bp, 15 predicted proteins | sample TergutNc150P3_FD_190354 | JGI IMG/M metagenome (GOLD analysis project Ga0268262, IMG submission 190354) | Nasutitermes corniger P3 segment gut microbial community from laboratory colony in Florida, USA - Nc150 P3 (SPAdes) (version 2) | ecosystem: Host-associated > Arthropoda: Insects >... | reverse complement strand
ACAAGCCCGCCCGTAAAAGCCGCCGCTACCGTAAAAATCGTATCAAAATAAAGACCGCTGTTAAAACTAACCGAAATGCTTGCATTGTTGGCGATAGCGGCAACAATTCCCATTAGAATATATTTAAGCCAAGTGTAAAAAGATTTTTGCGTAACCATGATGCCAAGTATACAATTAAAAATGAAAAAAGAAAAGTGAAGAAAGAAAATTAAGACTTGCAATCTTCTTACTTTTTTCTTTTTTCTCTTTTATTTTTTCTTTTCTTTTGCTATTCTCTTTAATATGAAAACCGTTGTCATCATTGACGATCACGAAATGATGCGTTCCGGGCTTGCCGCCCGGCTGGAAAATCATTGGCAAATCGCGGGCGAAGCCGCTTCTCTTGAAGATGCGAAAACACTTTTTAAACGCCTGACTGACGCGCCTGACCTTATTCTTTTGGACATAGAATTGGGAAAAGAATGGGGACTTGATATTATTGGCGATAAATCTTTGGGTAACGGTAAATTTCCCCCAGTACTGGTTTATTCGGTTTACGACGATTATGCCCATGTAAACGCCGCAATACGCTTGGGCGCAAAGGGTTATATCTGCAAATCCCAAAGCGCGGCGGAACTCATGGAAGCAATGGAAGACGTTTCATCCGGGAAAATCAGTTTTCCGCCCGAACTCCTTCAACGCATGGCAATAACAACTAATAAGGTACTGGGCTTGAGCAAGCGGGAACAGGAAGTTTTTTCAATGGTTCAACGCGGCAAAAGCAACGGCGAAATTGCCGCAGACTTTGGCGTTTCAATCCGCACCATCGAAAACAATTTAAGCATCATCTACGACAAAACCGGCGCAAAAACCCGACAAGAATTGGAAAAAATGTAGAGCGATTGATATGCAAGAAACTTTTGGACAGAAACAGAATTTGGGTAAAAAAATCCGGGGCATGCGACCTGGCGGCTATCCGGGGAAAGTCGGATAAACCGAAATGCCCCCGATAGTATAAATATAGTGGATTGTTGTTTTTATCAAGCGAATTTTAAGCATATTCTTTAACATCGCTACACCTTGTTCCGTAAACACATAAGGCATGGTAGGTCTGAATTTAAGACTTTGGAGATGGTCGCAAATTGCGACCACCTCGGCTAATTCATTTTTTGTCAATCTGGACATAAAATCATTGGGAAACCGTTTAATATTTTTGTTAATTTCCAAAACCAATCCTTTTTGTCGTTGGCGGTTTTTCAATTAAGTTGTTAAGGGCAATAATAATTTTTTCAATCGCTTTGTCGTGTTTTGAAATTTTATAGTCGGTATTTTCCATGTAGACCATGAGCATCTTCCGTAGTTCAGCAATTTGTTCATTTGTGTCGCTTTTTGCAAGCACATAATGCCTTAATTTTACAAAAGCCCGCATTATTTGAATATTGACATCTATTGCTTTTTGGCTGTTCAACACCGCCGCTAACATCGCTACACCTTGTTCCGTAAACACATAAGGTTGAGTAGGTCTGAATTTAAGGCTTTGGAGGTGGTCACAATTTGTGACCAGCTCGGCAAATTCATTTTTTGTCAATCGGAACATAAAATCATTTGGAAACCGCTTTATATTTCTTTTAACGGCTTGATTAAGCTGTTTTACCTCAACCTCATAAAGAAGCGCCAAATCACTGTCCAACATTACTTTTTTCCCACGAATAACATATATCCGTTTTTGTATTTGCGCCAGTTTGTTTGCCATATAGTTGTTTTATCAGAATGGGATGAAAAGAACAAGCAAGTGGCAACGCACGGTCTCTACGCACGAAATATTTGTAAAAATCACTCTGTTATTTTCTTTTCTGCAATGGGAAAATTCTCACATGGCTCTCGTATGAGGGGCAAAAAATTAATGAAGGAGCGTTTCTATGAAAAACGTGGTCAAAGTTTTAGGGATTATTGCCATAGTGGCGGTAATCGGGTTCGGGTTTGTTTCTTGCGATGATGGCAACAAAGGCGGCGGCGGTGATGTCACATTTAATGTCACCAATAATTATACAAGTAAAGCCGTGTCTGTAACTATCACGAATCAAGCTGATAATGCTGAGACAACAAAAGACCTTTCAATAGCCGGAAGCGGTGGAACAGGCAGTTTTAAGGTTAAGCTTACCAAAGTCATCACTGGCGACTATATGGGTCAATTGGAATTTAAATTTGAAGATACTACTACAGGTGGACCTGATGGTACTTCTCATTCATTTGATGGTTCAGGATCAACGTTTAATGTTACTATCAAAGCGAATGGTAAACACGACACAGCTAAAAATTAATAAGTAAGCGCAACGTGCCTGAGGCACATAAAGGTGTCAGTCATCGGTGATTGACGCCTTTTTTATTCCAATTTTTCTAATTTCTCATACGGGACATTGATCTCAATCATCTCTCCTTCTTCACCCGCTTCATATAAAACGGTTACGTTATCTCCTTTGACAAGAGTTACCCTACCCACGTCATCCGTCTTAATAAATTCTCCGCTATGTCCTATTTCAACCTCTTCAAGGACTCTTGCATTGTCACCCATCTTAAAAGGGTTTGTTTTTACAGGAGCTTTAGCGGCGGGTTCCGGTTCGCTTCCAGCCGGCGCGGAATCAGATGGTGCGCCACTGTTTTTACCCATGGAATAAACAGTCACTATTAGTTGTTCCAACTGGGCCATTGTTATTTTGCTAAGGTCATTATTAAAAAACTTCTTTATAACATAATTTGCATCAGCCGCATCTTCAATTTTAATATCTTCAATCTTCATAATCGCCCCCTTTTATTATAAAGTTACTATATATGGCATTTTCCGTCAAGCGAATAATTCCACCCACTAGGATAAATTCTCAAAATACGCTAATCTACAGTCATGAAAGTATGGGTAAAATTCTTAATTGGTTCGGTTTTGGGTATGATAATCGGCTTCCTTTTGCCTGATAATGAGCGTGTTTTTGCGGCTCTCTCATGGTTTGAAAAATGGGCTATTGGCATAGGACGCTACACGGTCATCCCCGTTTTAGTGTTTTCTTTAACAATCGCGGTCTATGAACTGCGTATGGACGAGCAATTTTGGCCGGTAGTATTAAAAAATATCCTGTTTATTATAGCAGCGGCTGTTTTTGTGATTTTTACGGGCATAGCCGCGACAATGATCTTTACGCCAGGCAGAATTCCGATAGAAACAGTCGAGCAGGTGGAAGTGCTAAAATTGAATGTTGGGGATAATCTGCTCGACATATTCCCATCCAACATGCTCAGCGTAATCGCCTCAGGCGGAATATTCCTCTTTCCTGTGTGCGTATTCGCGTTCTTTCTCGGCATGGGCTTAAATTATGACCGTAACTATTCAAAGCCGGTTATATCCCTTGTAGATTCACTTTCCCGTATTTTCTACCATGTCGCTTCATTCTTCTCTGAGATTCTGGGATTCATATTAATCATACTTGCCGCGTTTTGGGCAGTCCGTTTTAGCGGCATATTACAGGCGAAAGTTTACAAGGATTTGGTTGTTCTTTTAGCGGTATTCAGCGTCGCTTTGTGCTTTGTCGTATTGCCCCTGTTTCTATATTTGTTAAAACCAAAAACAAACCCCTGGCGCGTCCTTTACGGTTTTTTGGGACCGGCAATCGCCGCATTTCTTTCGGGAGACATAAATTTTACAATACCGATACTCCAGCGTCATTCAAAAGAAAATTTCGGCATAAGGCGGCGGTCAAGCGCCATTTCCATATCGTTATTCGCAACTTTTTGCAGATGCGGAAGCGCGATGGTGGCGGCTTCTGCGTTTATTGTCATCATTAAATCATATTCGTACATAACAATCAGCACTCTTGATTTATTCACTATCGGCATATACGCCTTCTTAATATCTTTCGCTCTTGCGCGTCATCCCGGCGATGGGGCGTTCATCGCGTTAGCCGCCCTTTGCCTTACCTACGGCGGCGGAGAATACCGCGCAGGTTACCTGATTCTAAAACCAATGGCATTCTATCTTGTAGCCATCGGCTCTTTTATTGACATAATGCTAAACGCTTTTGGGGCTTACATAATAGCGCGTACCAACGGCTTTATAGAAGAACAAAATCTGGTGCATTTTATCTAAATGAAAGACTGGTTGACCATCCTATCAGAAGGAATAGATATTTTATGCGGCGGTAACAGAGATATCGAAAGGATTATCGCCCCGCGTAAAGATGAATTTACTTTTCACCTTAAACGCTACATAAAAGAAATTGAACTTTTTAATTCCGCTTATGGACTTGTGGGAGCAAATGACACAATCGAACTGATAACTAAACACATACTTGACTCGCTTGCGCCTCTTGGATTAATTATAAAACTGCTTAAAGATACCGGCGCCGGAAAAACAACGAAAATAGCGGATGTAGGATCAGGCGCGGGACTGCCGGGCATTCCGCTGGCGATTGTCATGCCGCAATACGATTTTACCTTAATTGAACGCATGGGACGCAGGGTGGGATTTTTACTTAACACAAAAGCGGTATTATCCCTATCCAATGTTAATGTTGAAGAAGGCGAATTGGAAAAAACTGAAAACGGCGCTTTCAACCTTATCACTTTTCGCGCCTTAAAATCCATGGATCAGAAGCTTATTAAGGCACTGTTAAAAAAATGCGCCCAAAGCGGAGTCATTGCCGCTTACAAGGGAAGGCGCGACAAAATAGAAGCGGAAATGGCTTCGTTGCAAAAAGTTTGCGAAAATTGGGAAGCAATCCAGTACACAACGCCATTTCTTGATGAAGAACGCCATCTTTTAGTAATAAAACCCCAAAATTAATCTGCATTATCCGGGAAAAAAGTTATTTTTACCCGTAAAACTGCCGATAATTGGCAGAGGGGAATAATGGCATACAAAGACGTTTCATCTTCATATAAAGAAACCAAGGTAAAAACTGCCGGTCAGGGGCAGCTTATCGTCATGCTGTACGATGAAGCTATAAAACAACTGACCAGGGCGACGGAACTTCTGGATTTAAATAACAAAGAAAAAAAAGATCCCGGCAGAATTGAACAGATTTCCAAAGCGGTAATGAAAACCGAGGAAATTATTACCGAACTGACGGTTTCCCTGGATTTTGATCAGGGCGGAGAAATCTCCAAGAATTTGTTTGCGCTGTATACATGGTTTAACAGGGAACTTGTAGAGGCGAATATCAATAATGATATAAACAGAATGTTAACTGTAAAGAATATGCTTTCCGATCTGCGCAATACATGGAGCGCGGTCGCAAATCAAAAAATAACCGAAAAACCAAACCGCGAAGCGGTAGGCCTTAACATTGCCGGTTAACCGTATTATGGAGGAACTATGGCGATAATTGCGGATGAAGTAAACACGACGGCAGAAATTGGTTCTGCGGAACTTGCCCAAAGAGTGGCGATTTTAAAACGCTTTAAAACGCTGTTATCGCAACAAAGAGAGCGTTTCCGTTCATATCTAAATTTGCTTGACAAACAGCAGAATGTAATTGAATCCGGCAGCGCCGAAGATCTTTTAACTTACGTTGAACTGGAAGAAAAAATTGTCGCCGACATCTTCTCCATCCAAAAAGTTATTGATCCCCTTGAAGAGATGTACAATGCCGTAGTCTCTGATCGAACCCCGGCAAAATCCCATCTTAATGTTGAAAGCCAAGACGCTCAGGAAGAAGTACCCAGTATTAAAGCATCGCTTGAAATTTTAAAGAGCGAAGCCGTCATCAGATCGACAAAGAACAAGGAATTGCTCTCCAAACGAATGTTGGAACTTCGCCAGGAAATTAAATCATTGCGAAATAATCCCTACGCCTCAATCGGCAAGAGCGCGTTCAGTAATTCAAACAAAGCCTCATTAGTAGACATACACGGATAAAACAACTGTCAAATAGTGGGCGATACTGGATTCGAACCAGTGACTCCTACCGTGTGAAGGTAGTACTCTCGCCACTGAGTTAATCGCCCTATAGACTCATTTTTATGCTATTTTACTCCGTTTTTTGCGCGTCATCAATAGTCGCGTCTGAGGGCGAGAAATTGATGTTCTTTACAAAGTCACATGCTTCTTTCGCGCCTGTTTCCCTGTTCATTCCGCTGTCTTCCCATTCTACGGAAAGCGGCCCTTTGTAGTTAATGGCGTTCAGTTCGCGGATAATGTTTTCAAAGTCAACGTCTCCGTGCCCGGGGGAGCGGAAATTCCAGCCGCGTTTGACATCGCCAAAATTAAGGAAAGAGCCAAGAAGCCCCGCCTTACCGTCCAAAGTTACGGCAGTGTCCTGTATCTGGACGTGTAAAATTTGTTTGTGGAAATCCCTGATAAAAATATGCGGGGTAACGCCCTGCCAGACAAGGTGGGACGGATTAAAATTAAAGCCCAGGGTTTTGCGGTTTTTAAATTCTTTTAACAGACGCTCGGCGGTATAATAATCAAACGCTATTTCCGCAGGATGAACTTCCAGCGCGAATTTTATACCGTTCTTGTCAAACTCGTCAAAAATGGGCGTCCAATGCTTTATTACCATAGCATACGAGTCATTGATCATCTGTTCCGTGGTTGGCGGAAAAGAATACCAGTAAGCCCAAATGGGACTGCCCATAAAGCCGGTAACTATTTTTACGCCCAAATTTTTCGCGGCTACGGCGGCGTATTTCATCTCCTGAATTGCCCATTTGCGGATATCCTCACCTTTTCCGGCAAGATTAGCGGGCGCAAGGGCGTATAACCGAGGATCGTGGTTATCGCCGACACACTGTCCGATTAAATGAGTTCCAATCGCGAATACTTTAAGACCGTAATTTTTTAGTATATTTTTCTTTTCTTCCACATATTTAAGATCAGTTGCGGCTTTTTTTAAATCCAGATGGTCGCCCCAACAGGCAATTTCAACCCCTTCATAACCAAAAGATTTTGCTTTTTCACAAAATTTCTCAAAGGGTATATCAACCCATTGTCCTGAAAATAACGTTACAGGTCTTGACATTTATATTCCTCCTAACTGATTTATACCTTTGACTAAAGCTATTTGGCTATAATAGAATAATAATAAATAAATTTCAAGAGAATTGACCATGAAAATTGAAAACTGTAGGTATTTGTTCCCATTTTTGCCGGTAATATCGGCCTGCCTGCTCCTTATTCTTGGCTGTGTATTATTATCAGGCTGTTATACATTAAAACAGGGCGTAACCTTGATTGGGTACTTAAATAGCGCAGTCCCACTGGAGCAAATTGACAACAAAGACTTTATAAAGCTGGTAAAGGAAATCCGTTCCTTCGCGATGGACGAATTGGGGCTTAAAGAGAGCCGTAACTACACGCGTTTTGTAAAACTTGACAAAAACTACCTTGCGGCGGTTGTCTCAGCCTCGGCAAAAGATTCGTTCCGCAGACACGAGTGGAATTTTCCAGTTGTAGGAAAGATGCCCTACAAGGGGTTTTTTAATGTCGAAGACGCGCGTAAAGAAAGGGCAAAACTGGAAAAAAAAGACCTTGATGTCTGGATTCGGGGGGTAAGCGCTTTTAGCACGCTGGGCTGGTTTAAAGACCCCATTTATTCCTATATGGTGGATTATCCTCCCGCAAAACTGGCAGACCTAATCATTCATGAGCTTGTTCACGCTACGGTATTCATAAAAGGGCAGGTCAAGTTTAACGAGGAATTGGCGGAATTTATAGGAACCGAGGGGGCAAGGCTTTTTATAATAAAGCGTTTCGGAGAAGATTCCGAGGAATACCGGCAAATTTTTACATCAGACAAAGACAGCGAAAAATATGTTGAGTTTATTCAGGAATTGATCGCGGAGCTTGACGTTCTTTATAAAAGTGAAATTAGCAGGGAAGAAAAATTAATGGAAAAAGCGCGGATAATTAACGCCGCGAAGGAGCGGTTTATCGCCGAGTATGACAGCCGTTTTTCAGATGATAGTTACAAGGGGTTCGCGGAATTACCGATAAATAACGCGTATCTTGAGCTTTACAGGCTATACCACACGGAGGATAATTTTTACGAAGAGTTGTATGGGCGTTCAGGAAAGAACCTTCCCGCCTTTATTTCCGCCGCAAAAAAAATAACAAAAAAAGGCAACCCACGCCAACAACTTGAAAACGCCCTTTTTCAGTGATATATTAAAATTATGGCTTGGCTATTCGGCGATAAAAAATTTGGTCAGTACACGTATGAACATTGGTACGATGACGAGGAACACATTTTGTTAAAAGACGGCGAAGGCGAAAAAGCTGAAGCTAGCGAGACTCCTTGTAATATAACTCCTGATACACCCTCGCGGCAGCCGGAACCCTCTTGCCGTAATCCCGATTCTCAAGATTCGTAATGGTCTCCACAAATAAATCAACAGGTAGCTTGCTGGCATTGCGTAATCTGCGTACTCTTGCCTGTCCGCCGTTATAAGCCAATAACGCCAGGACCGTATCTTTAAAATAATCCTGTAAATACTTAAAATAAAAAACGCCTAAATGAACATTCAACGAAGGGATTGTAGAGTCAACAACGCCGTTCTCTCCTAGATAATCCGGCCCTCCCGCGCGCTTTAGACGCTCCGCCTCAGACTTTGCCGTCTTCGGCATTAATTGCATCAGTCCTACCGCCCCGGCGCGGGAAACAACCGCTTCCCTAAAAGCGCTCTCCGTGCGCATAAGCCCGTAAAGTAGCGACTGCTCAATACCGTATTCCTTCGAGTACTTGTTTATCAATTCAAGATACGGACGGGGATACATTAATTCCCAATCGCGCCTGTCCTTGCTGTAACCGTTCTTGTGAAAATACAGAGAGACAAGATGTATGGACTCCCAATACATGCCTTGTTTATCGTAAGCCTGCGCTACAATACGCAATTCATCGTCAGTCAGATCTTTTTCCATTTCTTTTAGATACGGAAGCGAAAAATCAACCACTCCATAATTGAAAAAGCCAAGAATAAATTGCAGGGCTTGTGAATGTGCTTCCAGTTCTGTAGTTTCTTCGGTTAATTCAAGAAATGGCTCATTTAAAACATCAGCGCACTGTGAGCGGTACAAAAGAGTGGGCAGGGAATTAACAATGCCAATATCATAGGCAATACGGTAAAAAGCGGACGCTTCCGCCGTTTTAGCGCCTATAACCTGCGCGGCAAGACGCATATCCGCAGCGGTAAGATAATTATTTTCTATTGCGCGGGCTATTACCCACGCATAACCGATTTTAGAAACAGCCGCGCCCGTGTTCTTAATCATATCATAAGTTTTTATTACCTTATTCCAATCGTGTTCAGCCGTAAGTTTATGTAAAAATCTCTCTAAAACATCGTTATAATCATTGCCATTGCGCCATGCGGGGATATATTTCGCCAGCCTTTCAATAAAAGTTTTAGTCGGTCCTGTTACCGTTAAATCCAGAATATACCAGATACAGGCTTCCATTTGCTCCGAGTTGGGGGCAAGAGAAAGCGCCTGTTCAAACAGGGTAATGCCCTGAGCGTTTTTACCCCCTACCCTGCGGGCAATTCGCCCACCGTAAAAATTAAGCTTGTACTGTAAGCCAACGGACAAATCCTTGTTTTCCAGCCACTTTAAAAATAGGGTAAGCCCTTCCGCGCTTGATTTGGTGTATTGAAAAGTTTTACCCAAATCATTTATCAATACGGGATAATCAATAAAAAGATTGGGGATTAGTTCCGGCCAATAGTCTTCAAATTGAAAAGTACGGAAATTATCCAACGCTTCATTGTATCTAAGGCAGGAAACGGCATAATGCCCTTCAATGGCGGCCATTTCCTGGGCTGAAAAAGTTATTTCTTTTTTCGCGCATTCCCTTAAGACAAACTGCATGGCCTCATTAAAAGACGCTGAGTTTTGATCATGGCGAAAAAAGAACGAAAGCGCCTTCTCTTTGTCAGGATCGGATACGAGATAAAAAGCCTCAGCCCAAAAACCGCGCAATTCACTGCGGACGGTTTCCATAGTTTTATGGTGAATCTCAGCGCCTTGCAACTTTAAAATCACAAGTTTTTCAGCCGCCGCACGCCTAATATATTCATTGGGACTGGCAAGAGATTTTTCAAACAGTTTGATTTTTTCGGCAATCGAATCGTTCAATAAACCAAAATAAAAATCGCTTGGTTGAATCTGCACCTGCATCTGTGACGTGCAAGATAAAGTCAACAGGGAAATTAAGAAAACACCCGAAATCTTTAACAAACGAAACAACATTAATTCCTGGGAGGAATACGAATAGTTCTTCCCGATATAATCAAGTTAGGGTTCCTAATATTATTATACTTCGCGATTCTGGGATAAAGCCAGGGATTACGGTAAAAGGCTTCCGCAATATCCCATAATGTATCACCCCAGCGAATCCTATAATTTACACCCTCTCTTGGAATGGTTGTTGGAACTTTGTACGACATAACCGGCGCATTACTAGTTCTTCCCGTTGACCGTTGCTTTGGCTCAGGCGCGGTATCAGGCGCTTGAATCACAGGCGCGGGTTCGACTTTTTGCTGAACAGGCTCCGTCTGCTTGACAGGCTCGGTTTGTTTAACAGGTTCCGGTTCCTTTACCACCGGTTCAGGTTGTTTAACAGGCTTAGGTTTAAAAAATTTATCTTTAACAGTATTGGTAATACCGTTAAACGTTCTGCCAACACCATCAAAGGTATTGCTAATACCGGTGACCGTCTTGTCAAAAATAGGACGGGCAGTATTCATGCCGCCATAGTAGAACAGCCATCCCGCCAAAAGCCCTAAAAGAATCAATATAATAATCAGGACAATAATCCATGACTTTGAGGATGAATCTTTCTGCCTTATTTTCTTGGCATGTTGATACAGGCTTGAAGGCGGCTCTTCATTTGCCTCAAGCTCAAAATCGGGAACGCCGGCATCGTGAGATGTGGCATCCATAGACTTTAAAGAAACATTCAACATATAATGTTCGCCGCTTGAACCGGTATCAAGATCAACGGCTTCGGCGGCAATTTCCCCGGTGGTGTCGGAGGAAATAACCATTTCTATAGAAGGCTCACCCTTGGGTTTTGGTTTAATATTTTCAACAACCAGACTGCCAATATACTGGGCGTCGGGCATTGTACTTGCCGGACTCCTGTAAAGATCAATCTGTACGCTAGGCTGATTGTCGTGAACTGTGGTAAGTATTATCCTTTTTTTTATTGAAGAATTCTCCTCCATTATGGGGTAGAATTCTCCGTTGGCGATCTTAATGCCAATATTTGATGCCATTGGATCAGCTCCTTTCCAGAACCTGAAAACAGTTCTTTTTTAAGTTTATATGCGAATTTTGCCTTCTGTCAAGGGGAATTTCCCCCTTATACGCCGATATGCCACGAATTTGCCCATTAATTAGGCCTATTTTAATTATCATTAATATATTTATCGGTAAAAACTGTATCAAAAAAGATAAAAATATCCGATAATATGTAATATGAGTCCTATTTTTATAGGGGTAATCGCTCTCGTTTTAGTTGCTGCCATCTTTTTAATTATAAAGAATGGAGCCAGCGGTCTTTCACTTGGCGGAGGAAAGTCATCCAAAGATCGCGAATACATGATTAAGGAAGCAAACAAACGGCTTGCGCAGAACCCGAATGACCCAGAAGCTTTATTTATGTTAGCCACCGCTTATTTTGAAGAGGGAAACTGGGAAAAAGCTATGCCTGTATATGAAACCTTGACAGAGCAAATAGCTGTAAATAAAAACATAAATGGCATTGATAATTTTGAAGTTTATTTGCGGTACGGTCTTTCGGCGAAAAAACTCAATATGATGGAACAGGCCTACAAAGGCTTCTCTACCGCAAGAACCTTCAGGATGGAAAATTTTGAAGTAAACTTTGAATTAGGCACTCTTGAGTTTGAAAGAAAAAATTATGAAAAAGCGATTCAGCTTTTACAACAGGCGCGTATCCAAGAGCCCGATAACCCAGCCGTTCTGCGCACTCTGGGGCACTCTCTTTTCAGGATAAAAAAACCCAAAGAGGCGATGAACTTTATCCGCAAGGCGATAGACATCGCGCCGGATGACAAGGAATCGCTTTATACTTTGGCTGAATGTTATCAGGAAGCCAACCAGATAGAACAGGCTCTGCGCATTTATAACCATTTACGCGCCGACCCCAACATGGGACCGACTTGCTGTCTCTCCGCGGGAAGCATACATCTGGATACAAGACAGGACGAATTGGCAATTCAAGATTTTGAAATCGGTCTAAGGCATACAAATATCAAACCTGATACTGCAACTGAACTACGCTACAAGCTTGCCACAACGCTGATTAAGATGAATGATATTGGCAAGGCGATTCCGCACTTAAAACAAATACAACGTGATAATCCTTCATACAGGGATGTGACTAACCTGTTAGGCAAATATATAGAACTAAACGCAAACCGCAATTTGCAGGCATTCCTTATGGGTTCATCTCCTGACTTCATCGCCCTTTGCAGAAGAATTGTTATGACTTATTACAACAAGGCAAAAGTTAAGATATTAAATATCGCGGTAAACAAAACCGAATGGGCCGATATTCTTGCCGAAATTGACACGACAAAATGGTCTGATGTTATAATGTTCCGCTTTATCAGAACTCAAGGCTCCATAGGGGAACTCATTGTCAGAGACTTTAATTCCCATCTAAAAGAAGTAAAAGCCGGTAAGGGAATTTGTATGACTGTCGGTCAGTTCTCGGAAGAAGCCAAAAGGTACACTGAAGCCCGCCTTATTGATCTAATAGAAAAAGACAGGCTTCAGGCGATTCTTAATGCGCTGGACGCGAAAACTGCGGCGTTAAAGAAATAACAAACAACAAATTGAAGTTTTTAATTACTCCCCGACAACTTTATCGTCAGTATTAACGGCAGATGATCGCTCATTCCCAACCCAGTCCTTGCGTTATAAGAGACGGGAATTCCGCTCGCATTGGTAAACGGCTCAAAATTCCCGATTATTACCTTCTCATATTCCCAACCCGTATCGTCAAAAAAATGCCCGGAAATCAAAAAATGATCGATGGTTTCCCAGTTGTGTTTGTAAAAATAAGAGCCGTTCTCCAAGTCGCGCATCCAAGGGGAAAATAAAGTAATTGTCCCCTGCGGAAAATGAACAGGCTCAGGCGGTTTATTTCCGCTGATGATTAGAAAGTCTTTTTGCCCCTTAACATCCACATCGGATAATTTGACGCAATACGAGTCATCGGGGATAAGGGCGCAGATTGAGTTTGCCGACTGCCTGTAAAACTCATCATAATTTTCGTTCAAATCCCCTGCAATAATAAAGCCTATCTCAGGCTCGTTTTCGCCAATTTCCCTAATCCGGCGAAGAATTACCCTGACGGAAGATCTGCGGACATTTTCCGTAGCGTCATCGCCTCCAAGTTTAGACTTCCAATGACAGACAAACAAGATAAAATCGCCTTGCTCAGTTTGAACCCTCACCTCAAGAACAGGGCGTGGCGTAGTTTCACCGTCAATGGTAATGGAATGGGTTTTTGTTTCCGTCAGCGGAAGGCGGCTTATTATTCCCAATCCTATCGCCGCCCCGTAATTATTGGCAAAATGACTCCAGGAATACGCATTTGACAGTGAGGACGCAAGGTCTTCAAGGATTACAAGGGATTCGATTTCTTGAAACATCATGATATCCGGTTGGGGCTTTAATCTGCCAATCGCATCGGATATGGTATTTATCCTGCCCTTATACTTTTCCGCTGACCAGCCTGCCGATTGCAGGAATTCGTCGTATTCAAAGCCATTATCCGCGCCGTCAAATAAATTATTGATATTCCACGTCATCAGGGTAATGACCCCCTCGTCTTTAGTTGCCGTTGTCCCTGTCTCGGAAACCGAGCACCCGGACAAAGCCAAAACAAAGACCAACAAAAAGTGAAGTTTTTTCATGATAACCTCCAAAAGTTTATTTACTATATATGGCGTGAAGTATGCGTTTTGCTTGACCGAAAATGAAAAAATTTGGAAAATTTTTACCCTAAACCGGTATCAGATACCCACGTCTACATTTCATAATTTTTTCTTGACATTGTTTTTTAATAATATTACAGTTTAAACAAGGAGTTTTTCGGTGAACACGGTTACATTATCCAAAGAGTACCAGTTGGTTTTTCCAGAGGAAATTCGTAAAACAATTGGTTTAAAAGCGGGAACCTCTTTTGAAATTATTTCCTATAATAATCGAATTGAATTAATTCCAATAAAAT
>Ga0268262_10004570_pt1 | contig 14229 bp, 14 predicted proteins | sample TergutNc150P3_FD_190354 | JGI IMG/M metagenome (GOLD analysis project Ga0268262, IMG submission 190354) | Nasutitermes corniger P3 segment gut microbial community from laboratory colony in Florida, USA - Nc150 P3 (SPAdes) (version 2) | ecosystem: Host-associated > Arthropoda: Insects >... | reverse complement strand
TATGGGCGAAATTGTTGTTTTCTCCGACAATGTACCTTTCAAATGTATAGTCATCCCGCATTTGGGAGTGCTGTTTTTTCTTTGTTTTTTCTTTGGCCGGTTCCGCGTTTTTTGCGGCAGGGGCCTGGCTGCCGGACGCGTCCTGCTTGCCGGAACGGTCGTGGGCGTCCTTTGCCGCCGGTTTTTGCTTAACAGTTGTCTTTTCCGTCGTGTTGCCCGGAATAACCTCAAATTCCAGGGTTATATCCTTGCCAGCAAGGGCCTTCAGCTTTGCCTTTATGTTGTTTTGGTAGCGGGTTTTTACCCTGTCCCGGTGGAAACCGGAAGGAAACCCTAAAACGATGTTATTTTCCCCGGAGCGTAAATAATCAATATCGGTAAACCATCCGTTAAACTCTTCCTCCCCCAGTTCAGAGCGCAGTTGGTTTAATGTTTCGTCCCAGATTTTTTCGTAGTCCTCTTCTGCCATATATAACCTTCAAAAAACCCTCATTTTTGGATAAATTCTAAAAATATCAACACTTTATCCACAAGCACAAATTTACACTAAAAACAGCCTTACAAAATAAAAAACGGCAAAGATACCGTATCTATCTTAATGCCTGAATAGTAAAAAAAGCTAATTCCTTATCCTGTAAGGAATTAGCTAAACAAAAATAATGAATTACTAGCCCTTCCAATTTTCCGTATCCGGGCTTTCGTCATACTTGGGCTTTTACATAATTTATCCACAAGTAATACACAGTTTGCCTGTCAGATATAAACCAGTATCCGCCGTTTTAAAAGCACATACTTACACGATTGGCATAACGCAGGCTTCCATTATAACAGGGATACAAAAAAAAAAGCAAGTGCCGTATAACAATTTAGAGTTGACACAATTCCGTTATTTTAATACCCTTTAGCTATGGGGCTGTAGCTCAGTTGGCTAGAGCGCTTGAATGGCATTCAAGAGGTCAGGGGTTCAATTCCCCTTAGCTCCAATTTTTTCTTTAATTTGCTGGTCTACCGTTTTTCCGTCCTTATTTTTTACAGCAAGAAGGAACAAACCTTTTCCTTTGGATTGTTTCTCCCATATTTCGCCGATTGTGACTTTGTCTTTTGTGTCTTGATTATCGACAATATGTGCGCCCTTGTATTCGACCACCAAAGTGCGGTCATCTTGTAATTTGGCGATAAAATCGGGGTAAAAATAATCGGTAGAAGTTGGCAGTTTAAATGAAGCGGGATGACGGGCGATGTTGCGAACCCAGTACTTTACCTGCGGTTCCGCGTCAATAGCTCTGGCACATTGAAATTCCTCACCCTTTTCGCCGCCGTCTATCGAAGGGATATTGTTGTTGCCCGTTACGGTCAAGCCAATATATCAGATTTACCGGCTGCCAAATATCAATATCGGTCATATAAGGCAATAGCTGGTCTTTACCAACGATACTGTATGTTAAACGGTTGCCGTCTATGTTTATCGGTTATAGACCCGTAAGACAATTGTCTATATTGCGTTTATTGCTTTTTCCAATATTTTTATTAATTTTTCATATTTTCCATTAAAGGCTTCGATGTCAGCGGTTAATAATTCTTCTTTATCAGTTTTGCTAAAATCTAATGTATAATTGGCATTTAAGGATAATTGTCTGAAAAATTCCCGGCAAGTCCGTCCATTCCCTTCACGAAACGGATGCAGCGCATTTATTTCCCCCATATAATACGCTGTTTTTTCAATAAACTTTGATTTGGCTAATCCATACAAACTATTTTCTTTTTGAAGATTTTTCATTATTTTATTTGCGTTTTCCATGATATATTGCCCTCGGCAAAAAATTGAATTCCCTTTTGAAAGAAAATCTCCATGACGAGCAAGTCCTGCCCATTCATATATGTCTTCAAAAATTGTTTTATGTATTTTGCATAAATTATTAAAATTGAATATTTCAATTACTGGCATATTATAAAGCATTAATAATTTTAAACTGGTTATTTCTCTTTCAGCTATTGTTAATGCGGTATCGTCTCTAATGCCTAATTTATTTTTCAATATGTTAGTCCCAGGGTAACAATACCCTTCGGGGCCTTCATAGGCATAATCATATTTTTCCATAAAACTATACCGCAATTAATGTATGTTTTTTTATGGTTTCCTGTAAAACTTCATTAATGTTTTTAGTTCCGTTTAAACAAATTCTTAAACGGGACTTATCTTCTTCTGTCAAAGGCATATCCTCCATTTTCATGGAAAAATCAATGTTTTCAATAATATTTTCCGCATTACCAGTCATATAATCCTCGTTTTTGTTATATCATACTTCAATCTTTTATACAATATGCCGTAGCCCTTCCCGCAATTCTCTGATTCGTATAGAATTAGCGCAAGAGGATTATCATGACGAGATTCAATATGCATAAATTTATCGTGCTTTTCTTGGGAACGCTTTTTCTGGTTCTTGGCTGCAGCAGGGCTAAATATGGGTCATCTTCGTCCAGTTATGCGCCTGTGCCGTCCCCAGCCGCAGCGGGGAGGGCTTATGATTCCGGAATCCGGGCGGAGGAGGCGGATTATCAATTAGCCCGATTCGAGGAAAACTCCGTTGCTGAACAGGAAATGTCCCCGGAGAATGATTTTGAGCGAAAAATAGTAATGACGGCCTTTGTCAGAGTGAGAGTAGAAAATCTTGATGTGTCGGATTCTCTTATAAAAGACCTGATGAAAAAATACAACGCCTACGCAAGCTCCTCCAGCATTGAAGATAATTCCCGCTATTATTCGATTCGCGTTCCCTCGTCCGTATACAAGACCGCTATTGATGAGATAAGCGGCATGGGAAGGGTGCTGGGCAGATCGGAAAGCGCCGAGGACGTAACCCTCCGTTACTATGATCTTGAGGGGCGTCTTGCTACCAATAAAGAGCTGTTAAAAACATTTCAGTCATATTTGGGGAAAGCCAAAAATATCGAAGAGATTTTATCCGTAGAAAGGAGAATCGCCGAATTACAAAACGAAATAGAAGGAACCGGCAAGGAACTGCGTAACCTCGCGAACAGGGTGGATTACGCCACAATCGAACTTTCCGTTCTTGGGCCAATAGCCTTGTCACCGTATCGTGGCCCGACTCTGGCCGAAAGGCTCAAAGAGCTTTTTGGCAGTTTTGGCAATTTCCTTTCAACAATTGTACTAATCCTTGTCGGCATTGTGATTTTTGGCATTCCGATCCTGCTCCTGCTGATTTTCTTTTTCTGGCTTTTATTCGGAAAGATTGGCCTGTTAAAAAAACTTTGGCGTACGGCGGCGGGCGGGAAACAGTGAGCAGTAAACAGGTAACAAAGTTAAGATTGCCTTGCTAACTGTTACCTGTTACTTCACCAGTTCCACGGCAAAGCGGACAATGCGGTCGTAGTGTTCGGGCGTAAGGCGCGTATGCTTGTCCTCCGGGCCGTTGATGGCGCGCCAGGTTTCGGGGATATTCAGACGGTCGGCAGGGTTATGTATCGAACCTGAAATGAGCATATCGACAAACTCGGGGTGGTTGCGGAGCAGGGACGCGAAATGGCTGGCTTCATTTTCGGGGAGCATTGTGATGGTTTGGGCGGGAAGCCCTCCCTGTAAAAAACCGGCATCATCGGAAAAAGGCGTGGGGACGGACAGCACATGGCTGAGGGTCAGCTTGCGGGCGGTGTCAAGAACTTTTTGTCTTAGTTTTTTAACCCTTTGGATGACCCGCCGGAAACCGGGCTTTTCGTTTTTATCCAGGAGATAGTCGGTAGTGCCTGAGAACAAAAAAACTTCGCCTGTGCCGCAGGCGTCAAAATTGAAAATTTGAGCGTTTAAAAGTCCCAGTTGGCGGAGCTTTTTTGCCAGGCCGTAGGAACCCTGTTGTTTAAATCCCTCTCCGCTTTGCAGTTCTTCCTTGTCGGTAAAAATAATTATCCAGCGGCCAAGGTCCATTTCGTCAAGCTTGAGGGCGGTCTTGAGCAGTTGGAAAACCGCGGCGCTGTTGTCGTTCGCCCCCGGGCTTCCGGGCACCCGGTCGTAATGCGCGGTCAGCACGATGGGGCTTTCCCCGCTGAAGGGGAAAGCGTCGCCGGGGGACAGTTTCAGGTTTATCCCCTTCGGGAAGATGAAAAAATGGCGGTTCCCCTCTATGGAGATGACCAGGGAATTAAGACCGAGGTTTTGTATATGATCCATCAGCACGGCGAAGCGGTCGGCTTCCGGGGAGATAAAATCGAAAAAACGCTCATAAGGGCTTTGCTTGGCCCATTCCCGCTTTGTTTTGAGCATTTGCAATCCTAAAGCTTGCGCGCCTCAAATGAATGTGTAGGCGAATCAAGCTCTTTTTGAGCCTGTATTATCCGTAATTCCATCAGTCCCGGTTCGGTTTTATAAGTTTTTTCTGAATTGAGAGAAAATTTATCTCCCGATTGAGAGAAAACTTTGCTATTACGGACTTGCCAGCTTGTTTCTATGATACCATATATGGATGCGGTACATAGTTCGAGGGTTTTCTTTACATCGCCGGTTTCAAGGTAGCGGGACAGGAACACCGACGCGGTAATATCGCCCGATCCCGCCATGCCGGCCCCTATGGGCAGTTCCGGCGTGCTTATCGAATAAACCCCGGTTTTGTCCGACGCGAGCATTCCTATCCTTCTTTCATCGCCAGGCATGGCGCCGCAAGGCGGCGACCCGCCGCCCGCTTTGCCGTCGTGGTAGCTTGTTACCAGCACAATGCCCGGCCCCTTTTCATGGATCATGTCGATTGCCCGGCGGGCGCTGTCAATATCCTGGGTTTCAAGGCCGGTAAGGGCTTCAAGCTCAAACTGGTTCGGCGTGATGATGTCGGCCAGGGGGACAAGCTCGTTCCTGAAAATATCGGGAATGTCCGGCTTGACGTAAAAGCCCCTGCCGACGTCGCCCATTACCGGGTCGCAGCAGTACAGGGCTTTGGGCGCGGCTGAACGGACTTTTTTGACCGCGCCTGTAATGGCGCGCCCGACGGCGGCGTCCCCCATATAGCCTGAAAGCACGGCTTCGCATTGGTTAAGCACTCCCCTTTCCTCAAGGCCGGCGACCAGCTCCTCGGCGAGTTCTCCCCCCAGGACTCTTCCCTTCCATGAGCCGTAGCCCGTGTGGTTGGAGAATTCAACCGTGTTAATCGCCCAGACCTCGCGGCCCAGCCTCTGCATGGGGAAAACAGCCGCGGTATTCCCCGCGTAGCCGTACACCACATGGGACTGTATCGATAAAATTGCCATAAGTTACTTACCTCCGAAAATACGATCCAGCAGTATGGCGAGGGAACGGAAAAACCGCCCCTTGCTTTGACCGTACTTTTTCGAAAAATCTCTTGCCGCGTCGGCCAAGGTATAGCCGCCGTATTTTTTCTTTAAAAAATCCCAGTGCTTTACGATCCAGACGTACAGATCGCCTTCTGTCCTGCCGGGAAAATTCGCCAACAGCCATTGTTCCCGGATGATTGCGAGTACCGGACTGTATACTTTTTTATACCATGAAACAAGGGCCTCGGAAAACGGAATTTCTTCTTCCCTTGATTCGTTCAGGAAATATTTATGTACAAGGATATGATTGTAGATGACATCGTAACGGCCGGGTGTGCTGAAGTCAAGCGACGCGTGATCGGTAAGCTCGCCGAAATTGGTTTTCTCGTAAAAAATATTTTTCTCGTAGGCGATTAGGGCTTCCCTCAGTTGATCGGTTGTCATTCCAGGGCTCAGGCTTATCTCCGAAGCCAGGCTGATTACCTCGGCGTCAATAAACTCAACGCCTTTGGTTTTCGCCACTGAAACGCGGTGGTTGCCGTCGCGGACAAAATAAACCCCGCCTATCTCGTAAAGCAGGATAGACGGAAGGGTAATGTCCTGCAAATGGGCTTCGTCCACCCTTTCCCAGCGGCTTCGCAGATGGTCCGCCTTTGGGAGAAAGTATTTGTTAAAGTCGCGGTAACGGCCCTCGCTGCCGACAATAAGTTTTATCGGCACAGTCTGGCTGCCCATGTATACCTGGTTTTTGGGCTTGAGAATATCTTTTACATCATAGAAAGAAAGCAGCCTGTTTTTATCCGTATCCATGATGTGCTGAATCTCTGAAAGTATCGCCCTTCCTCTCGCTATGCTGAAGTCGGACGCGGCTTCTGTTTTGAATACATCATTACTCATTCTTTTTATTCCTTAGGCTGGCGCGATGCTAGGCATCGGAAGTATCAATGACATAATGGCTGTAGGCATTGATAACATAGGTTTCCATACAGCGGGTTCTGCGCGGATCCGCTAAATCATACAGGTGGATATGGCCGTGAACAAGGTATTTTGGTCTGAATTTTTTGAGAAACCAAAGAAAAGCTTTGAACCCCTGGTGGCATTTGTCATGCCTGTCGTGAATGCCGTTGGGAGGCGCGTGGGTAAGGAGTATGTCAAGGAAACGCCCGTGAATAAGCTTGTTAATGAGCAAACTGGGCACGAGTTTAATAATTTCCATGTACATCTGAAATTCGGTAAACTGGTTTGCTCCAAGATTGTAGCGCATGGAACCTCCCAGGCCGGCAATTATCAGCCCTTCCTCCTTTTGCACTTTTGTGCCTATGTGCGTGAAGCCCCGGTTTTCAAAAGTTTTATCGGTCATTTCCTGGATATGGTGGTTTCCAAAAACAAAAAACAGGGGCTTGTTAAGGGTTGAAACGATAAAATCAAGGTAATCGAGAGGCAAATCTCCGGCGCTCAGTATCATATCCACGTCGGCAAAACGTTCTTTTATTGAGTTAGAATAAACAAGAGGATCTATTTGGTCGGAAACGCAGAGAATTTTCATATTCTATTTTACTTTGCCTCTCCTGGCCCGGCTTTAAAAACAGCAAAAAGGTTCTTCTTCTGTACAGACAAGGATATTCCGATAATGATAATAGGGCAATATGAGTCTGTCGAATCAGGCATTGCTATTCTTATCCTTCAATACTATTCTAAGGTATTGGGCAGGAATTTACTAGTGGATATGAAAACACGTTTTTTTTTATTTTTAATTATTTCCGCTGCGGCATTGGGTTTTGGACAGACTAATTTTGCCAAAGGCGAAGAACTGTTCATGCAGAACAAGCCCGCTGAGGCGGCGGTCTATCTTGAAAACAGCATTGTTGAAGATCCAGCCAAGGTTGAGGCGTTTTTGTACCTTGGCATTGCCTACGAGCAAATGGGCCGAACCGATGAAGCCATTGCCGTATACCAGCAGATTTTGAGCCGCGCCGGGGCTTTAACCGCCAATGTGACAACCAACCTGGGCAATGCTTATTTTAAGAAAGGCTCTTTCGCGGAAGCGGAAACGGTGTACACCCAGGCTATGAAAGCGGATATAATGTACGCTCTTGCATATCTTGGCAGGGCGAACGCGCGGATGCAAAGGACCGCGCTGATGGAAGCTGTTTCCGATTATGAGCAGTATCTTTTACTTGATCCCCAGACGCCGCAGCGCAGGTCAATCGAATTGCTTATATTTAGAATAAAGAGCGCGTATGCCGAGGTGGAACGAAAGTGGATAGTTGCCGAGGAAATGGCCGGGCTTGATGAACTAAGAAAACGCCTCTTGGACGAGATTTCGACATCGCTTCAGGGCGCTTCGGGCGCAAACAGGAGCCTTTACACCGACTCTGATGACGCGGAACGGAAGCAGATGATTGCCGAAGAAATGGCCCGGCTTGAGGAACTGAGGCAGCGTATCCTGGACGAGGTTGCGGCCTCATTCCAAAACGCTGCAGGCGCAAGCAATGGCTTTCCCTCAGTCATCGATGAAGCGGAACGGAAGCGGCTGGTTGCGGAGGAAGTAGCCCGGCTTGAGGCGGAACGGAGGCAGCGCCTTCTGGACGAGGTTTCGGCTTCGCTTCAGGGCGCGGCGGGCGCGAGCAAGGGGCTTTCCACCGGAGCCGAGGATATCGAAGGATACGAGGGGGAATTCGAACTTGAGTAAAGGATTGCTTAAAACCGTCGGCGATAAAAATAAAAATGAACGGCGGATAATCGTAATCGGGCTTATCGGGCTTCTTCTCATCCTGTCGCTTGGGGGCGGGGTTGTTTATCTGCTTTGGGAACGGAGCCGCAAGGGCGGGGATGTTCATTCTGATACCGCGTCATTGTCATTGGACGGGCAGTCAGAATCTGCGCTGCTTTCAGGAGACCTGCCTGGGGATGGCGACTACCGGCTGACACTGGATATGCTGGATCGCCTTTTGGCGGCGGATCCCGGTAATTCGGAATTGTTGAAATTGCAGGAACAACTGCTTGCCAGAGAGCGGCTTTTCGCCGGGAACAGCCGGCAAACCCTGGATACTTTAGACAGCCTGCTTGCGTCTGATCCCAATAACGCGGAACTGCAAAAACTGAGAGAACAACTGCTTGCGGGAGGAGACAGACGGCAAGCTCAGGATACTTTAGACAGTCTTTTGGCGTCTGATCCCAATAACGCGGAATTGCAGAAACTGCGGGAACAACTGCTTGCGGGGGAACAGCTTGCGGGCGGGAACAACCGGCAAACCCTGGAACTACGGCAGGATACGCTGGATCGTCTGCTTGCGGCTGATCCGAATAACGCGGAACTGCAGAAACTGCGGGAACAGTTACGTGGCGGGGAACAGCTTGCCGGATTGGGTTTGGCGGCCCAGCAGGGCACTGAAAACGAAAGGTATCAACTTGACGCGGATGGTCAGCGTTCTATTACCGCTCAACAGCGAACGGATAACCAGAGACAACAAGGTAACGCGAATGCCCAGGGTAATACCCAACAAGGTAACGCGGATGGCTCGCGTACCGCTCAGCAACGCGCTGATAACAATAGGCCGCAACAGGGTAACGCGAATACCCAGAGTAATACCCAACAGGGTAACGCAGAAGGTCAGCGCTCTACTACCGCTCAACAGCGGGCGGATAACCAGAGACAACAGGGTAACGCGAATACCCAGAGTAATACCCAACAGGGTAACGCAGAAGGTCAGCGCTCTACTACCGCTCAACAGCGAACGGATAATCAGAGACAACAAGGTGACGCGAATGCCCAGAGTAATACCCAACAAGGTAACGTAGATGGTTCGCGTACCGCCCAACAACGCGCAGAAAACAATAGACAGCAACAAGGCGACGCAAATGGTCAGCGTTCTACTACCGCCCAGCAGAGAGCGGATACCCAGAGTAATACCCAACAAGGTAACGTAGATGGTTCGCGTACCGCTCAGCAACGCGCTGATAACAATAGACCGCAACAGGGTAACGCGGAAGGACAGCGCTCTACTACCGCTCAACAGCGAGCGGATAATCAGAGACAACAAGGTGACGCGAATGCCCAGAGTAATACCCAACAGGGTAACGCGGAAGGACAGCGTTCTACTACCGCTACCGCTCAACAACGCGCGGATAACAACGCTGATAACAATAGGCCGCAACAGGGAGACGCAAACGCTCAGCGTTCTACTACCGCTCAACAGCGGCCTGAGAACGATAGACAGCAGCAGGGTAACGCGGAAGGACAGCGTTCTACTACCGCCCAGCAGAGAGCGGATAATCAGAGACAACAAGGTGACGCGAATGCCCAGAGTAATACCCAGCAGGGTAACGCGGATGGTTCGCGTACCGCTCAACAGCGAGCGGATAATCAGAGACAACAAGGTGACGCAAATGGTCAGCGTTCTACTACTGCCCAGCAGCGAGCGGATAATCAGAGACAACAAGGTGACGCGAATACCCAGAGTAATACCCAACAGGGTAACGCCGATGGTCAGCGTTCTACTACCGCCCAACAGCGGCCTGAGAACGATAGACAGCAGCAGGAAGCCGATGTGGCGGCGGCAAGGCAAAGGGCGTTAGAAGCCGATGCCGCGAAACGAAAGGCGGATGAAGAAGCGCTTGCCAACGCTTCGCGTGAATTGCAGGAAAAAAGGCAGGCGGTGAACGATCTGGTTTCTCAGGGAAAGGCATTGCTTGGAAGAAATGATTTTACAGGCGCACAGAGGGCCTTTACCGACGCGCGTTCCCGTATGCCGCCGGGGGATAATCGTTTTGAGGCGCAGAAACTGGCTGAAATGGCCGAAGCCTGGTATGACGCTTCCGCCCGCAATCCCAATACCCCCGCGGCCGCGGATGCCGTAAGCAGGGCTTCGGCATTGGCAAGGGAAGCCGCCTCCAAAGATCCTGGCCTGGCCCTGCCCCATTCCACATTGGGAAAAATCAACCGCGACCAGCAAGACTGGAATAAGGCCATTGCCGAATTCAGGGAGGCTTCCCGCCTGGATCCTTCCAATTATTTGTATTTTTATGAACTGGGCCGGAGCTATTTTTCCGTGCAGCGTTATGTTGACGCGAGGGGGGCCTTTGAGACCACGGTCAGGTTAAATCCCCAGTATGAGCCCGGCTGGTACAATCTGGGCGGAACCCTGCGGAATTTGAATCGCAACGATGAAGCCCTTACCGCGTACCGCAGGGCGATAGCGATAAAGCCCGATTATGCCGCGTCGCACCGGGAGCTTGGGCGGATTCTTCTTGCAAGGAAAGATTACAAGGGCGCGGTGGAAGCTTTTAGCAATGCCCTTAAATATAATCCCGGCGATATTGCGTCGCTGCGGGAACTCGGCGCCGCGCAGAGCGAGGCGGGCAACCATGCCGCCGCTGAGGAATTGTTTGCCAGGGCTTTACAGGCGGCCCCCGCAGACGGTCAGACAAACTACAATATGGCTGTGGTAAAGCTTGCCCTTAATAAAAACGCCGAGGCGCTTTCCTTTGCCCGCCATGCCGTAGAAAGCAACCCTTCCAGCCCGGTATATAACTATACCCTGGGTCTTGCCCTTGAAGCCACAGGCGGCGCCGACGCCGCCATTGCCGCGTACCAAAAATCCGCGTCGCTCGATACAAAGTACCTGCGGCCCCGGATTAACCTGGGAAACATCTATCTGTCCCGCAATAATTTTAACGAGGCGCTGCGCTGTCTTTCCGAGGCTTACGCCATAGAGCCGTCAAATTTTGAAGTGAACAACAACCTTGGCGCGGTATACGCAAAAATGGAGAACTGGTCGAAAAGCGTCGAGCATTATGAAAAGGCGCTTGCGGTGGAATCAAGAAATCCCACCGTGCATTTAAATCTGGCAAGAGCCTACGCCAGCGCCGGCGATCTTGTCAAGGCGCAGAATTCATACCAGACCGTACTGCGGCTTAACCCCGATAACTGGGACGCCATTTATGAACTGGGAAAAACCTACGTTAGCACAGGAAAACCGGACGAGGCTAAAAAATACCTCAAAGACCTGGTTCAGCGAAACGCTTCATACAGCGCAAGGGCTGACGCGGAAAGGATACTTGAGGGATTATGAGTGATTTTCAGTCTAATACGCCTTCGCCCCACAGACCCATCCAAAGCTATGTCTTTGGGATAATTTTTATTGTCCTTTTTTTGGTTGTGTGCAGGCTTTTTATCCCGTTCTTCACCGCCCTGCTTTGGTCTATCCTTTTGTACATACTATTCAGCCCCCTGCACCACCGCCTCATCAAGAACCTGAATTTTGATACCATGAAAGGAAAAATACAGCGCAGCTTTTGGGCGATAGTTTTTACCCTGGGAGTAATGGCGGTTATTTTTATTCCCCTTTCCCTGATGGGTTCGATTTTTATCCGGCAGATTATGGATATCGGACGCTATGCCCGCGAAACGCTGAATCAGCGGCCCGATTCCCTGCATGAGATTTTTGAAAAAATATCGGCGTTTATCCACGATATTTCCGCCGGGCAGATAATTATTACCGCTGATGATATTAACAACCAGCTTAAAGCCCTGATAACCAGCGAACTGCTTGGTAACAAGCAAATGGTTTTTCTTAGCGGCAATATTGTGCGGATTATCGGCACGCTTGCGATAAATATGCTGGTAATGGTGTTTTCACTTTTTTTCTTTTTTGCCGACGGGCCGTATCTTTCACAACTGGTACTTCGCGCCATCCCGATAAGAGCGGAATACATAAGCACCCTAACGAAAAAATTCATGGATATTACGCGGAATCTTTTCTTTGGTTATATTATTGTGGCATTGCTGCAATCAGTTGTGGCGTTTATCATTTTTTCCATATTTAAAATCAACGGATCGCTGGTGCTTGCTGTAGTAACATTTCTTTTTGTGTTTATTCCCGTGCTTGGAGCCACGGTTGTTTACATACCCCTGGCTATACTGAAAATCGTTAGCGGAAATATAGCGGGCGGGGTGGTTTTCTTTATCGTATCGGCGATTTTTATTTCCGGTATTGATAATGTTCTAAGGCCGTTCTTTCTGAGAGACCGGATACAGCTTCATCCATTAATAATATTTTTTGCTATTCTTGGCGGCTTGGCCGTTTTTGGCTTTAACGGGTTTATTCTCGGTCCGGTACTGGTAATTCTGTTTCTTACCGTTCTGGATCTGTTTTTAACCGAACACAAAATCGGCACCCAGGATCAAACATAGGGGGCGGACTGTTTATGAACGCGATTATTACTGTTGTAGGTTCCGACAAGGTTGGAATTATCGCAAGGGTTTCGGCATTTCTGGCCGAGAGAAACATCAATATACTTGACATCAGCCAGACGGTGTTAAGCGGCAACTTTGTAATGATGATGGTGGTTGATCTTTCGTCCGGTACAAAAACCCTGGAAATTATAAAAAACGAGCTTGCCGAATTGGGAGATTCATTTAACGTATCCATCAGCATGATGCACGAAAAAGTTTTTAGCGCCATGCACCGTGTTTAGTATTACAGAGGTATCACAGTGTTATATACGCCATTGGAAATAAAAGAAACCGTAGATATGTTTCTGCGCTACAAGCTGGATATACGCGCCATCACCCTTGGGGTGTCGCTTCTGGACTGCGTTTCGTCTTCCGGCGACGAGTGCCGGAAGAAAATCCGCGGCAAACTGATGCGCATAGCCGGCCCGCTGGTTAAAATCGGAAAGGACATTGAGAACGAATACGGCATACCCATCATCAACAAACGCATTTCGGTTACGCCCGTAGCCCTGGTCGCGGCTTCCTGTAATGAAAGCGATTTTACCCCTTTTGCCAAAACGCTTGACGAGGCCGCTGTCGAGCTTGGCGTTGATTTTGTCGGCGGTTTTTCGGCCCTTGTGCAGAAAGGTTTATCAAGCGGCGATGAACGGCTGATTGCCTCGCTGCCGTCCGCGCTTTCCCAAACCGAAAGGGTATGCGCCTCCGTCAATGTCGCCGCCACAAAAAGCGGAATCAACATGGACGCGGTAAGAACAATGGGCGGCGTGATTAAGCGGATAGCGGAAAAGACCGCGACTCGGGACGGCATTGGCTGCGCGAAGCTGGTGGTGTTCTGCAACGCCCCGGAGGATAACCCCTTCATGGCGGGCGCTTTTCACGGCGTCGGCGAGGGGGAAAGCTGCCTTAACGTCGGGGTATCAGGCCCGGGCGTGGTTAAGGCCGCGCTGGAAAACCTGCGGGAAGCAAGCTTTGACGAGCTTGCCGACGCGATAAAAAAAACAGCTTTCAAGATTACACGCATGGGACAGCTTGTTGGTATGGAAGCGGCCAAACGGTTAAACGTACCTTTTGGCATATTGGATCTTTCCCTCGCACCCACCCCGGAGGTAGGTGATTCGGTCGCCCGCATACTTGAGGAAATGGGTCTTGAAACCGCCGGAACACACGGCACTACGGCGGCCCTCGCCATGTTAACCGACATGATAAAGAAAGGCGGCATAATGGCATCCACCCATGTTGGCGGCTTCTCCGGGGCCTTTATCCCCGTCTCCGAAGATGAAGGCATGGTTAACGCCGTGAAGAAAGGCGCACTCAGCCTTGACAAGCTTGAGGCTATGACTTCGGTTTGCTCTGTCGGGCTGGACATGATTGCCCTGCCCGGCGACACAAGCGCCGCCACCATCTCGGCGATCATTGCCGACGAAATGGCGATTGGCATGGTGAACAACAAGACCACAGCGGTGCGGATTATTCCCGTGCCCGGCAAAAAGGCCGGAGACTGGGCGGAATTCGGCGGCCTCCTTGGAGGCGCTCCCGTCATGCCGGTAAACTCCGCTAAAAGCGACGTTTTCATCAATCGCGGCGGGAGAATACCGGCGCCGGTTCATTCGTTCAGGAATTAGGAAAATGCCATTTGTAACAATACACTTGAAAACCGTTTGTTTTAATGATACCTGAATCCGTATAGGAAATCACCTAAATCCTTATAGGATAAAGAA
>Ga0268262_10004569_pt1 | contig 14235 bp, 10 predicted proteins | sample TergutNc150P3_FD_190354 | JGI IMG/M metagenome (GOLD analysis project Ga0268262, IMG submission 190354) | Nasutitermes corniger P3 segment gut microbial community from laboratory colony in Florida, USA - Nc150 P3 (SPAdes) (version 2) | ecosystem: Host-associated > Arthropoda: Insects >... | reverse complement strand
AATTAAAGAAAAATTTATTGACAATAAAATTCCGGTTATCATGGGCGAGTCAGGGGCGGCCCTTCAATTGTACCCCTCGGACAAGGAAAAAGAGGAAAGGGCGCGCAAGTCACGGCTGGATTATCTTTCCCATGTTTACGGCGCGGCGAAAAAAAACGGCATTATCCCGATTTATTGGGATAACGGCGCCACCACGGGCAGGGGCGAAAAGTTCGGGCTTTTAAGCAGAACAACGGGACAGCCCTTTTCACCGGAAGCGGAAGCGGCGATAAAGGCGATGATAAACGCCGCAAAATAGGAGAATTTTAATGTATAAAAAAAACAATTTCAAAAAATTATTTTTTGTTTGTTTTTTGATTCCTATATTGTCGCTTGTTTCATGTCCCGAGCCGAACGATAAAGATAAAGGATCATTCAATAAAAATTCTTTCGATTACTTTAAAGATAACAACATAAGGGCGGGTATTAATATCGGTAATACCCTGGACGCCGACAGTGAAACCAGTTGGGGTAACCCAAAAATTAACCAGGACCTGCTTAACGGAATAAAAAAATCCGGTTTTAACATTGTGCGTATTCCCGTAACATGGACAACTCATATAGGCAAGGCTCCTGATTATAAAATTAATGAAAAATGGCTGGAGCGCGTTGTGGAAGTAGCCGGTTACGCGAATAAAGCCGGCATTAAGGCCGTCATTATCAACGTGCACCATGACGGCGCGAGCGGCGGAGGCTGGCTTTCGCTGAATAAGGCCCTGGATAAAACAAAGCCAAACCAAAAAGCGGAAATTACCGGCAAGTTCGCGAAGGTATGGCAGCAGATAGCGAACCGTTTCAAAGATCACGGCGAATGGCTTATTTTTGAGGGCTTTAATGAGATTCATGACGGCAACTGGTTTTGGGCAGGCAGGGTTAATCAGGTGCCGGTGGAACAATACGATCTTGTAAACGAGTGGGCTCAGGTCTTCACGGATACCGTTCGCGCCACAGGCGGCAATAATGCCAAACGCTATCTTGTAATCCCCAGTTACTGTACCGGTATGGAAGCCCTTCTTACCGATAAATTCAAACTTCCCACTGACAGCGTCGAAGGCAAACAGATCGTATCGTTTCATTACTACAGGCCCGATGAATTTTCGCTTAATGGATTAACAAAAACCTGGGACAGTACAGCTAACAAAAACGATATTACATTCAATTTTATCAATTTAAATGTAAAATTTATTCAAGACAATATTCAGGTAATTATAGGAGAGACAGGCCCTGTCCTGTCCATCGTCGCTGAGGGCGCGAACCGTGACACAGCGGACGCGAACAGGCTTACCTATATTGATTTCTTTTTCAAACAGGCGAAGGAAAATTCCCTTGTTCCCATTTATTGGGATAACGGAAAGTTCACACGTGATCCTGACAAAGACGGAAACGGCGACAGCTTCGGGATTTTTAACCGCAACAACGGCAAGCCATATGATGACAACATGGCGGACGTAATTAATGCAATGATAAGGGCCGTAAAATAAAGGTGTGTATATGCGGAGGAATTTGTTAGTGGCAATTTTATCAGTTTCCTTAGGTTTACTTGCAGCCTGCGCTACAAAGGAACCAGTTAAGCCAAAATTTGACGGAAATGCCCGTTTGCATAATTGCATTTTTAAATTGCAGCAGGGCAAGACTATTTCTGTTGTGACCATAGGCGGCTCAATCACCACAGGCTATCAGGCTTCACCCCCGGAAATAAACGGCTGGGCGGGCCTCCTCGGAGTCTGGCTTAGAGACAAGGCTTCTGAAACAGGCGCCGCTGTCGAGTTTCACAACTCGGGCGCCAGCGGCACAGATTCCGCTTTTGGCTCCATCCGCGTGAACGATCATGTCCTCGCCTATGACCCCGACCTTGTTATCATTGAATTCGCCGTTAACGACCAGTGGCTTGGCAGTATTGTCCGCAAGAGGTCTTATGAAGGAGTAATAAGGCAGCTTCTTAATGATTCCAACAGGGCGGTTATTCTTTTAGCGCTTAACGAGAAGGGCAGCCAGGGAAAAAGCACATACAAGGAACAGGATCGAATCGCCAGGCATTACAACATACCAATTCTTTCCTGGGCCGATTGGGTGGCGGCTAACGAATGGAACAGTTTTTTTACGGGAAGCGAGGTGATTCACCCCAACAACGAGGGCCACGCGAACATAGCTTCGGGCATTATAAATTTTTTAAACCCCTATTTTGAAACCACCGATTTACCCAAGGCGGTAGGTAAAAAAACGTCCAAGCCCTTATACACGGACGAATTCCAGTACACCAAGTGCATAGGCAGCAGGGACACTGAGGCAATCATAAGCAATACCGGCTGGGAATCAAAACCGGCGATACTCCCAACTGAATGGGCGAGCAGGGGAGATCTGCCCCTTTTCGGCTGGTCAACCTCAGACCCGGAAGCCAACCTCGCGATTAACGTTAAGGGCAAGTCCGTCGGGGTTCTGTTCGCGGAAAGCGACCAATTCTTCAACAGCCTCGCCTGGCTGGAAGATTCCGACGGGAACCTAATTTCTGAAAAAACCATTGTCAAGAATTTCTCAAACAGCCGTAAAGGCTATTACGGCTACGCCTACATAGAAATAGCCGATAACCTTGACCTTTCACAGGAATACATACTCCGTATAGGGGTAAATCCCGGCGCCGATAAAGGCTCGTCAACCCACATTATAGGTGTAATATGCGCTGGCTCGCGCCCTTAGTCGCCAGACTTAAGAGGCTTCCCAGAGGCCCCGCTGTCACCATAGCGATTATTGTCGTAATATTTTTACTGTTTTTGATCTTAAGGCCCCGCGACACTGATTTCTCCGCGAAGTACGCGGGCTTTGACCTTGGCGGCGCCTCCCTCGGCAGAACAAATACCTATCCCCGCTATATCGAGCGTTACGCGAATATACCTGAAGCCGCGAAAGATTTTCCCCTCGACGTTTTCTCGTATGCCTCATCCTCAGGCGTTTCCCGCCTTGACACTTTAGCCGGACACAACAACGTTCTTCGCACAGAAGAAAAAAGTTTTATCGAGTGGACCTTCCGCCTTGAGGAAGAAGGCCTCTACAATATTTTTATCGAGTATTATCCCCTGGAATCGCGGGGCATTAATATAGAGCGCTCACTTAAAATCAACGGTGAAACGCCTTTCCTTGGCGCGGACAGGCTCGTGTTCTCCCGCGTTTGGGGGGATAAGCCCGGCGGACACAAGCAGGACAACCAGGGCAACGAGATTCGCCCGGCCCAGATAGAAACGCCCATTTGGGAAAGGGTATTGTTCAGCGATCCCCTGGGCTATACTGTTGAACCTTATCAGTTTTATTTTAAAGCGGGCAGCAACACCCTGCGCTTCGAGGGCGTTAATGAACCTGCCGCTGTCAGCGCCTTCACGCTCAAGGCCCCTGTCAAAAGCGTCTCTTACTCGGAATATATCAATAATTTTAACAAAGATGATTATCGCGGACTCAAGACAAAAAAATCCGTAAAGGTCCAGGGCGAGCATGCCCTTCGCCGCAGCGATCCCTCGCTTTACCCAATTTATGACAGGTCTTCGGGCGCGACGGAGCCGCCTTCTGTCGCGAAAATAAAGCTCAACATGATAGGCGGCCAGAGCTGGCGCATGCCCGGCCAGTGGATCGAGTGGGAATTTGACGCGCCTGAAAAAGGCCTGTACCGTTTTTCCGTAAAGGGCAGGCAGAATTACAACCGGGGTTTTGTCTCCAACCGTTCCGTGCTTATAGACGGCAGTATCCCCTGCGAGGAGCTTTCAGTCGTGCCATTCATGTTCAACAACAGGTGGAAGCTGGTTACTTTCAAGGATAGCGCGGGGCAGGATTTGTACTTCCCCCTGGAGCGGGGACATCACACCCTGCGAATGCAGGTAACCCTGGGCGGCCTGGGCGAAATGCTCAACGTAATGGAAGAAAGCGTCTACCGGCTTAATGACATTTACCGTAAGATACTTGTGTTGACGGGCCCGGAGCCGGATATTTTCCGCGATTACCGCATCGACTTTGTCTACCCTGAGGTCATGAAGGCGATGGATCTGGAAAGCAAAATCCTCTATAAACTCGCCGACGACCTGACCGCCTACTCCGGCGAGCGCAGCGCTCAGACAGCGGTCGCCCTTACCATTGCCCGCCAGCTTGAAATTTTAACCGGCCGCCCGGACAAAATACCCGGAACCCTGGTCAACTTCAAGAAAAACATCAGCGCGTTAGGCGACAGTCTCCTGGGCCTCTCCCAGTCCCAGCTTGATGTCGATTACTTTGTGGTAAGCGCCCCCGACTCGCCCAAGACCGTCATACACGACAATATTTTTATAGGCTTCTGGCACGAGCTTCGTTCCTTCGTCGCCTCTTTCTTCGTCGATTACAATAACCTGGGCGACGTGTACCGTAAAAACAGGGACGTTGTCGAAGTATGGATGCTCGCCGGGCGCGACCAGAGCGCCATCCTCAAGGCCATGATCGACGACACCTTCACCCCACAAACGCATATCCGCGTAAACGTGAAACTCGTCGCCCCTGACGCCGTAATGCCCGCCGTTGTCGCCGGAACCGGCCCGGATGTCGCGCTTACAGTCCCCCAGGCCGACCCCGTCAATTACGCCGTCCGCAAGGCCGCCGTGGACCTCTCAAAATTTTCAGGCTACGACGAAATTACCCGCCAGTTCGACCCCAGCGTGCTAATACCTTTTGAGTACGCGGGCGGCGTTTACGGCCTGCCTGAAACCCAGTACTTTCACGTAATGTTTTACCGCAATGACATTTTAAAAGAGCTTGATATATCCATTCCCGATACCTGGGAAGACCTTATAAACATTCTGCCCATCATCCAGAAGAACAACATGAACGTGGGCATTCCCTCCGTGGCGACAACCGAGGTCGGCAGGATAGATTTTTCCAATTTTATGGCGCATTTATACCAGAGGCATGGTACAATGTATAACGAGGACGGTTCCCGCACCATGCTCGCCAGCGAAACGGCTATCGAGGCTTTTGACGTGTACACAAAGTTTTTTACCCATTACAAAACGCCCAAAGTTTTCGATTTTAACAACCGTTTCCGCACGGGCGAAATGCCCCTGGGCTTTGCCGATTATACGACATTCAACACCTTGGAGGTCTTTGCTCCGGAGATTCGCGGCCTTTGGGGTTTTGCCCGTATGCCCGGCCTTAAGCGTGACGGCGCGATTGACCGCTCGGTTCCCACCGGCACCCTCGCCGCCATGATTTTTTCCAATGCCAAAAACCGCGAACTTGCCTGGGAATTTTTAAAATGGTGGGTCAGCGCCGACACTCAGGTGCGCTTTGGCCGCGAGCTTGAAAGCGTAATGGGGGCGGCGGCCCGTTACCCCACGGCGAATTACGACGCTTTCAAGCGTCTCTCCTGGGGCTCGGATCAAATGGCCGTCCTGGACGAACAGCGCTCCTGGACTGTCGGCACGCCGGAAGTGCCGGGCGGCTATTTTGTTACGCGCCATTTAATCAACGCCGTGCGCCGCATACTTAACGAGAGCGAGGACACCCGCGAGACAATGCTGGATTACAGCCTTATCATAAATGACGAGCTTATAAAAAAACGCAAGGAATTCGGGCTGGAGTAGGGGGAAAGGATGTCACTGGCAAGGTATACCGAGAAAAAGAAACACGCGCTTTCCCTTTTGGCTAAAAATATTTTCAAAAACCGCGTTTGCTATATTTTCCTCGCGCCCTACGCGATTGTATTCGCGCTCTTTTTTATAACGCCCCTTGTCATTTCAATTTTCTACAGTTTCACCTATTTCAATATCCTTGAGCCGCCCCGCTTTATCGGCCTGCGCAATTACATCAACCTGCTGTTGGGCGACGACGTGTTCCTCAAGGCCATGAAGAACACCTTTATCATGGCAGCGATCACGGGCCCCATCGGCTATATAATGTCCTTCCTTTTTGCCTGGTTCATCAACGAACTTCCCCGCTATATCCGCGCCCTTGTTACGCTGATTTTTTACGCGCCCTCGATTTCCGGCGCGGTATACATGATTTGGGCTATCATATTCTCGGGCGACGCCTACGGCTACATAAACGGGCTTTTGCTCCATCTGGGAATTCTCTCCGAGCCCAAACTCTGGCTGACTGATCCCAAATTCATGATGCCCGTCATGCTTGTAGTCATTTTATGGATGAGTTTGGGCACCGGCTTCCTGGCGTTTATCGCCGGGCTTTCCACCATTGACGTTTCCCTCTACGAGGCCGGCCTCATGGACGGCATTTCAAACCGCTGGCAGGAACTCTGGTACATTACGCTTCCCAACATGAAAGGAATGTTAATGTTCGGCGCCGTCATGGCGATTACCCAGTCCTTCGGCGTGGCTGACGTTACGGTCGCGCTCGCCGGCTTCCCAAGCACGGATTACGCCGTGCATACCGCGGTGAACCACCTTGTGGACTACGGCTCCATCCGTTTTGAAATGGGCTACGCCTCCGCCATAGCGACGCTTTTATTTTTGACAATGATCGTATGCAATTCCGCCATACAGAAAATGCTGCGAAGGGTAGGGACCTGATATGGCGAAAAAACTTGTCGGCGGCAGAAGGCTTAACCGTTCCTACGGCGGTGACGCGTTTATCATAGCCATACTTGTTTTCTTCGGCCTCTTTTTCGCCTATCCCCTTGTGTTCGCCATTAACAACGCCTTCAAGCCGTTAAATGAAATTTTCCTGTTTCCGCCCAAACTCTTCGTGCGTCAGCCCACCATGAACAACTTCCAGGACTTGTTTATCATCATGAGCAAGTCCTGGGTTACTTTCTCGCGATATATTTTTAACACAGTGCTTATCACAGCCGTTGGGACAGGCGGCCTCATTATAGTCGCCTCAATGGGCGCCTTCGTTGTGTCCAAATACCGTTTCCCCGGCGCAAAAGGGTTTTTCAACATCGTTATCATCACCCTGATGTTCTCAGGCTACGTTACGGCCATACCCAACTACCTTGTCATGACCAAACTCGGCTGGGTGGACACCTACCTCTCGGTAATAGTCCCCGCCTTCGCCATGCCAATGGGCTTCTTTTTGTTAAAACAATTTATCGACACCATACCCAACACCCTCCTTGAGGCCGCGAAAGTGGACGGCGCCAAAGAGTGGCGCATCTTCATCTGGATAATCATGCCCATGATCAAACCCGCCTGGCTCACCGTAATGATCTTCTCCGTGCAAAATCTTTGGAACGCGCGCGCTTCCAACTTTATATATTCAGAGCAGCTTAAAACCCTGCCTTACGCTCTCTCGCAAATAATTTCCGGCGGCATAGCGCGCGCCGGAGTAGGAGCTGCGGTAACCCTCTTCGTGATGGTTGTCCCGCTGGTAATGTTTATTTTGGCCCAAAGCAACGTCCTCCAAACCATGGCCAGCTCCGGGATAAAGGAGTAGCGATGAAAATCCGCTCAACCTTCAAAAAAACACTCTTCGCCCTCCTATTTCTCTTCCCCCATACCCTTATACCCCATACCCCTCTATACGCTGAACCTTCCAACTACACTTATAATTATGATTTCTGGTTCGAGAACGTCGCTTCCCCGGATGCCTACCAGGTCAGTTCCTACATATTAGGCACGCAGCTGGGCATCGGCAATTTCCGCGATCCACAAGGCCTCTATATAAGGGATAACCGTATATACATTTGTGACTCAGGCAACAACCGCATAATACATCTGGAAGTAAACGAGAGCGGCGAATACAAAGTTGTCTCGGTAATTACTTCCGTTATTATTGAAGGCAAGGAAAGCAAGCTAAATTATCCCATGGACTTATTCGAAACTCCCGACGGTCATCTGTACATCAGCGACACCAACAACTACCGTGTTCTCAAACTCGACCGCAGCTGGAATTACGTTTCTTCAATATTAAAGCCCGTCGATGAAAGCATAGACGCGGATTCAGAGTTCCTGCCCGTCAAGCTGACCGTGGATTTCGCCAACAGGCTTTTCGTTCAGGCGCGCAATATCAACAAGGGCCTCCTGGAATTTGACAGCCGGGGTTCTTTCGCTGGGTTCATGGGCGCCAACAAGGTAGATGTTAATATCATTGACTATATATGGAAGTTCATCTCGACGCAGGCGCAAAAAGCCCGCATGGACCTTTTCATCCCCACCGAGTACAGCAACCTCTGCCTTGACCACGACGGCTTTATCTATGTCACCAACTCAGTCGGCTTCACCGATCCTGTCAGGCGCCTCAACGCCATGGGCCAGGACATTTTAATCCGCAACGGCTACGAGGACCCTGTCGGCGATCTCGCCATCGGCAACGCCGGCGGCATTAACGGCCGTTCCCGCTTTATCGACGTAGCCGCCTTCCAGAATGATTCCTACGCCTGCTTTGACCGCACGCGGGGGCGTATCTTTGTTTACGACTTCCAGGGCAACCTCCTCTACGCCTTCGGCGGCGTGGGCAACCGCGAAGGTTATTTCCTTTTGCCCGTGGCCCTGGATAAAATGGGTTATTCGCTATTTGCCCTGGATTCAAAGGCCGCTTCCCTTACCCGTTTTGACCTGACCGGCTACGGGCAGATGATCAACCTCGCCCTTAACGAATACCACGCCGGCCGCTACGACACTTCCGCACAGGTTTGGGAAGAGGTGCTTAAAATGAACGGCAATTACGATCTCGCCTACATCGGCATAGGCCGCGCCGCGCTCAGGCAGGGTGAATATCTTAAGGCGATGAAGTATTACAAGCTCAAGCATTACCGCGAGGGCTACGGCAAGGCATTCCAGCTGTACCGCAAACAGTGGATAGAGCTTAACCTCTGGAAAGTCCTCCTCGTCCTTGTGATATTATGCGTAACGCCGCCATTGGTAAAATTTATCCTTAAAATAAGAAAAGAGGTAATGGAAGCATGAAAATCGCGTTGGCGCGTTTGGGTGAGACGCTAAAATACTCGCTTCATGTCATCGTTCATCCCCTTGACGGTTTTTGGGATTTAACCCATGAACAGCGCGGTTCCATCGCCGCCGCCAATGTAATTATGGCAGCCGCCGTAATCGTGGAGATATTGCGCCTCACGCTTACCAATTTTCAGTTCGTTACAGTTAACATGGAATATTTTAACTCGGTTATTGTGGCGCTCCGTATACTGCTGCCCGTACTGCTCTGGACGCTCGCGAACTGGAGTCTCACGACCTTAATGGACGGCAAGGGAAAAATGGGCGGTATTTACATGGCCGTCTGTTATGCGCTTACCCCCTATGTGATCATTAACGCGCTCATGATTGTCCTCAGCCTCTTTATCACCTTTGACGAGGGGGCAGTTTACTGGGTTCTTTCAGGGGCCGCAGTTCTCTGGACAGCGATCCTCATACTCTCCGCCATGATGATGGTTCACGATTACAGCCTCGCCAAGACCCTTGTGTCGAGCATTTTAACAATAATCGGAATGGGCGTAATCGTGTTTATATTCGTGATTTTCTTCAGCCTTATAAGCGACGCCGTGGCGTATTTTGTATCGCTGTACAAAGAAATTTTATTCAGGTTGATATAGGGGGACGGGTGAAAAGGGTTTTCTGGATTATACCTCTTATCATAATTTTCTCATTCGTTTCCTGCGATAAAAAGGCGGGCAGGGCAAAGACCGTTGTCGCCTACGAGAAAAGCGATGACAACAGCGAGCTTGCCCTTGAGAATGAATTTTTAAAACTGCGCTTCATTCCCCAAACCGCCGGGATAATCCTTGTCGAAAAGGCAAGCGGCGCCGAGTGGCGATCCAACCCGCCGCCCAACGATCCCCTGGCGGACACGGTTACAGGCTACCTTATGGAATCGCAATTTTCTCTTGAATACGCCGACAACGCCGGCGTCGGAATGACGCTTTACTCGGGAAGCAACAGCGTAAGCCAGGGCGTTTATGATTACGCCCTTGTGGATGGCGGCCTGGAAGTGCGTTATACGGTAGGCGACATCGCCCGCAGCTACGTCATTCCACCGGCCGCCCCCGAGGAAAGGATGATGGCCTTTCTCGAAGAAATGGAACTTGAGGACAGACGCAAGGTGGAGGCCGGTTACAGGCTCTACGACATTAACAACCTGCGCTCAAGCGATGACAAAAATTCGCTTCTTTCCAATTACCCCGACCTTGTCAATTATAAAATGTATGTTCTGCGCGATACCACGCAGGATTACATGAAGGAACTCTTTGAGGAATATTTCGCGGGCGCGGGTTATACCAAAGACGATTATTACGAGGACACAGCGAAGTATTCTCCCGCGGGCGGTTCCGACAAGCCGGCCTTTAACATAACCATGCGCTATACTCTGGACGGAAAATCACTTCTTGTAAGCGTTCCTTTCAATAAAATCGCGTGGCAGCCGGCCTTTCCAATAACGCAGTTGTCCCTTTTGCCCTACATGGGCTCAGGCGGCCTGAATGACAATGGCTATATTTTCGTGCCTGACGGCAGCGGTTCCCTCATATATTTCAACAACGGCAAACAGAACCAGGTCGCCTATGACACAAACATCTACGGCTGGGACGAAGCCATGCCCCGCGACGCCGTTGTAACCGACAATAAAGCCCCGTTCCCCGTGTTCGGCGTTCACAAGAACAACGCCTCCCTGTTATGCGTCATAGAAGAAGGCTCAGCCTATTCCGGCGTGCGCGCGGACGTGTCGCAGCGCAACAGCTCGTGGAACAATGTATACCCCCGTTTCGACATGATACACGGCGCTAAAATGGACATCTCAGGCCGCTCGGAGAGCGCGGTCTACCTTTACCAGAGCGGCCTTCCCATCGATGAAAGCATTGTCCTGCGTTACACGCCATGTTCAGGCGGCTATGTCGGCATGGCAAAAGAATACCGCGCGCGGCTTATCGAAAAATACCCCTTCCTTAAAGGCGTACAATCTGGCGATGTCCCGGTAGCCGTGGAAATCACCGGCGCCGTAAACAAGATCAGGCACCGCATGGGAATCCCCGTCGACCTTCCGCTAAAGCTCACCTCTTACAGGGAAACTGAGGCGATCATCAACGACCTCTCCGATTCAGGCTGGAAAAATGTCAACATTAAGCTCAGCGGCTGGTTTAACCACAGTTACGAGCATACGGTCCCAAACAATATTAAATTAATTGGCGATCTTGGCAGTAAAAGGGATTTCCGCCGCCTTGTGTCAACAGTGGCGAATAACGGCTATGAGCTTTATCCTGAAGCGGAATTTCTTTTTATAAAAAATGTTAAACCCTTTGACGGCTTCGGCCTGTACAGTGACGCCGCGCGTTACATTAACCGTAAGCGTATAGAGCGTTATCCCTACAGTTTTGTCTGGTATGGCGAGCGTAACCTCTGGGGCAAAATAAGTTACATAGCGCGCCCGGCAAGCATGCTCAAAATGATCGACAGGTTTGAAACAAAAGCCGCTTCCCTAAAATTGAATAATATCGCTTTCAGGAGCATGGGCGCGAGACTTTGCGGTGACTATAACGAAAAGCGTTTTGTCAGCCGGGAAGCGGCGATAAATCTGAGGCAGAATAAACTCCAGGAGTTTAACGGCGCCGGTAAAAAAGTTTTCCTTTCAGCGGCAAACGTTTACGCCGCGCCCTGGGCATCGTTCATCACGGACATGGCACTTGAGGATCAGGGTTACGCGATTACCGATGTTTCCGTTCCCTTCTATCAAATTGTCCTGCACGGCCTTGTCCCGTACTCAGGCAAGGCGGTTAACCTCGCCGAGAATTACACGAAGCACATTCTTAAAACAGTCGAGTGCGGGGCCGGCCTGTACTTTAGTTTCATGACGGAGGAAGCCGCCGTTTTACAGGAGACCAAGTTCAGGCAGTTTTACGCCAACGAGTACGACCAGTGGGCCGGCGACGCGGACGCTCTGTACAAACAATTTACCGAAGACTTCTCCGGCCTGTACAATCAGGCTATAATTGATCATGTGATACTGTCGCGTGATGTAACCTTAACGGAATATGAGGACGGAACCAGGGTCATCGTGAACCTAAGCCCCTTGATGTATTTGGGAATTCAGGGACGCGCCATAGCCCCTGATAGTTATATTGTGATAAGGCGGGGGAAATAATGTACCTGGCGAAAAAACACGGAAAGATGACGCTCACCCTCGAAGGGAAAAACGCCGTTAGCGGTTATTTGTTCCTGCTCCCCTTCATTATCGGCTTTATGGCGTTTATGTTTTTCCCCATCCTGGAATCCATCCGCATGGTTTTCAGCTATGTTGATATTGATATTGTCAATCACGGCTTCACAATGGAATTTACCCGCCTGGAAAATTTAAAGCGCGTTCTCATGGTCGATCCCGAATTCAACAGGCTCCTTACGGAAGAAATCGGCCGTATGCTGCTTATCGTTCCGGCTATAATAATTTTCAGCCTCTTTGTCGCCCTCATTCTAAACCAGGAATTCAGGGCGAGGGGAGTAGTGCGCTCAATATTCTTTTTGCCGGTTATTCTTTCTTCCGGCATTATGATCGGCCTTGAGACAAACAACTCCCTGTTAAGCAGCATGGCGGAAATTATACGCGAAAGCAACCAGATGAAGAGCTCAATTACAAAAGTGCTGGAGGATATTCTCATAACGGAAGGCGCCGCGAGCGATTTCATGGCCTACATTTTCCGTATCATAAACCAGATCTACGATATAGCGATGGCTTCCGGTATCCAGATAATAATTTTCCTTTCCGCCCTGCAGACGATTCCGCCCAGCATGTTCGAGGCCGCCAAAATAGAAGGGGCGACAGGCTGGGAATGTTTCTGGAAGATCACCTTTCCCATGGTAAGCTCCCTTATTCTTGTAAATATAATTTACAGCGTTGTTGACTACTTTATAAGAACCGACAACCGCGTTATGGAAAAAATCAACACAACCTTTATGCAGCGCATGGAGTTTGGTTTTTCAACGGCAATGGCGTGGATTTATTTTCTCGCCGTTATCCTTATTATAGGAATCGCGATGCTGCTGATATCCAAGAGGGTGTACTACTATGAGTAAATTCAATTCAACATATCGCGTAAAAAAAGCCGCCTGGGATGTGACCTACAAATTCTTCCGCGCTGTTCTTCTTTTCGGACTCTGTTTCCTTATTATCCAGCCCCTTCTGGAAAAACTCAGCGCGAGTTTCATGTCACAGCAGGACCTCTATGACAGTACGGTTATAAGCATTCCCCGCAATTTCACCCTTAACAATTATCATATTGCGTCTGACCTTTTGAATTTCAAGTCCTCGCTTTTGCAGACCGTGGGTATAGTGCTGGTAAGTTCAGTCCTGCAGGTGGCGGCCTGTACCCTTGCGGGTTACGGTTTCGCCCGTTTTAAATTCCCCTTAAAGAATTTCTGGTTCATGTGCGTTATGCTGATAATCATAATCCCGCCCCAGACAATCATGTCCTCCCTGTACCTTAACTTCCACTTTTTTGACATTTTGCGAATTTCCCGGCTTATAACGGGCGAACCGATTAATATGCTGAACAGCGTCGCCGGTTTCTGGCTGCTTTCAGCTACCGGCATGGGACTTAAAAGCGGCCTGTATATTTTTATGCTAAGGCAGTATTTCCGCGGAATGCCAAAAGAACTGGAAGAGGCCGCCTGGGTGGACGGCTGCAACCGCTTCCATACCTTTGTCCGCATAATGCTCCCGGACGCCGCTCCCATGATCACCTCCTGTTTCCTTTTTTCTTTTGTATGGCAGTGGACGGACTCTTTTTACTCGACCCTGTTCCTGACAAATTACCAGGTGCTTTCCTCGGAGCTTGGCTCTCTCGCCGACAGGTTCGACCAGTATTGGGCGGCTATGAACAACGCGGCGGGCAGCGTTTTCTCGCGCGCGCCCATGGGTTACACGCAGGCCATCCTCGCGACAGGAATGTTAATGTGTCTGGCGCCGCTTGTGGCCCTTTACCTTATAGCCCAAAAAGCCTTTGTCGAGTCATTGAGTCAGACGGGGATAAAGATGTAGAATTCAACGCGGGCTCCGCGTCGCGGTTGTCAGCTTGAAATATTATTTTTTTAGGAGGAAATTATGATGATAAAAAAAATGGGAATTGGTTTTTTAGCCGGATTACTGCTTCTTGCCGTATTTCCCTCAAGCCTTCACGCCCAGGCCAAACCGAATTTAAAAGGCATGGATATAACGATAGGCAACTGGTGGGAAAATTATGATGTCGCCACATGGAAGCCCAGAAGCGATTATGAGGAAAAAGAACTTGAATACAGGAAGAAA
>Ga0268262_10004568_pt1 | contig 14237 bp, 10 predicted proteins | sample TergutNc150P3_FD_190354 | JGI IMG/M metagenome (GOLD analysis project Ga0268262, IMG submission 190354) | Nasutitermes corniger P3 segment gut microbial community from laboratory colony in Florida, USA - Nc150 P3 (SPAdes) (version 2) | ecosystem: Host-associated > Arthropoda: Insects >... | reverse complement strand
CGACCGCTCCGACGCCCGCCCGCAGGAAGTGGTAAACGAAATTTATGATCTTTTCATCGATCTGGACGCTGGAGAGGATCAGATCGGCTTCCCGATTCTGTACGCCGTAAGCAAACTGGGCATCGCTAAACGAAGTCTGGATGATCCTTCGGAAGATTTGCGTCCGTTGTTTGAGCAGATTCTCGAAACCATTCCCGCGCCGGAACCGCTTCTTGAAAACAAGCTGCAAATCCTAATTACCACGCTGGATTACAACGATTATGTCGGACGCATCGCCATCGGCAGAATTTTTTCCGGCAAAATCGCCGTGGGAAACACGGTTTCCGTCTGCAAACTTGACGGAACTTTCCAGAAACCGAGAATTACCAAGCTGTTCACGTTCGAAGGTTTGAAGCAGCAGCCGACGGAAGAAGCCTGTGCCGGCGAAATCGTCGCGCTGGCGGGAATTGAAGGAATTTATATAGGCGAGACCGTGGCGGACGCGGATGACCCCGTGCCTTTACCGGCGATCCAGGTGGACGAACCGACGATTTCAATGATCTTTCACGCAAACACATCGCCGCTGGCGGGACGCGAAGGGAAGTTCGTTACTTCGCGGCATTTGCGGGCGCGTCTGGAAAAAGAAGCGCTCGCGAACGTCGCCATCCGCGTTGAGGAAGCCGGCGAAGTGGACAGTTTCAAGGTCTCCGGACGCGGGGAATTGCAGCTCGCCATACTTATAGAAATGATGCGGCGTGAAGAATACGAAATGCAGGTTTCCAAACCGGAAGTGATTACCAGGGAAATCGGCGGCGTCCGCATGGAACCGATTGAACAGGTCATCATCGACTGTCCGGAAAATTTCGTCGGCGTAATCACTGAAGCTATGGGACGGCGTAAGGGAAAAATGGCGCGGATCATCGATCACGGCGCGGGACGCGTTCGCATGGATTTTGAGGTTCCATCCCGCGGACTGATCGGTTTCCGCTCGGAATTCCTGACGGCTACGAAGGGAACCGGACTGTTGAATTCCATGTTTCTGCGCTGGGGCGCATGGACCGGCGACATTACGAACCGTCTCAACGGCGCGATGATCGCCGACAGAGCGGGGAAAACCACCAGTTACGCTCTTTATAATTTGCAGGAGCGCGGAGAACTTTTCGTGCGTCCCGGAACCGAGGTTTATGAGGGGATGATTATCGGCGAAAACGCCCGCGCGGTTGACCTTGACGTCAACGTAACAAAGGAAAAAAAGCTGACCAACATGCGCGCATCGACCGCCGATGAAGCGATACGGCTGGTGCCTTTCAAGGACCTCTCGCTGGAACAGGCGCTGGAATTCATAAACGACGATGAATTGCTGGAAGTTACCCCTAAGACTATTCGCCTGCGCAAGAAGGCATTGTCCATCTATGACAGGTAATTTCGGACGTTTGTTGCAACACGAAAATCAATTTTGTGACATGGAAGCGCCGGCGTCTCGCCTGCGGAAAGCAACGAATCGGCAAAGCGCCTGATCTGGATAAATGCTTTTTTGAAATATGTGGCAGTTGCTGAAATATGCGGCTTTCCGCAGGCGAGACGCCGCACGGGGAACGTGAACCATCTTTGGTTCGCGATAGTACGTTAAGCGCTTTCAGCGCTTGTATGACGCAATATGAAGTTGTATGCGGGGAATAAAAAAAGGAGCCTCAAGTTTCCGCAGATACGCTTCAACCTGAGACTCCCTGTCGGTGTGGGTAAATGCTTTTTAAGCGGCGCTATTTTTTCGCGGATTGCGGAAAAACGTCCGGGCGATAAATCCCGGACATAACAGCGCCGGCGTCCCCGGTACCGGAACAACCGGGGAAGGTGAATAAATGCCGCCGTCACGGGTATTGTTGTTGATGAAGAGCGGGAATATGCCGTCTTTGTAATCGCCGTTCCAATCGTAATTAAAACCTCCAAATGATGTTGTATGACAGGCTCGATCCGCGTAACAGACGAGATAAACAGAGGTATATTCAAAAGGTAAGGCGCTGTCCGGAAGATACATATCCACAAACTCCTTGACATCAGAATAAATGAGGCGACCGGCAGCCTTATTAATATACATATAATCGTTTCCGATTTTATGTTTGTTTATAAAATTATTTGTGTTGAAACACAATATTCCATCCGATGACAATTCACTTTTAACAAGGCGGGTTTCACAGCCTTGACCTTGCGCGGCGCCGGTAATATGAACAAGTATATGGGCCGCGAAAAAGGCAAAGAATTTTTTCATCGGATGAAACTCCTATAAATAAAGTATATACGGAGAATAAAACTTCAAAGATTTAAGCTCCGCTGAAACATTAAGTATTTTATTAATCTTACGTAAAACTATTAAGCAATTCCCGTGCCAATTCGCGCGAAACTTGAAGTGAAGTTTGTAAGTTATTTATTCGCAATATTTAGCAGTGGCGGGCGATAAGAAGGACAAGTGAAGCGGCCATATCTTTGACGTTTTTTTGACACTATGAGTCAAAATTTATCCGATGTTTTGACTCATTACCCCTCTCTGGATATTTTATGGGTTTCTACTGCGTCGGCGCAATAAGAAGGGGGCGTCACTGCCTGGACGCCACAATATGCCGCGAATTCCTGTGAAATATCCAGGATGGCGCCGTCCGGCAGCCGGACTACCATTCGCGCGGGGTGAACTCTACCGTCGGCTTGACCAGGCTGACGTTTTCACCCGTCAATTCCAGCGCGAAAAAGCCCGCTTTGTGAATATAATCGCGCGCTTCGGGCTTCACTACGCCGCCGGCCATTGCGCCGACAAGCCGCTTCTCGATTGTCTCCAGCGGCGGATATTTCCGTATTCGCTCCATTCTCACGATGTGGTGATCCACTTCGTCCGCGCGATGCAGTTTATGCTTCACCTCAACCGCCATTACCCATTCCGTGTTGGAAAGCAGAAATTATCATCCCTCGACTGTTTCAGTTTACGAAATTAAGCGGTAAAATCAAGGTTGCGCAAATTACGTCTTACAAAATTGATTCCCGTGACGATGGCTTGGGAAGTAAAACGTTCAGGGGCGGTGTGTTTTTTTCATTTTCCTGTAGGAAAAATTCACGGTTTTGGCTAGGATGTTTAAGCTTTAAGCGCTTGTATGTGAATCCGCAATCGCCGGCGGGACAGCCTGCGTCCGGCGTTGGGTTCGTCGTGTAAAAAGTGGAAGTAAAGCAGCGGGGGAATATTTTATGCAGTTAGCAGCGTTGTTTATCGCTATTGCCTATTTTGTCGTGTTGAGCGCGGGCGTCAGCCTCTGGGCGCGCAAGCGTGTCAAGTCCGGAGTGGATTTCGTAACGGGCGGCGGTTCGTTAGCCTGGCCTCTGGTTATGGCGGGATTCGTGCTCGCGCCGCTGGGCGCCGGTCACACGCTTTCCCTCTGGGAAAGTTCGAACACACTGGGTGTGGCCGTTCTGTGGTGGGGCATAATGTCGGGCGGACTTATGGTTCCGCTGTTTCTGCTGTGGTTTGGTCCCTGGTTTCGCCGCCTCAACGTTCAGACGTTTCCCGAAGGAATGGGGAAGATGTTCGGCGAAAAAATCGGCTGGGTTATTTCGGCGATTTTCCCCGCGCAGCTTCTGGGAATCTGCATAGCGGAAGTTCTGGCGACCGCGACGGCATTTTACGCGCTCAGCGGCGGCGCGATTCCGTTCGCCCCGTACTGTATCATTCTGGCGATCGTACTAACGATCTTATACATTTTCGTCGGCGGACTGATGCAGGCCGCGTGGATGAATCTCTGTAACGCCTTCGTCCTGATTATCGGGTCGTTTATCGCGGTGTTTTACACCGGCGGATGGCTTTCCAGAAGCGGAAACGGCGGCTGGGACGGCGTCGCCGAACACTACGCGCAGGCTGGAACCGCATGGAAAACGAACCTTATGAACTTTTCGCCGGAAGTCATTTTCAGCCTGATTTTGCCATGCCTGATTCTCACCGTGTTCATGCAGAGCGCCTCGCAGGTGCAGAACCAGCCCATGCTTATGGCGCGGTCGGAGTCGGATATCCGCCGCGGCGTTTTTTGGGCGGCCTTTATCAACAGCTTTGCGGCTTTCCCGTGGGTTATTCTGGGACTGGTCGGAATGGCGATGCCGGTGATCGCTGCCAAAGCCGATGCTGCTAAGCTCTCCGTACCGGACTTCGCGCTTATGGCGTTTCCTCCCTGGCTGGTAGGCATACTGATGACCGCGCTTTTAGCGGCGACGCTCTCAACCACCGGCGGTCTGATTCTCGGCGCGTCGCACATCATTGTCCACGACATTTTCAAGCGCGCCGTTAATCCGGGCATGAGCGACAGGACGTTTTTGATTCTGACCCGCGCTATGATCATCGTCTGCGCGCTGTTGGTCATTATCCCCGCCCTGCGCATTCCCGGCATAATGCCGCTTCTGTACTGGATTTTCTCTTTCGCGGTTCCGGTTTTCGGCGTCTACCTGATCGGAATGTTGTGGAAGGTGAACAAAATAGCGGCATGGACGACGCTTCTGGCGGGTTACCTGGCAAATTTCTACTGGACGTTCGCGTCGCCCGACTGGCTGCCGTCTTATTTAAGCCTGAACGTGTATCCGACGATGTTCGCCACGCTGTTTTTCGGCATCGTCCTGAACCTGATTCTTCCCGGCAAGCCCGGTTATTTGCGGCAGTTGAAAGCCAAAAAGAACGGAAATTAAGATGTAATTATAGATATGGAGCGCGGGAGTCTCGCCCGCAATTATTGAAAAAATGCGGGCGGGACTCCCGCGCTCCATAAGAATTTAGGAGATAACGAGATGCCCTGGACATATAAAGTTTTATTGATGCAATTCGGAATCACGATGGGAATGGCGCTGATCCTTTACATCATCTGGCGGATCGCGCATCGCGGGCAAAAATGGTAGGAAAATGGCCGGTGGTTGGAGACCGCCGGCCGCTAAATAAAAAGGACGTTTCAAATCAACAAATAACCAAATAACCAATTTAAATGGAGAAATATTTCCATGCTTACGCTTGATGCCGGAGTCGTTTATTACCTGTGCGGAATCATGGCGGTTCTTGGTCTGATCACCATTGTAGGCGCGTTGCGCCACCGTCGATGACAATAACGAACAAACCGCATAATTACGACGAAGACAAGATCAAATCGCTTTCGTCGCTGGAACATATCCGCAAGCGCTCCGGGATGTATATCGGACGTATTGGAGACGGTTCGGAATACGACGATGGCATTTACATCCTGCTGAAAGAAGTTATCGACAATGCCATTGATGAATTCATCATGGGCTACGGCAGCCGCGTCGTTGTCAGACTCGAAGGCGCGCGTGTCGCAATCCGCGATTACGGACGGGGTATTCCGCTAGGCAAGGTGATTGAATGTGTCTCGCGAATCAACACAGGCGCGAAGTACAGCGACGAGGTTTTCCAGTTCAGCGTCGGGCTGAATGGAATCGGCGTCAAAGCCGTCAACGCGCTGTCCAGCCGCTTTGAGGTTCGCACTCATCGCGGCGGAGAATTTGTCAACGCCGTTTTCGAGCGGGGGAAACTCAAGGAGGAAGGCAAGGGAACCTGTGATGAGCAGGATGGCACCTTTGTCGCCTTTGAACCCGACCCGGAAATTTTCGGCGTTGTGTCTTTTGCGCCCGAACATGTCGAACGGCGGCTGAAACTCTACTCTTTTCTGAATGCCGGACTGAAGATTGAATACAACGGCAGGCTTTTTCTTTCCCGTAACGGGCTGCCCGATCTGCTGAAAGAAGAAGCCGATGATGAAATGATTTATCCGCCGCTGCATCATCGCTCGAAAACGCTGGATTTTGCTTTCAGTCATACGCAGCGTTTCGAGGAAACCTTCCTGTCGTTCGTCAACGGACAGTACACTTCCGACGGCGGCACGCATCTGAGCGCGTTTCGTGAAGGACTGGTGAAAGGTTTCAACGAATTTGCCAAAAGCCGTTTTGACGGCGATGACATTCGTGAGGGCATGGCGGGTGTTATCGCCGTGCGGTTGAAAGAGCCTGTCTTTGAATCGCAGACCAAAAACAAGCTTGGAAATACGGAACTCCGAAGCGAATTGGTGGCGAAGGTTCGTGAAGCCGTCGTTGATTTATTGCACCGCAATCCCAGCGCCGCAGAAGCCGCTTATGCCAAAATTCAGGACACAGTGAAGCTCCGCAAGGAACTTCAATCCATGAAAAAAATGGCGCGTGAACGGGCGCGCGCCACATCCATCCGCGTTCCGCAATTGAGGGACTGCAAGGTACACTTTAAGAGACAGAACGGGCATGGCGGCGAATCCATGATCTTTATCACCGAGGGGCAGTCCGCCGCCGGTTCGATCGTAAGCTGCCGGGATGTCAACACGCAGGCGGTCTTTACCATGCGTGGCAAGCCTTTGAACGTCTGCGACCTGCAGCGCGACGTCATGTACAAGAATGAAGAGTTGTACAACCTTATGCGCAGCCTCGACATTGAAGATTCACTGGAACGCCTGCGCTACAGGAAAATCATTCTCGCGACGGATGCCGACGTGGACGGACTGCATATCCGCAATCTGCTGCTGACGTTCTTTTTGAGATTTTTCGAGCCGATCGTACATGGCGGATTCGTTTATATACTGGAAACGCCGCTTTTCCGTGTGCGCAACGCGAAAAAAACCATGTACTGCTATTCCGAAAGCGAGCGGGACGCCGCCGTAAAAGAAACGCGCGGCGCGGAAGTTACGCGCTTCAAAGGATTGGGCGAAATTTCTCCGAACGAGTTCAAGCACTTCATCGGGACGGACATGCGTCTGACCCCCGTTCGCCTCGACAACCGGCACACGGTACCCGCGATTCTGGGCTTTTATATGGGAAGGAATACGCCGGATCGCCGAAAGTACATCATGAATCATCTTATCGTGGAAGCTGAATAGTGCTGAGTGCTTAGTGCTGAGTTCAGAGTGCTGAGTTCAGAGTTAATAGGGTCTGTGCGTTTTAAATTAATTACCGCATGCAAATCCCTCGCTCGCTAACTGATTACTATCTACTATCTACTCATCACTCATCACTCATCACTCAGCACTCATCACTCAGCACTCAGCACTCAGCACTAAGAAAAGGGGAACAGCAGCGGCAATATGACTACCATGACAACGCCGAATATGAGCTGCATCGGCAATCCTACCTTGATGTAGTCCATAAAAGTATAGCGTCCCGCCGACATGACCAGGGCGTTGGGCGGCGTGGAGAACGGGCTGGCGAAACACATGCTCGCCGCTACGGTGACGGCGAACATAAACGGAATCGGACTTACATTTACGGCGGTCGCGGCGTGCAGAGCGATGGGCGCGAATAAAACCGCCGTCGCCGTGTTGCTGATAAACAGTGTGAGCAGCGAGGTGGAAAAATAAACGCCCGTCAGCAAAACGTATGGACCATAACCGCCGATACCATCCACAAGCCCCTGCGCTATGAGATCGACCGCGCCGGTTTTTTGAAGCGCGATGCCCACGGGAAGCATGCTGCCGATCAGTACGACGCTTTGCCAACTGATGGTCTGATAGGCGTCTTCCACATTGCGGAAACATCCCGTCAGCACCATCAGAACCGCCGCGACAAGCACGGATGTCACCACCGGAATAATTTCAAGCACCATGGACACGATCATCAGAATCATAATCAGCGCGGCGACCGTTGCTTTGCCGCGTTTTGTTTTCGGCGCTTCGCGCAATGGCTGACCCACCACGACCAGATCGTTTGAATCGTCCGACAGGCGTTCGATGTTTTGCCACTCGCCCTGCACGAGCAGCACGTCGCCCGGCTGCATTTTTTCATCACGCAGATTTTGTAAAATGTAATTTTTACGGCGCTGTATGCCTAAAATGCTGACTTTGTATTTTTCGTAAAATCCCGATTCGCCGACCTTGAGGTTGACCAGATTCGAATTCGACATAAGTATTACTTCCGCGATGCCGAAACTGTCGAAGCGGAGCTTTCCGGTAAATACGGGCGTTTCTTCTTCGGTTTGTCTGCCGTCTATGAGTTCCAGTTTGTAGTGGTCGGCAAGCCGCTGGATATGCGCGAAATTTCCCGAAACATAAAGCGTGTCGCCGGCGAGGATGACGGTTTCCGCTTCGGCGAGTATCTGTTCAACGGCGTCGGCGCTGGAAAATAATCCATGCGCGGCGGCGCGGCGGCGTATTTCAAGCACATGAGCGCCGTATTTTGCCGGCATCGAGAGACTACGCAGTGTTTTGCCCGCCGCGTCGGATTCCCGCGCAACCTTGAGTCTGTACAGGTTTTGCGCGATTTGGTATTCGGCGGCAAGGTCGGATAACGATTTTCCGCGTTTTTTCTTTTTACTTTTTTCTTCCTTTTTGATCAGGAGCCTGCTCAAAGGGATTAGCAATACGATGCCCAGCGCGATGCAGATAACGCCCACGGGCAAAAATGAAAAGAACGACAGTCCTTTGTATCCCGCCGCGACGAGCGTTTCATGAATAATCAGGTTGGGCGGCGTACCGATCAAAGTGAGCATTCCGCCAAGACTGCCCGCGAACGCCAGCGGCATTAAAAGGCGCGATGATGAAGCGCCCGACGCGGACGCCATGCTTACCACGATGGGCAGCATGATGGCTATCGTTCCCGTATTGCTGATGAATCCGCCTATAAGAGACGTGCCGAGTATGACGAGAATAAACAGCCGCTTCTGATTGTTTCCGGCCAGGCGCATGACGCGGCTGCTTATGTTTTGCGCCAGTCCCGTCTGGAAGATTGCGCCGCCGACGACGAAAAGCCCTATCATCATTATCAGAATGCTGCTTGAAAACCCCGACAAGGCTTCCGCCGGCGTCAGTATGCCGAACAGCATCAAAAGCACAAGCGCGCCCAGCGCCACGATGTCGGAACGAACGGCATTGCTTACGAAAAGTATTATCGCGGCCAGCAATATAAGTAAGGTAATGAGCATGTTTTTCACCCGCCTGAATAAAAAAACCAATATTATATTCGCCGCCGGCCTAATTGCAAAACCCTATGGAGTGCAGAGTGCTGAGTGATGAGTGATGAGTGATGAGTGCTGAGTGCAGAGTGCTGAGTTTGGAGTGCTGAGTGCTGAGTGCAGAGTGCTGAGTTTGGAGTGCTGAGTGCATAGTGCTGAGTGCATAGTACTGAGTGCAGAGTGCAGAGTGCTGAGTGATGAGTGTTCAGAATGGAGTTGCAGAAGAAACCGACACCCTTCAACATCCACTCTGCACACTCCACACTCCAAACTCCAAGCGCAGCACTCCACACTCCAAACTCAGCACTCAGCACTCTGAACTCAGCACTCAGCACTCAGCACTCAGCACTCAGCACTAACGCAGTGAGGCGAAGCATAAAATAAGTGTGGATTTTTGTTGGATGGTATCGTTAAAGTAAATGCCTTATGACAGATGGATTGAAACCTTTACCGCTTTTTGAAAATATCGCGCCGGCTGCGTCCGGAACGAAAAGCAACCACGCGCCTGAAAACCCTCCGCCCGATGCGGGAGAACAACCCTCCAGGCTTGACGCCACCGGCGATGGTCCGCTCAAACAGTTGATGGATCGGAATTTCCTTCAATACGCCGCCTACGTAATACGTGATCGCGCCATTCCCGACCTGGACGACGGATTGAAACCGGTGCAGCGGCGCATCCTGTATTCGCTGCATGAAAACGACGACGGCAAATTCATCAAGGTAGCCAATATCGTCGGTTATTGTATGCAGTTTCATCCGCACGGCGACGCTTCCATCGGCGAAGCGTTGGTGGCGCTTGCCAACCGGCGGTATTTCATCGACCGGCAGGGTAATTTCGGAAATCTTATTACCGGCGATCCGGCCGCCGCGCCGCGATACATCGAATGCAGATTGACGAAACTCGCGCGCGAGGAAATCTTCGACGATGAATTGACCGAGTTCGTCCCAAGCTACGACGGACGCAAAAAGGAGCCGGTAACGCTGCCCGCCAAAATTCCTATCCTGCTTATGCTCGGCGCTGAAGGAATCGCCGTAGGCATCTCAACGCGCATTCTGCCGCACAATTTTTCAGAACTGATTCAGGCGCAGATTGCGATTCTTCAGAAGCAGCCGTTTCAGATTCTCCCTGATTTCCCGCAGGGCGGGCTGATGGACGCTCGCGCTTACGCAAACGGACGCGGGCATGTGCTGGTGCGCGCGTTTATCGAAAGAAAAGATGATTCCACGCTGATCGTCCGCGAACTCCCAGCCGGCACGACGACGGATACTCTAATAGCTTCCATTGAAGACGCGGCAAAACGGGGAAAAATCAAAATCAAAAGCATCAGCGATTTCACTGCGGAACAGGCCGAGATCGAAATCCGTCTGCCGCCGGACGAAGACCCCGCCCGCGCCGAAGAAGCTCTGTACGCCTTTACGCAATGTCAGGTGCAGATAGCGAGCCGCATTGTCGTCATCCGTGACAACAAGCCTGTAGAAATGGATGTCACGGCGATTCTGAAGCACAACGCTTCAAGATTGGTGGAACTGCTCCGCAATCAGTTACAGCTGCGCCGCAGGCGGTTGATCGAAGAGACGCATCACAAAACCCTGATCCGGCTTTTCGTTGAGCGTCGTATTTATAAAAAACTGGAAACCTGCGAATCGCCTGAAGAGGCGCGGCAAACGGTATTGAATGACTTGCAGCCGTTTCGTCCGGAACTCCAGCGCGATATAACGCCGGACGATATCGAAATACTGCTGGGCATTCCCATACGGCGCATCTCGCTCTTCGATGTGGAAAAAAACCGGAATGAAATCGGGCAATTGACCGGCGAACTGGGCGAGGTGGAGCGGAATCTTTCTGAAATAACGCCTTACGCCATACGGTATCTGCGCGGGCTGCTGCGGAAATATGCCGCCGACTATCCACGCGGCACGCGGACGGCGGCTTTCGGCGAGATTTCCGAACGCGAACTTACAGCCGGCGAACTGACGATTCATTACGACCGGCAGAAGGGATACATCGGTCATAAAGTCGCCGGAGAACCGCTTACGGTTTGCTCGCCGCTCGACAGACTTCTTCTGTTCTGGAGAGACGGACGATGCCGGATTGTGCCGCCGCCGGACAAGCTTTTTGTCGATACGAACCTCATCCACTGCGAAATTCTGGATCGCGAAAAAACGCTGATGGCAGTGTATGAATCAGATTTCTTTACGTATTACAAAAAATTTAAAATCGGCGCGCTTTCGACTAATCGCGAAACCCGAATCGCGCCCAGGGGTTCTAATATACGGTTTTTCTCCGTTGATGATCCTCCGGAATTGTATGTACGCTATGTCACGGATGAACGCGTCCGCATCCGCCAGCAGAAATTTTCACTGAGCGAACAATCGTTGCGCGGACGCGACGCCAAGGGACTGGTGCTGACCGCCAATAAAATCGACTACGTGGGGTCTGAAAAGGCGGAAGATTGGAATGACGAACTTAATGGTCCTCCGGGGAGATTTTTGGAAGATTAGCCCCGGATTTTTCGAAAGGAAAGGTAATGAAATGAAGATTTACGCAAAAATCGCAGCGCTTTACATGATGATTATGTTTTTCGCGGCATGTCAGATCGTGAAACGAGACACTGGCATTACGCCCAAAGACGACAATAAACGGGATTCCGTCATTACGCTCAAAGACGACAATAGCGGAAACACCGTCGAACTCTATTCGGCCGGAGACAAAGAAGACGACGAATTGCTCCTATATGTCAATGAGCGTTTCGGGTATTCCGTGAAGGTGCCTTACAAAGTGTTCACGTCGGTCGTCGTGATACCGGATAATGAGGACGGAATCATCCTGTCCTCCGCCGACGGGCAATACCGGTTTCGCGTTTCGGGCGGATTCGTCATGTTTGATGATAACCTTCAAACATCGTTGGAAAACGCGAAAAAATACGTGGAGGAAAATGTTGACGGCGCTATGGTCTATGAAAAAAGCGGGGACAATTGGTGGACGCTGTCGTGGTGGAATGGTCAGGATGCGGGCAGTCGCAAATTCCTGACCAACGGCGAGGTTTGGTGCGAAATTGAGATTACCGAGCCGGGACAGGCGCAAAACGCGCCGGGCGAATACGACGAACTTATGGAGCGCGCGCAGAAAAGCCTCACTCTGCGTCAGTGATGAGTGCAGAGTGCTGAGTGCAGAGTGCAGAGTGCTGAGTCCAGAGTGCTGAGTGATGAGTGGGCGGAAGAAACCTACACACGGGCGTAACCGCGAACCATATGTGCGGTAATTTTGGTTTGAGATACTACAAAAGCGCCGCAGGCGCGTAACGTGAATAACCGTCGGTAGAGCGTGAGCGCAGCGAACGCGGAACCGGCGGGTAGGAATCCCGGATCATGTAGGGGCGACCCCGCGTGGTCGCCCTGCAAGGGCTGAACAAAGTCTGCTGTTCAGCTCTTGCAGAGCTGGCTCTTGGCGTTATGTCCTGCCGCCGGTTCCGCTTCGCTCCACCGACGGTTACTTACGTTACGCGCCTGCGGCGCTTGCGCGATGAAAAATGAAGTTATAGGTTAGCCTCCACACGGGAGACCGTGAACCATCTGAGAGGTAACTTCAAAAATGGATTTGTTAGATTAGCGGCGTGACATGGGAGCGCAGGCGTCTCGCCTGCACAAATAGGGAATTTGCATTCATACTTTCTGCGAAGAAATTCCTTTTGTGCAGGCGAGACGCCTGCGCTTCCATGTCATAAAATAAAGAGTTCAAAATAAATAAAATCGGGGATTGATATGCGTGTTATTGCGGGAAAGTATCGTGGACGAAAACTGAAAGGGCCTGAAGGACTGGAATTGCGTCCTACGGGCGATCGTCTCAAAGAAAGTCTGTTTAACATCCTGTCGCCGATGCTTCCCGAAGGAGTCTTTCTTGATGCTTTCAGCGGTACGGGCGCAATCGGCATTGAGGCGCTGAGCCGCGGCGCGCGGCAGGCGGTGTTCATCGAAATTTCGGCTTCGGGCGGAAAGTTGATTCGCCGGAATCTGGAACTGTGCGCGATTGCGACGGGATACAGGATATTGAAAGAAGATGTGTTCGCCTCAATGCGTGAACTCGGACGCAAGGGATTTCAGGCCGACGTTGCGTTCTTTGATCCGCCGTATGATTTCATTCCTTATAAGGACCTGCTGGAGATCGTTTTCAAAAAATCGCTGTTGACGTCTGGCGGGCTGGCGGTCATTGAACACCAGCGAAAATCTGTGCTGCCTGAATCGGGCGAAAATTATCGCCGAACGCGGATTGTACGTCAGGGCGACCACTGCCTGAGCTTTTACTCCGCGTCCTCCGATTCCGTTCAAACCACAGAAAACAATTAACCACAGAGGACACAGAGAACGCAGAGGCGTTTATCTTTTAGGAATCGCCACAACAATACAAAATCATTTAACTGCGAGACACGCGAAACACGCGAAAAAAATACAAAGAAGAACAGATGGAAAGAAAAAACCTCCGTGCTCTCTGTGTCCTCTGTGGTTAAAGAGAGGGTTTCTTCATTTTCGCGTGTTTCGCGTGTTTCGCAGTTAAAATTAAATCGGTTTTACATCGGAAGCGTCGATCTCTACGGAAACGGCCTGATGGATCAGAGCTACTTGCAGAACAAAGCGGAATTTTCCCCGTTTCTCAACCAAAATCCCCTTGATCCCGGCCAGCGGGCCGGCGATGACTTCCACTTGCATTCCCACATGAATGTATGGATAAGGGTCAATCGCGAGATTGAACTCCAGAAATCGACGTATCGCCGATATCTGTTCTTCCGGCACCGGGTCCGCATGGCTTTCCGTTCCTACGAACCGTACCGCGCCCGGAGTATTCAGCACCCGATAACGATTTTCCGGCGTATCAATATGATTTATGAAAATATAACCTGAAAACAGCGGCACCCAGATTTTCTTTTTGCGATCCTTCCAGCGGCTGATAATTTCCCTCATGGGAAGAAATACTTCCACCTGCCGGTCGGACAGTTCTCCGAGCAGTTTCTTTTCAAAACGGCTGCGGGTGTACAGTACATACCAGTGCGCCTGCGTTGAAGCGTTGTCTGTCGGTTCCGGAGAAGAGTATGTGTTCAGTGAAGTAATCAGAGACATCTTTCGCGCTTCCCCCCGGAATGCTTTAGCCGGGTTGTCCCGGACGTCAAACAGAATATGTCGGTTTCAATGTTCATCGTACAAGCTCTTTTCAGGACGCTTTACTGAAAGCGTCCATATGAACAATAAATATATATAGCGGCTTGCGGACAAAGTG
>Ga0268262_10004567_pt1 | contig 14242 bp, 15 predicted proteins | sample TergutNc150P3_FD_190354 | JGI IMG/M metagenome (GOLD analysis project Ga0268262, IMG submission 190354) | Nasutitermes corniger P3 segment gut microbial community from laboratory colony in Florida, USA - Nc150 P3 (SPAdes) (version 2) | ecosystem: Host-associated > Arthropoda: Insects >... | reverse complement strand
ATACTATGCTTGGAACAAGGCGGTTGCTGTTTTCCAATCCTTCTATTTTTGAAATAAAACTTTTTCTTGAAACACCCAGCAGCACAGGGTATTCAGTTTGGCAAAGAGCGTTTATGTTTGATATTAGTGCGAGATTTTCTTTTTGCGTTTTTCCAAAACCGATGCCGGGGTCTATGTATATGTTTTCAATTCCTTTTTCTTTTAGCAAACCTGCACGTTTCAAGAGGTAATTTTTCACATCTTGAATAGAACACGTGCCGCCTGCATATTTAAGCGTGTGTTGGAGAACGGCATCTGCTTTTATGTCTGCTATGGTTTTGAGCATTTCGGGGTCGTGTTCCATTGCAGAAATATCGTTTATCATATTTGCCCCAGCCTTTACCGCCTGCAATGCGACATTTGCTTTTGTTGTGTCTATGGATATTTGAAAATTTTTTCTGCTACGTTCTTTTGCAAGCATTTCTATAACAGGAATTACCCTTGCAAGTTCTTCTTCTTCTGTGATTTGCTCATAGCCTGGTCTTGTGCTTTCTCCGCCTATGTCTAAAATATTTGCGCCATCGCTCAGGAGTTTCAAGGCGTGTTCAAAAGCCAGCTCTGGCGTGTTATATTTGCCCCCGTCAAAGAAGCTATCCGGGGTGCAGTTTATTATGCCCATTATTTGCGGTGTTGAATACATTTTGTCCTTACCTATTTGCGTAAGAATCCAGCAACAAGCCATTACTATACGGCTTTAAGTCGTATTTCATTGTACGAGTTGGTTTTCCTGTATCTTTGTTCGATAAGAACGTAAATTCATTTTTGCTATAGAAACTTAAAATTTCCTGCTTGTTATAAGCATCCACAGTCAAAAATCTACAACCCGTTTTATTTGTTGAAACAAAAAACCATTTTATGTAATCCATCATTTGCGTACCAATGCCTTGCCCTTGAAATTCTTTATTCACCCCAAATCGTCCTATTTTTACCGCTGGATAAAAACTATATCTTTTGCCTTTTGGCAAATCTTCCTTGAATGTATCTGTTCTTACAGCATCATTTGAAACCGTGAAAAATGATACGGCTAACTTGCGTGAGTCATCATAAAAAAAGTAAGTTACTCCAATAAGTTCTTTTTTGTGAGGAATTGCATCTTTTAGAAAAAATTCTGTAAGGTCGGCATCTCCACAGTCAAATTCATATTTGTCCTGAGCTTCAAGAATTTTAAAGGAATAATCAAAAAGATTATATTGCAACGCCACCGAATAGGTCTCTCATATTTGGATTTCGTTTCATTACAGCATTGAATATATCTCTGCCTCTGCGTATTTCTTCTGCCGAAACCCGCTTTCCTTCGCTTTCTTCCAATTCTTTGTAAAAACGCAAAGCATCCTCGCCTTCAAGCACAGGTGTTGCCATTATTGGTAAAGCCATAAAATTCTCCTCTTTCTCTTATTGAATATAGAAATATACTCAACCCAATCTATCTACCCAGATATCGTCTCTGCAAGAACAACCTCGTGCCTCTTTAATTTATAAAGAGCTGGGTCAATCTCTTCTACCTTGAAAAACATTATCGCCTCTTCGCCTTTTCTCGGGATAAAGGAATAAAAATATTCAATGTTGATGTTCTCTTTTTCAAACACGGTGAGAAGATTTGCAAGGCCGCCGGGGTGGTCTTCAACAACAACGCCGATTAGGTCGGCTAAATTCACCGTGAAGCCCGCTTTTTTCAAAACACTTATCGCATTATCGTTATCTCGCGTGATCATTCTCAAAATACCGAAATCCTCTGTATCGCCAACCGATACCGCACACACATCTATGCCCGCTTCGCCGAGCACTTTGATTGGCTTGTAAGCCTGACCGGGCACGTTTTCAATTAAAACGGAAATTTGCTTTATCATATTAAATTCTCCTCTTGTCAATTACTCTAACCGCTTTGCCTTGGCTACGCTCTATTGTACCTCGGCTCACAAAATGGATTTTCGCATTTATGCTTATCGCGCTAGACACATTTTTCTCTAACTGGGTTTTAAGATTTTGAAGATTTTTCACCTCATCGCTGAATAATTCATCTTTTATTTCCACTTGGATTTCTATCTTGTCAAGGTTATTCACACGATCCACAATAATTTGATAATGCGGCTCTATCTCTTTCACCGTGAAAAGCGCGCTTTCAATTTGCGATGGGAACACGTTGACACCGCCAATGATTAGCATATCATCGCTTCGCCCTATGATTCTTGTCATTCTAATATGGGTGCGTCCGCATTTGCAAGGCTCCTCAATCAAGGAGCAAAGGTCGCGAGTGCGGTAACGGATTAAAGGCATTCCGGTTTTGCTTATTGTTGTGAATACAAGTTCGCCTTGTTCGCCGTTTTTCAATGGTTCAAGTGTTTCTGGGTTAATTATCTCCGGCAAAAAGTGGTCTTCCCATATATGTGCCCCGCATTGGTGTTCGCATTCTATTGAAACGCCCGGTCCTATTATTTCGCTTAGTCCATAAATATTATAGGCTTTAATCCCAAGCCTCTCTTGAATTTGCGTGCGCATTTCCTCAGACCAAGGTTCAGCACCGAAAAAGCCCTGCTTTAGGTTAAAATCAGAGATTTTATAACCTTCTTTTTCCATTTCATCTGCCAAATAAAGCGAATACGAAGGCGTGCAGCACAGGGTGGAGACTTTGAAATCTTTGAACATCTGCAACTGCCTTTTTGTGTTTCCGCTAGAGGCAGGTATGGTGAGCGCGCCCAGAAGTTCGCTGCCATAATGCGCGCCAAGCCCGCCTGTGAATAATCCATAGCCATAAGCGACGTTGATTATGCTGCTATGCGAGCAACCGCCTGCCGTAAACGAGCGTGCCATCACCGCAGACCATATATCTATATCGTTTTGGGTATAGCCTGCCACGGTGAGTTTGCCCGTTGTGCCGCTTGAGGCATGAACTCGGACTATATCGTTCATTGAGGCACTGAACATGCCATAAGGATAGTTATCGCGCAGGTCTTGTTTTGTGGTGAAAGGAAGTTTTTTCAAGTCGCTCAAACTCTTTATATCCGCAGGCTTAATGCCGGATTCGTCTAGCTTTTTTCGATAAAAATCGCATTTTTCATAAACATATTCTAAAAGCGTTTGCAGCCTTTCGAGTTGCAGCCTTTCAAGAATTTCACGTGGCAATGTTTCAAATTCTTTTTCGTAATAGTTCGTCATGGGTTGTCTCCTTTTGCAACCGTTTGGATGTTTACAGGGAGAATATAGTAAATCCCCCCTCAAACGCCCTCAAATTAACCTCCAACGTAGCCCCATCCACACTTTTCTTTATCGCACTTGCAAAAACCTCTTTCTTTAGACCCAGCACCGCAGCGCAAAAACCGAGCATAGCAATATTAACCGTGCGAATATTATTCAATTTGGCAGCAATGCTAATCGCATCTATCTTGTGAATCGCAGCCTTATACTCCGCCAACTGCTCGTAAATATCACTAGGATATTCCGCCAGTCCCAAAGCGCACGGCATTGGATATATATTCTGCTTATTGACAACGATAATCCCGCCGTCTTTAACATACCCAGCGGAACGCAAGGCTTCAAGTTCCTCAAAAGCCAGCACAACATCGGCTTGTTTTTTGTCAAACAAGGGGCTGTAAACTTTGTCTGCTATTCTAACATAAGTCACAACGCTGCCGCCGCGTTGAGCCATTCCATGCACTTCAGATACTTTGCAGTCTTTGCCTATCAACTGTGCATAGTTGCCAAAAATTTTGCTTGCGAGGAGTGTGCCCTGACCGCCAACGCCTGCGATTAATATGTTTAAGTTCATTTGCCGCCCTCCTTCTTTATAGCACCAGACTTACAAGTCCCAGCACATACCATGCAACCTGTGCAAAGCGTTGTGTCCACTTCTACCGAATTGTCTTTGCATTTGCTAAGTGCGGGGCAACCTATTTTCAAACATAAACCGCATTTTTTGCAATCTGAAATTGTTATCGCTTCGCGCCGAATTGATTTGTCTAGGAGAACGCAAGGACGTTTTGCGATTATCACAGAAACACCGTCTGCTTTGAGGCTTTCCTTGATAGCGTTTTCAACTTCTGCCAAATTGTACGGGTCAATAACCGAAACGTTTTGAACTCCGCAAGCACGGCTTATTTCGCCTAAGTCAAGCGTATGCGTGGGTTCGCCTTTTATGGTGAGACCTGTGCCGGGGTGATTTTGGTGCCCTGTCATTCCTGTTGTGCGGTTGTCCATAATGATAACGGTGATGTTTGATTTATTATAGACCGCATCTATTAAACCTGTGATTCCGCTGTGGATAAAAGTGGAATCGCCTATTACGGCTATATTGGTTTTTGAAAATTCCTTGCCTTTTGCCTGAAACATTCCGTGTGCATTTGAAATGGATGCACCCATGCAGATAAGCGAGTGCATTGCATTTAGAGGGGGGGAGCACCCCAATGAATAACAACCGATATCGCCAACCACATTGAGTTTCAATTTGTTGATGATATAAAACACGCCGCGATGTGTGCAACCCGCACACATAACAGGTGGTCGCCCGGGGAGATTTTGCGCAAGTTCCGGCAGTGGCTTTTGCCCTAGTATTGTTTCGCGTATTTTTTGAACGCTGAGTTCGCCTTGCAATCCGGTTAAATTTTTTCCACTGCATTTCACTCCGTTTGCTTTTAATGTGTTTTCAATAAAAGGTTCAAGTTCTTCCACCACAATGAGTTTTTCACATTTACTTGCAAATTCTCTAATTTTTTCAACCGCTATTGGATAAACCATTCCAAGTTTGAAAATCGAAAAATCCGGCAAAGCCTCTTTTACATACTGATAAACCGCACCGGAACACACAATGCCGATTTTATTTGAGCCATATTCAATTTTGTTTATTTTTCCCTCAAACAAATTGCCGTTTATATCGCTTGAAAGTTTTTTCTCGCGTTCTTCCACTATGGGGTGGCGTTTTTTTGCATTTGCAGGAACCATTACATATTTTTGAATGTCTTGCTTGTAAGGAAATTCTACTTCTTTTCTCTCCCCTGTTTCCACAAAAGAACGTGAGTGTGCAATTCGCGTTGTGAGGCGCAAAAACACCGGAGTATCGTATTTTTCGCTCAACTCGTAAGCGAGCATTGTGAAATCCCTCGCTTCTTGGCTGTCTGCTGGTTCTAACATTGGAACGTGGGCGCTTTGTGCATAGTAGCGTGAGTCTTGCTCATTTTGGCTTGAGTGCATACCTGGGTCATCGGCAACAGCAACCACAAGCCCCGCGTTTAATCCTGTATATGAAAATGTGAATAAAGGGTCGGCAGCCACATTGAGCCCCACGTGTTTCATAGCGACCAAAGCCCGTTTGCCCGCCATTGCAGCCCCTATGCCAACTTCCATAGACACTTTTTCATTAACCGACCACTCGGCATTTACCTCTTTGAATGTCGCCATACACTCGGTAATTTCCGTACTCGGCGTGCCCGGATATGCCGCCGCCACCTTAACGCCTGCTTCGTACGCACCTTGAGCGACTGCGTGGTCGCCTAGCATAAGAGTTTTCATTTGCTCCCTCCACCAAAATACTCTCCAATAATCCTAATACCCTTCTCTATCTGCTCAAGAGTAGCATTCGAAAAATTCAACCTCATAGTATTCTTTCCGCTGCCATCTGGAAAAAAATGCGTGCCGGGCAAATATGCCACCCCAAGATCAACTATGTCTTTGAAACACGCGAGCAAATCGCGTTCATCGTCAAAATAGCCCCATACAAACATACCGCCGTGGGGAATTTGATATTTGAAAGATTTTGGAAAATATTTTTCAATGCAGTTCACCATTTGGTCGCGTTTTTCCTTGTATATCGGGATAATGTTTTTCAAATGCTCGGCTAAATTGTTTTTAATGAACTCCGCCACTATAATTTGACTGATAGATGATGAGCAAACATCCGTGGATTGCTTGGATATGTTGAACCGCCCGATTATCGCTGGATTTGCAACCGCTACCGCAATACGCATAGCAGGGGCAATTATTTTGGAGAAGCTCGCCAAATACACCACGTTTTCACATTTGTCAAAACACTTGATGGAAGGCACTGCCTCGCCTTCAAAACGTATTTGCGAATATGGGTCGTCTTCCAAAACCATTACTCCGTATTTTGCGGTGATTTCGGCAATTTTTTTGCGGTTCTCTATGCTGTAAGTGCCACCTGTGGGGTTGCCGAATGTTGGAACTGTGTATAAAAACTTCGGTTTGTGCGTTTTGATTTTTTCTTCCAAATCGGCTAAATCAAGCCCCTCGTTATTAGAGCCAACCCCTACCGCTTTTGCTTCGTAAGTTTGGATAATTTGCAAAGTGGATAAATATGTGGGGTTTTCTACCAGCACCGCATCGCCTTTATTCACAAAAGTTTTGCACATAAATTCAATGCCTTGTTGCCCGCCGGAGAGGACAATCATATTTTGCAACTCGGCATTTATGCCTTTATATTCAGCGAGAAAACTTTTTAATTGCTCCAAGAGCAATGCTTTGCCAAACGTGGATTCATATTGAAGGCTCTCTATAACTCCATATTTTGAGATGATATTTTGCAAAATTCCCTCAATTTGCTTTGAGGGCAAAGTTTGAGTAGCAGGCATTCCACCGGCAAAAGATATGATATTTCCCTTTTTCAACAGGTCAAAAATTTCGCGTATTGCGCTACCGTGAACGTTTTTTAGCTTGTCGCTGATTTCGTATTCCATATTGGAAATATAGTAAGTGAAAAATTTATATTTTCTCCACGTGCTAGAATCCATAATAAAAGAAACGGCGGAGAATGCAACAGCTTCGGTTATCTGGTTGCACGGGCTTGGTTCCGATGCACAGCACTTTGCAGACAAAGTTCCCAAACTAGAACTGCCCCCTAATGCGGCTATCAGATTTATTTTCCCCGATGCCCCGATAAAATCCATAAAAGCACATAAGGGCAAAGAAATGCAAGCTTGGTGCGACCTTTTTCTTATGGCTGATGGGGTGAGCTTTGACTTGGAAAACCCAGACATAAAAGGCATAGAAGAAAGCTCCAAGCTAATATCAGAGCTAATAGACACAGAAATAGAAAAAGGCATAAAGTCCGAAAATATTTTCATCGTAGGCTTTAGCCAGGGCGTGGTAGTAGCCATGCACACCGCCCTCTTTTACCCCAAAAAACTCGCAGGCGTAGCCTGTCTATCTTCCCATTACCCTATAACAAACGCAATACCGTTGAACGGAATAAACGCAAAACTCCCGATATTTTTCGGACACGGAACCCACGACGAAGTTGTGCCGGAATCTCTTAGCGAAAAAACTTATGAATTTTTCAAATCAAACGGAAATCCTGTTGAAAGGCACACTTATCATAATATGTGGCATACCGTGTGTTTGGAGGAGTTGAAAACGCTAGGGGTGTGGATTTGTAAATTTCTACATTCTCCTTTATGTCAGACGGCATTGTTGTAACAGGCACCTTTACAGACGACTCCTTTGCTATGGATGTGGCGCAGTTTTTGGGTGTGCGCGGCGATATTTCAGATGAAGTATCGCTTAAAACTTATGCAAATAGCGAGTTTTGCCCGCGTTATATCTCCGATATTGAAGACTTGGAGAGAGTGGGTCGCTACCTTGAAGGCAAGGTTGTTATTATATGCTCGGTTTCGCTTTCCGACAGAAGCCGCAACGACTGCGCAATGCGAAATATGATTTTGGCGCGAGCCGCAAAAGACAACGGCGCAAAGAGGGTGGTTTTAATTGAACCTGATTTGTTCTATTCTGCCCAAGACAGAGGTGCGTATCGCTTTGGGGAAATTGAAAAAGACCGAGATATTTTGGATTTGAAAAAATTTGACGGACAGGCATTCACCTCTTTGCTTTATGCCAAGCTATTAAAAGAAGCTGGCGTAGATACCGTAATAACCGTTCACAACCATTCCATAAAAGTTGAAAATCTTTTCAGAGATATTTTTGAAGGCGAGTTTCACAACCTTATTCCCGCAGAAATATATGCCCATTATATAAAAGCCTCGGATTTTGTTCAAACAGGCAAAGACGGCGATAATTTGATAATTGTTTCTCCAGACAAAGGCGCAGCGCCATTTGGGCATAGAGTGCTGGATGCGCTTAACCTTAGCGAGTGCAAGCGGGTGATACTGGATAAAAAACGCACAGGCGAGCGCGAAGTCAGCATGGCTTTGAACCCTGCAAGCGATGTGGATATAGATTATTTAACGGGCAAGGATGTTATAATTTTAGACGATATGGTTCGCACGGGTTCAACCATTGTCCAATGCTGCGAATATTTGAAAATGAGCGCAAATCCGCGGCGTGTTTGCTTTGGCGTTACGCATTTTTACTCCAGCCACGAAGCTCGCGAAAAACTGAACAGCCCCTTTATAGACGAAATTATGACCACCAACACCCTGCCCGATATTTTGAACCGAGACTGCCAGGGCAGGCTAAGGCGAAAAATGGTTGTGCTGAAATTAGGTCAGTGGATAGCTCGCTATGTTCTTCGCATGTTTGATATGGATTACAGCTATTTGAGCAAGCAATTCTATATGGTGGATATGTCTTCTAAAAATCCAAGATGGCCGCCACCTAGCTTTTTGAAGTAAATTATTTGGATTTCCACCTCAACGTTTGCCCCGCCCTCAAAGGCACAGCCCCGTCTATGGTTTTGGGAATTTGCCATTCTTCTTTTGCATAAGTTGCCTTTTTTGTTTGGCGTGGAATTTTGTAAAAGTCTGCGCCATATCCGGCAATAAAATCGGAGAGCAAATTCAATTTGTTCTCGTTTTCAAATTCCTCTATTAAAATGGGAATTGCAACCGGAGCGGAATAAACTCCGGCGGCTCCGCAAAGGCAAGCTTTTTTCTCCAAAGAGTGCGGGGCGCTATCTGTTCCCAAAAAGAATTTTTTGTTGCCGCTGAACACAGCCTCTCTAACCGCAGCTTTGTCTTTGGGGAACTTTGGCAATGGTTTGCAAAAATTTTGCGGGCAAAGCGAGTCGCCAACAATATCATTCAATGTTAAAATCAAATGATGGACGGTTACAGTTGCCGCAACGTTTTGCGGTAATTTTTTTACAAACTCCACCGCGTCTGCGCTGGATACGTGCTCCAAAACAATGCGCAGATTTTGGAATGTTTTGCAAAGTTTTTCAAGGTGTTTCAAAAATTCTTTTTCCCTATCCAAACAAAATGCCTCAGGTTCCTCGCCGTGCAAGCATAATACCAAATCAAGTTTTTCCAGCAATTCAATGGTGGGGTAAATATCCTCTATTTTGGAGATTCCATCTTGGCTATTTGTGGTAACCCCAAGCGGGTAATATTTTGCGGCAACCGCGCCGTTTTTTTTCATCTCCGAAATTTCTTGCTCGGTGTAATTTTTATTTAGCTTGAATGTGAGCAGAACTTCCAAATTCGGAGCGGCAGCCAAAATTTCCTCTTTGTATTTTTTAACTGCCTCTGGAGAATTTATAGGCGGTTCCGTGTTTGGCATAGCCAAAACTCGCCCAAATTGCTGGGCTGCGCTTTTTGCATAATTTGCCAAATCCTTCCCTTGCCTCAAATGTATATGGAAATCGTCTGGCAAAGGGAATGAGAGTTCTTGCTTCATTGTTGTAAGGTAGAAAAATCCGTTATTTTCTATATTCCCAAAATGAAAATCCAAAAGAAACCCAAAGAGCAAAACAAAAGCGGTATGTGGAGCGGCCGTTTTGATAATGGTATGGCGAAAAGCATGGTGGATTTGAGCTTTAGCCTTGATGTTGATAAGGAGCTTTTGGAAGAGGACATTCAAGGTTCGCTTGCGCACGGAAAAGCTTTGGTGGAGGCAAAGGTGCTTTCTCAGAAGGAATATTCAAGAATCGCAGGGGCTTTGCAAAGTATTTTAAATGACGCGAAAAAAAGCAAACATATTTGGAAAAGCACAGACGAAGATGTCCACATGGCGGTGGAGAGAATTTTAACAGAAAAAATTGGAATGCTAGGAAAAAAAATCCACACTGGGCGCAGCAGAAACGACCAAGTAGCAACAGATTTCAAACTCTATATGCGAAACAGAACGAAGGATATTTTAGATAGCTTGCTTAAACTTCAAAAAAACATTTACAACCTCGCAGAAAAACACGCAGGTCGCTTGATGCCGGGCTACACGCATTTGCAGCAGGCACAGCCCATACAATTCAGCCATTATTTGATGAGCCTGTTTTTTGCGCTTGAAAGGGATAAAAAAAGATTTTGCAACCTTTTGTCTTTGCACAGCGAATGTCCTTTGGGAAGCGGTGCAATAGCAGGCTCGGCTTTTGCATATAACCGTAAAACTGTGGCGCAAAACTTGGGCTTCGCTGGCGTTAGCGCAAACAGCATAGATGCGATTAGCCACCGCGACATGGCTTTGGAATTCTTGAACAACATCGCAATAATAGGCTCCTCTTTAAGCCGCTATGCAGAAGATATGGTTATATGGAGTTCCAGCGAATTTGGGTTTTTAACCCTGCACGATAAATTTTCCAGCGGAAGCTCAATGATGCCGCAAAAAAAGAATCCCGACAGCATGGAACTCATAAGGGGAAAAGCTGGGCGTTTGATAGGCAACTATACCGCAATGTTCGCCCTCGTAAAAGGTGCGCCGCTCACATACAGCCGCGATTTGCAAGAAGACAAAGCCCCTGTTTTTGACAGCACAAAAACAATTTTAATTTGCCTGCAAGTTTTCAAAGAGGCTTTGGAAAGCGCAAAGTGGAATTTTGATGCTATGGAAAAAAAGATGTTGCCTGCATTGCTCGCCACAGACCTCGCAGACTTGCTCGTTGAAAGCGGAGTTCCATTCAGAGATGCACATCACATTGTTGGAAACTTGGTTGGGATTGCCGCAAAGCGAGGTGTTGATTTCACAGAACTTCCAGACGAATTTTGGAAAGACGTTCCAAATGCAAAAAAAATACGTAAAAAATTGACTTATTCCTTTTCCGTTTCGCGCCGCAATATTGAGGGTGGAACTGGGGAAAAGGCATTGAGGGAGCAGTTTAGGAAAGCGAGGGGAATTTTAGAAATAGTAGGTTAAGCCTGCCCCGTATTGGTTCCATCTGCTATCATCTAGACGTTCAAATAGAAATGTATTATCTAATTTTTCAAATAGAGATGTAAGACCAATAACAGCTCTCGCATCAAGTCCTATATTCGGAGTTATGAGATAGCCGAGCCCCAAGAGAATGCCAAAATCAGGTGATTTTCTACCATTGGCATCCCTGCTCTTCTCCACTTTGTCGTCAATTTCACTCGTTATTTTAGGTGAAATAGGACTATCTAGCTGAACGCCAGCTGCCAAGTAAGGTATGCCTTCAGCCAGTGTAAGTTGAAACATTATCGGTATGCTCATGGCAAATTCAGTTAAATACTCTTCATATATATGTCCATCTTCAACATCGCCGAGAATCATTGGTTTTCTATAAAGAAAACTAAATTCTGAAACGAAGCTTAATTTACTATTAAGTGTAACAATTGTAACCAATCCACCACCATAACTATAACCATCGCATATACCAGCCATTTCATCCATTTTACTGTCTTCTGAAGTGTATAAACTGAATCCTGCTCGGAAAGCATATCCACCTGCGAAAGAAATCGTTGCTGTTAAGGCAACGAGAAGCATTGCAATTTTTACTATTTTGCTCATAGAAAACTCCTCATTTATGTTCTTTCTAGCGTATAATATAGAATTTTCTATAATACAAATAACCTATGCGCATTTTCCTCTTTGCATTCACCCTCGCATTAGCTGCCTCTCTTTCTCACGGGCGGAACCCCGCTTCTATTCGCAAAGATGCGTTTGTAGTTGGAGTTAGCAAAAGCGATTCCGCCGCTGAATATAATTTTATATCGGAAATTGCTGCGAAAATGAAATTTTCAAAATTTAGGATTGTCACTTTTGAAAATGCGAGTGCGGGGCAAAAACTGCTTTTGGATGGCAAAATAGATGCAATAATTTCAAATGGCAAAGCGGAGATGGCTGTGGCTGCGCTTGCAACAAACGATGAAATTTTGACTCTAGCCAATTTGGATGAGAAAAAAATGGTATTCATTCCGAGAGATGTTTCCACTGAGCAAATTCAGAGCATCTGGAAAAATTCAAAACCAAATGCGGTTCAAAATTTAGGCGATGCTCTTAATCTTTTGAAAAGAGGAGAAGTAGATGTAGTTATAGCAAGCAGGCAATCACTGGATGCTCAAAAAGATTCTTCGCTAAGAATATTTCCCAACAAATTGCTGGAAAGCAATCCGGTTGTATTATTTTCCAAAGATTTGCAAGAAGAATTCAATACAAGCGAACTTTATGGGCGAGCCTCGCTAAGGGCATTGCAAGGCGTTGAGATTTTTGTGCATAGCGCAGGGGATTCTGCAATTAAAAAAATGGAACAGGAAATAAGCAACAAGATAAAGCAGCGAATGGAAAATGCCAAAGTGCCTATAACCGCTTATGGAAGCGGCAGGAGCGGCGCGCTAAAACTATTACTTACAGGCTTCAAAAAAAAAGAGGGCGACTATTTTATATATGCCGCACTCCAGTTGCACCAAAGGGCATACTTGGCTGTTAGCCACGAATATATGGACTGCCAAACTTGGGATAGGTGGAAAATGGGAGTTTTTAAGGAGAAGGAAATTTATTCGGAAATAGAAGATATGGCGAGGGAGTTTGCAAATGATTTTCTTTCGGCGAATGGTTTTTAAGTTTGCGGCATTGCTATTTTGCTTGCTATTATTTTCTTGTACTGCTAAAACAAGAAAGCAAGGCAGCGAGGAATATTATTTCTCAGGGAAAAATGAATGGGGAAATATGGCAAAAGATTTCAAATATCCTGCCGAGCTTGAACAACGCATTGACGATTTTTTGGGCATTCCTTATGTATGGGGCGGCAACGACAACAGCGGCTTGGACTGCTCGGCTTTTGTCAAGCAAGTGTATGAAATATACGGTCTTGATTTGCCGAGGACTTCTGTGTTGCAGAGCAAATTGGGAATCAAAATTCCGCGAGAAGCTCTTTTGCCTGGCGATTTGGTGTTTTTTGGAGAAGCGGACAGGGATTCTGTCACCCACGTTGGCATTTATATGGGTGGCAATAAATTTGCGAATGCAACGAATTCAGAAGGCGTGAAATATTCAAGTTTAAATGAGCCTTTTTTCTTTTCAAAATATTTATTTGCCAAGAGGTTGAATTTTTAGCCCAAGTTCCAGAGATTTTTTTCTCATCTTTTCTTCTAATGGGATATAGCTGTTTTGTGGAACGGAATTTCCAAAGGATAATCTGAAAACAGTCCAAAAAACCACCAAGGCAAGGCTGTTTTCTCTAATCAAAGTTTCGGCTGTGCGTTTAAAATGCAAAAAATTAAGCGCGTCTGTGAATCGCAAAAAGAACACGGATTTGAAGAAAACCGAGTTATATACTTTATCGCAATAAAGAGCAAGGGCAAAAAGCCTGAGCTTTGTTTCTCTTTCCGGCGCTTTCAATTTGCCCAGTTCTTTTTCGCAGGCAGAAAAAATCTCGTCTATGCATATATGCTTGTTTTCTTTTTCACGCAAGTCGCTGAGGCTCTGTATCGCCGTCCATATAACATTGTTCCAAGCGGATTCTTTCATATTGAGCCGCCTTTGCTTTTGAGTTTTTCCGTCATATTTTTTATGGCTCTGCCCCGGTGGCTCAAAATGTTTTTTTCTTCTTCGCTCATGCAGCCAAAACTTTGGGTATAACCATCTGGAACAAAAACAGGGTCGTAGCCAAAACCGCTGGTTCCTTGCGGCGCGGTTAAAATTTTTCCTTTGCACTCTCCCTCAAAAAATTCCATTTCACCGCTAGGAACAATCAGGCAAAGGCAACACACAAATCTCGCGTTTCTGTTGGTTTTGCCTTCCATTTCTTTTAGCAACTTTGTGTATCTATCTGCGGCAGTGGCATTTTCCCCTGCATACCTAGCGGAGAAAACCCCAGGCCTGCCCTCCAAGCTCTCCACCTCCAAGCCCGAATCGTCTGCTATCACCCAGTGGTCTTTATATTTGTCTTTGGAAGATGTGTATTCAAAAACAGCACGAGCCTTTATCTCGGCATTGCCTTTGAAGGTATCTGCATTTTCTTCAATTTCTTTGAAAAAACCTATATCTTTTGATGCCAAAAAAGAAAACGCGCTATCTTTGAGGATAGCACAAAACTCACTTACTTTGCCGGCATTTCCGGTGGCTATAACCACAGCCT
>Ga0268262_10004566_pt1 | contig 14243 bp, 12 predicted proteins | sample TergutNc150P3_FD_190354 | JGI IMG/M metagenome (GOLD analysis project Ga0268262, IMG submission 190354) | Nasutitermes corniger P3 segment gut microbial community from laboratory colony in Florida, USA - Nc150 P3 (SPAdes) (version 2) | ecosystem: Host-associated > Arthropoda: Insects >... | reverse complement strand
AGGAAGAAAAGAAAGGTGAACGGAACATTGGCATTTTAGACGGAAAGGCAATTATTTCATTCAGCGATGATTTCGAGATGACAACTGCGGAGTTATGTAACCTTTGAAACTGCTATTGGACACCCATATAGTATTATGGACAATCGGAAAAACCAGCGAGTTATCGAAAAAGCTTATACATGAAATAAAAAATCCCAACAATACAATATTGGTAAGCGCTGTTTCGTTATGGGAAATCGCGTTAAAGAACAGTATCGGAAAATTATCAGTCAATTTCAACATACAGGATATTCCTGAATATTGTTTAAAATCGGGGTTTACATTAATTCCCCTGAACCCGATAGAAGCGTTAGAAAGTTTACAACTTCCTCAAAAAAACAGTCACAAAGATCCGTTTGACAGAATGTTGATATATCAGTGTATTAAAAACGGATACACTCTGGCAAGCAGAGATAAAAAATTTGAAATATACAAAAAAGACGGACTGCAATTGATTTGTTAAGCTCGCAATTACGTTTAACACATATATTGCCAGTCACAACATCATCAACTAAAGACTTCACACAAAGATCACAAAGTAAAGAAGGGCACAAAGAACCTTTGTGCCCTTTGTAATTCTTTAGTCCTCCAAAAAATGGCGACAGATACACGGCGCGGTCGTTATATTGACACTTTGAACGAGCCACCATAGTCAGAATTGTCAGACCATATCATTATAAAGTACTCTTGTCCCACGATTACATTACGGGAAAGTGATTGGATGCTGCTACCTTTATTTAACCCATCATGTTGTGCACCAACTCTATTACCACTTGAGTCATAAACCGTAACTAACAAAGTATTCCACGACGACGGAGTGACATCTTTGAAATAGATAGTCTGTGTACTTGTGGTCGCAGTGAACCTGTACCACGCGCTGCTTTGGGCACTAATACTGCCAGAGGTCAATGAACTGGTAAGCTCGGTTATACCTGGCGGATAATATATGGCGCTGAACGCAATCTGATATGTGCCGCTGCTATTAATAGTCCTTACCCTTATATAGTACTCCTCCCCTACAGTTACATTCCAAGTACTGCGCATCTCGGAAGACTCGTTTCCAACCGTAACGCCGCTTGAGTCACACACTTGAAATTGAACATACAGATCAATAGTTCGGTGTATGTACTGCGTACTTGCGGTCGCGGTAAACTTGAACCACTGCTCACCGCCCACTGTGGAAATATTACCGTTTTCCCAGGTATTGGCGGTAAGCTGAATTGCGCTGGAAGGCAGCGTTAGCGTTTTGGAGGGGGCCGTCGTGGACGCGTTGAACGAAATCTGGTATGTGCCGCTATAGGAAGAAGCATAAGGCCGTACCTTTATATAGTACTCCAGCCCGACAGTTACCGTCCGGGAAATATATCTCCTACCGTTATATAATTCTGTTTCGCTTTCAACCGCAGCGCCGCTTAAGTCATACACCTGTACATACAGATTATCCAGCGTGCCGAAACTTGCATGTATGTACTGCGTACTTGCGGTGGCGGTAAACTTGAACCACTGCTCATCGCTTGATGTGGGAAGATTGCCGTCAGCCCAGATATTCTCGGTAAGCTGAATTGCGGTGGCTGCGTTGGAGGGTAGAGGCGCATTCGTGGACACATTGAACGAAATCTGGTATGTGCCGCTGAGAACGTAATTACCACCTGTGTTACTATTCCATATCTTTATATAGTACTCCCGCCCTACGGTTACACTCCAAGAATTGCTTTTGTTACTGCTATAGAAATGTTTTTCGCCTTCAACCATAGAGCCGCTTGAGTCATACACATAAACTCGCAAAAAATTTATCGTGCCGAAACTGACGTGTATGTATTGCGTGCTTGCGGTTGCAGTAAATTTAAACCTCTGCACATCGTTCTCTGTGGGAAGGTTGCCGTCAGCCCATGTATTGGCAGTAAGCTGGATTACGCCGGGCGGGGCAACTGTTGCATTGAACGCAATCCGGTACGTACCGGTGTATGAACCCACAGGACATGTTTTTATATAGTACTCCTGCCCCACCGTTACACTCCAAGAATTGCATTCTTTACTGCTATAAAAATATTTTTTGACTTCAACCATAGAGCCGTTTGAGTCATACACATTTGCCTCCAAATAAATCGACGTGCCGAAATAGATATGTATAAACTGCGTGCTTGCGGTGGCGGTAAACTTGAACCACTGCTCATCGCTTGATGTGGGAAGATTGCCGTCAGCCCAGATATTCTCGGTAAGCTGGATTGCGGTGGAGGGCAACTTTATGGGTAACGTCGAGGACGTATTGTACAAAATATTGTATGTGCCGCCTTGAACTGTGCTGTTAGTATATACTTTTATGGAGTATACTTGTCCTACAGTTACATTCATGGACAAATATTTATTGGTCCACTCTGAATATAAAAAGTTTCCATTATTAACGCTTTTGATTTCAACCGTAGCGCCGTTTGAGTCATACACCTGAAACATCAGAAAAGACACCGTTCCGAAACTGACGTGTAGGTACTGCGTACTTGCGGTTGCCGTGAACTTAAACCACTGTTCATCGTTTGATGTGGGAAGGTTGCCATCTGCCCAAACATTTTCGGTAAGCGTGGTTACGGTTGTGCCGGGTGGAATAAAGGAAGAAGAACCGGAAGAAATGGTGTATATCGCTGTCAATATGCCGCTGTTGTTCATGCCATCTTTAACGGCAAAGGCTTTCAAGGTACTAGTCGCGCCAATACTGATTGCGCCGGAATATAACGAGCTTGAGGTTGTGGGGTCTGTGCCGTCAAGGGTGTAGTAGATTGCCGCGCCGCTTGTTGTGGTATTTAAGGTGACAGTCTGCGCCGTATTGTAGGTTCCCGCTGACGGTAACGCCGTGGGCGTCGCTACAGTTCCAAGACTCAGCAGAATAACATTAACGGTAAAAGTGTCAGTCTTGCCGCTGTAGGTAACGGTAATGGTCTGATTACCTGTCCTGGTTTTGTCATAGCCGCTGATGGTGTAGCCGGTAACTGTCTCTGTTGTGCCGTCATTGTAGGTTGCCGTTACCACCATGCCCGTCGTGTCCAATTCCTCGTTGATATTGTAGGTGGTTTTCGCGGGCGGGGTGGTTATTGCTATGCCGGTAAGGGTTTGAGCGGCAATCACCAGCGTTCCCGCGTTCAATCCGGTTACCGCGTTCCAGCCTACCGCCGCCCCTATGTTAAAGGTTACGGTGTAAGAACCAACCGCCGTGGGGAGTGCAGTTGACCCGTTATAGTAAATGGTTATCGCTCCGTCTGACTTGCCTTGCCTGGGCGTTATGGTTACGGCGGTAACGCTGCCCACTATCTGCGCAAGGTTGCCAATGTCAAAATCGGCGGCTGTGGGGGTTTGGGCGTTGGCGGTTTGTTCGGCAATTATCAGCGTTCCCGCGCTCAAGCCTGTTTTCGCGTTCCAGCCTTCAACCGCCGCTACGTCAAAAGTTACGGGGTAGGAACCAATAGCCGAGGGCGCGGCTGCCGCCCCATTATAATAGACCGTTATCGCGCCGGTTGATTTGCCATGATGCGGCGTAATAGTTACCGTTTTGGGATTACCGTCAAAAATTTGCGATAAGCCGTTGACGGTAAAATCCTCGGCGGTGGGTGTTTGATTGCCGGTTCCGCCGCTTACGGTAACGGTAAAGGTTGTCGTTGCGCCTTCGTAAGTGACGGTAACGGTTTTTTGTCCCGCTGAGGAAGAATCAAAGCCGCTGGTAGTATAGCCGGTAACCGCTGCCGTGGAACCGTCACTATAGGCTGCCGTTACTACCATGCCCGCCGTACTCAATGATTCGCCGATAGCGTAAACCGTTTTCGTCGGCTGTGTCGTTACGTTGATGCTGACAAGGGTTTTGCCGATGGGGGGTAGTATGATGCCCGGTGACGTTGTGCCGTTGTCGCAGCCTGTCAGCGACAGGGTTGTCATTGAGAGTACAATTGCCAGAGCAATGGCAATCCCGAAAATAGGCGCAGTTCGCGTCCTGACTGTTTTCTGCATAAAAACTCCTTTTAATTTACTGTTATGTAAATTTACATACTTTTACCGCATTATTCTTATAAGAATAATGCGATTCTTATATATTTCCAAAAAAAAGAATAATGTCAATACCCTATTATTCTCTTTTGGGTAACCATAGATTCTTATGGGATTCAAGGAAAATTTAAAATCAGAACTGACTTACTCAGGAATGCTGGTAAAAGAGCTTTCTTCCGAAACGGGGATAAAAAAACATACTTTGGACAATTATCTTAATACCCATAATTCCCTTCCCAATGCCGAAGCCGCGGTAAAAATTGCCCACGCTTTGGGAGTATCGGTAGAGTATCTTGTTACCGGAACAGAAGAGAAAACCAAAAGACCCCAACCTCCCCTATCATTGGATACGCGGGTTTTGATAGATATAGCCGATAAACTCAGCCCCAAAAACCGCCGCCTTGCCATCAAACTGGTTAAAGTTCTGAAAGAACAGGAAGACGAGGGGAAGGGAAAAAAATAGCGCCCGATACCTTTATTCTTTCGTTGGTACCGAAGTATGCTTTAAGACGGGAAGATTAATCATCGAATGTCTTTACCATATTTTTCTTCCCCATTAAATATGATTTAGTAATAAACGCTTCAATGACTTTCTTTACATCATCACTGCTTTTATCAAAAACCTTCTTTGATAAATCAATCAATCCTTCTACAACGTCGGTAGAATCAATTTTCTCTTTTAGTTTTTCCCAATTCATACTTTCTCCTTATTCTTATAATTAACCGATAGAGGATTTTACAAAAACTGCGTACCTACAGTACGACCGAGTTTTGGAAAAGGCTCAATAAATGATAAATTAAAAGTCCGTTTTGTGCAATATCCGGATTCACTCTATTATTATAAGATTGTGCCCGGCATTTTTCCCTAAGCCGCGACGACCTGATTCCGGCCTGCTTCTTTTGCCCGGTACAGCGCTTTATCCGCTTCATCCAACAGCCGTATATGCGGACAATCTACGGCGGGTACAATACTTGCCAAACCGGTACTAATGGTTACATATTTTGAACATTCGCTCATGGGGTGGGGAATTTGCATCTTTTCTACCGTCTGTACCAGGTTCTTTGCAAAATTCAGCGCGGCGTCTTTTCCCATATAGGGAAGCAGGCACACAAATTCTTCGCCGCCAAACCGGGCGACATAATCCGTTTCCCTTCTCAGCTGATTCTTAAGGCATTGAGCGACGGCAATAAGCGCCTGGTCGCCTTCCATATGTCCCAATGTATCGTTGTATTTTTTAAAATAATCAACATCAATCATGAGCGCGTTTACCGGAAGCTGCAAACGGCTGCATTGTTTCCATAAAAAATCCATATAGCCCAACAATGAACGCCGGTTATTAAGCTGCGTCAGTTCATCAGTTTTTGACAAATTTTCCAGCTTATTGTTTATCTCATTTATTCTGGCTTTCTCGGCAAATAATTTAACCTTGGTCCCGTAATACAGTATTTTAACTATCATCATGGACAGGAAGATATACAGTATGAACAGGTGTAAATGTTGTAACTCATCAATTAAATAAGGATTGTTGATGAGTATGACAACCGCAATCCCGTAAAACAGAGCCGCGGACAACATAAACAATTTGGGATTAAAATTAAAAATAAACATGGTAACAAATAAAGTTGATGTAAAAATAAACAGAAACAGCTTCTCCGACTCAGTAGAAATCATATTCAATATTGCAAAGGAATGAATCAAAAAAGCGCTTAAATAGCACAGAAACCATAGTACGCTGTTTTTTCTTTTTTTGAAAAAGCAAATAGCCAATGACGCAAGCAGGCCCATAACGGCCAAATAGGAAGAAAGTGTTACATAAAATTCATGGTGTATATAGGCAAACCTGAGCGGAAATCTCTGTGCTATCAACACCTTTGCTACAGCATATACACTTTCCACAATGCTAAAAATCATAAGTCCCCATACAGTATGCTGCAGCTGAATTCGGTTAAATTCCTCCTTAAATTCAGACGGAACCGGCGCAATCAATTTACCGGATAAAGAGCGAACCATTTGGTTTATTTTTGTGCTGCTCATTTTTTTTCTCCCAATATTAAATGATGCCTGAATCGCAGAGTTATACTACTAGCGTTTCAAATAGCCGCTAACGGTAAAATACTATTCCGGGCGGAAAAAAGCAAATTCTTTTTCAAGTGATTTTCTGAAGTTTGGCATTTTTTATTAACAGGATCACCCTGAACACAATTTACTCCATATGTTAATAAAATCCGGCAATATAAGGCGCATTGTCATTTTGAGCCAAAGGCGGCATAATAACAAAAATAATGGACTCGATTCTAATCCTTGACTTTGGCAGCCAGACAACCCAACTGATAGGGCGGCGTATACGCGATCTGGGCGTATATACGGAAATTATTCCCGGGGATTCGGCGCTTCAAGCGGCGCTTAACCCCGATATAAAAGGCATTATTTTATCCGGTTCGCCGGAGTCGGTGTACGATAAGGGGCTTGCGCCGGACAAAACAGTCTATAATTGCGGCCTGCCCCTGCTGGGTATTTGTTACGGTTTACAGCGGATGACGGTTGATCTGGGCGGGGCGGTTGAGCCGCTGCCGGAACGGGAATATGGCAGAATTGGCGTAAAAATTACCAAGAAAGATCCGTGCGGCGGTTTAGCGGCGGAATTTCTTAATAGGTTTAAGCCTGCTTTTACCGCCTGGATGAGCCACGGCGATACCCTCACCAGGCTTGCGCCGGGTTTTACGGAACACGGAACCAGCAGTACGGGCTATCCGGCAGTGGTGATTCATGATACCAAGCCCTGGTTCGGCCTGCAATTCCACCCTGAAGTAACGCATTGCGAGGGGGGGAATGATATTCTTGCCGCGTTTGTTTTTGGCGTATGCGGCTGCACGGCGACCTGGACTATGGAACATTATGTGGAAGAAGTGCGCGCATCGCTGAATACCCGTATTGGCGAAAGTCCGGTACTGCTTTTGATTTCCGGCGGCGTTGATTCTACCGTTGCCGGGGCGCTGTTGTTAAAAACCCTGCATAGTGATCAAGTACATCTGATGTATATGGATACCGGCCTGATGCGCAAAGATGAAACAAAGACCGTCAAAACTAATCTGGAAAAACTGGGGGCGCAGCATCTGCACATTGTTCACTGTGAAGATGAATTCCTTACGGCGCTCAAGGGTTTAAGCGAACCCGAGGCAAAACGCAAGGCTATCGGCGACCTGTTCATTACAATTCAGGAGCGGGAGGTAAGCCGGCTGGGACTGCCGGAGAATTACTTCCTTGCCCAGGGAACCCTGTACACCGACCTTATCGAAAGCGGCAAAGGCGTCGGCAAAAAGGCGCATGTTATCAAGAGCCACCACAATGTGGGCAGCCCTCTGGTAGACGCCAAACGCAAGGCAGGTAAAATTATTGAGCCGCTGGATAAACTGTATAAAGACGAGGTTCGCAGGCTGGGCCGTTTTCTGGGTATTGATGAAGAAATCATCAGCCGCCATCCCTTTCCCGGCCCCGGACTGGCCGTGCGTATCATTGGCGAAATTACCCGGGAAAAATGCGATATTTTACGTGAAGCGGACGCCATTTTTATGGAAGAGTTGAAACAGCGTAAAAGCTCCGGCGGACATTGCCTGTACGATGAAATCTGGCAGGCATTTGCCATACTGCTGCCGGTTCGTTCGGTAGGCGTTGCCGGCGATGTCCGTAAATACGGCTGGGTGCTTGCTTTACGGGCAATTACCAGCGCCGACGGCATGACCGCCGACGTATACCCCTTTGAAACCCGGGATCTGCTGGAAATCTCCACCCGCATCACCAACTCGGTGCCTGAAATCGGGCGGGTAGTATACGATATTTCCAGTAAACCGCCCGCAACGATTGAGTGGGAATAGCCGGTTTTACACCTCCGCCGGGCTTTTTTTGTCTGATGAGCTTTTTCCAAAAACTGAAGTTTTGGAAAATCCTCTGATATAAAGGGATTATCTAAAAAAAAACGCTCCGGAGAAAGGAGTAACTCCGGAGCAAAGTAACGAGGAGGAATTTGGAAACTTCACCAAGGTGCCTATCTATACAACAACAAAAGCAAAAAAAGGTAACAGCGTTAAAAGGTAGTTTTGGACCGCCCCTTCCAGTCGGCCAAAAAATGCTCATAAGCGGCTATGGTGGCCGCCATTATAATATCCTGCACGCCGCCTCTGCCGCCCCAATCCGCCCCGTCCATGATATACAGGTGTTTGAGGGTGCCTTCGATATCCGCTATGGTACAGTTGGGGTCGGCAGCCCGGCGGCGCTCAAGCCCTCGCAGCTCTTCCTCGAAGGTTTCGGTGTATTTTACGTCCTGCCACTTTTGTGAAGAATCCATATTTTACCTACAACCAGCGCCAGAATATCCGCTCAATCATTCTTTTCAGGCCCGCAGGCTCAAGCGACAGCGTCAAGGCAATGGGCAATATGAGCATCTGATCGGTAAGGTTCTGCTGCCAGAATTGGGGAAGCAGCTTTATCAGCATCGAGGCAAATACGCCCAGAGCGACCAACAGCCAGAGCAGCCTGAGTAAAAACTCGGAGCGCAGGCGTGAATCATAATTTCTTGACGCGGCATAACGTATGCCTAAGGGAACCACGATAAGGAGCAGCGGGTTGGCAAAAAGCAAGTTGGCGTTATGGTAGGTATAATCATGGCTGGTAAAAAAGCTCATAAAAAAGAGCACCAGCCCCGCCCCGCCAAAAATAAGACCGAACAGGCTGTGGGCTATGCCTAAAGCTACCTGCCCGCGGGCGGGGAATTTTTTCTGAAGATGAAACAGACAGCCCAAAATCAGAGACAAAAACAGGCTGAAGGCAAGTTCCCGCAGCCACTGTTTACGGGGAAAATCCAGTATCGCCGGACGGCCCTGCGCTTGATAAACTACTTCCACATCTGAAACCAGCGGACGTGATATACCGCGTGAGTCGATGTAGGTAAAGTCGCTGATACGGCTGCCGATTTCAGCGGGAAGAAACAGTTCATCCCAAACGGTGAGGGGAGTATCAATATCCTGACCCATCCAGAAATTAAGAATCCAGTCAATGACGGGCGAATACCAGGTATGGCGGCGGACATGCTGGCGCAGGGTAAAACGTCCCGGTTCGGCGGTAAATTGTTTCTTGAACTGACCGTCGGTCACCAGATCGATAATATCAAGGATGGGATGGGCGCAATTATGCTTAAAATGATGATAAAGGTAGTTTCGGTTTTCGGGGAGTATGCTACGTTCCGCGTATTGCCGCGCCTCTTCCCGTTTTTCAGGAGAAATGTCCAAAGTATACAGGACAACATCACGGTTGGTATGTATATAAGAGGCAATGTTGTATTCCGACTGCGATACGCCGCAGCTGTACCACAGCCTGCCGAATGCAAAATTGAGAAAAAAATTGTCGTTATCAAACGAGAAAAGGCCATAGTCATAAAAGCGGCTCTCTTTGGTACGGACATCGTCTATTACCAGAGCGATATGTCCCCACCAAAAATACAGTTCATCGCCCTGCCCCATTACGGCAATTTTTATGGTCAGATCATTACCCCGCGTCTGCGCGGGCAATGCGTACAATGCCGCAATGCCCAGCACAACAAGAACAGCAATGCGCCTGATACTCTTATGCACCATAATCTCCCGGGGCTTCTGTACTCATCCATTTAACTCCGCAAGCGCTTCTTTTACCTTCAATTCCAACTCCTGCGCCGCCTTGTCCAGTTCCACCATGCGGGCTTCTTTTTCACCACGGCGTTTTATCTCTACCTGAGGATTTGGCTGCGAAAGGCCCTTGTCGCCCACCACCACCCGCCAGGGAATACCGGTAAGGTCGGCATCGTTAAATTTAACGCCGGGGCGTTCATCGCGGTCGTCCAGCAGGATTTCAATACCCGCTTTTTCAAGATCGGCGGCAAGGCGGTCACCGGCGGCTTTTACCGCCCCATCGTACTTAATGGGAATGATAATGACATGGTAGGGCGCAACAGAGGCAGGCCAGACAATACCCGCTTCATCGTGGTGTTCCTCAATCACCGAGGCAAGGGCGCGGTCAAGGCCGATGCCATAACAGCCCATAGTAGGAATTTGACTTTTGCCGTTTTCATCAAGATAGCTTACCTTCATGGAACGGGTATACTTGTAACCCAATTTGAAAATATGACCCAGTTCATTGCCTTTTTTCTCATACAGTTCCCCGCCGCAGAGAGGACAGCGGTCGCCAGCTTTGACCGTGCGAATATCCCCGGTCATCCAGCCGGTAAAATCCCGCCCATAGGCGGCGTGCCGGTAGTGCAGGTCTTTTGCCAGCGCACCGGTAACGGCGTCGCTCATGGCAGTAACGCTGTGGTCAACAATGACCGGCAGTGAATTAAGCCCTACCGGACCGGCAAAGCCCACCGGCGCATTGGTCAACCGGGTAACATCGGTATCCGCGGCAAGGCTTACTTCGCTGGCCTTGAGCAGCGCGGCAAGTTTTGTCTCATTCACATCAAGGTCGCCGCGTATTGCTGCGGCAAAAAAAGCTTCGGGCCATACCACCAGATCGCCTTTTTTTCGCTCAAGGTCTTTACAACCGGGCGCCGCTGAAATATCCAGTTCAACATTTATGGCGCGGTAGATCAGCGTTTTGATAAAAGCCTGCGGCTTTGTTTGCAGAAAGGCGCACAGTTGGTCAATAGTCTTTACATCGGGGGTGTCAATTTTTTCGATGGGCGGGACGGAAACGGCGGTTTGCGCCGTATCATAGTCGGGAGCGCAGCCGGCTTTTTCCACATTGGCGGCATAATCACAATTTTTGCAGAGGATAAGGGTATTGTCGCCAATTTCGCTTTCCACCATAAATTCTTCCGAACCGGAACCGCCCATCGCGCCGGAGTCCGCCTTGACCGGAATGACCGTCAGGCCGCAGCGTTTGAAAATCCGGCGGTAGGCGCGGCCCATCGCCTGATAGGTCTCATCCAGGCTTTCATCGTTACCGTGCCACGAATAGGCGTCTTTCATTACAAATTCCCGGCCCCGCATTACCCCGTAGCGGGGGCGTATCTCATCGCGGAACTTGGTATTGATCTGGTACAAGGTCAGGGGAAGCTGGCGGTAACTGGAAAGCTCATCCCGCACAATGGCGGTAAAGGCTTCCTCGGCAGTGGGAGACACGACAAAATCATTATCCAGCCGGTTTTTCGTCCGCAGCATCCCTTCGCCCATCGCGTCCCAGCGGCCCGATTCTTTCCATATTTCACCGGGCAGCACCACGGTAGGTTTTAACTCCAAAGCGCCAATGGCGTTCATTTCTTCACGGATGATCTGTTCCACTTTGCGGAAAGAACGGAGTCCCAGCGGTAGATAGGCAAAGAGACCGTTGGCAAGTTTGCGGATCATGCCTGATCGGAACATCAAGCGGTGGCTGGCAATGACCGCATCCGCGGGAACTTCCCTTAAGGTGGGGATAAAAGCGCTGCTATAATTCATGGTAAACTCCACTATACCAATAATTGCCAACATTATACAATTAACTACAATGAGTGACGGTTTGTCCCAGGTGGAATTGATCCGCGAAACATTTCATTATCAGAACCGTTTTGAAGGTTCCACTATGGTGTTTAAAATTGACTTTCCCGTAACCGAAGATCCGGGCTTTCCCTATCTGATGAAAGACCTGGCGCTGCTGGCCCAGACCGGCTTTAAGATCGTGATAGTGCCGGGAGCCAAAGAGTCGATAGACGCAGTATTAAAACAATACGGGATCGTCTCCGCTTATGGCGCAGCCGGGGATGAGCGGGAGCCGGTACGAATCACCGCGGCGCAGGCCCTTCCTTTTGTGGAGATGGCGGCTTTTCACGCGGCCACGCGGTTTATGACTTTTCTGTCCGCCAGCCGCGTTGATGCGGTAATCGGTAATTTTGTCCGTGCCCGTGGGTTGGGAATCGTGAACAGTATTGACATGGAACATACCGGCGCTGTTGATAAAATTTCTACCGATTCAATCAGCCGCGTGTTAAACCTCGGCATGGTTCCCATACTGCCCTGCATCGGCTGGAGTCCCTCAGGCAAACCCTACAATGTATCCAGTGATGAAATTGCCCTTGCCGTATCGTCGGCGCTGGGCGCGATAAAATTGTTCATTGTTTCGGTAGACGGGGGACTGCGGCGGGGGAATTTCTTTCTTCCCGAAAGTATTGAAACCAGGGACGATGGCAGCATAGTACGGCTTACCCCGCAGGAAGCGAAAGCAATGGTTACGGCTTATACTGCACAAAATACCGGCGTAATGCCTGCGGCATTACGGGAACTTAAACTGGCCCTGCGGGCATCACGGGCAGGGGTTGACCGTGTGCATATTATTGACGGCAGAGAAGAGGGGGCGATTCTCAAAGAACTGTTTTCCAACCTCGGCGCGGGAACTATGATCTATGCCGATGAATACGAATCAATACGGCCTTTCCGCAGCGGAGATATGCCGGACATCCTGCGCCTTATGGAACCTTTGATGCAGACGGGAATCCTTATCCGGCGCACAGCGGAGCAGATTCAGGAGAAAAAGGACGATTATGTTGTTTTTGAGATTGACGGTTCGGTTCATGCCTGCGCCGCCCTGTATGACTGGGGTGAGAACCAGGGGGAAATTGCCGCTGTTGCAACTGAACCCCTCTATTCCGGGATGAATCTGGGCCGCCGTATCGTCAATTACTTAGTGGAAAAAGCCCGCAAAAACCGCATGAACCGGGTATTTATCCTGACCACCCAAACCCAGGACTGGTTTGAATCGCTCGGCTTCCGCGAAGCCCCGGTAGACAGCCTGCCGGAACGGAAACGGCAAATATACGATCAAAGCCGTAAAAGTAAAGTTTACGCGCTGGAACTGGGCCGCGGCTAGTACGCTGCAATAAGTCACTAAAACTTTACTTAAGAAGAATATAACCACGGGAACAGAAGAAAAGCACCCCTCAAGGGGGTGTTGACAGGCTAATGCAACCGGTTCCGGCGCACAATAAAATCTACCGTAAACAATAAGGCCGGCTTGGTTTATCAAGCCGAGCGCGCCGCGGAATAACACGGAGTTTCACGGAGGAAGAAGAAATAAGATACTAATATCTTAAACCTCCGTGTTACTCCGTGACCTCCGTGGTGAAATTCTTTTCTTCTTTCTCATCTCACACAGTTCCGTAGTTACACAGTGACTTCCTCTTGACTTTTCTTTCCCCCCTGTATTACACTTTGTAATATGGGGGTGTTTATGAACGGTCAAATAACTACTGCCAGACTTCCTCCGGATACCCGGAACAAACTGCTGGTTCTTTCCCGGGTCAAAAACAGGACAAAGTCGGACATCATCAAGGAATCGGTTGATATGTACTATGAATACACCGAGAACGAAATAGATTCCTTTACCCTGGGTGAACCCTCCTTCGGCAAATATGGTTCCGGTGAGAGCGACCGCGCTACCAGCTACCGGGAACACATCAAAGGAAAAATCTCGGACAGGATGTCCGCGTGCTAAACTCAATTCTTATTGACGCAGGCCCGCTTATTGCCCTTTTTGACTCAAGCGAGAGGCATCATCGGCCTATTAAAGCCTTCCTCAAGGAACACCCGTACCGTTATGTAAGTACCCTGGCGGTTTTTACCGAAGTTTCCCATATGCTGGATTTCAGCACAGACGCCCAACGGGACTTTTATGAGTGGGTGATGTATAAAGGAGTATTTATCAGCGACATCAACCAGAATGATATGCCCCGGCTGCTGGAATTAATCGGAAAATACGCCGACCTTCCCATGGATTTTGCCGATGCCACCCTGGTCATTACCGCGGAAAAAACCGGTATCAGGGAAATAATCAGCCTGGACAGGGATTTTGATATTTACCGGCTCCCCGGCAAGGAACAGGTACACAACATTTACCAGCCCTGATAGCAGTCTTGACTTTCCCGCCTCAAACCTTCAATATACTTATATCACATGATATTGGAGGTTATAGATGAGTATTATTGAATATGTTGAGGCTCGTGAAATTCTCGATTCGCGGGGCAATCCTACCGTTGAGGTAGAAGTGGTTCTGGAAGACGGTTCTATGGGGCGGGCCGCGGTGCCGTCCGGCGCTTCCACCGGCGATTATGAGGCGATGGAACTGCGGGATAATGACAAGGCCCGCTACCTGGGCAAGGGCGTTCTGAAAGCGGTTGACAATG
>Ga0268262_10004565_pt1 | contig 14243 bp, 12 predicted proteins | sample TergutNc150P3_FD_190354 | JGI IMG/M metagenome (GOLD analysis project Ga0268262, IMG submission 190354) | Nasutitermes corniger P3 segment gut microbial community from laboratory colony in Florida, USA - Nc150 P3 (SPAdes) (version 2) | ecosystem: Host-associated > Arthropoda: Insects >... | reverse complement strand
CCTCAAAGAAAGAACTTGCCGATAGGAAATATCAGTATTTTGATGAAATTAATGAGGTTCCCGTTGTGTTTCACTGGAAATATAAAATGAATGAAATATCTTCGACAGAATGTGCTTAAAAACAGTCCGGTTAATTCAAATATGAAGTACTAGATCCCAGAAGAGATCACACGGAGGCACGGAGCTCACAAAGTACACGAAGGACAATCAAATTTTCTTTGTAACCGCGAACCGAAGGTTCGATGTGTACTTTGTGCCTACCTTCGGTTCTGTAGCTGTGAGAGTTATTGGAAGATAAGCTAACGCTTATGCTGTCAAACGCGCTTCTTTGCCAATTTCAATTAACTTGAAATTTACTGAATTGTATTGTTGTTACAGCGTCTGTAATGCTAATAGCTTGCGCATTGCCATTTTTCCAGTTTTCACCTATCTTAATTGAAAAGCCCACTCTAAAAGTTCCCTTTCCTGTCCATCGGTCATTAGTTTGAGAATAATAATTTTCTGAAGTTTCCTTAGCAATATACAAATCAAAGGTAACTATAGAACCGGAAAGCTGTCCATTTCCCATAGCCACAATTTTGTCATCTGCAACGTAGAAATGGTATTCTGTGGCCGTGAGGTACTCCGTCGGAATTCCGGTAATACTTATCGTTTTTTCGGGTTCGTTCCCACCACAAGCCGCGAAAGAAAGCCCAATTACCGCCGCAAGTACAATAATCCCTAACCATTTGATGTGGTTCTTCATGTAAAACTCCTCAGTTTGGTTTTTATAATCTTTGAAATATCAAAGATTATAAAAATAATATATGATATATCATTATTTGTCAATAAAAAATCAATGATATTTCATTATTATTATTTCTACGAAAATGGGTCATGATTTTAGAAAAAATTTGAGAAGCGAACTCGATTTTCAAGGTTTAACAGTCAAAGAATTGAGCGCCAGAACAAGTATCCCAATCGCAACCCTGGATTGCTATCTGGGGACACGGGCAACTGTGCCTTCTGTTGACGCCGCGTTTAAAATCGCGCAGGCGTTGCAGGTTTCAGTTGAATATCTTGTTGCCGGTGAAATGGCAAACATGGAAAAGTCGCTAAAAGCACCAAATCGTGAAGTTCAAGAAATTTTTAAATGGATTGAAAGCCTTAATTCCGAACAGCGTAAGGCAATTTATAAGATGATCGTTGCCTTTAAAGGCAACAATAAAAATGTATGATTCTACCACTAACCACACGAACTTGTAGTTTGTGATAAGTTCTTACTTCGTTTTTCTTTGAGCCTTCTTTTTAACAACCGGCCTTTTCCTTGTACAGAAGATTTCTTTGGGGAACAGAATCCCAAAGGCCTCCCATGCGTTGTCCACGAAATTAACTTTCAAAGCTTTTTTAATATCTTCGTTTAACTCTTCCCAGTCTTCCCTGTTGTCGGCAGGGAGCAGGACTTCTTCCATTCCGTTTCTGATTGCAGCGAGGAGCTTTTCCTTTAGTCCGCCGATGGGAAGGATTCTGCCTGTCAGGGTAAGCTCTCCAGTCATGGCGTAGCCCGGCTTTGGGGGAATCCGGCAGAGGGTCGAAAGAAGCGAGACCGCCAGGGTTACGCCGGCGGACGGGCCGTCTTTGGGAATGGCCCCTTCGGGAACGTGGATGTGAAAATCGGTTGCAGACATATCCTTGACAAGGAACTTGCAGCGATCCTGTACGCTTCGCAAGTAAGAAATGGCAATTCTGGCGCTTTCCTTCATAACGTCGCCCAGATTGCCGGTTATGATGCTTTCGCCTCTGCCTTCAAAGCAGATCGTCTCGACAGGAAGCATTGTGCCGCCTGTTTCAGTCCAGGCAAGGCCGTAGGAGACGCCGACGCGGGCTTCCTTGAACACCACGTCGTTTTTGTATTTGCGCCTTCCAAGAAGTTTTTCCAAATCTTCCCTGTCGATGTTCTTTTTAAAATTTTCGATGGGCTTGTCCGCGTTTTTTCCGTATTCCTTGTTCACCGCAGTTTTTGCGACGCGCCTGACGCACCGCGCTATTTCCCTTTCAAGACTGCGTACGCCCGATTCCATTGTCCAGTGCCGGATGATTTCCAGAATTGCCTCGTCTTTGAAAGTTATTTTTGCCCTGGCCAGTCCGTTCTCGGCCAATTCTTTCGGGACAAGGAATTTTTTGGCGATAGCAAGCTTTTCGTTTTCTCCGTAGCCGGGGATTTCGATGATCTCCATTCGATCCAGAAGAGGATACGGGATTGAGTGCAGTGAATTGGCCGTGGTGATAAACAGCACCTTGGAAAGGTCGTAAGGGACTTCCATATAGTGATCGGTAAACGTGGAATTTTGCTCGGGATCCAAAACCTCGAGGAGGGCCGAGGCGGGGTCTCCGCGAAAATCGCTGGAGAGCTTGTCAATCTCGTCCAGAAGAAATACGGGGTTCATGGTTCCGGCTTTTCGCATTGACTGGATAATTTTCCCCGGCAAGGCGCCAACGTATGTTTTTCGGTGGCCCCGTATTTCCGCCTCGTCACGGACGCCGCCAAGGGAGATGCGCACAAATTTGCGCCCCAGCGCCCTGGCGACGGATTTACCGAGACTGGTTTTGCCCGTTCCCGGAGGCCCCACAAAGCAGAGTATCGGCCCTTTAATGCCAAGGGGAATTTGTTCTGTTTGGGTAAAGGCCTGAGCGTTCAATTGCCTGACCGCGATAAACTCTATGATCCTTTCCTTGGCCTTTTTCATTTCGTAATGATCTTCGTTGAGTATCTTCTCGGCTTCCGAGAGGTCTGAGGTGTCGGCGCTGTATTCGCTCCAGGGGAGATCGTTAATCCATTCCAGATAGCCCCTTAGCACTCCGGCCTCCGGAGAAAACGCCTGAAGTTTTCTGAGCCGGGCAATTTCTTTCCGGGCCTTGGCCAGCACTTCCTCGCCCGGATGGCGTTCCTCAATACTGCGTTCCAGATCGGCAAACTCATCTTCCGTGGTGTCTTTCCCCAGTTCCCTGTTTATTTCCTTGAGCTGTTCGTGTAGAATGTAGTCGCGCTGGTTTTTATCCATCCGGCTTTTTACCTTGCCGGAAATATTTTTTTGAATACCGTAAATTTCGTTTTCCAGCTCCAGGGTCTCAAGAAGTTTTTCAAGCCTTGAAGCGGGATCCGCGATGCGGATAAGGCCGATCTTTCTGTCCGCTTTTATCGACATGGCGTTGGCGATGATGTTGACAAGCTTTTCGGGGTTTTCGGTTTTTTCCACGGCGGAGAGAATTTCTGTGCTGATTTTTTTCGTAAACTCCGCGTACTGGGAAAATGATTTCTGCACTGCCCGCATTAGACCTGAGATTTCCTGGGCTGCCTCTTCGCTTTTTTCGCGGGCAAGAGGATCCGGATTTTCCGCCTTGAGAGGGTCCACACTTGCCAGGGTAAAACCATTTTTCGGATGCAGAGACGCCAAAAGGGCCCTGTATTCACCCTGTAAAACAACACGGAAGGTGTTGTCAGGGAGCCTTAAATTCTGAACGATCCGCACAACAGTCCCGGCATCCCAGGTTTCTTCGGGCTTTTGGTCAGATACGATGGGCTCGGGGCTTTTTAGGCATACCGCAAAAAGGCGCAGATCCCGCTTGAGCGCTTCTTCAATGGCGGCAATGCCCGATTTATAGGTAATAAAAACGGATATTATTGTTTGGGGAAAGATTACAAGCTCTCTTAAGGGAAGCAGAGGGTGCTCTTCGACTTTGGTTTTTGAGTTGCCGAACGGTTTCATTCCTTGCTCTGGCGAACTTAAGCGATTTTTTGCATTGTCTGAATATCAGGGGGCTCGGATTTAAGCACCGTATCCTTTGTGATTAGCACGTGTTTAAATCCCTTGATGGACGGGATTTCAAACATGATGTCGGTCATCATTTTTTCCACAATGGCCCGGAGCCCCCTGGCGCCGGTCTTCTGTTTTATTGCCGTATCCGCTATCGCGTCAATCGCGTCGTCGGTGAATTCAAGCTTAACCTCGTCAATGGCCAGGGATGCGGTGTATTGTTTTATAATCGCGTTTTTGGGTTCGGTGATGATCCGTTTAAGGTCATCCCGGTTTAGCTCTTCCAGGCTCACGGTTATTGGAAGCCTGCCGATAAATTCGGGGATCATCCCAAAGTGAATTAGATCGTCCGGATGCAGGGCATCGTAAAGCTCTTTCAGGTTTTTGCCACCATGCTTCTTTGTATCGGTCCCAAAACCCATTGGATGCTCGACCACTCTGCGCTCGATAAGTTTTTCCAGCCCGACAAAAGCGCCGCCGCAAATAAAGAGAATGTCCGTCGTATCGATGCGGATCATTTCCTGATTGGGATGCTTCCTGCCTCCCTGCGGAGGAACGGCGGCGATGGTGCCCTCGATTATTTTTAGCAATGCCTGCTGTACACCCTCGCCGGAAACGTCCCTGGTGATGGAAACGTTTTCGCCTTTACGCGCTATCTTGTCGATTTCATCAATGTAGACAATTCCCCTTTCCGCTGCGGCGATGTTTCCCCCCGCATTCTGAATCAGCTTTAAGAGAATATTTTCCACGTCCTCGCCGACATAGCCTGCTTCTGTCAGGGTTGTGGCGTCTACAATGGCAAAGGGAACTTTGAGTTTCTTTGCGAGGGTTTTTGCCAAAAGGGTTTTCCCGGTGCCGGTCGGGCCGATTAAAAGCACGTTTGATTTTTCAATTTCAACATCGTCATGCTCCTTGTTGGTGGGAGGATTGGCAATGCGCTTGTAGTGGTTGTAAACCGCGACGGAAAGGGCTTTTTTTGCCATGTCCTGGCCAATGCAAAAATGATCGAGGTAATCCTTTATTTCCTTGGGAGTCGGGATGTCGCCCGTGAACTGGCTTGAAAGCTCGTGATCCTCCTCGGTGAGGATCTTTCTGCAAACCTCGACACATTCGTCGCAAATATAGACATCGCGGGGGCCGGCGATGAGCCGCCTGGCCATGTCCGCGCTTTTTCCGCAAAAAGAGCAGGTGCGATCGTATTCACCCTGCCCGTTACGAAGTTTTGCCATTTTTTTTCCTCTCCAGAACCGAATCGGCTACTCCATATTCCACCGCGTCTTCCGCTGACATATAAAAATCCCTTTCCATGTCCCTGGCAATTTGATCCGGGTCCTTGCCGGTATGTTTGGAAAAATAGTTGATGGTAAGTTTTTTAAGGCGGACGATTTCCTTGGACTGTATGCCTATATCCCTGGCCTGTCCCTGCGCGCCGCCCCAGGGCTGATGGATGATCACCCTGGAAGAAGGAAGCACAAAACGTTTTGCGTCTGTTCCCGCCGCAAGAATAAGCGCCGCCATGCTGGCCGCCTGGCCGATGCAGATGGTCTGTATGTTGCTTTTCAGGTACTGCATGGTATCGTAAATCGCAAGGCCCGCCGTGACAGAGCCGCCGGGGGAATTGATGTAAAGGTTTATGTCCTTTTCGGAATCCTGGCCGTCCAGGAAAAGGAGCTGGGCTACCACCAAATCCGCGCTTTGATCGTTAATCTCCCCGTCCAGGAACACTATTCGATCTTTTAGAAGGCGTGAAAAAATATCGTAAGATCTTTCCCCCGCGCCGGTCTGCTCGACAACAAAAGGAACCAGGTTGCTCATTCTTTCGTCCATACCCATACTTTACCCGTTAATCCAGGCCAGGTCTATATAGCTTTTTTTCTCCCCGGACTTAATAGTGTTCTTTTCAAGGAGCATGTCGAAAAACTTGCGTTCTTTAATTTCTTCCTTCAAATACTCCATCATTTGCTCTTCCCCATAGTATTTTTTTATATCCTCTATTGAAGCTTCGCTTTCTTTCGCCAGTCTTTCAAGTTCTTTTTCCACTTCTTCGTCATTGGCGTCGATTTTTTGCTCTTCAATCAGGGTTTCTACTATCAGCCTGGAATGGATGAGTTTCTCGGTTTCAGGTTTCCACTCCTCTATAATTTTTTCAGCCTGCTCGCTTCCTATCATTTTGTACAGCCCGTTGGTGTCGGTATTGAAACGCCTGGCTAAATTCCGCCATTTGGCGTCGAGTTCCAACCGCATCATGGATTCGGGGATTTCCACCGGGGTTTGTTCAATTATTTTTTCCAGAAGTTTGCTCACTTTTACATCCCTGAGCTTTTGCTCCAGGTCCTTGTTAAGCCGATCCCTGATGTTGTTCTTGAGATCCTCAAGGGTTTTATATTTCTCGTCCACATCCTGGGCCAGATCGTTGTCCAGGTCGGGGAGTTTCTTGGTTTTAAGCGCCGTAAGGGTTACTTTTAGCTTTTTTGTCTTGCCCGGATAGTCTTTGTGATCCTCAGGGTAGGTTTTGGAAAACTCTCTTGTTTCCCCTTTTTTCATCCCGGTTACTTCATCGTCAAACTGATAGACATTATTGGAGGAACCAAGGGTAAAGGTAAAATCTTCCCGCTTGCTGTCAGCCATAACTTCCCCTGAGTCGTCCAATTCGCAGTAATCTACCGTTAGCACATCGCCGGACTCTGCACTATCGCCGTCGTTTTTGTCCAGAACGAACGAATTGCGCTCCCGAATGGCCTCAAGCTCCCTGTTGATATCCTCGTCGCCTATTGTTACATCCGGGATCTCCGCCTCAAAACCCTGCCATTTTTCGACTTTTACTTCCGGGAATACGTCGTAAACAACGGAAAATTTAAGGTCGTTTTCCAAATCCGGCTTTGGCTCTTCGTCCATGCGTGGAGTTGAGTAGGGCAGGCGTTTGTTTTCCCTGGCCAAAGCCTCGTCGGCGAATACTTCTTCCAATGCTTTTTCTATAATATTGCCCACGGCTACGCCCTTGAGGGCGTCTCCGTGTTTTCTTACCAGTACATCACGGGGGACCTTTCCCCTTCTAAAACCGGGAATTTGAATGGTTTTGGTATAGGATGTAAGGAGTTCGTCATATTCGGAACGGACATCGTCTTTTCCGATAGTGATGGTCAATTTTACGCTGGATTTTTCCAGCCGCTGAATATCCTTGGTTAAATTCACTATAAGCCCTCTTTGTTGCGCAATTTCATGTCTTAAAACAGTGCGAGAAAAGGGACTTGCCCTGCAAGCTCGTCTTAAAAACTTGCGAGAGAAGGGACTTGAACCCTTAAGCCTGCGGCACCAGATCCTAAGTCTGGCGTGTCTGCCAATTCCACCACTCTCGCAAAAGAGCCGACAGGCTCTTCAATCGAACAAGTTTCCCGCCGTTAAGAAAGTTTATCGGAGGCTTCTTTATCTGTCAATGTAAGTTCGATTTGGTCTCAAAGAGGGGTTTGGCAAAACCTTTGTTCTGGGGCATAATCAGTTACTATGTTTATTCGCCGCGTGGTGCTGTCTCTACTGGGAAACTTCGTGCTTGCCTTTGGCGTGGCCGTGGCGGTGAAAGCCGATCTGGGAATCACCCCTGTCAATTCCATCGCCTTTGTTCTGAGCAAGATTTTTCCTATCGATCACGGCCTTCTGACCGGCGTCATATACGCCAGCTATGTATTGATTCAACTGGCAATACTGAGAAGCGAATTCCGCCTCTATAACCTGCTGCAGGCCGGAGTCGGTCTGTTGTTCGGCGGGTTTGTCTTTATCTGTAACCATATACTTGCGTTCCCGACTCCGGAATTCTATCCGGTGCGGCTTTTATTCTTGCTGGCTGGCGTAGTTATAATCGGCCTTGGTATAATGCTTTACCTCAGGGCCAATCTCATACCCCAACCGGCAGAAGGGCTTATACTGGCGATTCAGAAAAAGTCCGGGTGGAAACTGCACAATATCAAAGTCGTTTTTGATTGTTCGGTTGTTGTTGTTGCGGCGGCGATTTCTTTAATCATCATTAAAAGGATCATTGGTATAAGAGAAGGAACGCTCATCGCGATGCTCGGGATAGGCAAGTGCATGGGTTTTTTTACCAAGCACCTTGGCGGGAAGGTAGACAAGCTTTTCAGGCTTTCTGGTATAGTTCTCTAATAACATTCCGCTTGATTTTGCCGCTTATTTGACGGGTCTTTATTCATGTCTGTATCTCCTTATAGCTACAGTTTTGTATTTTTTGCGCGGTTTGCCATATTCTGGACTGCAGTATTGGCGTTTTGTATAGTTATCGCTGTATTTGGGTTCATGTTTGAAAAAACACGAAATATTTCATCGGCAAAAGCCTGGCCTATATACTCAATACCATTGAAATCCAGAATAACTTCTTTGAATAATTCAAGCCCGCTGAGTATCCGGCGCGCCTGTGAGCGGGACATTAGATCGTCGCTGTTTGCCAAACGCACCGGTACAACTGTTTTGTCAAAATCTCCGGGTATTTCGGTTGAAAATTTATCAAAAACTTCTCTTAATTGTTTATTGCTGTTATTTGCCAAACGCATATAAACCAAAGTAGAAGTTTTTGATCTTATCAAATTACTTATCTTCGGGTTTGAGCCAAAAATTATCCCGTCGGAAACAATCATAAAATCATCAAAAACTTTTGATACGAAAAATATGCCCTGGCCGGAATGTCGCGCTTTATCGGTTGTCCGTTTGCCCTTGGCCAGTTCAAGCAGTGCGTCTTTTTCTTCAGGCAAATTTAACTTTTCTTTGATATTCTTGAATATACCAATTCCGTCATCTGAGATTGCCATTGCGGTAAATACCCCATTTTCGTCAATAACTATGCGGATTTTTTCCCCTTGCGAATGTTCTATAGCATTATTGCATATTTCCAAAAACCCATAAGCCCAGTTACGCTTGATATTTTCGGAAAAGCCTGAAAAATGCTTTTTTATATCTTTTTCCCAAATGCTATCTTCGAATAAGGAACCGTCATTTTTGTAAAAATATTTGTGCCGCGCAGATTGTAAAGCAAATGGCCCTGATTGTTTGACCAAGAGGTTTTCTGACACTAACCTGTCTATATGTTTATATACTGCTGGCAAAGTAATGCCAAACCGCTCCGCAGTTAACGCGGCTATATTCTTATTTTGAGTTACATTTTGCAAAATAAAACCGCGAATTTCTTCGCCGCGTTTGCGAAGGCCAGGCATGATTTCCCCTATTAACCTTATTATCGTTCATTATAAACCTTATAAAAAATTATATCAACCTTATGTGCAAGCAAATCTCTGGAGTCTGTAGAAAAACCTCGGAAAAGAGGTTCACGCAAAGGCGCGGAGGCGCAAAGAACGCAAAGAAGAAAAAAGAATTCGTAATTCTTATAATATAAGGAATTACTATATTCTTCTTACTCTACCTTCGCTTCTTCGCTGCGTCCTTTGCGCCTTTGCGAGATTAAATTTTAAGAAATATCTTTAAGCTTACGATGTTATGCGAAACTCTCCAACCTTGCGGATTGATGCCCGTAAAGCTCCTGGAATTGCCGCGCAAGCAACTTCCTTGCAGTTACCGACCTGTGCAGGTTTGGCTACCTTTTTATTAGTGTTTGAAGATAAAAACCACTACTATCACTGCATATTCCACCAGCAGGTTCCCACCCTTGTTTTAATAATTCATTTACTTTTTTTATTACTTCATTTAAATCACTAACATGATAACCTGCTGTTGTTTGTTTATTCGTTACTACTGTATATTGCATTTTTCCCTCCAAAATAGTTTGTCTATACATTATACCATTATTATAATATTTTCAATTGCTTTTTTGTAGACGCGCAACGAGCTAATTAAGCGCAGTCCGCGAACTGAAGGTTCGATGCGTACTTTGCGCCTCTACCTTCGGTTCAAAAGGCGTGATGATCTTCTTGAAATTTTTTCGTGTTGGTTCGTATTGGTTCGTGGTGAAAATATTTTCCTATCCGTTGTCGAGGACATCCAGCACAGCGCCCTTTATACCAACCACCGCCGCGCCAATCTTGTTTGCTTTCAGGCAGGCTTCTTCAAGGCCCATTCCCTCTTTTAGGCAGGCAATTAATGCGCCGCAGTGGGCGTCGCCAGCGCCTACGGTGTCGATTACTTTGGCGGGAAAACCCTGAACAAAGCGTCCTTCCTGCCAGGTTTTTTCAAGGCAGTAACAGCCACGTTCTCCGAGGGTTATTACTACCCTGTTTCCGGTTTTTGCCGCAAGAAACTTCGCCGCCTCGTCCAATGTGCGTTTGCCTGTAAATCGAAAAGCCTCCGTTTGGTTCAGGTGAATTAGAGGCCCGTTGTTGCTGCTGTCCCGCCGGTTAAAAATACGTTCCATTTTTTTCTTTGGAATGAGCTTTATCCTCGGCCCCGGGGCGAAGAAAAGTTCAAGCTCGGGGTGTTCATAGACGAAATCAATAATTTCATTTCCTGTGGAGTCTTCAACTTCCAACCCGCAGATGAATACGCTTCCTGTTTGCGAATAGTCAATGCCTTCCATCCATGAGCGGTAAAAACGGTATTCAGCCCCATGGAGTGATAAAAAGCTGCGCTCCCCGTCAGGCTCCACAAGGCAGTAGCAGCAGCCGTTTTCTTCTTCGATGCTTGCGAAAGCTTCCATGCCTTCCTTTTCAAAATGCTTTCTTACTATGTCCCCGAAAACGCCCTGGCCCACCGGGGAGCAAAGCAGGGCCGGGCTTTTAAATAACTGCAAGGTTTTGAACACGTTGTAGGCACAGCCGCCTATTCTGTATTCTCTGGCCGTGATGTTTACATCGTCCCCGCGCCGTGGAACAGCAGGGACATTTAAGAGAACATCGACTACGGTTGAACCGATTACCAGGGTCTGCTTCATACTTCCATTGTTGCTTAATTTTCATTGTTTGGGTAGATTGGCAACATGGCCGTATTTATAGAACCCAGAATTTTAAAAGGCTTTCGCGATTTTTTGCCTTCCCAGGAAATCGCAAGGCGGAACCTCTTGGAAAAAATTGAAGGCTCTTTCCGCTTGTACGGATTTTTGCCCATTGATACGCCGGCGCTTGAATACTCCGAAATTCTGCTTGGCAAAGGCGGGGGCGAAACGGAAAAACAGATTTACCGTTTTAAGGATCACGGGGACAGGGACGTTGCCCTGCGTTTCGACCTGACCGTTCCCTTCGCGCGTTTTCTTGCGGAACACAGGGATGCGCTGGTCTTCCCTTTCAAGCGCTACCACATTGCCAAAGTCTGGCGGGGGGAAAACACCCAGCGCGGGCGCTACCGGGAATTTACCCAATGCGATTTTGACACCATAGGCAGCGACAGCGCCGACGCGGATTTTGAGATACTTATTATGATGCGGAATACTTTGCTTGCAATTTCCGGCGGGGGCGTTATTATCCACCTTAACCACAGGGGCATTTTTAACCGCTTCCTTTCCCGCCTGGGCATCCTGGATAGGTCCGTTGACATACTCAGGGCCGTGGATAAGCTTGCAAAGATCGGCAGGGACGCGGAGCGCGAACTGCTTTCCGAATCGGTAGGGGAGAGCAGTGCCAGTGAAATTTTAAGCTATATCGAAATATCCGGAAGCTTTAACGAAAAGCTTTCGGCAATGACAGAAGCGGCCGGGCAGGGTCCCGAAACGGAAAGGCTTAAGCAAATCGGCAAGTTTATTCAGGACACAGGGATTGAAGATTCGGTTGTCCTTGATCCTTCAATTACACGCGGGCTTGATTACTACACAGGTGTGGTTTTTGAATCCTTTCTGGCGGATCTACCGTCCATAGGCTCGGTCTGTTCAGGCGGCCGCTACGACAACCTGGTGGGGCTTTACTCAGCCGACCAAAGGGCGGCGCTGTGCGGGGTGGGCGCAAGCATAGGCATAGATCGGCTAATCGCCGGCCTTGAGGCTCTGGGCCGCTTGGAAGAAGAAAAATCCTACGCCAAAACCGCAGTCGCCTGGGTTTCGCCTGACGCCGGAGGCGCTTGCCAGGCCATAGCCGATAAGCTTCGCGACGAAGGCATCCCTTGCGAGGTGTTCCTTAACGAGGAAAAACTCACAAAGCAGTTTCAGCTTTCGGAAAAAAAAGGCCTGTCCTGGCTCATCATTCCCAATAGCGAAAAACCGCTGGAAAGCCCTCTCACGCTGAGGGATTTATCAAAAAGGGAAAACCGAGAGGGGCTGGGGATCGAGAAGGTTATAGAAGCTATAAAAAATAACGCCGGTAAACTGTAACAGCATAAGCTTTGCTTCCAAAAGTTTACAAATCACCTCGAGTCCTTCGCGCCTTGGCGTCTTGGCGAGAGTAAATTTGGAAATGATGTAGTCCTTCGTGTCTTTGCGAGAGAAAATTTGAAAAGTTCTACTCCCCAGTCCCTATTTTCTACTTCCAGCTCTCCATGGCCTTCTTGATGGCTTCGCCTGCGGCTTTGATGATCTTCTCGTCCACGCAGTAGGCAAAGCGCAGCCAGCCCGGCTTTCCGAAGCCGGAACCGGGCACGCCAAGAACCAGGAACTTTTTCAGGTGATCGACAAAAGCCAGGTCGTCGGTGTTTTCTCTTCCGGGTACTTTGCAAAATAGGTAAAAAGCGCCCTGGGGCTTTGCGTACTCAATTCCAGCTTCGTCGAGGATTTTGGTAAACGCCGCCCGACGCCGGGCGTATACGTCCACGTCCACCTTGGCGGAAGTCAGCTCGGCGACAATGCGCTGCATCAGGGCCGGGGCGTTTACAAAGCCGAGAATGCGGGTGGCGTAGCTAAAAGCGCCTAAAAGGTTTTGCTTGTCTTCAATGTACTTTCCGACGGCAATATAGCCAATCCGCTCCCCAGGCAGGGAAAGGCTTTTTGAGTAAGAGCTGACGACGATGGATTCGGAATAGCGGCATAGTACAGGCGGGACTTCAATGCCGTCGTAGGCCAGCTCCCTGTAAGGCTCGTCGGAGACAAGGTAAGGCTTTCTGCCGCATTTTTTGCCGTGCTCTTCCATTGCGTCAGCAAGCTCGGCTATGGTTTCTTCCGGATAAATTCTGCCAGTGGGATTGTGGGGGGAATTGATAAGCACCGCAGCGGTTTGGGGGGAAAGTTTTGCCTTTATTCCCTGGACATCCAGATTGAAGTCGGGAAGGGCGTCAACCTCGACTATTTTTCCGCCGTGGTTTGCGGTATAGGGCCGGTATTCCATAAAGTAGGGCCGGGAAACGATGACTTCGTCCCCGGGGTTCAGGATGGACTTAAAAACTACGTTAAGCCCCCCTGCAGCGCCGCAGGACATAACTATACTCGAGCCGTCTATGTCTTCGCCGTGCTCTTTGGACGCTTTTCGGGCTAAAGCCTCCCGCACGTCAGGGAAACCGGCGTTGTTCATGTAGCCGTGGGACCCCTTTTTGTCTTCGCCGGCCAGCTTCAGAAAAACCCTGTGAAAAGCCGGGGGCGGCTCAAGATCGGGATTTCCAAGGGAAAAATCGAACACCTTGTCCTCGCCGTGCTGTTTTTTAAGCATGGCGCCTTCTTCAAACATTTTTCTTATCATTGACTGGGAACCCAGAGTGTCCCGAATAGCGCTGGCGACCGGCATAACAACCTCCAAAATGCGTTATCTTGACTAAATTACAAAATTATTGCATATTATAATATGAATACAAGGTGATCATTCAAGACACCTGCCCTTCATATTAGAATCATTTATCATTTATAGAAGAATTATTAAAGATAACCTCAAAAACCCCAAGTAAAACAACCATTTTAATTGCATTTTTTTAAGAATTTTTCGCGAAAAATAGAATTCCAAAATAAAGGGGATATCATATTACATAGAGTTTAGTAGCTTAAACGAGGAGCGGAAAATGACAACGGAAGATAAGTACGACGATGTAGACGAGCTTTTTGTTTTCGGTATTCCTGTGCTTGATACCCAGAACGCCAATTTGATACGGATCTGCGGCAATTTACAGATGGCTTGCAGCAAAGGCGTAGAACCAAAAAATGGCCGTTTCCAAAGGGCTGTTCATGAAGCGGCGGATTATGCGCGATACCATTTCAGCACTGAAGAAAAACTTATGTCAATTTTGGAATACCCTGCCTATGATGACCATAAAAGAGAACACGAAGGTTTCATTTGGGAAGTTTTTACCCGCTTAAAGCAATTTCAGGATGGGGAAGAGCTTCTCCCTGAAAATCTTGTTTACTTTCTCAGCGAATGGATAAAGAACCATATCGGGGGTTATGACAGGGAGTTTGCCGATTATTTTCTTTCAATGAAGCACCACGGCAAACTAAAGCTGATTCTTAGCGGGCGTCCGGTTTTGTCAACAAATTTGGCTTAGGGGCGCAGTTTTAATTAGCGGAACCAACTGCTATAATTTGTGCAATGAACGAAAATGCCGGAACAAGGCATTATCTTGATTGGGCCGCTACAGCTATTCCGGAGAGAAATTCCCCTG